>Ga0315309_1000131_pt1 | contig 43931 bp, 44 predicted proteins | sample TDP4_MG_FD_203080 | JGI IMG/M metagenome (GOLD analysis project Ga0315309, IMG submission 203080) | Freshwater sediment microbial communities from Lake Towuti, South Sulawesi, Indonesia - TDP4 | ecosystem: Environmental > Aquatic > Freshwater > Lake > Sediment | place: Indonesia: South Sulawesi... | reverse complement strand
TCAAGAACGATTATCACAAGCTCATTCTTGTCAGTGATCTCGTCCACAAAGCGCCGGTAAACCTCGTCAGTTGGGAGACCAGTGAAGGGAACATCCAGCCCAGCTTCCTTGCACAAATTTGATAGGACCCGATAGTTTGTGTCGACGATTCTACAATTTATGTAAGCTGTTCTCAAGGCAGGTATATCTGACCCCGATCCCTTTGTCTTAGCAGATAGGTACTTCAAGACATACTTTGCGACAGCCGTCTTACCAGTGCCGGTCTTACCATATATGAATACATTAGAAGGAGTAGAGCCTCTAAGGGAAGAACTAAGAATCATACCCAAACGCGCAATCTGCTCTTGCCTGTGAGGAAGTTCATCAGGAACATAAGTAGGCCTTAATACGTCACTGTTCCTGAAAATAGTTTGAGACCTCAGAAAGTTGTCAAAGATAGCGTCCAATGGACCCTTTTCGCTCACCACAAACACCACGCCCTCTCTTGCATCCGCGCAAAGTGAGGAAGATTTGAAAAAACCAGTAATTATAGTTTTTGGGTAAAGACCCAAAAATGCCCAGGTTCCAACGGGGTTCCACGCAGGGAAAGCGCGAAGAATCTAGACAATCCCTACAACAGAAGTAGATAAGCTGGTCTTACGCGAGAACGATGAGGAAAGTCATCTTACTTAGTAGGGTTCTTAGGAGGACGCATTCTCTCGATTTGCGCGATCTCGTCCTTCGCCCTCTCACTCCGCAGAAGGTACTCAAAGCCCCCGACACCATGACGCCGCTCAAGTATACCACTAGCTGGATCTGCGAGACGAAGAAGATAAGTCGAAACAGTGCTACCTCTCAGCTTCGCTTTGAACAATCTCTCGTACTCGTCTTGAACATCTCGAGAAGTGAAGGATCCGTACCGAAAATGCTTCACCAACAAGAATCTGACTCTGTCAAAGGTGCTGGAGAAAGAGATAGACTCCATGGGCCCAACTTCAGAAGACCCTTCCCTCAGTTTTTCTTCTGCCAAGGCTCCCCTGGACGACAATACGCTCGAAATATACCTGCCAATGGACTCAGAGAGCGACTTAGGGATCGCGCCGTTGACCATCACCGTGACCCTCCCGCCAGTCTCCGGGTCAGAAACCTCTATCTTGATCAAGGCATTCTTTGGCAACGCCGGATCACCGAAAGCAAGAGTAACACAGTCATTCACTGCTTACAGCCCTCACAACTATTAAACATTACGATGACATTCACAATGTGAACTTATGAAAATCAAAGAGAAGAGCAAACGATAAGCCCGAAAGTGGATATACGCACCTGCTCGAGAAGGAAGCAGGAAGCGGCAGAGCGAAGAACACCCAGGCCTCAAAAATGGATGGCGAGAAACAAGAACAGTGAAAGGCAATTCACATTGTGAAGGAGAAGAAAAGGAATAGGATCGGAAGAGAGAGATAGTTTTTTCCAGTGGAAGTAGGGGGGTTAGAGGACCCTATTCTAACAAAAAAGGCTAACGATGACTCCAAAAAGTCGAAATGCAATCCCCTAACCGCCACCTCCAGACCTTCTCTCGCAATCGGGAGTTCACAAACCTGCTTGTGAAGAGGATGTCCTCTGACCGAGTATAGACGCCTTTGTTTCCACTCGAGAAAGATCCGAGTAAGATAGACGATTTCTTATATATTTAGAGAATTCGTTGCTAGTATCGACAAAATATGATAATAATAGTTATATGTAAAATAACGCGTCTCAAACTGGGCTCTCTCGCGAACTGGTTACACAAACCTCTCCACCAAAGCTCCCATCGCGAACCTCCAGTGGAAATGAAAGGGTATCCCAACCCCCGGCGCGGGATCAGTCTGACTTTTCCCTCAACCCTGCTATACCCTTAGTTATGCCGCGTTTTCTTAGGTAACATTTATAGGCACTGCCCATCTCTTGTTACCTAAGACAAATAGCGAGGTGGGTTAGGTTTTGGAGGCCTTAATGAGAAGAATACAGGAACTTGCCTTACGAAAGAAACGGATTAGTGAGGAGATGAGCGGTATAGTTGCTGTTTCCAGCGTCGGTGAGGGTGAGCTAAGTGCCGGTTGTCTGAGGTTAGAAGACGTTTATTCCGTTAAAGAGGGCAAGAGATATGGTCCCTTTGGACCCTACTACTACGTCTATTTCCACAAAACCGGCAAGCTGCAGAAGCGTTACATTGGGAAACAGGCTGACCAGTTGAACCTCAGGTTGGAGGCCTTGGGTAGGCTCAGGGAGTTGGAGGCGGAGTATAGGGACATATTGAAGTTGGAGCGTAGGCTGATGAGAGCACTTAGATTGTCTTAGGCTGTCGCGTCTCCGCCTCTCTCTGGGTAGTGAAAATAAAGCTTTTATTGGTTGCGCTCTCCTCTTCTTAAGTGAATTCGCGCCTGGTTCGGGATGGTGTCTTCCGTTTGAGTGAAATGAAGGTTGTAGCTTTATGCAATCAAAAAGGCGGTGTCGGCAAGACTACTAGTGGTATTAATCTTAGCGCTGCTCTTAAGATTCTTGGGAAGAGAGTGTTACTACTTGATTTGGATCCTCAAGCGAATTCTTCTGTCTCGTTTTTCGGTTTTGATGTGTTCAATTCGCCGGTTTCAGTTTATAATGTTCTAGTTGATGAGAATGTTAACATTCATGATGTGATTAGGCGCACGGATGAGGGTGTTGATGTTCTCCCTTCCAACTTGAATCTCGCTGGTGCGGAGCTTGAGCTCACTGGTTCTATCGCTGGTGAGACTGCTCTTAGAGATAGGCTTGCTGGAGTCCAGGGCGAGTATGACTTCGTTTTTATCGATTGCCCCCCCGCCTTGAACATTTTCACTGTTAATGCGCTGGTTGCCGCTACTGACGCGTTTATTTGTATTCAGCCTTCGTTCCTACCTATGGTTGGAACGGAGCAATTGACAAGGACCATCAAGATTGTCAAGAGTAGGCTCAACGGCAGACTGAAGATCTCTGGGATTATCTTGACAATGTGTGATGAGCGGAAGATTATACGGCGGGAGTCTATCAACGAGATTAATCGTTATTTTAGTGATGTCGTTTTCGATACTCGTATTCGTGTTGATGTCAAGCTCGAAGAAGCGCCCTCTCATATGAAGTCAATTTTCAAGTACGCGCCTGAGTCACATGGCGCAGAGGATTACATGAATCTAGCTAAGGAAGTGATGAGACGTGTCTAAGGCTGATAAGCGTAGGCGACTTGGCTCCACCGTTTTCGGCGAATTGAGTAGGTTGGCGGCGGCATACAATGTTCAGGATGTTCCACTCGATGAGATCGACCTAGAAGGTAGTAAGTTTAGGACTCGCAGTGATCTTGGTGAAAAGCAGATCGCTGAGTTAGCTAGTTCAATAAGGAGTGAAGGATTGATCAATCCTGTTGTAGTTCGGCGGAAAGGTAGCAGGTTTGAGTTGGTCTCAGGGTTTAGGAGAGTCGAATCTGTTCGTAGGTTGGGGGAGCATAGCATCAAGGCTCTTGTTGTCAGCGTTGACGATGATAAGGCTTTCAGGATTGCGGTATCGGAGAACTTGAAGAGGAAGAGTTTGACGCCCATTGAGATTGGTTTGATGTGTGATAGGCTTGTTAACGAGGGTAAATCCTATGACGAGGTTGGTCGGTTAATGGGTCTCTCATCGAAGCAGATTCAGCGGTACCTCCGTAGTTTGAAGTTGGGTGAGGAAGTCAGGAACTCATTGAACAAGGGAGAGATCAGCTTCTTCACCGCACTTGAGATTGGGAAAGTGGACGGCGCCGTCCAGTCGGATTTGTTGAAGAAGGTCCTAAAGTCCAACCTCTCCACACGGGATGTTGCGAAACTAGTTAAGGATATGCGAAAGAGCCAGAGTGGCTACGGAGCTATCGGGGATCTACCTAATGTCAGGTTCAAGAGAGGTCAGATCATAATCACGTCTTCAGGCAGCGATCTCGTCAGGACCCTGAAAGTTCTTCTCAGGGAAGTCGAGAAAGGTACGGTCCAGAAAATAGTCGGCTAGCTCCAAAAATAATCGATATTCTGCGGGAAAATTTATCAGCTCGTATACTTTTTTGTATACGGGTGACGCTATGTTGACTGACGGGATTCCTACGTCTGGAAGTGTGGAATCTTTCAGGAAGCTCTTTGAAGACCCTTTGGTGAAAAAGCTTCTGAAGGATTCTAATTTGACAAGGATACAGTTTGAGACACTCTTGATCAACTTCGTCTTCGATGAAACAGTAGGTAAGGATGGCGGAATGTATGATAGGAAAGGGCGGTCTAGAATGTTCAAGGAATCGTTTAGGGCTTGGCGGGCCAGGTCTTACCCCAAGGGTGTCTCCAGGGGAGCCTTTCGCCGTGTTCTCTTCCAGGCTTGCCGCAATGTGGTTCGCTCTATCTACACCCTTTTCTTACTTGGATATACAGGCATCCTCGATACGCCTGGACTACATGCTTACATTGAACTGTCTGACATGGTGACACAGTATAGAAGGAAGATGGAGGAAAGACAACCAGAGGGCTCATCGAGGGAGGAGATCGAAGGAGAAGCCCTGCGCCTCCTTGAGAAGAGCTTGGTAAAAATGATAGACCAATACACTTTCCCTTTCAATGTTCTGGGCAGAAAGAAAAATGCCGTCTGACATGCAGTTCCATACTCCTTCAAGGGCCTCGCTTCAGGGAATTCATAAAAGCATTTTTTGGATATCTGTAGTGTTTGAATCGGTGGATGGTGAAAGCTGATTGTACCAATTGCCGAGACCGGAGGACGTCAAAAGACTACGGAAGGACGCGAGTCTTACTCAAGTTGAATTGGCGAGACGAGCTAGGGTTAGCCAGTCCCTCATAGCAAGGATTGAGTCCGGTACAGTAGATCCACGCATTTCTACACTAAGAAGGATCTTGGAAGTCATAAACGAATCCTATACTGGTAAGTCACCCAAGATCGCCGTTTCACAGGTGATGTGTTCACCCGTAATCTCCGTAAGAGCAACAGATTCAGTTCGTACAACAATTGAGCTAATGGAGCGGCACGGCGTATCTCAGCTACCCGTTACAAAAGGTGACACTTTGGTCGGAACTGTGAGCGAAGCGACTGTAGTTAGACACTTATCGTCTGGTGAGAACGTCTTCAACTCCACGGTCAGCGAGGTCATGGATGAGAGCTTACCCGTAGTGCCGCCTTCGACGGGGGTTGACGAAGTCTCCGAACTCATGTCCAGAGGTTATCCCGCTGTACTTGTTGTGGATAAGGGCAAGATGGTTGGTATCGTGACTAAGATTGATCTAATAATTCACCGTTCACGTCACAGGAAATGACCTGTGCCTCGTCTAAGTCGATTATTCATTGCAGCCTGAGGACTTTGTCCCATTGATGGCTGGTCCATTTCTTTATCTCGACCAAGTCTTCTTCTGTTAGGTCGTCGAATCTTCCTTGCGATTTCAGGTAGTCTTCAATAGGTATCCTCTTTTCAGGATCTATTAGGTTCTTACTCACACTCGTTAGTTCTAGTTCTCCTTTTTCGATTTCGAAGAGTATCCATGATCCTGACACTACGGCCTTTCGTCCTACTTCTATTGTTAGGCTTCCGTCGAACAGCCATCCTGTAGGACAGGGTGTCAATATGTGAATGTACTTAGTTCCTTTGATATTCTTGGCTTTTTTCACCTTATCATGCAGGTCCTTTGGATAAGAGGGGCATGCAGTCGCCACGTATTCGATCTCGTGTGCAGCCATTACCATGGGCAGATCTTTCTTGTGCTCTCGCTTCCCTGTTGGCGTGGTCGTTGTCCTCATTCCATACGGGGTCGCGCCCGATCGCTGAATTCCCGTATTCATGTATGCCTCATTGTCGTAACATATGTACAGGAAGTTTGTTTCACGTTCCGCAGCTCCTGAGAGCGCTTGTATTCCTATATCTGCTGTTCCACCATCGCCAGCCCATGCTAACACTGTGATGTCATCGACTTGTCTTGCTTCTAATGCTGCCGTTACCCCCGAAGCGGCAGCGGCAGCCGAGGCAAAAGCTGTGTTAAGTGTAGGTATGTTAAGAGCCGAGTTCGGATATAAGCCTTGGATGACGCTTGTGCAACATGCTGGGACAACTATAATTGTTCGTTTCCCTAGAGCTTTCAGGGTATGTCTGAGCGCCAATGTGCCACCGCAACCAGCGCATGAACTGTTGCCTGGCAGGACCAATTCTTCCTCAGGAAGTCCCAATATCATTTCCCTATTGCATCTCCTTCTTCAGGTTAAACCATATTTCTGCTTCTGTCGTTCTTCCCTTCTCAAGGACTCTGGCAGTCTGCTCAAAGATAGTCCTCTGGTGGGAAGGAGTTACGTCACGTCCGCCGAGTCCTACTATGAATCCGAGGACGAGTGGCTGCTCCTTCACTCCGTAAAGCGCGGCTTTCGTTTCAGTGAAGGCAGCTCCTCCAGAACCGTAGGAGACATTTCTGTCAACGATTGCGAAAGCTTTGACACGTTCCGCAAGTTTTCTTAGCTCTTCAGCTGGAAATGGCCTAAAGACTCTCAGTTTCACCGCTCCCACTTTGTACCCCTCATTTCGCAGTTCGTCGACAGCTAGCTTTGCTTGAGCTGCCAGTGTTCCCATGCTTACCATTACTACTTCCGCATCATCGCACCGGTATTCTTGAATGAGTCCGCCATAGCTTCTGCCGCATTTCTTCCTGAATTCTTCGTCAATGGTTCTCAAGGTTTGCCTGATATTCTCCATTGCTTTATCGGCAAAGTACCTATGCTCCATGTAAGCAGGAATTCCTTCTCCCTCAGTTCCATCCATGTTGAGACTTCCTAAAGTCATTGGGCTATCCACATCGAGTAGCATGTGCCCCTTTTGGTCATGAGGTATCAATTGGTCGATATCCTCTTGGCATGGAAGTTCTAATGGCTGTGATGTATGGGAGAGTACAAACCCGTCCATACAGATCATTGATGGCAGAAGGGCCTGCTCTGAGATCTTGTAAGACTGGATTATCGTATCGAATATTTCTTGGTTGTCTTCGACGTAGAACTGTATCCATCCTGTGTCTCTTTGGGATACGGAGTCATTGTGATCCACATGTATGTTCCAAGGTCCAACTGCTCTGTTCACAACACACATGACAACTGGCAGTCGCATTATGCTAGCCCAATGTAGCATTTCGTGCATGTAAAGTAAGCCATGCGAAGATGTTGCTGTGAAGACTCTTGCTCCAGCTGCGGAGGCTCCGATGCATGCTGCCATGGCAGAATGCTCTGATTCAACTCGCACATATCTCGCCTTTAGCTTACCTTCCTCAATTATCTTGGCAAGCCTTTCCACGATGGTGGTCTGTGGGGTGATAGGATAAGCTGCTACTACCTCTACCCTCGCGAATCTTGCTGCTTCAGCAGCAGAGTAGTTCCCTGTCATGATCACGGTTTGACCCATTCGCTAATCACTCTCTCTTCTCATCTCGATTCCCTTCGGCTTGCATTCATGCGCACAGATTCCGCAACCCTTGCAGTAGGTATAGTCAATTTCAGGATAGTCATCCTTTCCTTTTGATATCGCGCCCTCGGGGCAGAATTGCCAGCATATCATGCATTTCTTGCATTTCTCGCAGATCATCACGGGCTTGAAGGTTCTCCAAAGGCCTGTTTTCCCTCCAGCTCCCTTGGAAGGCTTGGCATATTCGGTCATCTGTTCGCGCGTTTCTTGAGCTGTCTTCCCCATTAAATTGCACCTTCGGTTTCTTCATTTGGCAGTTGTTTCCTTGCGTGACGGAGAGACTCTTTTGTAAGCTTCCTCAGCAGCTCTGACGTTCTTTTCTCCAACTCTTCCTCTCCACTCTTCCAGTATAGCCTTGTCTATGCTATCCATACCCACGAGTTTTGTTGCTCTCGAGAATGCACCCAACATTGGGGTACTTGCCACAGGTTGCCCAGCAACAATCAGTCCTAGTTCGAGCGCTATTCCGGTCGCATCCACGACAAATGTATTGAAGTGTCCATTTACTCCTAGCTTCTTTTCCTCTTTCGGTGAATTTATAATGAGAAAGGCGTTTTCTCTTGCCCCCTCTAGTAAATTGCTGATCTTGATTAGAGTTGAGTCCAAGACAATAACGGCATCAGGATTGTATATCTGGCTATGGACCAGTATCGGCGTTTTGGATATTCGAGTAAATGCCTTGAGTGGCGCCCCTCTCCTTTCTGCTCCGAAGAATGGAAAAGCCTGTGTCCCCTTGAATCCATTATACAAGGCTGCTTTGGCAAGCAAATTCGCGGCTGTGACGGTTCCCTGGCCTCCGCGACCATGCCATCTTATTTCCCAGATTTTTTCCGACATGGTACTCAACATTCCCCTATTTTGTCAGAAAAGTATGCAATGGGTCAAATCATCTTTTTCCTCAACCGGAAAGCCGATCCACTTTCCGAGGATAATTCCGCCCTATTTCTGAGTATATTCCTCTTCGACCCCCACTAGAGATTATCGTAAGGAATCAATTATTAGTTTGTGTCTGTTTTTGTTATGCAAGTATCCACACAACCTTCGGAATACAAATATTCAAGTATAAACGGTTGACTTCAGTAGTATGTCAACCCGCCATTGCCGAGTCTGAGCATCTGGTTGGTTGACCAAACCAATTTGCAGGAGATTTGCTCACACTACCAATCTCGTTGGAGAGGAACTCGATTGGAAGAGCAAACCGTCTCGAGTATGTACAGCAGACTCTTCAAGTTGCCTCGGCTTTCTTGGATCGTTTCATTTGGCGTTGTTTTCAGTTTATTGCTAGATTTTCTTGTTGTTTACGGTTTTTCTCGTATTATAGGGGAAGGTCTTTTCCAAGTTAAATTCTTTGTTAACTTGGTGCTATGTTTCGCGATTCTATTTGGGGCATTCATAGTTTCATCCATTCTTTCAAGCTATGCGTTCGTGGGCAGGTTTTCAAGAGTCATGAATTCTAGGAGAACTCTTAGCGTTTCGCTTTTCTCGTTAATCTTTGCTGATGGCGTTTTCGTTGTGGGTTGGGTTCTTTACGTAGTACTATTAACTCCTGTATTGGTTGAGTCCTTTATGTTCGCCCTGACGGCTGCCTTCACCGTTCGGTTGTTGGTCAGCCTTGTAATGGTTGACGATCGTCTCGTTAGTTCCATGGGGGATTCTCTAATCCAGCCATTACTTGTATCTGTTGTGCTTGTGGAGTTCTTCGAGCCGGCTTGGTTCGCGAATTTCTTGTTGCGTTTCCTTGTTGTTGCAGGGATTTTTTCTGCCTTTACATTTCTTTATGTCAAGGCTACCGGTTCTCAGCTGAAGAAAGTCACTAACGTGGATGGCCGCGTTTTCTTCAGAGCTTTTCTAAGCGAATGGAGTGCTGGTATAGGAGATGAACTAGAAGGAATCATTGAAAGAAATTCGACAAGAGAGGATTTGAAGATTGCATCTTTCTCTTTCAGAAGCAAGCGAGGCAATATGAAAGCCGTGATGGTTGTTCCATCCATCCACCCAGGTCCGTTCAAGGGAATTGGGTCAAGCGATCTCCCGGGCTACTTGATGCGGAAGTTGGAAAGAGACCTTGGTTGCCCTGTCATATGCGCGCATGGTCCGAGTACACATGGACAGGATCTGGTCAAATCAAGCCAGTGCGAAGACATCTACAAGGAAACACTAGAGACTCTAAGAGAGGAAGGTTACACATCTAAATATTCAAGCTCGCTCGCTGAGGTGACCGAAGGTGATGTCTCAGTTACCTGTCAAATCTTCGGGGATTTCGCCATTTTGACAGGCCGCTCGTCCTCTTCTCTTCCCATTGATGATGTCAGCTTACGTGTAGGCAACGCTGCGGTAGCTGCAGCCAAGAAATCTGTCAAGGAAGCTGTCTTCGTTGATTGTCATAATAGTATAGATCCTGAGAGCGATTACGTCTGGCCCGGTTCGCGAATTGGTAGGCTACTTGTGAAGGCATCTCGGAGAGCTACTAAAGAAGCTTCTCAGTTCGGCAAGGATCCTTTCAAGGTCGGAGCTGCTAAGCTAAAAGCTACGGGTATCTCCAAGATCGACGGAATGGGGGAAGAAGGTGTCTCCGCGATCGTGTTTCAAATCGCCAAGAAAATCGTTGCATATGTATTCTTCGATTCGAATAACCTGATGCTTAATCTAAGAGATCTGCTTACCAAGGAACTGGTCAAGATGGGTTTCGACGCAGCTGAAGTCATCACTAGTGACACGCATTCCACTAGCGCTCTCTCTCCAAGCAAGATGGGATACAATCCGCTAGGATATTCCACACCACCCGATAGAATTCTTCAATTAGCGGCTAAAGTGTCCAAGCGAGCTCTAAAGAACTTGGAAGATGCGAGCGCTTGTGTAGGTGTTCGCGTCATTAGACAAGTCAAAGTTGCTGGTGAGAAAAACATACAGAATATCCTAAGAGGAGTAAGAGACTCCCTCAAGGTCGCCAAGAGACTAGCTCCTGTTTCCTTCGGGTCCGCCACCTTACTGAGCATAGTTCCACTTCTCCTATTATAACATGCACAGACTTGATTGACAGAGGGGACTCAAGATTTGGCAGGGCGCGATTCTTGTCCATATTGCGCGGCTCACTAACTTGAGATGCGTAAAACTGAGACGACAATACCGTACTTCGGAAGGGTGCTAGTTCTAGCCTCCCTATATTACAACTGCGGATACGGACATAGCGACACAATTCCTCTGGAGGATCATGGCCCTTCAAGACACGTGGTCAAAGTGAGTTATGCGGACGCCCTAAGGATGAAAGTTGCAGGCTCTGGAACCGGCTCAATAGAGATCCCTGAATCTGGTCTCAGATTCGACCCGGGGATGAAAGTCAGTCTTTTATAGCTAGCTTTGAGGGGATTCTGGTAAGATTCGAGGAGCCAGTAAATAGGCTCAAGAAACTTGGGCGCACTAACAAGATAGCCGAGTACGATAAACTACTGCGTAAGATTGGTCTCGCGCGACAGGGAGAGGCCCGCTTCAAAATCGTAATCGAGGACCCGCTAGGCAATAGCTCCGTGATCAAGGAAGATAGGATCTCGTGAAGGAGCATGGTATCATCCAAGGAATATTCAGGAATCATAACAGCATGCGCCAGATAGATTTATTTCTTGGTCGAACCATTTAGTTACTTGTGGTTTTGAATATGGAGGAGACAAAGCCAAGGTCATCCGCTATAGGGCTGCTCAGCGAATGTGTTGGAAAGAAAATAAGGGTCATTGTTAAGGATAACTTTGGCTACGAGGGAGTGCTTTCAGCAGTTTCAGATTCTCCTCCGTCCCTGTTTCTTTCTGATGCCGATGCCGTCGTGGTGAGAACTACTATCGCCGATCCTGTTCCAAGAGTTGTTAGCAAGGAGAGAAGAAGCTCGATATTTGTGAACTTGGACACAGTCTTAAGGATCGAGATACCTGACCACTAGGTCAAAACTACCTTTAGTTTGCCCTGTTTTCCATTAGATAGGCAGTACCCCATAGTACCTAAGCCATGCGAGTACGACTAACAATATTAGCCCTACAGAGAGGATTGTTACTACTCCTGGCCCGAACTTTACACCCTTCATCTCGTCTTGGAAGAACCTGATCAGTCCTGCGCCCGTAGCTGGCATGACTCCTTCTTCTCGACGCTTGCTTCTCCTAGACATTCCGTTAATCCTCCGGAATAGTTCTCTCTACAAATCATTGAACTAGTAGATAAGTTATTAAAGTTATGGATCAACCTCTTCCTTATTCTCATAGATACAAAAATGGTTAAATCAGGTGCCTACGGGTTTGCCTCTTATGCATAGAAGAGTACTTAGGAGGATGTGCAAGTTTGGATTCAGATTCTCCTCAGCAATTATACTCCAAGGTTAGGGATCTTCTACGTAAGCATCATAGATGGTTTGACTCAAGCGTTCCCTTAATAGCTAGCGAAAATGTTCCGAGCCCTGCGATTCGTGCAGCTATCGCATCAGACTTCGGTAACCGATATGCTGAAGGCTGGCCCGGAGAAAGAGTCTATGCCGGTACCAAGTACATCGATCAAGTTGAGTTAATGTGCGATGACCTTGCCAAGAAACTCTTCAGGGCTGAATTCGCCGATGTGAGACCAATTTCAGGTGTTGTCGCCAATCTAGTTGTTTACACGGCTTTTACCGAGTCTGGAGATAGGATGATGGCTTTACCCATTCCAGCTGGTGGCCATATTAGTCATGCCAAGAGAACCCTTGGAGGGACAGCAGGTGCTGTCCATGGGCTCAAGGTTCGCTACTTTGAGTACGATGAGAAAGAGCTCAACATCGACATTGACAACAGTATTAAACGCATCAAGAAAATGCTCAAGGGGGGGAAGGCTGTTAACCTGTTAATGTTTGGTGCAAGCGTTTTCCCTTTTCCGCATCCTGTTAAAGAGTTCAGAGAGATAGCTGATGAGATGGGAGCCTTCATTGCCTACGATGGCGCTCATGTCGCCGGGTTAATTGCAGGGGGTTGTTTCCAAGATCCTTTGAGGGAAGGAGCAGACGTTCTGTCCATGAGCACCCACAAGACGTTGCCCGGTCCACAGGGAGGGCTTGTTATCTCATGGCAGAAGTACGCCGAACGCATAAAGAAGGCTACTTTCCCAGGGCTTGTAAGCAACCATCACTTAAACTCTGTTGCGGGAAAAGCGATAGCTTTTCTTGAGATGTTATCATTTGGGGGAGAATACGCCAAACAAATCATATCTAACGCAAAGAATCTTGGGCAGAGTCTCTATGAACAAGGGTTTAATGTTCTTGCAGAACATAAGGGGTTTACCGAATCTCATACCGTTCTGGTCGACATAACGAACACTCCTCTCAACGATGGTCGCACATGTGAGGAGGCACTGGAAAGAGCGAATATCATCGTAAACAGGAATCTCCTGCCTTGGGACATAAGGGAAGGTCGCCACTACTTGGCGCCTGGAGGCATTCGCTTAGGTGCAAGCGAGGTAACTAGGATTGGTATGAAAGAGTCAGATATGAAAGAGATAGCAACTTTCATCAAACGCGTTATCATAGACCAAGAGGATACAAACAGTGTGAAACAAGACGTGGAGGAATTCAGGCAGTCCTTCAAGAAAGTCAAGTATTGCTTCAGCTCACGGGCCGACGCCTACGAGTACTTCGACATTGAGTGATGATAAACAGCCAAGCGATCACTGTAGATTTTAAATAGTCTTATACATTCTTTATGTATATAGAGAGAAACGTGATTCGGTTTTCGATCTATGGAAAGTCAGTCAGTGATTTTTGTGCTCCCACGTGTGATTAGGAGGTCTCCAGATGCCTAAGGTTCGGGAAGTAATGTCAACGAACGTGACGACAGTAGAGGTGCCCGCAAGAAGACGGGAAGCCATTGACATTATGGTGAAACAGGATCTGACATGGTTGCCTGTAGTGAAAAAGGGTACCACACTATTGGTAGGTGTAGTAACTCGTTCTGATCTGATGAGCAAACCTGAAGAAGATCAACTAGCGCTTCTCATGAAGAGAGATCCTATTACGGTGTCACCTGACGCTGATATAGGGGAAGCTGTTAAATTAATTCTGGATGGCAATCTTCACAGGCTCCTGGTTTCCTCGTCTAAGAGGGAGCTCATTGGTGCGCTCACTGTTACAGATATAGTCCATAAAGTCCTTGTCGAGACCGACAAAACAAAGATAATTAAGCCATATGTTAAGCGAACCATGACCTGCGTATGGGAGGGTACTCCTCTTCCGGTGACCTATAACATAATGCGGCTTGCGAACGTTCAGGCATTGCCTGTACTCGACGACAATGGGACCTTGGTAGGGATAATAGCTGGGTCAGATTTCCTCTCGGTAAGCGAAGAAGTTCACGAGGAGAAGGTATCGAAAACAACCGGTGAAAGTGAAGGTACAGATTGGGATTGGGATACTTCAAATAGAATAATAATCACGAAAAAGAAATTGAAGATACCTAACAGACCAGTGAAGGATGTCATGACAAAGAATGTCGAGACAACTGTTGAGCAAGCGAGTGTAGCTGAATGCGCTCTCAAAATGAAGAGATATGGGATAGATCAATTACCAGTCTTAGATGCCAAAGGTTTGCTGAATGGAATGATCAGAGACTCGGATCTCCTCAGGGCATTAGTGTAATAAAATGCTTATTTATTCAAAGCGCGGCTTTCTCTAAAATTCTGTTAGTTTCTTCTGAGTCGGGGTTCGACCTTCAAATACTGATATCAAGTTCTGTTCGATCATTTCCATCCTTTCCTTAAACATCGCACCAACGTCATAGTTTCTAATCATTTCCTCAGCTAGGTCAAAATACTTCATAACAGTGTTCTTAGATACTGTTGTCAAGATTCTACCGCCGCACCGAGTGCAATACCCACTCAGTGGAACTCTTCTGTACTTTGTATTGCATTCAGCGCATCTAAATCTCTGTGACGTGAATGCTCTGAGGCATCCGAGCAGATCTGGGATCAGGTGCGTCTGAAGTACCTTCCTTACAACGTCTGACGAGTCAACTGCTCTTATCTTTGCTGCCACTCCGAGCTGCGCTCTTATTTTTGACTGGGTGGTCTTCTGCAATAGATATGAACTTCTCCTCGGGCCACCTGCAATGTCATTTGTGGGGTGAGAGAAGTTGAATCCTTCATATTGTTGTGGCTTCCCAAGTCTCTTGGAGACGATTTCTATCATACTCTCTATCTCCTTTGGATCTACATGTTCAAGGGTCTTCTCGTAAAACTCCAGGGGGTAATCCGACATGAGATCAAGATTATGTGCTTCATCATCGACTTCTTCAGGGTCTATGGTTGTGGTGATGATTAGGGGCGCATCCATCATTCCTCCCCTGCTGCTTGGCAGGTACGACATTGAGAAGTTCAATAGCGCATCTAGCGCCAACATCATCGAGTCTTCGTCTCCGTCACAGTTCCTCCTCTTAGCGGCATGCCAGTACGGGTGCGCGAAGCAGACATGCGCTTTCGTGAAACCCACTATCCTACCTATCACTCCCACTGATGTGTGAGGAGCCAACCCTATCACTAGATGCCCTATCAGATCATCTATTGAATTGGCTTTGTAGAATGGCGCCAGGCCATACACTCTAGCCAACAGTTCATCCACGAATCTTGATGCCTTCAAAAGATATTCTGCGCATTCTTCAGGTATTATTATGTCTTGTATCTTCAGCTCTAATATCTGGTCTTGCTTTTCCAGTGGATTTCCTTTGTAATCTGCTTTGTACTCGAGTTCGATTAGCCGCTTAACACTCGTGTTGGCTTCCTTTGGCGTAAAATGAGTGAGAGGTGCATCGGTTCCGTCGTATCTCGTGGTTCCATCTTTGAATACGTATAGCGAGTACCTTGCTCGCAGAATTGCTTTTTCGAGAAGCTCGGGCTCCTTCATCTTGCTAGTAAGCCCTCTTACGCCTTTTACCTCCTTTGGTGAGCTGCCCGTTTTCGTTGTCGCGTTAGCGAATAGCTTGTGGATATCTATTTCCCTTGTTTGATACGAACTCGTTGTCCCTCCACATCGCGGGCATACATCATATTCTGTCATCATCTCGCATCGTGTGCAAGTTCTTACGATGATAGTGGGGTTCCCACAATTTTGACATTTATGATAGAGTGACTCATTGCCACAATGAAGACATTTTCTTCTAACCAGTTCTACACGAATGGATTTGTTTTCCGCAGCCTTGTTTATGCTCCTGTTTTTTCCACCATCCAACCCTATGGGAAATAAGCCATGGACGGGCGGCTTCATCGCTCTTTCTTTTGCTTTTTCTGGTCGCCCCATTCTGGCTCCTAAATAGGTGGGCGCCTTTTTTCTAAAAGTGAGCCCAGAGAGATCTTTGATTGTTTCAAAGATGTCGTCGCTCTGCTTGCATCCTGCACTCTCCTTGAATATGGCCATGCTTTCCAGCAGGATTAGGTGGTGCTCCAATATCTGAATTCGATCCTGGAGACAGTCGAGTGGGAGTCCAAGTTTCTCTATTATTCGGAGTGCGTTCTCATCTTTAACTAATTCTAAAACCTGTTCACCGCATCTTACAGCCAGTGTTCCACTCTTGATCCACTCTCTCAGAGACATAAGTTCACTTGCATTTATATCATGCCAGAAGTACGTGAATTTCGGGTGAATTGGAATTCCTAATGCCCTCGAAAGTTTTATTGTCTCGTAGGCTGTAGGTTTTACTGAAAAGGGCTTAAAGACTAGTTCTTGAAGTCTCTCTTCCGGTATTCCAGTCATTCCGCTAACAGCACATACACTGTCGGAGAAGTTCGCTTTTATTGACTCAGTCGCTTCTTTTACCCACCATTCTTCGCAGTAACCAGATTGGACAAGTGGATGGTTATTCTCCAGAAACTCTCCGAATGCTACTAGCATGTCGCCTATGAAGATTATCTTTGCGATTTTTCCAGCGTGCTGGAGAGCTTCATCCTTACTACTTATGGATTTTATGCTTCCATCAGTTAGCTTTACGATAGGTCCCTCAACGCTGTCGACGGGTAGTGCTATCGCGCCTTTCCCTGGTCGTTCGACCGCAAGCTGCGTACCCGCTGCAACAAAGCCATCCAACAGAATCATTGTTGCTGGGTTGAGTCCAACAGCGGCTAATCCAGTGTTTCGTGATCTGCCGTATCTCAGTCTGAATCCCCCAGTCTTGGAGGGATATGAAAAGACGGGTCTCCCTGCGATCACTTCTGACAAGTACTTTGGGTTTGGTTTAGTATTTCTCTTAAGTTGGTCAGCGCTTCCCTTTTCCTTTGTCCTTAACTCGTCAAGCCAATCCCAACCCTCGCCGCCGATCTTATCAATTATCTTCTTTAGTTTAGGAGCCTTTGAAATTATTCCTTCGTTGAGTACGAGTATTGCTCCCCCGCGTATCTTGTTTGTGCCAACCCGAGGCAGGTCACGGTGACCAGACACTTCAATTTGCTCCGTTGGTTCACCTGTCACTTCGATAGGTAGGTTTCTTACGGTCTTTCTAATTTCGTCTGGGGTCGATGGATATTGTAGGTGTGTTACCTGCCTTCTGTAAAGTTCGACTTCTTCGACAAATCGTTCTACCTCGTCTTCGGTGGGTTTATACCTGTCCAAGTGAAGCAACCTTCTGATGAAGTCTCCTACTAGTACCGTTTGTGCTGCTTCTGTTCCTCCCGCTGCACGTATGGGGCTCGCGAAGTATATAGCTAAGTAGTTACCACCATCTGGGTTTCTTTTTATCTTTACACCTGCAATCCCTTCTATGGGGCTCGTTGTGACTCCTTCGTTCAGGATAGCAAGCGCCGTTCTTATGGCTTGCTCAGCGGCTTTCTCATCGTCATCTAGTTTCGTAAACTTGCCATAGACTACCTCTTCGGCGATCTTGAAGGCAATCTCCTCTCGGGAAAGCCTCTTGTTCAGCTCTCGGATCCTTTGAGCAACAGACTGTGGCCCTACCAAGCTCTCTACGCGGGCAGGAAGGTCGTGAGCTCTTGATATCTCGGGTCTGTCACAAGGGTCCAGGCCCGCCGACCGTGCCATTTGAGCGATTTCGTATGTTCTCTTTGTGTCCAGTTCGAGCCTGTCAAAATATGATTTCATAGTAGAACTCGCTTCGGTCAATTGGCACACCCCTATAACTCCTCGCACAATAGCTGATATGAACCCTCTACGCCGTGCTGGAGGCAACTCATGTAGTCGTCACTTACTGCATGATGATATTGAGGAACTCTTTAGATGATTGACACTGTTATCTATGGATAGTATAGGATAAATGCTCCGATCTTATAACTTCTCTTTCCATGATTACGCTGTCAGTCGGATATTGTCACTCAATAAAAAAGGTAGATTCCTGTAATTTTGACGATCGAGCAACTTTCTTTGTATAATACCCCGATTAGAATGGTCTGCTATCCCTTAAGAACAACCTGGTCTCCTGAAACTTCTCCAAATATTTTTGTAGTCGAATTGATGTCGGCTTCCTTCTTTTCAACTAGCGTTTCGAATAGCGACTTATGTCTGTTAAACTCCTCCTCGAACATTGATCTTGGGAGAGCCTCGTACTCTCTTATTGCATGCATTGAAGGCGTTTCAAATAAGTCGATTCTTTGGATAAGGGAATCTGATGACGGGTTCCATTTGAAAATATCCACCAGTTGCACGGAGCTTGGCGAAAGATTAAGTGATCCATCTGTCTGATTGTCTTCTTTTATTTCGGATATTCTTACGACTCTTCGTCTTTGGATTCCTTCATTGCTTATGCCGACTCTTTTCATGTGAACAATTATGCCTACTTGATGAATGCATACCAGTGGTACGTTGTGATGGATAACCCATCTTATAATAGCTTGCTCCGGGGAGTCAGCATGGCATGTCTGTAGGCCTGTCAGCCCCGCAGAGAGCGCATGAAACATGGCCTTGCTATGAGAAGGTGTTTGGATCTCGCCTAGATAGATAAGATCAGGGGTTCTGTGTAATAATGAGATGATTTCTCTGCCCTTGCTCCTTAACTTCTTTTTCTCTTCGAATGGTTCCACTTTTAGCCTTACTTGGTGTTTTCCAAATCCTCTTTGAGGTATACTCTCTATCACGTCTTCTATTGTTATCTTCCTCCAATGAGGAGGGGTAAGAAGATCAAGAGCATTTATTATTGTCGTCTTCCCGGATCCCGGTTCCCCGACAGCCACAATGTTCCTCTTTCTCAAAACACAAAAGTAGAGGTAGGCAGCGGCTTCTGAGGATAATGTTTTGTTTTCTATCAAAGCAACTAGTGAAAGATGCCTTTTTTCTAGCCGCCTTACATCGAGGTGGAACCCATCGGCTGCCAACGGCGAAATGTCAAGAGCAGCTCTTACTGCGAATCTCTTGGTTGAGATGTCAGTTTTGATAGATGGATTCAAGCGGTCAAGCCGGCACCCGCTCTCTGTCCTTAGCCTTGTTTCAATCTTCTTGAGTTCTGAAATAGGAAGAACTATACTAGTTCTACAACGCCCCCACTTGCGATGATCCAAGTAAACAAAGGCACCTGGTTGGTCAATGAAGAATTCCTCAATATTTTCATCAATTAGCAGTGGTGCAATTGATTCCATTCCTATCGACCTGTAACAGCTTAATTCCGCTATGGATGAGAGGGTGTCTTGTGAGATCTCGGGGAATCGTTGCCTTATTAGCCTACAAGCTTCATGCTCTCTTAATTGTAGCATCTCGTCAAGACCGAGGAACCTTGCATGACTTGTGGTCACATTGGGCACATTCTTTATCTCTGATGTCACCTCCCCTACAATCCTCCGCAACGCATTATCTTTGTCGATTGGAGACTCAATAGAATAGAAGTTCTCTCCACGACCTCGGCTGACTGATACGTTTATTGTGTAAGGTCCGACGATATACTGTTCAGTGGGGTAGAATTCACCAATCACCCTCCCATCACTCGTTAGAGAAATTCTGGGAATAATCAATGGCTGAAAGAAATAGCTGTAAGTCTCCTCACGTTCATTTTCATCATAGTTTAACCTGAGCTGTAAGAACTTGGATAAGAGAGTTGTCCTTTGCAGGAGTTGTTTTATTGAATGTAAGAGATTTAAGTGAATCCTTCTGCATGACAAGCATTTCCCTTTTTTTCCATCCAATGAGCGTTTCTCGGCTAAGATGTTGATATAAGCTTTGATGGGATCGCTGCTAACAGGGCTTTCCCGAATCATTCTTTGGATGAATTGGCTCCAACCGTTTGAGCATTCCTCGGAATTAGAGCATTTACCTTGAAAAGTCTCTGGTTTCAATTCATTCATTTCTAGACTGATCCTATCTGCGACTTCTGAAATCTCATTTATAATCTTAACTTGGTCACAAGTGTAAACCCTAGTAACAGAGGGAGATACTATGGAAATTTGGTCAACTGCCCCATCCACGGCTCTTTCCCTAATGTAATCAACAATGCGGGCCATACAAGCTGGGTTGGCTGAGAGATCCGGAATTGCACTATATCTAGCACAGACTTCTTCCTCCGGTTTATTACACAAGACGGATAGCCTTCTGCCTCCAGTTAGAGTGGGCTTGCCTCGATGTATCGCATTCTTTGTAAGTATCTTGCAGAATCTGTTTTGAGTTGGCAACTTGCTCAGTCTCTTTGTAGTTTGTTCAGGGAAACTCAGCATTCTTTTTCAGAAGCAAGATTACAATGTTTTTTTAGGAGGGAGCAGAAATGATCTCGGAGACTGTACTCCGCTGTTCCCGTTGCCTTCGCAAGTATTCTTTGCGTAAGAACTGGTTTTTTTCCCCTACTCTCGGATAGTTTTCTATCTGCAGCATATATGCTCGAAACAGCTAAAATGAAAGGATTACGGCCCCCTCTAGTTGGCAGATCTAGTTCTTTGAGTATTGACAGGGCTATGGATAGAATAGTACACTTATACTCCTCGGCGTTAATTTCTGACTCACTGACTCTGCATTGAATTTCTGGCTGTATGATGACGGAGGAAAGAAGTCTGTTAAGGTACTCTTCGCTTCTTCTGACATGGACATTTATGTCCAGTTTGCCTTGGAGTCTAGGTAATTCTCTTACAATGCCTCTTACACTAACCCTATGACCGAGGCTTCTGAAAACATCTGCTAATTCTTGAATTGTGACGGGGGCACACTCCTTAAACTCTCTAATTGCTACGAAGAGACATGTCGCTACAGTGATTAGTCTGTTACTCACTTCAGCGCATAACTTGGAAGATGTGATCTTTCTGTAGTAGTATGCGGCTCTATTCCTAACACTCTCAGATAGCCTCAGTAAAACGGAAACCCGGTTCAGAACACGGAGAGCATTATAATCGGTTTCTCTCTTGTCTGTTCGTGACTTCAGATCATAATTATACTTCAATCTTCGAAATAGGGCTTGTTTTCTGTATGGAAGTGGTTCACCTTGAGAGTCATAGAAATAGCCCTTATTGTGGTAGTCAATATAGCTGCCCAAACTATCAACTATGTGTAGTCTCTTCCCCAGTGAAGAATGAGCTTTCTCGCCGCTGCTAAGGTTATCTACTAAATATGAAGCAATAGGAAACGTAGATTGCACTAATTCGCCTGAGACTACAAGTCCACACTTACTGCATACGTATTCTCCATTCTCTGCAACAATGTCGCCTTGACATTCTTTACACTTGCCATTGGTTCTCAAGAATTCAATTCCCAATCGGCCTTTTCACCAATTCATTAGTTGACCCTTGATCCTGCAAATCACTTTCGGGGGAAAAAGGTAACATCAAAGTTACAATGGATCACATTGGCCGGGGTATAAGTGAAAACCAGAGAATACTAATGTCCTGACTTTTAAGTTAGTCCGTTATTTCTTTGGTAGTTCTCATTTAGCCCCTAAGATAAAGAGTCTGATAAAATGTGGACAAGTCCCCTGACCGCATGAAGGAATAGATTCTTGGATACCTGCCTTGGGGTGTGAGGGAACGCTACCAGACTGATACATCAATAATGCATGTAACGATCTGCGTGGGCTGAAACAGATAAGTAGATAACTCTCTGGCTCCTATTCTTAGAGATAGCTTTATAGACGATGATGATCTCTCATCTCGAAGGAGGCATTCTAATGCCAGAAGATGCAGCAGGTAGAAGTTTCTTCAGAGAGCTAGCCTCATTGACAGGCTCGGCGGTCACAGTCACGACCACGGGGGGCAAGAGTTTCATAGGAGAAATGAGGGGCTATGACCCGAACTCCCTGAGTGTCTGCTTGGCAGGTGCTAAGGACAGTGAAGGGAGAACCTTTCATAGATTAATTATTAACGGCTCAATAGTAGAGCGAATAGTTAGGTCTGAGGAACCATTTGATTTGAGGTCTCTTGCAAACGAAATCCAGAAAATATTCCCGCCAGGCGAAGTGAAATACATGGAAGACGCTCGGGTAATACAAGTCCTCGATAAGATCAAAGTCACGGAGTCAGGCGTTGAAGGGACAGGTCCTCTTACAGAACGAGTGAGGGTTATTTTTGACAAATTTGTCAAAGAGAAAAGTAAGAAGTAGCGCGGTGAGATGTCTTTCAGCTTTGAAGCAAGACGAAATTGGTTATGTTCTCAGACTGTCTCTTTGCTCCTTGAACGTCTTCCTCTTCCTGTCTGTCTAGCAGCAATCAACCCGACCTTCGCTCCAGGGGGTGCATTTCTCGATACTGTGGTTGGAGCCCCTTCGTGTTGGTGTTGGCCACCGCCATGGGGATGGGACACAGCATTCATAGCAACTCCCCTAACTATGGGCCACTTCAAGGCTCTTGAATGAATAAAGTGGTACTTCTTGCCCGCTTTGACAAAGGGTTTTTCTGTCCTCCCCCCGCCAGACACGATACCGACAGTGGCCCTGCATGATGGGTTGAAAGCTTTCATAGCTCCGGAAGGTAGCTGGACAAGAGTCCCTGTTGCAGTCTGGGTTATCACGGTTCCGTATGTACCAGAAGCTCTTACGTACTTGCCCCCGTCTCCGGGTTCTCCTTCAACGTTGAAAACTGGAGTTCCCTCTGGAACAGCTGAGAGTGGTAGAATGTTTCCCTCTGAACGGTTTGCCTGTGGGACGGAGGATCCTCCGATTACCACTACTTGGTTTAGTCGCAAACCTTCACATGCAGGAAGGAGTGCTTGAGACCCATCACGAAATCTTATCAGTGCGACAGGAGTACCCCTGCCAGGGTCATGAAGTATCTCCTTCACATAACCCTTAACATAGGATCCTTCATCTTCAGGCAAAGGTGGGTACCTGGCTTCACCTATGCTTCTGTGAGTAGGCGCACGAAATGTCGAGGTCCCTCTTCCTTTCCGTTGCACAAGTATTTTCTTACCCATGCTGAAACACCATCATTATATCATTCGCTTGGTTCAGAATACGCCAAGTTTAGTCGCTATATCACTCGCTTTGAATTCTGGTCTCAAGGTAATGTATGCCTTTTTCTCCCCTGTAGGGAGAATCGCAGTGTTGACTTTCATTACCTCAACCTCGTAGAGCCGTTCAATGGCTCGACGGATCATGTGCTTATTCGCTTTGCGTGATACTATGAATACCAACTTGTTTTCGCGCTCAATAGCCTCGAGCGCTGCCTCTGTGATAACGGGCCTTACTATCACACTGCTTTCACTACTCATTTAGTACCCCACTGCCCAGCCAACTGAATGTCTTAAGCATGTTCAAAGCCGCTTCTGACCAGATTGTCAGTCTTCCAGGATCACCGCCAGGTGCCAAATCCCTGACGCCTAAGCTTGACACGGAGACGACATTAACGCCTAGATTTCTCACGGCCTTAGCTACTGGTCCAGTTTTGGCGACTACCATCAATGGCCCGCGCGGCACTTTGTATTTTCTTCCTCTCTTCTTGCCTGCACCACTTCTTACTTTTTTGCCACTTGTCACTCGCAATACGTCAGGCCATACACCCAGCTTAACTAAAGCATCTCTTGCTTCACGAGACGAAGCAATTTTCTCAATGTCGTTCACACAAACTATAGGTAGTGCCTCGACTTTATCATCAAGGAGATGACCGCGTTTCTTGACAAGATCTAATCCGCTGGTTAGGGCGATCGCCGACCTCAGAGCTAGCCGGCGTTCCTTTTTGTTTATGAGTTCTCTAACACATTTCTCCACCCTCGGCGGATGAGCTAGTCTGCCGCCAACAGTCATCGGAGCAAACGCTCCGGCCATCGCCTCTGGGTGGAGTGTTCCTCTCTTCCTAGGTATTCTGGCCAGATGCATACCAGGTCCACGTGAGTATGCAGTTGTCCTTTTTCCCGCCATAGTGTCGACACCGTGGTGGTGAAACTGGGCGGAGAGTGAGGCTAACACAGCTCTTTGAACCAAGTCGGGTCTGGGTGGTGTTTCAAAGACTTCTGGAAGAGGTATTCTTCTTACCGGATCACCCTCAAGGTTCAAGACATTTACTGTCTTTGTCATAATTCTCTCTTCCCATTAGATCCTATTTTGAGGGCGCATTGTGAATATGTAATATCTGAGGTGCCCTCTCACGTGCCTTCTGATTAGGCCGCATTGGCTGTCTAAGCTTGATCATTCTCTTCACTTCACCTGGGACGGAACCTTGCAATAGCAGGTAGTCGCCTCTGATCACGCCATACCTATTCATCCCACCTTTAGCCGTGATCTCTTCGCCCCTATCGCCCAGTCTTAGTATTCGCTTATTAAATTCAACGCGATGATGATACCCTGTCTGACCTGCCCTTGGAACGGTGTACATAACACTGTGAGGGCTGATCCCACCTAGCGTGCCCACGCCGCGAATAGTCTTGCGGGACTTCTTTTGTAAGACTCTGACATTCCACCGTTTTACAGGCCCTTGGAAGCCTTTACCCTTCGTTACAGCAATCACGTCGATGACATTACCTTCTCTAAAGACATCGTGTGCCCTGACCTCCTTGCCAAGAAGGCCCTTTGCATATCTGAGTTGTTCTGGGATCGAATCGCCTCCAATTTCAATTTCCATAACTACCGGCTTCTTTGAAGGGATACCTGACAACCTAGGTTGGGTATAAGCTATGAGTCTGATTCTGTCAATTTTGCTGATATCTCCCTCTAATTTCGCCAGTTTTTGATCTGTCTTTGGGTCAGAAACCAAAGGAAAATTGCGTGAGAGATTCTTGTCAATGTTCTTAGACCAGACCTCATGTAAAGACTTCAGTCCATAAGTAGTTCGGACATAAGCTCTCAGCCCGCAAACCGATAGGGGAGGGCAGTCTATTATTGTGGCTGGCACCTCGACCTCGCGCCCTTGTAGAGGACTATGCGGCGAATCTTCTACGAAAATGACATGAGTCATACCAGCCTTGAAGCCTGCAAACCCCAACAATAAGGGCTCACCAACACGCGCTGGCCATGTTCTGACTCGCCCCCAAGGTTTAGCCGCTCTTTTCCGAGGGAGATACGACAGCGATCCATGTTTGGGCGCATGTTGCTTTCTGTGTCCCACTGCGGGAGCCTCCTGTGATGATAGTCATCATTCAAACAGAACTCTCAGGGTAAATATGACGCTTTGCTATTCTCTACTAGGTGACGTGAGAATACATTGGTCAGCTTCTTGGGAATGGATCTACTCATTACTCATAAGACTTATGAATCTTCCGCCCGTCCAATTCTTCCCCAGTGAGCGAGCAAGTTAATAGTCGCTAGACTAGCGTGAATTGCCTCCTCGGTCCTCACACTCGAGGTCCCTTGCCCCGGAACGGTGTTCAAGACGTAGTCAGCAATACTCAAACCTAGTCCTTCCCTCGAGAGTATCTGCTTCAATCCTTCTTTCGGAGAACCGAATGATAATAAGATTCTTCCTGAGCTTTGAAGTCTTGGCACAAGTTCTTCGATGAGGTCACCCATCGGTGAGCCTGATCTTGAGGTTAGGATTTGTAGATCAAAGCCTCTTCTCTTGAGAAATGTTCCCAGTTGTTCGCGCAACTTATGAACCCTGTAGCCCCAGTAGTCAGTTGGTTTCGACCGTTCCGATGGATCCAATGATACTTTTTCACCCTCTTTTTTGACGCGAAATGTCCCTCTCGTTCCCTCATTGATTAGAGCTAGTGTTCTTAGAGGTTTTTCCACCCCCACATCAATTAGCGATCCTGTTTTACCACACGAAACCACAACCCCCTCGCGGAACTCACCATTTTCTAGGGTAGCCACCAAGCTATTGGTCGGGTGATGAGGAGTATTAAGGGGTGGAAGAGCGCCTGCATATTTCAGCACGCGCGACAGCGGGAAAAGCCTCTTTCTTAGATACTGTGGCGTCTCCATATAAAGAAGAACTTGGTAAACAAGTTCGATGTCTCCCTCTTGTTTTCCATAATTGTGGTCAGGATAAACATAGATCTCCTCAACGCGATAAATGGCTGCTACACGGCCCACCTGACCAATCTTGTAGGTTTTCATTTGAAGACCGGGAACATCCACAACAATTGAGGCAGGTATAGCTATAGAAACCTTGGGTATTCCCATCAGTTCATCTCCCAGATAGGTCCTCCAGCTTCTAAGGGAAGAATAGTTTAGCTAGGCGCATAAACGAATTGGCTGGCCTTGTTCATACTAAACTCTCCGTTTCCGGCACGAAATATAGATGAACAACCCAGAAACTAGAACCGCTGAAGAAATAAGGGTAAAATATGGGAAAACATCTGGTCCGGGCATCTGAAACTTCTCGACTAGCCATAGGATCAGATTCTTGAAGAGGATCTGATTACCCTCAGCATTCAGGTACGTATTGTTAAACATCGACGCGGATCCACACAGAGCAATCCGGTTTGTTCCATTGTCGAAAAGGAGAAGCCAATTTGGCAAGTTGGGATCCAATGGAGCCCGTGCAGTTCCAGCTAGGGTTGCATTATCGTGACTCGTCATATTAAGGCTACATGATAAGACTATGACCTGGCTTACATCATTAGTCAATGATCTTGCCTCAGTTTTGAGCTGGAACATTGAGCTGTTAACTCTGATAGCAAGAGTGTTATTCTTGTAGACTTTTTCCTGCCAGTTCAGCGTGCTATTACTAATGGATATGGCGTCTTCACCAAATGACACATTTCGGACATAGGTTTCTTTTAGAATACTGTTGAGGATTTCAGACGAGTTTCTTGAGCCACCGCCGTCGTAGTTGGACATGAGGAGGAGCGAGCCTCCTTGGTGGAGAAATTCTTGAAGTATTGTTGTGTTTGGGAAGGTCGTTGCAACAGGCATGCTTACTATAAGTAGCTTTATTCCATTCAAAGTGTCCACTGACGATAGATCGCTTCTGACAGTTAAGTTCAGACCTGAGCCCAGATCAGGATTGTTTTCCCTCAAAAATGTCTCAGTATTGCTGAAGTTTTCATTCCTGTTCGGTAGACTGGCGTTCCCCTCAACGAGGATAACTTTGATCGAGTAGCAATCGCTTAGACCATTTTGGGCTGAGACCGCAGAGGTGGCAAGCATTGACGGTAGAACTAAACACGCCAATATCGCTATGACCAGAATGCTTCGTCGACGCATGTTATGATACATCTCCGATTGCACGATCCTTGTAATAGTGCATATTTGTCTTCTGCCACTGTCAACTCCCATGGTCTATTCTAGACATCATTCTGCGTTCAAATCACCATTCTACCTCTAATGAGGCGAAGGCTATTAAGCTTTAAGAACAGGTTTCTGTGTCTCGTGTCTATGCTGGAGTCTGAATCAGAAGTTGAATACCTCAAGACGTAACTTTCTTCATTCTATTGTTGCATGACGGGCCTCTAGATCTTCCTCTTTCTTACCGAGTCGATGCATCAATTCTGCAATAACTCCATCTAAGAAGATCATTGTCGATATTTCAAATTGAGTTCCGAGAGGGGCAAGAGGTTCATGCTCCCCCATTATTTGTCTGGAGATGTAGGAATCCTCTGTTCGTGTCATTTTTGTCCTGCCAACAATAACTGCAACTTGATCTGCTAGGCGGGCGAGGGGTGAATCAGGGTATGATGTTATTGCGAGAATCTTGGCGCCTCTCCTTTCCTTAGCTATCTTAGAAGATGTGACCACTAGACGTGTGGTGCCAGAACCTGATATAGCGATAACAACGTCCTCAGGGCGAAGTATCGGAGCTATGGTTTCACCTGTTACGTAAACTTGGTAGCCTAGGTGCATAAGGCGCATGGCGAAGGCTTTACCAACAAGGCCTGAACGTCCTGCACCCACAACCAGTATCTTCTTATCCCTCGCTTTCAGAAGCGTCTCGATAATAGCGTTAACTTGTTCTGGGACCAGTAGATTTTCTGCTCTGTTGACAGATTCTACTATCTCACTCATTGCCCTTTTTACAACACTCGTTCCGTTTTCCTTTGGCATAGAACCGACTCACCTAGGTCACAGGCGAAACCGACATGTTGTTCTTCATCCGTTTCAGAGCCATTCTATCCTCCGTGAGCTATGGGCATTAGAGCGACCTCGTCTCCTTCTGACAATCTCGTTTCGTCTCCTTGGAGAACGCCTATTTCTACATCATTAACCAGTATCAATGTGTCACTTCTTATTGAGGTCTCATCATCTTCAAATAATAATGTTACTATATTCCTATTATAGGTCCTGGAAACTAGCTTTAGAAGATCGGCTATAGTCGCATTTTCATCAACTAGAATGACCTTGTCGTCTTTCCCTGCTGCCTGTTTCATTGTTGATAAGAACTTCACTTTTATTCTCGTTTTCTTCACTTCTCCATATGCATGCAGTGTTCCAAGTAAGGCGACACTGACCAAGAAGTTTTAATCGTTCTCATTAGAGAAGTGCTCTTCCTCACCTGATATATCGGGTTGGTTAAGTCCCCCATCCAGAAAATCCTTTGTCCTAAATACGTTCCACCGTTCTAGAGCACGGTTTGTAAAAGGATGGAAAGCAAATGGCAACCATAAGTCTAGCGGCTCTCTTCTCCCATACCCTCTTCCTCGGTAATGACCTGTTCTTCCTCACCGTGACTCACCCTAGTCCTGATCTTCACCAAGTGAGTCAAATACCCAGCTACTTGGTTCCGAACACTCTTGGAAGGTGTTTTCAGGATGTTCCTTAGTTTTTCCTTGTTTTCATTGAACTCAGTACTGAAGTAGTTGGCGTATCGGGTATACAGATTACGTGCGAGGCGCTTGACACTATCCGTTCTGACCTTGCCCATTAGAGAGCACCTTTTACTGGTGTGAGATCCTTCTCCTAACTCTGTGAGAGAAATAGTTAATGTACTTTCTTTTATAATTCTATCGGTCGCAGCATAAAGAGGACATTCCCCTGCTTTACAATCATAGTCTGAGTCTAGGGAGTCTTATTTCAATGCAAGACCGAAAGAATTTTGAACTAGATAGACTCTCCCTACTCTTGTGCTCCGGTAGTATAGTTCGGTCAAGTATAGCGGCCTCTCGGGATCGCACAGGGAAAGCCGCGGACCCGGGTTCGAATCTCTTTCTGCCCTTAGAGCGAGAATCCCGGCCGGAGCACCAACTAGGACATCAGCAAAAAGCGAACGTGTCAGTATATGTTGCTACCACCAAGTAGCTTCAACAACTGTTCTTTTATCTTGTCAAGTTGCTCATATATTGAGCTAAGTGCATCACCTGACCAGCCGAGGACTTGAAGAACAAGACCTATTATTATCCCTATAACAATCAGGGATAGTCCTATGAGCATACCCTCTTCGACCAAGGGGGATCCTCTTTCATCTTTGAGTAACTCCGTTAGGAATCTACTTCTCTTCTTCCTTGATTTCATTGCGAGGTTCGCCGCAACCCAGTTTCTATACAGAATATTTAAACCACAAGTACTCTTTGGGCGTGCTTACTTTAGACCATAAAGCATTTATTTGCTGTAACTTTGTTATCTGACAATTAGCGGCCGTGGTCTAGACAAGATTGTGTCAAGGCGGTTGATACAGCTAGAATGGTCTAGGACAGAGCAAGACGTAATCGTTATCGTCCAAAGGCCTCCCAAGCCTCTAGCCCAAACTCTCTCTTTTTGGGGAGGACACCCGGGTTCAAATCCCGGCGGCCGCACTTATATCTAGCTTGCGGGCACTTTTACGAAAAAGGTTATTAACCTCTCATGGATCTAATGAAGGTCAACGATGATGACTCTGACCCCACTGATATGTGGATGAATGAAGATCTTGAGTTCTGAGTCCTTGGTTTGCCTTCCAGGATGAATTCTTCTACTAGAAAATAACTTTTACCTACGTCCCTCCAGTTCTATATTAGAATCTTCTCTAATGAATTGAGAGACCCACTATTTGGGCTATTGATTCTGTTGGTCTCCTGTGCTTCGTCAGATTCGCTCCGAATGGGAGAGTTTGGTGTATGCTAGTTGACCCTGAAGGCCTTCTCACTAAGAGAAGAATGTCTGTTCCTGTTGAGGAGATTTTGTCATCAAAAGGTCGCATCAAAATCATAAAGATACTACTAAAGAACTGTGAGCTCAGTATCTCTGAGATCGTTAGGCTAACTAGGTTAAACCACAATTCCGTAGAGCAGCATTTGGATTTGCTTAAGCATGCCGGGCTGATTTGCGAAAAGAACTTTGGTAGAATCCGGATATACAGTATTCGAAATGAGAGTCTAGTTGCAAAAGCCATTAGAAGCTTTGTCTCACTCTGGGATCCTACTAGAACGGAAATCAATAAATAGTCTTGTATCGTTTCCTATAACCAAAATCAGAAAGGAGGAAACCAGCGTGCCATCACACGGTTCTGTCGCCAAGGCAGGCAAGGTTAGGAAACAGACACCAAAAGTTGAAGGAGCAAATAGAAGCAAGGCTTCACCACGAATCAGAGGCAGGCTTAACTATGTTAAGCGAATTCTTCATAATAGGCCAATGGGTCAGACTATGTAAAATGATCGAAAACTAAGAGACCTAGGAGAATTGTTCTACCTGTTAGTTTGTGATATACAGGTTGATTAGGATTGGAAGACAACGCCGTCGAAGAAATCCTGTTTGGAGAATCGATTTTTGCGAATGAAGCTACTCTACTCTCAGAGTATGTTCCTCCGAGGCTTCCGCGTAGAGAGCGCGAAATAGTACGTTTGGCGCAAGATTTCAGGCCTCTCCTCATGAAAGATGGAGCCTTTGGTGTTAATGTTGCAATAATAGGTGAGGCTGGAGCAGGCAAATCGGTACTCGCAAAGTTTGTCATGGAACGGATAGTTCAAGCCGCGACGAAGAAGAACGTAAAGATATTCTTCGAATATTTCAACTGTTATACTTTTCGCACAAGGAGCGCAGTTCTAAGGAATCTACTCACTGAACGGTTTCACGTCTTGAGTCGTGGCTTCTCTGATGAGGAACTGTTAGGCATGTTAATTAAGAGGCTTGCAAACGAAAATGCGAAACTCGTGATTGTACTTGACGAGGCCCCTATATTGGGTGGTGAAGAGATACTAAGTATGTTGCACGCCTCAGAGGTATATGGATTCGGTCAATCTCGTATTTCAACAGTGATTGTAAGCCGTCCATCTGAGTGGCGAGTCATGTTAAGTGCTCCCCTGTCAGGGCACATACATGATCAAATAAATATGAGTAGCTATAGTAAAAAGGATCTCATCGAAATACTACGTTACAGGGCAGATGTGGCATTTGTTCCTGGCGCAGTCTCCGAAGACATTCTGGGCATGGTGGCAGAAATAGCAGCAACTACGAGAAATGCTAGACATGGCATCGAAATACTCTATCAGGCTGGTAAGATAGCCGACTCGTTGGGTAAGGCCCAGCTTACTGCCGAGATGATCAGACAGGCGAAGGAAAGCGTCTACCCTGAACTGAGATATGATATATTCTATACTCTAAAGTCGCATGAAATCCTAACAGCGTTAGGCATAGCCAGACTGCTGAGGGGTAGAGGAACAACGTCTACAACCATCGATGAAGCCTTCGACTATTACCGTATCGTCTGTGAAGAAGAAGGATTCCCAGCTCAGTTAAAGCCTAGCTTCAGGAAGAATGTCAATCTGTTGCTCAACTTGGGATTCATGGGAATGATTGTAGGCCCAGTGGAAAGAGGAAAACGTGGAAGACATGGTAGAATAACTCTATATGATATCCCAGCAAGCATCCTTGAAGAAAGGCTTCACGACATCCTTGGCAAGATGAAGAAAGGGGATCTTAGTGGTGTGGACTAGCCTCCAGAAAACGTCTCCTTTCAATAGTTTCGGTCCCTGATTATCAAGGTACTAGTTGTGAGAATCAATTGTCTGACCGACGAAGATGTTGTGCTTAGTGCGAATAATACGCACGCCTTTCATCGAGTTAGTCTCTCTATCAGTTGTCAGAACATGTAAAGCCCTTCCCCTTCCGACTCCAACCATTTCTCCAGCCATTCGCCCAGCTTCCAACACTTCAATTTCGGTGATCTCACCCTTGGAAAATGGTTTCGGATAGCTTTTCATTGGCTTTATTCCAAAGTGACCGCGTTTCAAAACCAAAGGATGGATGTCAAATACTTCTTCTATTCTCGCCAACCTACGTCGATAATGCTTCATCGTATAAGGCTTGATCCCCTTGATTCTTCTACCATGTTTATGAACCAAGTAATTCTGTATTCCAAGAACTGGCCACTTAGATTTGATGCCGATTTTCTTCACTAGTCGTATTATTCTGAGGATCTCATCGTCGTTGATTCTTGGGATCCATAACGGAGCTATAAGCAACGAAATATCTGAGTCATTAACATGTCGAATGAGATCGAGAATATGATTGATACGATATCCGGGTGAGCCTGATAGTTTTCTCGCCTTGTCAGAATCTAAGGCATTAAGTGAAAGATTAATGCGAGAGAGCCCAGACTTCTCTAATTCGTCTACAAGTTTCGCTGTCAAAGGGACTCCATTTGTTTGAAGCGATATAGTTTCGACACCAGAGATCGCCGAAAACTCCTTGACCAGCGCTGGCAAGTATGGATAGAGGGTCGGTTCGCCTTGTCCATCGATATGCAACTCTATGAACTTTGAGCCTTTAAATTCACAGAGCTTCCTTACTTCCTCTGACATGTAGTCTGAGTCAACAATGAAATCGGTAATGCGGGTCCTGGATCTTGTCCCACTATCAACAGAGCAGAAAGGACAATCAAGCAGACATCCGGTTATTGGTCTAACTTGAATTAGATTTGTTCCTCTATCGATTATCCCGAAATCAATACGACCCATTAAGGGGATTCTTGTTCCCCTCGATACATATACAAATCTATTCCCATTGATGCGATTTCTAAGGGTTGGAGGCAGGAGCCTTGAAATCAAGCCGCCTATGACATTGGCCAATCTCTGCTCATCTATTTCCGCCTCAAAAGGAGCGCCTACTGAGAATATCAGTTCCCCTTCCTTGACTGTGACACCCAGCTTTAACTGATCAGAACCTATCTCTCTCCTGAGACCTCTCACTAATTTAGCTGATGGCAACTCTCCCACAATGATCTTGTGAAGATAAATTATGATTTTGCCTTCCTTGATTTCTGCTTCTATGGGGAAGAACTGAGATAAGTTTATCTCTTTAGTCATTTTCGTCGTCCTTGTCCAATAAGTTTATAATAGATTGTTTGGATTAGAATCAAACACAATCTATTAGCAGAGTAGCCTGTAAATACTTATTCTCCTATTGTGGTTCTAGTGTCTTGTTTTCAAGGATAGTTCATTCATGAAGTTACCAAGCGGGACCACTTACAGCTCGTTGGCTTTCTCAGCATTAGTTAGATCAATTGCTTGGGGTGCATCTGAATTGAAAGAATGCTCAAGATGTGGTAAGAACGCTACGACTTTTCGGCCCTACTCTGGTGAATATCTGTGTAGAGGATGCTTCATTGAGTCAGTAGAGGCCAGAGCTAGACGTTCGATCACAACTTGCAAGATGCTTAGTGAGGATGACAGAATCGCTTTAGGGCTCTCAGGGGGCAAGGACAGTGTGGTTCTGCTTCACGTAATGAAACAAATTGAGGAAAAGTTTCCCAAGTCAAGTCTGATAGCCATTACGATAGATGAAGGGATATCCGGCTACCGTGAGGAGAGCATAGATATTGCGAGGAGGAATGCGTCACGGCTGAACATTCCTCACTTCGTATTCTCATTCAAAGAGATATTTGGATACTCGATCGATGAGATAATGCAAGACGAACATGTTAGGAACTCAGGCGTTAGCGCATGTTCTTTTTGCGGCTCACTAAGAAGAAGAGCATTGAACCAAAAGGCCAGAGAACTAGGAGCGAACAAACTGGCTGTTGGGCACAATCTGGACGACGAGACTCAGAGCATCGTACTGAATGTTCTTCGGGCAGATATTCGCCGTTTGGCTAGGTTGGTTCCGATTACATGTGCCAAGAATGAGGGCTTCGTACCACGAATAAAACCTTTGCGAGGAATTCCCGAACGAGAAATCATTCTATACGCGCATTTCAAAGGAATGGAATTTCACTCACAGCAATGTCCTTACTCCTTCAACCTATTAAGGGGTGACATTGAATCAATGTTGAACAAGCTTGATGGTAAGAGACCCGGGACAAAGTACAGCATCCTCAAGTTCTTGGACGACTTGGCGCCTGTCCTCCGAAGCTATGTGCGCGACAGCGATTTTACCCAATGCGAACTCTGCGGTGAGCCATCTTCTGATAGATTCTGCAATGTGTGCAAATTACTCACGCAATTATCGCAAAAATGAAATACCGAAATAAGAAGGGTAATGGACCCCGGCTCTCGATGTCCCTTACGCCCACCAACACCTTCACTAGGAAATCCATCCCGTGATCCCGGAAGCGCATCCGACCAAACTTACGACTGCTGCCTCCCGGCCCTAGTCGGGTTTGTCTGTAACAGTCTTCTCCATTTCCCCTACAGGAAATGTTCGACCGCCGGATACCCTCCAGGGCGAGGTTTCACATCCCTTGGTGGAGGCTGCGTGGACGCTTGGAACGCCTCAAGCCGGCATTCGGCCCGCCGTATAGGGCGTTTGCGGTACAGGGGAGTTCTAGCCCAGGCCGGGGGATCAGCCTAGGTCCCTAGCCCCCCGCCTAGGTCCATAACCCCAATGTGGATACGGAAAAATTAAATATAAAGATTTCCTGAAGAAAGGATTGAGTGGGTTCTTTTTTCCACCAAATTCAAAGCAGCTGCTTAGGAAGAATCATGAGAAGAATGCATGCCGGGGTGTCCTAGGGAGTTTATCCCCAAGAAACTCGGGGAACCTGGTAGGGAGCAGATAAAAAACTATTGACAGAAGCTCAAGCCTGCTAAGTCTGTGCTCGAAAGGGCGCGTGGGTTCAAATCCCACCCCCGGCGCCAGATCAAGTTTGGAGACTTCCGAAAAGACAAAGATGTCCGATCATACAGAGTAATTGTTGCGGTTCCCTTCCTCGCGTATTTGGCTGCGAACTCTTCTTCTAATACGAGTCCGCGGAAATGTAGCTTACACGGGTTTCAAAGGCGATGCTGAGGTAATTGATATGGGATACACCTTCTTGGAACATACTGCTGATGTCATGATCGAGGCCTATGGCGCATCAATAGGTGAAGCATTCTCATTTGCAGCGAAGGCGATGTTCGACATCATGTTCGATACCTCGAGAGTTGTTCCAAGACAGAGTATGAAAATCGAGGTTTCTGCAAAGAATCTGGAGGGTTTGCTGTACTTATGGTTGGAGGAATTGTTGTATAGATTTGATGTCGAGAGAATCGCTTTTTCAGAATTCGAATTTACTCTTGCCGAAAAAAAGAGTGTTATGCGGGGCATTGGGGAAGCAAGAGGCGAGCTCTACGATCCTGAAAAGCATTCAAGAAGAACCGAGGTTAAAGCAGTCACATATGAGGAAATGCTCGTAACCAAAACCAGCAATGGATTCAAGGTGCGGTTCATACTCGACATCTAGCCCCTCCTATCTTTTCGCCCCCCAATTGACGAACAGACGAACGTTATTCGGTATTTGTCGAAAGAATACGGCCCCATAACATAACATTTTTATTTGGTCTGTTCAACGATTAATACCTTAATTCCCCAGTTATCCCTATACATCTTTGAAGTCGGAACTAGGCTGTCTGACTTAACGGAGTTCTTTAGCACCAATAGGGTTCAACGAGGTTGAACAAGAATGGTTTCTTTGAATTTGGATATACTCTACATTCTAGTTGGTCTGATAGTTGTCGGGGGATTTGGTATATTCTCAATGAAGGTGAAAGCTGTAAATTTCTCCGGTTTGATTGCTGGGTTAGTCGTGGGGCTCTCTGTCTGGATTTTTGGCGGCTGGCCGTGGTTTGTCCTGATCCTGACGTTCCACTTGGTTGCAGCACAATTCACTCACTTCAAATACGAGTACAAGAGAAAACTCGGTGTTGCTGAAGGAAAACATGGGGCTCGCGCGTGGGGGAATGTATTCGCTAATGGAGGGATCCCCGCAATCTTTGCAATCTTTGAGAGAATCTATCCCATCTATTTTGGTCAGAGTGCAGATATGTTCTTCGCTGCTTTCATAGGGGCCATATCCACCACAACAGCTGACACGCTTGCAACGGAAATAGGATTGCTCTATCCAAGGGAACCTAGGCTAATTACCAGTCTCCAGAAGAAAGTTCCACCGGGAACATCTGGGGGCGTCTCACCACTCGGCGAGGTAGCGATCGTTGGAGGAGGCCTGTTGATAGGATGTGTTGCTTGGCTTCTTGTGATCACCACGAACTTGGTCCCGAGCCAGGGGATTATGAGCTTCGGACCGAACTTACTCATGGTATGTATGGTATCGGCCTTCGCAGGTAGCACTATAGACAGTGTGCTTGGCGCGACATTGCAGAGCTCGTATGAGTGCAGAAAATGCCATAAGATAACCGAGCACAGCACCCACTGTGAGGAACCTGCAGAATTACTGAGAGGCTACAGAGTGATCGGAAACAACTGGGTCAACTTCATATCTTCCTTGTCAGGCTCTGTAGTAGGCATTCTCATGTTTTACTTTGATATCCAATTTCCGATAGCCAAGATGGTCTAGAGACTCTGGGAAGCATGGTGATGAATTTCTACCTCTTGGCCGAATAGTACATGTCGATGAATTTCCCGTATGCGTCCACTTGTTCAGAGAGCTTGCTAATACCGAGTTTGGCATTGATTCCGCAATTGCCACATCTTACTATAGCTTCACGATGATCCTTGTCGAGTACGATCCTAATGGATTTGTTTCCACATGAGGGGCAGGTAAAGAATGACGGTATCTTCCTTTGGACTCTCTTTATGACCTTCCTGCGTCTCCTACCCATCTATACCACGACCGTTGTCAGAATCATATGCTTTCCTACAATCATCAAAACCAAGATAGCTTAGTCCTGAGCCTATAGCTGAGCTTCTGACCTTTTAAAGACGTTGTCTCTCAAGCAGTAAACTCATTCTTAATATGTTCGAGTAGTATCCCAGCCTCAGTTCTAGGGTCCGGCCTGACTACCTTCAAGACTTTAAATTCTCTCATATCTAGGTTTCGACTAGGGGAGCATCGTCCCACTAGAATTATCTCGATTCCAAGAATGTTTGAGAAGATTGACTTGTCCCCTACCTCGTTGTCGATGCTTGGGAGCATTTCGTCAACTCTCATTTCTAGTAGCTCTTCTCCAAGTTTTCCAGATAATGTACATGATATCGTACCGGTTCCATCATCAAGAGTCAGGCTATACAAGACTCTCAAGGTGGACTCATCAACGTTACCATCTCTTGGGCAGAGCCATTTGTCCCCTTGCTTACTGACTTTTCGAAAACACTTGGGGCAGGCTCTGTAAAGTGGGGTCTTACTTTGGACCCTCGTTATCATACCTCTGATCTCCGCACTCTCTCCATCTCTTAATTCACAGATCTTTTTCCTAGGAGTCTTATCTTGTGCCTGTTGCGCTTGGATAGACGCCTTCTTCAAGCTCCTCTTTGTCGAACTTCCATGATCGGTATTATTCCTAACTTCAAGCAATCCCAGATCCTTGACGTGCATCTCCAATTCTCCTCTGATTCCACACTTAAGTTTCCCTTCGTTAATTCTTACGGCATCGCCCTTCTTCAGTTTCCTTAGTTTCTCGGCATTTTCTCCCCATGCGACAACTCTTATGGAGGAGGTGCCGTCTGATAAATTGAATGAAAGAATCTTTCCAATTTCTCCGTTGCTGCGAGTAAATTCCTTGAACTTGGGTTCATCCGATATCAAACCTTCGGAAGGATGGGCTGACTTGGGTATATTCTGACTCCCTTCACGAACATCTCCAGTTGTGGGCGTACCATTTCTTGCATGAGAAGGATTGACTCTTATTGTCGAAGAGGGGTTAATGTGAACTTCGATCTCGCCATTTCTGTTGACTCGAATTCTCCCCGAAATAACTTCCAAAACATCGCCATTTCTAACGTTTTCCATCAGAGAGGTTTTATCATTCCAGAAAACGACTCTAACTTTCTCACCTGTTTCATCTGCTATAATCAGGCTAGACAGTTTTGCTTCTCTGCCATCCTTAGTTTGGACAACTCTGGTCCCGTAGACTCCTTGGACAGTCCCAGTTACGTTGGCTTCAGTTATATCCGCAGTTAAGTCTCTGACCTTCATAGTTTTGGAAGATTGCTTAGGAAAATCGTTTTCTTCAACATCTGAGGGATTTATTTCTAAACGCCCTCTTCCCCCCACATGTAGTTCAACTCTTCCACGTAAGTCCTCTCTCACGTAACCATTATGAATTCTGACAATGTTGCCCTCGTTGACCCTATTATCTTGTATAGGCTTTGCTAATTCTCCCCATAAGACAACGTTCATATCCCCGCTCCTGTCGACGAGCGTTATATTTGCCACAATACCCTTGTTACCACTTTTGTCGACAAACTCTCTTAGGGGCTTGACTTTCGCAATCCTACCAGTGATTGTGACATTACTCATTCCAGCGACAAGATCGCGAACGGTTAAACTTAGATCCTCCCCCTCAAAACCCGGGTATGTCTCCACGCCGAGCTCCTTCGCGATTATGTCCGCAGCACCCTCGTCACTTATCATCCAGCTGAGCGTACTTTTCTTCTTCTCAATCAGATCAGAAACCTGCTTTCTGGACAATCCTTTCTCTTTGACTATCTTGTTAATTATCTCCTCTAACGTCATCCTAGGGAACTTTTTCATCTCTACTTAACCTCGCGAACACAACTACTAGCTAATTATGTGATGGACAGCTTTAAAGTTCTCCAATCGCGTTCGAAGAAGTGTGCCCTGATCTAGTAGGAGGTTTGGTATCGGGATCTGGGTGATAAAATTAACTATCCTTCTTTTCTCTTCTTAAGCTTGGCAACGTAGATCCTCAAGTCCGTTCTCAGTGTACTGTTCTTAGCGCTATCATTTTCACTTTCTATCTGCTTCATGAATTCCAGCGTTGAATTTGCCGACTCTAGATGCTTGTCTATAAGTTCTTCAATCGATCCGGGCTCGGCAATATACGGTTTTACTTCTTGCAATATATCGAGCAATAGCTTTCTCTCACTGTCCTTTAGAGTCATGTTTCATGGGCACCAGTACTATTCTTCTCTCTTAAGTAACAGAATAAATGCTGGGAGTGGCGTAGCACACTTTGCGAGCAAATCTATGTGGCTAGCTTCTCCTCCTCTCCAAATATCTGGTACGCTAAGATGAATGCTATCGCTACACCAATTAACAGCATCAGTATGACTACGATAGTGTCGAAGGCGAGCGCCACAATCCATCATCTCCTAGCCGGTTTATGATTAGGTAAAGATAGCATGGATATCTATCATTTCGCCCATTAAGTATCAGGTGACAGCTTTTATCCTTTTCTTCAAGAATCCTTCTTTGGCACTCTCCGCAATCCCCTCATGAGAAGCAAGTACTTGCTATCATTTGATGCGATTGACTCATACAGCTCTAAAGCTTCAGCCATCACCTTGGCCAACAGATGGTAACAACATGAGAACCTTCTCCTAATGACCACATTGAGATAGAAATCATCACAGCCGCAATAGAAATCGTCTATCACCAAGTAGTCCATCTTTTTTCCTTGGACAGTCCAGACTTCGCGTCGGCTCGGAGAAAAAGCGTATTTCTTGACGCATCCTTCTATAGCCGCTCTGATCCCCTTCCAAAACCTTTCCCCATACTTCGATGACATAGACAGCAAGTTCTTGCCGGAAATACATCTGCTCTGCTTGATCTGAACTAGATTTAGGTCGACCCTAAGTGCACTCACTCTTTCAGACCCCTGTAGACTGCGCCTTCCAGTGTTGAACGGGATGTGGGCGGGGCCGGATTTGAACCGGCGACCTCAGGTTGCCGTCCTTCTGCCGCATGCAATCTCCTGCTCCCACTCCGCAGCAACACCTTCTACGACAAGTGTTGCTTAGGCAGGAATCATAACCAGTCTAGGGTCTTCTTCCGCTTCCCATCTAGACCACCCGCCCACGTTGGTGGAATAAGAATCACAGCGTTCCCGCCTTAAAGTTTTTGCCCCGATCCTTTTTTCTTGGTTCCAATTGCCACAGTTCCTCATAGGCTGAACGGCGGTTTGCCCCCATTGTACATCGGAGATCCCTTGGGGGCAGGTATAAGACTTTTAAATACATGCAACTCTTTTAAGAAGAGGAAAAGCATTGCCGCCGTAGCTCAGTCGGTCAGAGCGCCAGCCTTGTAATGAGTTAGACGTGAAAGCTGGTGGTCGCGAGTTCGATTCTCGCCGGCGGCTCCACAATCTCTATCTTGCCCCTGATTTCTTGGCTGCTTTGTAAAGTGCCTCAACTCCAGGTAGTTTCTCGCCTGCAAGCATCGCCATCGTAGCTCCCCCACCTGTGCTTACGTAACCTATTGAGCCCTCAAGTTTCTCTTCTCTTGCTAGAACCGCTAAGTGACCTCCCCCGATGACGGAGAATCCTTTTGTCTGTGATATGGCATTTAGGATCTGTCTTGTTCCCTGGGAGAAGTTTTCGTTCTCGAATACGCCTGCCGGTCCGTTCGCCAATACAGTTCTTGCTTCCATTATTAGGCTTGTGTACTTCTTGATGGTGTTCTGACCTATATCCATCACGGAGGCATTTTGAGGTATTTTCTCTATTGATACTTCACTTCGTTTCTGATTTACTGAAATCGCCACATCATTTGGAAGCAGTATGGTGTCTCCGTACTTGTCTAATAACTGTTTTGCTTGCTTATTCAATGAATCATAGTCCTTCAGATTCCCTCTACTTTCTTTGCCTAACTCTACTCCAGAAGCTTCCAGAAACACATTTCCTATCAAACCTGATAATAGAACTTTGTCAACCTTCTTCCTCTCTAGTATGCCGTTCAGGATCTTCAACTTGTCTGGAACCTTTGCTCCTCCTAGGACGAGAACGTTTGGTCTCTCAGGCTCGTATAGCACTTTGTTTAAGGCCTTTAGTTCTCTCTCCATGGATCTGCCGGCGACAGCGGGTAGAACCTCAGGGAACGCCACCATTGAAGTTTGCGAACGGTGCGCTGCTGGGTAAGCATCGTTCACGTATAATTCGAAAAGTGGGGAGAGTCTCCTGACTAGCTGTGTCTTTGCAAGCTGCTCAGACGGGCCTTCCAAGGTCTCTTCGGAGAGGAGCCTAACATTATCCAGAAGGAGTACTTCGCTTTTCTTGAGATTTTGAATAGTCTCTATCGCCGCTGGTCCAATTACATCCTGAACGAATCTGACACGCGCGCCCAGATACCTCTGGAGGATACGAGCATGGGGTTGCATTGATGTGAAATCCTGATCTCCTGGTCTTCCCTGATGCGAGAGGATTACAGTCCTAGCGTTCTTCAGATCTTTCAGCGTGTCTAGGATAGCTGCTATTCTGGAGTCGTCTGTTATCTCCTCTGTTCCGGGTTTCATTGGAGAGTTTATGTCGACCCTCACAAGGATGCTCTTGGAATCCGTTTTCACATCATCTAATGTTAGGAACCTTGAGCTCACGAAACTAATCCCTCCATGGTGTGGAAGTATCGTGTTTCTTTAAAAACCTTATACACCTAGAGAGGTGTTTCATCGTAGTTTATAGGGATTGTCAATTATTGTCGGTTTACTTACTGTGAGTAGGGCTCATGTAGAATTTGTCTGACCTTATGAATCGTCCTTGCAATATTCTTCCAATGACCCCCAATCCAGTAGATCTTGCCGCAATTATTGCAGACCCAGAACTCCCTATTTTCATTTAGAACTTTTTTGGGAACATTTTTCCGAAGTTCATTCATATCAGTGTGTTCGCGTATCTCACCATTGCAAATTGGGCATCTTGAGTTAGCCGGATCAAGCCTCAGTTCAAGATCATAAGTCTTGGCCAAAATTGCAAGCCGATTTGCAAGGTTATCAGGTTTAACGAGGAGGGCACGGGTTCCTAGCTTGATCGCTTTCCTGAAGAGTTCTTGATCACTTGTTACTAGTATTCGGTTCTCCGTTTTTGAGCGTGATACTAGCTCATTGTCAGTTAGTTCCTTGTCATAATGGGTATCATATCCAAGAAGTCGTAGCCAGCGAGCTAGTTCGCCCAGCATTTGATCAACCAGAAAAAGTGGGGCATTTAACTTTTTCATATCGAATCACCTCGCTGAACGTTAGCCTTTCGTCTTCTGGTTCCTTCAAGCGAGGGCAACGTGTTTAACTATCTTGCCTACGCCGGGGTTTCCTATTATTTCTCCGTCCTGCATCACTGGCGTTCCGTTTACTATAGTAAGTACTGGGACTCCTTTCACCTCACGACCTTCGAAGGGAGTGTACTTTGCTTTTGAGTGAAAGTCTCGTGAGCGTATAGTCTTTTCTTTCTGGAGGTCTACTACAACAATGTCAGCGTCATATCCCTCTGCGATCTTCCCTTTTCCCCTCAATCCAAAGATGTTTGAGGGATTTTCAGACATTGTTTCCAAAAGTCTTCTCAAGGTTATTCTGCCTTCGGACATCTCTGTTAGAATGAGTGAAAGCATTGTTTCGAGCCCGGGAATCCCTGAAGGAGCTTCTGTGAATCTTCGCTCTTTCTCTTCGTTCGTATGTGGAGCGTGGTCACTAGCAATGATGTCTATTATTCCAGTTGTAAGTCCTTTCATTAAGCTACGCGTATCTCTTAGTGTTCTAAGGGGTGGAACCATCTTTGCATAAGAACCAAAGTCTTGTAGTTGTCTATCCGACAGCAGAAGATGATGAGGAGTAGTCTCTGCAGTCACTGGGACTCCAGAAACTTTCCCCTCAGATATTATTCCCAATCCAGATTCCGTGCTTAGATGGCACACATGTATGTGAACGCCCAGCTTTCTGGTTGTTCTAATACACATTGAAATGGCGCCCGTTTCTATTTGGGGGTCATGAATTCTGAGGAATGATTCAATTTCATTTTCAGTGCTCTTCCAGCTAGTGTCTTCCTCTTGCTTCTGCGGGAATTCGGCGTGTACCGCTAGAGGGATTCCAGAAGACAGTAAGGGTTTCAACAAGTTTACTGGCAATACCTTGTCGTATTGGAACTCGTATTGTGGGTCATTTAGGTAGAGCTTGAATCCGATAACTCCTTCATCTATCATGCTAGAGGTTTCATTTGGATCCATTGGTAATGCTCCAAAAAAGCCCACATTCGAGTATACCATGTTGGTTGCCTTACTCATCTTTTCCTTGAGTCTTTCAGCATTGGTCGTCGGAGGGGATGTGTTAGGCATGTCAAGGACGGTGGTAACACCACCCGAAATCGCAGCTTCTGTTCCAGAGGAGAAATCCTCCTCGTGAGAGAGATTCATGTCCCTGAGGTGAACATGCGCATCAACCACACCAGGAATCATCAACATTCCCTGGGAGTTTATTGTTTCGCCCGCGGGAGGAAGATGTGGCTCCTTAGCCACTTTCACTATCCTGCCCTCACTGATAGCTACTCCTGCCTCGACCAACTTGTCTCCGACAAGTATCTTCGAATTGATTACCCTAAGTTCCGCTTTTTTCATTGGGAGTCTTCCATTGAGGTTTTGATTTAGGGTCGTTAGACCCTAAGTTTGTTTGAAACTAGTCGAGTCATATCTGTTTTGCTGACGACACCTACGAGTCTTTCTCTATAGTCTAGTACCGGAAGCGCCTTTAATCGTTCTTCGATCATCGTCTTGGCTGCGTCTTTTACCTTTGAGTCAGGTCGGCTAATTGGGGGAGCTACTCTCATAGCACTACTTACCGTAAGCTGACGGATTTGCCTGTCCAAGTGTTTCCGATCTGCCTTGTCAAAAACACTGAACATGGCGAGGGCAATTAGCCCATCAGTTACTATGCCAACGGTCCTCCCTTTGTCAACCACTGGGATCACGCTCAAGTCCTTCTCGAAAAGAAATCTCGCCACATTCACCAGGCGTGCGTTTGGAGAGATTGAGACAGGGTTTTTTGTCATAACCTGGCCAACATAGATCTTGTTAACCTTGAGGCAGACTCTTAGTAAACTTCTCTTGGTTATGATGCCAACTAGATGACTTTCAGGGTCGACAACAGCTAGGCTACTTATACCATGGGTTATCATTTGCTTGGCGGCTTCGG
>Ga0315309_1000130_pt1 | contig 43982 bp, 53 predicted proteins | sample TDP4_MG_FD_203080 | JGI IMG/M metagenome (GOLD analysis project Ga0315309, IMG submission 203080) | Freshwater sediment microbial communities from Lake Towuti, South Sulawesi, Indonesia - TDP4 | ecosystem: Environmental > Aquatic > Freshwater > Lake > Sediment | place: Indonesia: South Sulawesi... | reverse complement strand
AAGAACCTAAAAATGACTGTGATTATGGCTACGCATAACATGCTCCAAGCAGAACAACTAGCTGATAGGGTAGCCATACTCAAAGAGGGTGAACTCGCTGGAATAGGGCATGCGGAGGAGATCTTTGGTAAACCTTCAGATTTCCTCGCTAGTTTCGCGCGACTGAACAACGTGTTCTCAGGAGTTTCCCATGTTGATGAGGAGGGACTTGCAAAAATCGATATCGATGGATTGAAGTTGGAAGCCACAATCACAAGAACAGGTAAAGTTACTCTTTTCATTAGACCAGAAGATATAATCCTATCAACCTCACCCATCGCCTCAAGCGCACGAAACACGTTTAGAGGCAAGATAATCGAGGCTACGGATCTCAATCGCAACGTTCAAGTCAAGGTTGATGTAGGAAAAGTGTTTGTGGCAACCATAACAAGGAGATCATTTCAAGAGATGCAGTTAAATTTAGGCTCTGAGGTCTATTTGACTTTCAAAGCCTCCTCTGTCCATGCAGTTTAAAAATAACATTTAAATGTCATTGGGAAACTTGACTGCAAATAAACTTTTGATTTAGATCTTCCCTTCAGTAAACCCGTGGGAGCCAATTCGTTCGCTTAAGCTCCAGTATTCACCTAGGTTGTAGGCTATGGGCATAACTTTAGCATACTCTATTCTTCCTTTTTCATTAAGCACTTCTTGGTCAACATGAACAACTACTATTTCTCCTAAGAAAAGGTCGTGTACGCCTACTACAATTTTTTGCTTGAGGATACACTCTGCATTTACAGGGCATTCTTTGATCAAGGGAGGCTTGACTTTCGTGCTTGGCTCAGGAGTAAGCTTCGTAAGCTTGAATTTGTCGACGTCTTTGCCGGAAGCCATCCCGCAAAAATCAACTTGCCTTAAGAGTTTTTTAGATGGAATATTCACAACGAACTCCTTTGTTTCCTCAATCAATTTATACGAGTACCTTTCCGGCCTTATGCCCAACGCGACAGTTGGGGGCTTTGTGCAAATATTGGCTGCCCAAGCTAACGTTATGATATTACTGCGGCCGTCCAAACTGGAGCATGTAACTAAAACTACTGGTGACGGAAAAATGCAAACAAAAGGGCTTTTCTCAACTTTCATAGCTTCTCCCTTCAAAACAGTTAATGGATTTGACTTCTTTACTTGAAATTAAACTTTAGTGTTAATTAGCTTGTTAGGAGAGAGCTGGCAAATGAAACGAATAGCGCGAAAAAATGCAAACCACTTTGTTATAAGCCGGGAAATTCCTCCTGCCATTAAAGTTAAACCGGGAGAGCCATTTGTGATCGAGACCGAGGACACCTACAGCGGGTATATTAGAAAAGAGACTAATTTACCAATCCCTAAACACGTCCCCTACCTTACCTCAGCAACCCCAGCACAAGTCAACCCCTGCGGCGGACCAGTTTATGTTGAGGGCGCAGAAAAAGGAGACCTACTGATAGTAAACATTATAGACGTAGTTCCATGGAAACAAGGATTCACATGCTTTTTGCCAGGAGTTGGTCCGCTGAGAGACTCTGCAACTTGGCCAGAATGCCGTGGACCTTTCACTAAGATTATAAAGCATCTTCCAGGCCCCAGCGGAACAACTTCGGATGGAAAAGGAGTTTTTACTGATCAAATCACGTGGGATTTGAAACCCTTTATCGGGACGATTGCCACAGCCCCGGAAAGGGGCGCAGAAAACACACTTTACGGTCAAGGTCCGTGGGGCGGAAACATGGATGTACGGGATGCGTGTAAAGGAACCAAGGTATATCTGAATTCTTTTAATGAAGGAGCTTTGCTCTTCGTAGGCGATGTTCATGGGACACAAGCTGATTCAGAATTGTATGGATTAGCCGATGAAACCCCAGCTGAGGTAACGTTAAGCTGTGACATTATTAAGAAAAAGCAAGTGAGAGGTCTAGGACGCCTAGAAAAAGCAGACTCGATTGTTACACTTACAAGCAAGAGGATTGAGGGATCGCTAGAAGATGCCATTACGGCTGCTTTTATCCAAATGATGGAGTGGCTTGTAGTAGACTACGGAATGGACAAAAAAGAGGCTTACATGCACATGTCGGTTAATCCTGATGTCAGAATCAACATTTATCAGTTCATTCCCTACAGCCCATTCGGAACAGTTGGAGTTGAGTTCCCTAAAAAATGTCTTTCATCTAAGTAGCGAAATCTTTAACGCACAACTTCTGAGAATTTGGGGTGAAAAGAAAAAGTCCTTCGCACATTATAATTGCAGGTACCGATCAAGCTCCCAAGTGCTGACTTGAAGCCGATATTCATCCCACTCGGCTTTTTTCGCTACATAGTACTTCTCAAATGCAAAATTGCCTAGTGTCTCCTTCATTAGCCTGCTCTTCTTGTACTCCTGAATTGCCTCTCCTAGCGATCCTGGAAGCGTCTCTATGTAGAACTTAGCCAACTTCTTGTCATCAAATTCATACACATCTTCTTCAACAGGGTCAGGCGGCTCTATCTTGTGTTTAATGCCTTCTAACCCAGCCTTCAACATTACTGCGAATGCCAAGTACGGGTTACAGGATGGGTCAGGACACCTTAACTCTGCGCGGATGGCTTTTTCTTTTCCTGGGAAGTATTCTGGGATTCTAATTAAGGCCGACCTATTTCTTCTTCCCCAGCAAATGTATACGGGTGCTTCATAACCTGGCACTAGCCGCTTGTAGGAGTTAACTGTCGGGGCTAAGACCGCTGACATCTCTCTTGCACGCTTTAATTGACCGCCGATGAAGTAGTAAGCTATTTTGGATAAATTGTACTTGTCTTTCGAATCGAAAAAGGCATTTCTTCCAGTTCGTGCATCAAATAAGCTTTGATGAGTATGCATGCCAGAGCCGTTCTCTCCGATTAGAGGCTTCGGCATGAAAGTTGCAAACAATCCATGTGCAACAGCTACCGCCTTAATCGCATTTTTATATGTCGTCGTATTATCAGCTGTTGTCAATGCATCTGAAAACTCGAAGTCGATCTCGTGTTGCCCAGGTGCTACTTCATGGTGAATTTTCTCCACATTTAGTCCCATTCCTTGAAGCATGAAAGTCGCGTCTCTTCTAACGTCGGAAGCTAAATCAAGTGGGGAATAGTCGAAGTAGCCTCCCACATCATGCGGTACGGGTTTAACTCTCGGCTCCTCATTTGGTTTAAACAAGAAGAATTCTAATTCCGGGGCCCCCTTGTAAATATACCCTTCTTTTTTGGCATCGTCAATTGCACGTTTCAATATGTATCTTGGATCCCCCTCGAAGGGCTGACCCCCCGGTCGAAGGATATCACATATGACCCTAGCCTCTTTTTTCTCAGTTGGACGCCATGGGATAATACGAAAAGTAGAGGGGTCAGGCAGGGCAACCATGTCACCCTCGAAGATTCTTACAAACCCTTCTATCGAGGAACCGTCGAAGCCTACCCCCTCATCGAGAGCTTCTTTCAAAAGTTCCATTGGGATTGTAAGGCTCTTGGTTACCCCCAAGATGTCTACGAATTGAAGGTTAACGAGTTTGACGCCTGCTTTTTTCGCGTTTTCAAGAAGTTTTTCTTTCACTTTTTCTTTTTCACTCATTTGCTATTCCTCTTATCTGCTAAAGAAATTTCTGTTCTCTGATACGAATTAACAAAAATTGATTTAAATATTTAAAATTTATCTATTTTTTACTCAAAAAATTAAACATATTGACATTATTAACGAATTAACTTTTGTTTTGAACAACCAACATGCGTTTATCTATCTTTTTTAATTAAAAAAATTGTCAAAAATCAACCCAGCGATACAACTACGTAATCATACGTACTTAATAAAATAAAAGGGAAATTAGGTAAAGCGAAGACAGTGCTACTTCTTTAGCTCTGAGCCGAGAACACCGGCTTTAGCAATATTAGTTTTAGGCAAGTCGTGGAAAATGATTGTAACGTTCTCTGCTTTCGCTCCAGCTATTTCAACCATAGCGTCTGTGATTGCCTTTGCCAAGCGGGCCTTTTGTTCGGTTGTTCTCCCTTCAAAAAATTCTACTGTAACAATTGGCATTACTGACACCTTGACATTAGGTCGCCAAGGGTAAAGATATCGTTTTCTATATTTTTAATCGGTGATGCCATGCGGTTTAAAGTTATTCTACGTGTACCCTGAAAACATCAATGTCTACCCCTGTTAGTTCTAAGAATTCTCGTGCCGCTCGTTTAGGATCTTTTGACTGCGTAATGTAGCGGCCAACGATAAGTATGTCTGCCCCGTTTTTCAGAGCTAGAGGCGCGGTTCTCGGATCAATTCCACCTGCAACTGCAAATAGAAGCTTCTTGTCTTTAAACGTCTCTTTGATTTCCTTAATTAGCTCCCAACGTGTTTTTCCGCCATGTTCTTCGTCGATGCCGCGATGGAGAATAACAACCTCTGGTAGTTCCTTTATGGACTTGAGGACTTGTAGTGGATCGGCTACCTCCATCATGTCTATTACGGAGTAGATGCCAAGTCGCTTAGCTTCATAAATAAATTTGTCTAAAGTTTCTTGTGACGCTAACCCAGAGGCAACTACGGCATCAGCTGTTTCTTCGTATGCCAAGTCTACTTCTACTTGTCCAACATCTAGGGTTTTTAGGTCGGCGACAATGAAAATGTCCTTCGTGATTTCTCGGAGATCGTGGATAATCTTGAGACCATACTTTTTTATGAGGGGAGTTCCTGCTTCGAGAATAATCCTATCGCTTGGAGGTAATTCACTTATGATTTTCTTTATTTTTTCAATGTCCGGAATGTCGAGAGCTATTTGTAGGTAAGGAGGATTCCATAGTCTGGGTACTTTGAACTCCATGATTGGGTGTTTTGCTCTATCTTTGTCGTACATAATTTTTTCGAGAGAGGGATAGTTGGTTAACGCTCTTTTTAGAGCTAGTTTGGTAGCACCATAATTGTAATGATAAATTTTCCGGAAATCTTTAGCTTCAGGATGAATGAAAACGCTGCAGATTATAACCCAGGCTTCAACTTTATCTTTAGGAATAATTCCTTCTTCAACGGCATCTGCAACCGCTTTTGCCACCGCGGCTTGAGCAGGGCCAAAAATTTTCGCAGCTTGTTCAAGATTTTTTATAGTCACTTTTGGAATAATCAAAGTGAAGGGCTTAGAAGGTAGATTCGGTCTAATCACCGCCAGTAACGGGGTGTGCCCCGCCGATAAGTTAGCTAAGCCGGATGCAAACGCTTGCCCAACAGGTCCCTCTTTTTCTCCGATTACTAAGTCGATATGCGCAAGCTCATGTTCCTTGCCTACTAAAGCTTCTCCTATAAGGTACAATCGCCCCACGCCTCTCTAGGATATGTTTACGTCTAATTAAAAAGCGAACCCTACTTTTAAATGCGTTTTTAAGCTTGATAATTCGAATTACATTTGCTGAATAGATTAACCTGTATTCATACACTTATTGAGATTCTGTAAATAGAAAGATAATTCAAAAACACTCAGCATTTAATATAAAATTGGAGAGCGAACAGCTACGACTTATTATACTAGAGGAAGAGCCTATGAGTACAAGGCGTTGCAGATTCTCCGCCGAGATGGATGGGTTTGTAGCAGAAGCGCAGCATCACATGGTCCAGTTGATATCTTCGCTGGTAAAAATGGTAGAATACTACTCATTCAAATAAAAAGTGGAAAAGCAAAGATAAGCAAGACAGATCGAGAAACATTTGCAAAATGGGCTGAAGCATTTAACGCAGACGCGGAGATTTGGCATTTTAAGAAACGAAAAAGCTTAGAGAGAGAAGTAGTGCGAGTGTTGCCCATGATGAAGTAAAGTCGGATGATGAAAACCTAGGTGATGATGACCAATACTATGTTCTAGTTCCTCTCTCAGTAATCGAAATATTTGCCTATGAAACTTAAGAAAATTTGAAGTCCCCCTCCGCCTTGGCCTTTTCAAAGTAACACTAACTAAGCTTTTCACTCTTCCAGGTACAGAGGTTAATACCAAAATTCTGTCGGCCAGCTCGATAGCTTCCTCCAAGTTATGCGTGACTAATACGAACGTTTTCTTAGTTTCAGCCCAAATTTCGGTTACTTCTCTTCGGAGAGTTTGTGCAGTGAACTCATCAATGGCGCTAAATGCCTCATCCATTAAAATTATCTCTGGGTCGGTAGCCAGCGCCCTAGCGATCCCAACCCTTTGTTTCATTCCTCCTGAGAGGTGCTTGGGATAACAGTTTTCATAACCTTTCAAATTAACCATTTCAACAAATTCCATAGCAATTTCTTTTCGCTCTTTTTTGGGTACTTGTTGCACTTCTAATCCAAATTCAATGTTTTGAAGAACTGTCCTCCATGGAAACAATGCAAATGACTGGAAAACCATGCTTATCTTCGGATGCGGCTCAGTTACGGCTTCTCCTTGAAATTTGATTAACCCTGAAGTCGGTTGGTCTAAGCCAGCGATAATCTTGAGGAGAGTAGACTTGCCACATCCAGTCGGCCCAACAATGCAAAGGAATTCTCCTTCATGAATGTTAAAAGTAATATCCTTTAGCGCGTGGGTTTCCGCGCTTTGACTCGGATATACTTTTGTGACGTTTAGAAGCTCCATTTGTCGGCCCATTCACACCCACCGGCGTATCCTTTCTTCTAGGGTCCCGAAGACAAGTCTGTCTATCATCAGCGCCATAACACCAATTGCCATAATACTTGCAAACGCGAGCTCAATCGAGCCTGATTCAACAGAAAAATTGATAAGCCATCCTATTCCAGCAACCCTTGCAATTATCTCTATTGCCAAGACAACTTCCCAAACAAAATCGAACGCAAGCCTAAGACCCGTCACGGCATTGGGAAAGGTTGCTGGGAGAACAATTTTTCTCAAAATATCAAACTTGCTTGCTTTAAAGACCATTGAAACGTGAAAGTAATCCGCTGGAATTTCTTTCACGCCTTCCCGAATTGTGAAATATATGGGGAAGAAAGCGCAGATCGCCGCCATGAGGATCGCTGCGACACTGCCGGCACCAAACCAATACACAAACAGAGGTAGAAGAGCAAGATCAGGCAAACTCCCACAGAGCATAACTGTTGGTGTCAGAGTTAGATCAACTCGGTTTTTCAGTCCGGTGCAAATTGCGAGTGGGGCAGCTATGAAAAGTGCAATGAAAATTCCTGTCGTGAGGTTTATGAAACTATGTAGCATCCTCGACAAGAACGTGAAATCTCTAACGCAATGAAAAAGGACTATCACAACTTTTGATGGCGGAGGTGTAACATTCGCAGATAATATGCCAAGTTGTACGACTGTTTCCCACACTACAAAAAAAGAAGCTAACGGAAAGATCCATAAGGTTTTGTCAAGTAGCTTGTGAGGGCTTGAAATCATCCTCGGAGAAATCATTCGGCGAGATTGGAAGTAGCCAGTGAGCGTCTTTCGTAGCTCCATTAGTGGAAACTCCTGTTATGAGAAGAAGAGAAAGTAAGCATAAGCCTTGGTGTCATTCACTGCATAATAGCCGTATTACCAATTGCCGTCATTGAACAGTTGAACAAGCAAAAATATAGAAACCCACCTAGTTTTCCTTTCCATATTTAACAATTTTTTTTCTAATACATAAGTAACCTTAGTTCAAAATAAGCCCAAAACTATAAAATAAGCTCAATTTTTCTTTTAACTGAATAATAAACTAAAATTAACAAAAATTTGGCAGAAAAACATCATCAGCTTAAAATGCACAACAAGCCTAAGACATCCTTTGATACCGCAAACCTTGATTCAATTAAAGAAACACACAAGTTCGTCGCATGTAGATCTCACTATTTAGGACAGGTTTCATGACATATCTTTCAATTAATATTTTTAGGTAGGAAAACAACTTCAATGCTAGAGGAACATGTCTATAATTACTATTGAAATTATGTTCTTACAGATGTTGTCCAGACTTTAAAATCTGTGTGGGAAAGAAAATTGAGTGAAGTTCCACCGGAGGAGAGTAGGGAAGACGAAGTAAAACGACTCGCAGACCTCAAAATGAAACTAGAGAAAAAAATTAGGAGACTAGAGGCTGAACTTGAGAATTATAGGGCGATAATGGAAATCGTCAATTCAACCCTTGCCGAAAAGAGTTTCAAAAGGATTGAAACCCCAATAAAGCCGCCAACGAAACTACCGCCCACACGGGCTCCAACCCCGACCCCCAGTCCGCCTCAACCTACACCTCCTGTTGAATACAAGCAAATTGTCCCATTAAAGACCTCAACCGGCACAATGCTAGCGAACATGTACATTAGCGAGGATGCAATTCGAGTTGTCCCAGTTGAGGGGATCATGCTAAATATTAACACTCCACCTTTCCAAGCATTTCTTATAAACCGGGTTTTAGATCCAATGCAGGCAAGAGATCGAGAGTCAGCAAAGACAGGTGAGATCACACCTGATGAAATCCTCTCCCACAAAATTACGCAGGAAGGCGACATCATCAGAGAACTTGTTATCCGAAACTATCGAGACGACAGGAGACTTAGGGAGATAAAGACTTCCTTACGTTGGACATTAGAGAAAATGTACGAAAAAACTACTAGAGGAACTCCATAGCAGGATAGTCTAGGCTTACTGGGGCTCATTATTCATTTCTTTTGCAAATTCAGTAAGTAACTGTTTTTGCCTTGGAGTTAATTTCGTGGGAGTGCGAATAACTACTTTGACGAATTGATCTCCACGCCCAAACCCATGTAGATTTGGAAGCCCCTTTCCTTTCAACCTGAATACGGTGGCCGTTTGTGTCCCTGGTGGAATCTTCAGCTTCGCCTTGCTATCAAGGGTTGGAACCTCAACTTCTGCTCCGAGGGCGGCTTGAATGAAGTTTATAGGGATTTCGCAGAAGAGATCGCTCCCCTTTCTTTCAAACATCTCGTGAGGTTTGACGTGTATTACAACATATAAATCTCCGGGCGGACCACCCCGTATGCCAGCCTCTCCCTCTCCGCGAAGTCTCAGATGATATCCAGTATCGACGCCTGATGGTATCTTAAGACTTATTTTACGAGTTCGTTGGACCTCGCCAGTACCATTACAATTCTTGCAAGGCGAATCGATAATCGTTCGTCTTCCATGGCAGAAAGGACATGTTTCAATCTGTATAAAACGAGCGTACCCGGAAAGGTGACTTGCACGCTCCAATTGACCAGTTCCATGGCATTTTGGGCACGTTCTAGGTTCGGTTCCCGGAGATGCACCACTACCATGACAAATAGTACAAGTTTCAGTACGCGGCACGTCTATCTCGGTTCTTAGACCTGATGCAGCTTCTTCTAAAGTGATTTCGAGATCGTATTGGAGATCTGGTCCCTTCTGTGGACCTGATGGGCGTCGCATTCTGCCGAAAAACATCTCGAAAATACTGCCAAAACCGCCGAAACCGAAACCTAGATCCCTAAAAATCTCGTCAAAGTCGACGTCTCTAAAGATGTCATCCCAAGTGTATCTGCCTTCAATGCCGGCATGACCAAATCGATCGTACTGAATTCGTTTCTCATCGTCGGACAATACTGCATATGCTTCTGAAATTTCCTTAAACTTCTCCTCTGCACCTGGCGACTTATTTCGGTCTGGATGATATTGTAACGCTAATTTACGGTAGACATTCTTTATTTCTTCTTTTGAAGCATCTCTTGATACACCAAGAATTTCGTAATAATCCCGCTTGTTCATGGAAGATCAGCTGCTAAACGTGAAAAGAAGAAATGAATTCCTTATTTTTTCTCATCTTCAACTACCTTATAATCCGCGTCTACTACCTTATCTTCACTTCTTTCAGATTCCGTTTTTCCAGGTTGCTCAGTCTGTTGACCTCGCTGTTGTTGAGCGTATTGCTGTGCGGCTTGCTGATAGACAGCGCTACCAGCCGCTTGTAACGCCTTACCGAGCTCCTCAGTTTTGGCTTTAATTTTCTCCACGTCCTTACCGCCTATTGCCTCCCTCAGTTCTTTCGTGGCTTTGTCGATATTATCCTTCAAATCTTTGCTAAGCTTGTCACCGAGCTCTTTAACAGTTTTCTCCGCTGTGTATATCATAGAATCCGCGTTATTCCGTGCTTCAGCCTCCTCTCTTCTCTTTCTGTCTTGCTCCGCAAACTGTTCCGCTTCCTTAATCATGCGCTCTTTTTCGTCTTTTGAAAGCTTCGTTGAAGCAGTAATAGCAATTTTAGCTTCTCGCCCTGTTCCCAAGTCCTTAGCTGTGACATTCAATATGCCGTTGGCGTCAATGTCAAATGTTACCTCAATTTGCGGAATTCCTCTCGGTGCCGGCGGAATCCCAGTTAGATTAAACATGCCAAGTGAAACATTGTCTTGGGCCATCGGTCTTTCGCCTTGTAGTACATTGATTGTTACCGCTGTTTGAAAGTCGGCTGCAGTGGAAAAGACTTGGCTCCTTTTTGTAGGGATGGTAGTATTCCGTTCTAGGATTTTTGTGGATATGCCTCCTAGGGTTTCAACGCCTAATGATAGAGGCGTTACATCCAAAAGCAGTAGGTCCTTTACTTCCCCTGCCAAAACCGCGCCTTGGATAGCCGCGCCTACCGCAACACACTCCATTGGATCAACCCCTCGCTCCGCTGGTTTGCCAATTAAATCTTCGACAAACTTCCGAACGAGAGGCATCCTAGTCTGGCCGCCGATTAAAATGATTTTATCTATATCTTTCAGCTCAAGCTTCGCATCTGATAGAACTCTTTTTATCGGCTCTTCAACTCTTTGCACAATAGGTAGGGCTAACTCCTCCAACTTTGCTTTAGTCAGTGTAAAGTGTAGATGTTTGGGACCACTTGCATCTGAGGTTATGAATGGTAAATCTATGTCAGTTGTAAGAAGCGTTGAGAGCTCTATCTTCGCCCTTTCAGCTGCCTCCTTAAGCCGAGTCATTGCCACTTTATCGTTCTTTAAGTCAATGCCAGTTTGTTTTTGGAATTCTTCAAGCAAATATTCGACAACCGCGTTATCTATATCGGCGCCGCCTGTTTTTGTGTCCCCGCTTGTAGCCAATACTTGGAAAACTCCACCGCCGAAGTCCATTGCAGTAACGTCATGCGTGCCTCCTCCAAAACTGAAAATCATGATTTTCATTTCTTGACTAAGCTTGTCTAAGCCATACGCTAAGCACGCCGCCGTCGGCTCATTAATTATTCTTGCGACCTCTAAACCTGCGATTTCACCAGCATCCTTCGTTGCTTGCCTTTGATTATCGTTAAAGTGCGCTGGAACAGTGATTACTACTTTCTTCACCGGTCTCCCTAGAAAGGTCTCGGCATCCTTTTTTATTTTTTGAAGTATGAAAGCCGAAATCTGTTGGGGTGTATACTCTTTGTCATAAATGTGCACCTTGTAGTCGGTGCCCATCTTCCTTTTAATCTCTATCACGGTCCCTTCAGGGTTCGCGGCTGCTTGCCGTTTAGCCGGCTCCCCAACAAGTAGCTGACCATCTTTCGTGAATGCAACTACTGATGGGAACATCTTCCCCGCGATAGTTGGTCCCTCAGCGCTTGGTATTACTGTGGGTCTACCTGCTTCCATTACTGCTGCAGCGGAGTTAGTTGTTCCCAAGTCTATTCCTAATATCTTCTCCGTAGTTTCGCTTTTAGTTCCACTCATCTAGATTCATCTCCTGATTCTACATGAACATCTTGGGAGGCGTTTGGGGTAAGTGCAATCTTAACCATGCTGGGCCTAATGACCTTGTCCCTTAGTACAAAGCCTTTTCTGACCTCTTCAATTATTATCCCGTCAGAATATTCTTTCGTTACAATCTTTTGGACCGCTTCATGTTTAATTGGGTCGAAGGGTTTACCAACCGCCTCTATTCTTGCTAGACCCTCATGACTAAGAGTTTCATATAATTTCTTCAAAACCATTTCAATACCGCTGATAATGGCATCACTATTCTTAGTCTGCTTCGCAGCTTGAACAGCGAGTTCTAACTCATCGATAACACAGAGAAGGTTTACGATCAACCCTTCATTGCTCAGTTGGATCTTTTGATCTATCTCTTTTCCCATTCTTTTCTGGAAATTTTCAAAATCAGCTTGCAAGTATTTTAGCTGAGTAAGATATCTTTCAGCTTTCTCTTGTTCCTTACATAACTCTTCCTTTAGCGTCTCGATCTCTTTCTTTAATTGATTTCTAGACACTTTTCCTTTTCTTTCCGCCTCTTTCCCCTCACTAGGCGGTAACGCCAACGGTTGTACGTCGGTCTTAGCATCTTGTGGCACTTGGGAGGTTGACACATAAACGCCCCCACAACGGACATTTTTCCGCCTTTTTCGCTACTCATAAAGCTATTTTTTAACTTTTCTAAAACAACGTTGAAAAGAGGGATAAAAAGTAAGCACAACTTCAATTTCTAGACAACAATTATCTCATTTTACTTAACTGCATGAAGGAGTTAAAGAGGCAGTAATTTCAATTTACATTTCCTCAAAGATAGAAGTAAAATTATGGGTTAAATCTAACCTGTGATCGTAACCCCGCGTACTAAAATTGACGGCGCTATTAATGTGGCATCTTCAGTATACCAGGCATATGGCATCTGCTTAACATCATCGGCTACAAGCTCAACCTTTTTGAGGATATTTAGAATATTTCCACCTATCATCGCCTCTTTGACGGGATGCATAATCTCACCATTCTCAATTTTAAAAGCGCCAGTAGTTAAAACAGAGAAATCTCCGCTTTGGGAGTTAGCAGTGTGTGCCCCAATAAACCCATGAGTGATAATGCCACTCTTGACCTCATTTATCAACTTCTCTTGAGTAATAGTTCCGGATTTTATTACCACGTTTGTTGGGCCGATGAGCGGCTCTAGGACATATTTTGGTTTTGCTGAAAACGGGCCAACGCGAAGCGCGTTTCCCGTGTTCGGAATACCTGCCTTGTTAGCGGTGTAAGTGTTATGAAGAAAGCTAGTTAATACTCCTTTTTCCATAACTACTGTTTTTTGGGTTGGACAACCTTCGTCATCAAATGGTTTCGATCCCAACGCTTGAGGAATGTGCGCGTCGTCGATTATTGTTATTTTTTGGGAACCAATTTGTTGGTTGAGTTTTCCTACGAATGGGGATTGCTGTTTCTGAACGTTGTCTGCCCTTAACCCTTGAATGAATGAGTAGAGAAGGAGATCAGGAAGCCCTTCGCTTGACGGAGTGACTATCAAGTCCATTATTCCCCCTTTGATTGGCTTTGGGTGAAGTTGAGAAATTGATAACTTTTTAGCGTTCGAGGCTACTTCTTCAATTACTCCATCATTATAGAAACGGTTACTATACTCACCCCAGCCGACCCCAACTGAAGATGCTTCTTCAGCCACTACACTTACACCAACCCAGAATGAGGTAGTGTCGTAGTTCCCTGAAACTCCGAGTGAGTTTTCGATCCCGATTTTTCCAATACCGCATCCAACCGATCCCCGAACCGTTTTAATCCGTTTGTCAGATGTAGAGGCTTCTAGTAACCTTCGACCTAACTTAGTGATATTTTCTGGTGTGATGGCAAGAATTGTAGAGTCGTAGAGACCACTAACAGTTGCCGGCGACTTCTTTGGTTGAAACGATTTGAAGTCTGGATCGGCCTTCTTACTGAGAGCTACATTCACAGCTTGTTTTATGGTTTGTTCAATTGCCTCGTTAGAGAATTCTGTTGAGTATGAAAAACCTAGGCAATAACCAGCATCTTTTTTTAGCGCCACCCTAAGACCTAATCCAAGATCGACTTTATGTTCGCAAATCTTGACCTGTTTACTTTCAATAATGGTTCTAAGGGCACGCCCTTCGAAGAAGAAAACTTCAGCTTGCTGCGCCCCTTCTGCTTCAGCCCTTTTGATTATTTTTGTTAAGTCCATTGCTATGCTCTTCCCCCGACTGCCGCATTTCGGATCCTAATGTGAGGACCGCCGGTGCCAGCGTAGACAAGTTGTCCCTCCTTTCCGCAGCGACCAGGTTCTAGTTTAAGATCTTTGGCAACAGCATCTATGTTTGAGAGAGTTTCCAACGTTAGTCCAGAAAGTGAGACATCTAACAATGGGGTCGTTACTTCACCATTTTTAATTAAATAAGCTTCTTCCGCATTAAACTGGAATGTTCCTTTAGCTGGATCTACGGCTCCACCTCTTGTTCCCTTGACATACACCCCCCGGCGTATACCTTCAAGGAGTTCCTCAAAAGTTTGGTCACCGGGCATGATGTAAGTATCGCTCATTCTCACAATCGGCCTAAACGCATAAGATTGAGCCCTAGCTCCTCCGTTTGGTTTTAGGTTAAGCTTTGCCGCCGCCTCACGATTCAGAATATACGCGTTTAGGACACCATGATCGATTATAGTTTTCTTTTGCGTTGGCACACCTTCATCATCATATAGCGAAAAACCCCATCCCTTTTCATACGTAGAGCCATCACATATAGTGACGCATTCAGAACCGATTTTCTGTCCAATTTTACCTTGCAAGATTGATTCCCCAGCTGCAACAAGGTCAGCTTCGCTAGCATGCCCAACAGCTTCGTGAGCAAAGGTTCCAGTAAGTGTTGGATTAACAACAACTGTGAAACGTCCACTGGGAGGAGGATGCGCCTTAAGCATTTCAACAGCCCGCTTAGCAGCAGTTATAGCTGATTCCTTAATGGCTTCCCAATCAAGAACTTCAAAGCCCCCATGAAGACCAAAGGGTTCAGTGGCGGAAGTTATCTTCTCACCTTCTCTTGCAACCGCCATAATAACAAGACGGACCAGACTAGGACGCATTAAGACCTTAGCGCCCTCACTTGACGAGACAAATTTTTCTCCTGCTCGATCCTCATATCGGATGTTTGCACTGACTATCTTGTGGCTATAATCTCTAACAACGCCCGAAACTTTAAGTGCCAGATTCATTTTTTTGTCGATTCCCACTGCAGCAAGGCTCTCTCTCACAGGAGTTTCAACTTTATCTTCTATGATTGGTACTGGGGCGAGAACCGCTCGTTCTTTAATCCGAATAGAAGTAGCTTTTGCTGCTTTCACAGCGTTTTCGACAGCGTCCTTAACATCTTTGCCGGTTAGTGAGCATGTAGAAGAGAAACCCCATGCCCCATTGAATAAAACTCTGACTCCAATGCCCTTGTCGATCCCATTAACAGCCGAGTCAAACCGTTCATTAGTAAGTCTGATTTCAGTTGAAAACTCTTTTTCAATTCTTACATCTACATAGTTAGCACCGAGATCTACAGCTAAATTTACTGCTTTATCAGCGATCTCCATCAAGTGGAAAACCTCTATCACAGCCTGTGTTAAATCCAGCCGAATTTAAAAACTACTTAAGATTTCGAATTATCTTAGGCAGTTCCACTATAGAAGGAAGCACGTAGTCAGCTCCACCCCTTAGGAGACTCTCGCGCGTAGAGAAACCAGTTGTTACCCCGACGGCTATCGCACCAGCGGCTTTAGCCATCCTCATGTCAACCTCATGGTCGCCAGTAACGACCGCCTCTTTGGGAACGACGTTAAGTGGAGTTAACACCGCTTGTAAATGAATTGTGTCTGGCTTTACCCTTGGAACTTGCTCGCGAGTAACGATTAAGTCAAATAGATGATCTAATCCGAATTTTGTTGAGATGAATTTTGTTGCCATCGCTCCATCATTGGTACATAAGCCAAGCTTCAGGCTCATGTCTTTTAGAGTGTTTAACGTTTCAATAGCCCCTGGGATTAGCTCGGTTTGTCGCGCTGCTTCCAATTCATATCGCTCGGCAATCGAAAAAATTACGTTGTAAACTCCTTGGGCACCCGTTTCATCGCCATTGTTTTTCAAATACAGAACGGCTGTGTCGTACATTTTGAATAAGCTTTCGCGGATTGAGAAAAGTGAGAGGGGAAGCCCAAGTTTAGCTAATGCTTGAATAGCGTCGGATCTAGCGGCGAGGTAATCGAGCCGAAACGTGACGAGAGTTCCATCAAGATCAAAGACCACGGCTTTAATTGGCAAGCAAATCACTTTTGTATTGGCGGTTATGGTAAAGACAGAGTGTACCCAAAGATTACTTAAAGTTGTTTATGAGGGATGAATATGAGCCTAGAAGAATACGAGAAAAGTCCCCTTTGGAAGATTCTGGTAGATACGGTTCACGCAATACTCATGTATCCACATCATAAAGCTTACGTTCGCGATGTCCTCCTACCCGAGAAGCCCGAAATTTCTCCAGAGGACTTAGCGTTGAAGCTTGATATCCCCCTTGGAGAAGCACTTGTCATATTATATGAGCTTAAAGTGAAAAAGTAGTTTTAAACTAGCCAATAGCAGATAGCTGACTACAATTAATAAGATGGAGTTGCGTCGATACACTGTGTAGACAATAGAAAGCGTAAATTTTCTGAGACTCAAATTAATTGATGCGTGAAATACATTGAAAATTGTGGCAGCGGATTCAGCAGCAGCAATCTTGGATGATGAATTCGAACCTATATGCGTGGTAGCCACCTCGGCGGTTTTGGTTAAACCGCCCTATCGCCAAGCCAGTAACGTCTTGGCACACCCAGTTTTTGAAACTGTAAACAGCCAAAAACTAATAGTTCAGGAGGCTCTGCTCTGCCACGAATTACTTAAAACGCAGAAAGCCGACGTTGTACATATTGACATGTCTCTCGGAGGAATTACAGTAGAGCAACTGACCTTACCCCGATTGGCAACTATGTCTATCTCAGGTAGAGCGAAAGACAGCATCCGAGAGGCTTTGCCGAAATTAAGGAAAATAGCAGCCGATATTAAGCGTGCGCATGGAATTAAGGTCTTGGCGATCGGAAAGGAAAGCATTCCTGTCCGAATTGCAGAATTGACTGCAGGAGCTTACGCTATCATTTTTGCTGCTGATAAGGCAACAAAAGAGGGACATGCACTAAAATTGGGACTCCCAGTGGCTTGTGGAGTGAAGCTCTTTGAGAATGGAGTTCTCCTAAAGTCTCAACTACCAGCCGAACATGACTTGTCTGGCATTGCAAAGGACGAAGAAGGAAGCTTAAAAATGGTTCGCATTTCTGATTATGCCAACCCGCGTACGCGGGGTTTCCGTGTACTTACGATCATTCCGAAGATTTAGAAACGCATTTCTAGGACGTAGTTAACGCCGAAAAGGTTTTAGGGAATACGTTCCTTTCAAGTCGAAGTTCATCTCAGGTCTGAAAAGACTCTACATTTTATTATGTGTTTCCTATATATTCCAGAACGATGATTATTCATGCCCTCGAAGGTTATCATTGTCACGTATTCTGAGTTAGCGTTGAAAAGCTCCCCAGTTCGGCACTTAATGGAGAAACGTTTAACAGAGGATATACGTGCAATGCAAAAATTGCACGGAGTTTCAAGCGTCTCAATTCGAAAAACAGGGGGACGAATTTTCCTAGAAACCCCCAATTATGAACAAACAATTCTTGCAGCCAGTAAGGTCTTTGGCGTGAACTCTGTTATACCAGCGGTAAAGACCTCAACAGCCAAAGATGAGCTTGTCCAGACGGCGACTGAGTTTGCTTCCCAAGTCATACGCAGCGGGCAAACATTTGCAGTGAGAGTACGCAGAGTCGGCGAACATCCATACACTGGTATGGATCTTGAGAAAAACATTGGTGCAAGAATTTTAGATTCCCTCCATGGACAAGGCGTAAAAGTGAAGCTTTCAAATCCTGACCAGACGATCTACGTGGAAGCTCGAGAGGATGCTGGATACGTTTACTCCGAGATAATTTACGGACCGGGAGGTTTGCCATTAGGATCCCAAGGGAAAGTTGTTGCACTCCTTTCCGGAGGTGTGGACAGTGCAACAGCTTCGTGGTTGATGATGAAAAGGGGTGCTTACGTTGTTCCCTTGTATTTGAGTACAACACCATACGGTAATGAACGGTGTAGTCAACGCGTCTTTGACATCGTAAAATTCCTTCGGGGTTATGTACCATCTAACAAATACTTTCTTTACGTGGCACCCCACGGTCAGAATCTTAGTGAGATTATAAAACGTTGCCCACGGAAGCTAACTTGTGTTTTGTGTAAACGTATGATGTATAGGATTGCGTGTAAGTTGGCTGAATTAAAGGGTGCTAAAGCTATTGTAACCGGTGAAAGTCTAGGACAGGTTGCGTCTCAAACATTGGCAAATCTTCATGTTTTGGATGAGGCATCAACCATGCCTGTTTTCCGCCCATTAATAGGTATGGACAAAAATGAAATAGAGAATATGGCTAAGAAGATTGGATTTCAACAAATTGCAGCGATTAAAGTTAAGCCCTGCGGAGCGGTTCCATCCAAGCCTGCAACAAAAGCAAAGTTAGATCAAGTAAAAGACGTAGAAGAGGCTCTAAACATCGAAGAGCTAGTTAATGAAACCCTAAAAGGAATTCAGAAAATACAATTTTAGACGAAAAGACAAGAATCGACAACTTATTTAGCAATATTCTGAATAGCCTCGACAGCATTTTGGATAGCATTAAACTTTGAAACATCCCGTTGGATTTGCTCAACCCTTGAAATGAGGCTATCGTCATTTACAGTCTCTTCAACTGCGGAAAACAGGTTCTCAAATGTGAGAAGCTCTTGCGGAATCACTTTTGCAAACCCAATCTTCTCTGCGCGATGCGCGTTACCAAGTTGCTCTGTGTGATTTGGCACTGGAATTGCAACAGTTGGTTTACCATAACACATAGCCACGGATAGTGTTCCATGTCCGGCTCTAGTTACCATAACGTCGCATGCCTTTACAAGTTCGTAGTAAAGATTGGTCCATCGATAGATTGTTAAGTGCCCTTTTCTAATCGGTTCCGAAGAGGCACCTGGATAACCAAGGGACATTACAATGCCATATTTAGACGGAAAGCTGGAGAAAATTTGATGAAGTAGGCCGGAAACAAATGCCTTCTCCTTAGGTTGCCCGCTAATAGGGGCATAAATAAGGAGTTTATGTGGGTCGAATCCCAATTTTCTTCGAATTTCGAATTTGTCAGGGACTTCCTCGGGGCGAACTGGGAGTATTGGACCAATTAGTTTTGTTCGTTTTTTATAGCGTGGGGGAATTCTAAGATTGAGCAACGACAACGTGTAGGGTGGTGGAAAATCTACAATTAATACCGCATTACTCGCCACCCAAACACGCCCGATCATCGTAAGCGTCCCATTATCAACGAGTTTGGCTAATCTAAGGAAACGCTTCCGTCTAGGAATAATTACGTAGAACTGATTAAGAATGAGAACTCGAGGAACTCCAAGCAACCACGAGGCGATAATTGGAGAAAGCCGGGAATCTGACACCACAACGTCTGGCCTAAAACTTTTCATATAACTAATCTCAGTCTGGGTCTGTTTCAAAAAAATAAAACTTGAAAATATACCAGGAAACGCGGTAGTCGAACGAAAGTCCACAGTCCCATTAGACTCAACCGCATATGAAATAGGAGGAGCGGAAAGGGTTGGAAACCCTTCAGTTCTTGCATGATTTATCGCTTGACCGTAAGTTGAGAACAAAATCTCTGTTCCATTTTTCTGTAACGCTTTCGCTATCGGAATGCTACGTGCGACATGCCCAAGTCCAATTCCAGACGGAGCAAAATAAGCCCTCATCGGCCACTCTCCGAAAGTTGGACCCGTTTTACCTTTCCATTTGGAGATTCTTCTTCAAAGATGATGGCTTGAAACCTGTAAATTTTAGTCCCCGATACAAGCCAACTGTCAGGCGGCAATCCAGCCTTGAGACAGCAATGGCTAAGAAATTCTTCCTCATTCCAATCCCACTCTACAGGCACTTGAGGTAACAAAAGCCCACTAGACAAACCTCTTTCGACGATTAAACCGTCTTTTCCAATTCGTATAAGTTTTGGATAGTCATCAGGAGCTTTGGCTTTGATGAGTTCTGGCGGAGTTAAAACGCTGATCTCTACGACAATACTGCCAAGTTCGTTTGGTTTAACCTGTGGAAACCTAGGATCGCTAACAGCCGCGCTTATAGCTGAATCGATTGCTGCCTTAACCAATGGCATTACAGGTGCTGGAAAACCGATACAACCCCTTAACTCTTTCTTTCCAGATGAAACAGAGTTTAAGGTCACAAAGACACCACATTTTTCAGCAAGCCTCGTAGGCACATCTTTAGGAGTGGAGATGGTTTTACCGGTTCTGAGGTAATTTTCAATAGCTTTACGAGCTAACTTGACGAGGTAGGAGCCTTCTTCTTCCGTTAGTTCAAAGGGCAATCGAATCCCTTCACCGTTGAGCTAGGGAGAGGATTAGCATAAGAGTTTATTATGGTTTATGAGATTTCAGAATCATATTTGCCTCAGCCAGAACCTCATCGATCTTCTTCCAATGACGCCCATGCCAATAACAACGCCCGCAACCAGTACAAACCCAGAACTCGTCATACCTTTTAAGGGTAGATCTTGGAATCTTTCCTTTTACCGCATTTTTAGAAGTTCGGATAATTGATGAGTTGCAGATAGGACACCTTGAAACTTTGGTATCAACTTCTAAAGCTATTCGAAACCTTCTAGCTATGTTAGCGAGTTTTTCTGCTTCCGTCTTTCCTTCAACATGAAAAGCATCTGCGCCTCTAGCTGTTGCTAGGCGGTACAAGGCGAGATCACAGGTTAATAAAACTCTATTTTCTTTTAACGCTGCTTCTAACAACTCGTCATCAGAGGCTTTGTTTAAATATTCCACATCATGACCTAGCAGACGAAGCCAACGTGCAAATCGACCAAGCATTCCATCAGCAAGAAAATACATAACTAGGCTACACCTATCACACGGCCAGTGCCTGGGTCAGCGACAATCATTTCATCATCCATAACTAATTTTCCTTGAACCCAAGTCTGCACTGGCTTACCAATTACTTCCCAGCCATCGAATGGGGAGTATTTTGCCTTTGAGTAAAATTTCGATGAGTCGATTGTAAATTTCTTCGTTAGGTCTACAATAGTTAGGTCGGCGTCGTAACCAGTTTTAAGATGCCCTTTCGTCTTAAAGCCAAATATCTTAGCTGGATTCTCAGAAAGAACCTCGATGACTCTCCGAAGTGAAATGCGTCCACGATTAAATTGAGTTAACAGTAAAGGTAAAGTAGTTTCTAAGCCGGGAATACCTGGGGTAACTTCCCAGATGTTTTCTCGCATTTTTTCATCTAAACGATGCGGGGCGTGATCGCTTGCTACGAGGTCAACTTGCCCGGTTTTCAACGCGCTTACAAGTCTGAGAGTATCTTGACGTGTACGTAATGGAGGAATTATTAATGCGACTCCTCTGAGGCGATAGAAGTCTTCGTCTGTTAGGAAGAGGTGGTGGGGTGTCACTTCACAGGTTACTGGAAGCCCAGCCTGTTTTGCTTCCATAATTAATTTGAGCCCCTTGAAGGTGCTGACATGCGCAAAGTGCACATGAACGTGTGTGCCTTTAGTTAGTCTAAGAATGCGCTCTACTGCTCTAATTTCCGCTTCAGGAGGATGCGCTTTCAGATATGCAGCTGGTAAAGTATCTCTAGCTGCTTGAAATTTAGACTCTAACTCGGTTACAAGGGAACGATCTTCAGCATGAACTGAAACCAAACTTTTAGTCTTGGCCGCAACTTCGAAGGCTGACCGTAGAACGTTGTCGTCATCAACATTTAACTCGGTTGTTGGGCGAAGGAGATGGGCCTTAAATGCGACTGCCCCAAAAGCTTTAAGAAATTTAAAATCGCGGAGAGCTTTTGGAAAATCAGAATAGAAACCGACATCAACTAGGATCTTACCGCTTGCACGCGCTATTTTTTCTTTAAGGCGAAGTAGGGAGTTTGTCGGCGGTTTTGTATTGGGCATATCTAAAACAGTTGTGAAACCTCCTGCAGCCGCAGCGCAGGTGCCGGTATGAAAGTCTTCTTTGAAGGAAAAATCTAAGTCGCGGAGGTGTACATGAACGTCAATTAAGCCCGGAAGAACAACTTGCCCTTTAATGTCAACTGTCTTAGCCGCGTTTGGAAGAGAGGTTTCAGAGGCTATTCTGTGGATTTTGCCGCTTTCAATTGTTATCCCACACCGTGTGATGCCGCGTTGCGTTAGGATTCTCGCATTTATGATCTTTGTGTCCACTGGCATCGTCGTCACTTTATGCGGCTGGTTTAAGAAGATATCGTGTTAACGATGCGCCTCGTTACTCCGATTCCAGTTCGGCACGGCAATCTTCACAGAGATACTTACCATCAACTTCTCTTAATGCCTCTGACCACTGTCCACATACATCACAGTAACCTAACATCGCTGGCCTTTCGATAGCTAGTCCGGTAATCCGCGCCTTTTCAGCGATAATCTCCATAAGTGCTGGAGTTATCGAAACAATGTCCTTACTGGAAACTATTCCTACGAGTTTGCCCTTTTCCATCACTACTAGTCGCCTTATCTTAAGTTTACTCATCTTCCTAGCGGCTTCATTAATGTCGGTTTCTGGTTCTACACCAATTAGGGGTCTACTCATAATGTCACTGGCTTTTACTTTGCTTGGAAAGGCATTCTCAGCTACAACCCGAGTGACTATATCGCGCTCGGTGATCATTCCGATTGGATTACCTTCCTCGTCCAAGACAACTATGCTTCCGATTTTATGCTTGCTCATCAACTTGGCAACGATTTCAACTGTATCCATGTCGTTTACTGTGATCGGTGGACTGCTCATAATGTCTTTAACATGAACACCCGCTTTAACTTTGAGCCCTGACATATCGCTGCATCTCCTAAATATGAGAGTTGGGAACAAGTTTTAAGCGTTTATTTCACAATTTCAGCGCCGCCGGCAGGAACGAACGCCTGGAACTCTTCAATTGGTAACGCCAGTACTTGCCCATGAAGATCACCGGCTTTTTCAGCCAATTTTAGCCTAATCTCTCCGGTTAGTTTTTTGCTAGGGCGTTTCATAGGAACGAGTTCAACGTAGATGTTTGTTTGCGGCTGTATTGCTGATGGAGGACCGCCAATAACGTAAATTTGATCATCAATCTTTTTGACCCCAATCGCAAGTCTCAAGGAAACTCCACGAATGTAGTTACGTTGACCATAAATCATGAACATACCCTTTCGAAGATATTCTCCTGCTGGTGGGGATTTGCTTATTTGGTCAGGTCGAACCCAATAGACATCTGCAGAACCAAATGCGCTACGCCACGCGCGGCTATAAGAAGCCTCAAATTGGGCAACCTGAGAAACAGAAGCCTCCGACGGTTGTTTTCCGTCAGTTTTCAATATTACAAAGGGTGCACCGGGAAAATCTGCGTGAAAAACGAGGTCGTTTGGCTCCATATAACGTTTAATGATGATTTCATTTGTCGTCGCATCTCTTCCTCCAATGGCTAACAAGCCCTCTGAGGTATAGAACCAGTGGAATTTCTCGTACCATGGTTTAACCCGCTTTTTTATGGGTTTTTGTATCTTAGTTTTTACTTCTAAATGCTGTTTTTGTATCGATTCGATTTTGCTCTTGGTTACTTCGATAGCTTTCGAAACCCCTTTCATTTTCTGGTTGGCTTTCTTTGCCTTCTCGTAGAAGCGCGCGGCGTTTTCTTGAGCGGATAGTCCAAAATCTAAGGGGAAAACTATTCCTTCTATAGAAGCGTAAAATTCACGGCGCCCTGGAGATAGGCGTTCGAAGTAGATTGCTGGAATCTGTCTTCTTTGTTTATCGCGAAAAAGGTTCGAAGAAGTTTGATCCAGAGGTTCTCTTGAGCGGCGAGCTGTAACGATGATAGTAATTAGTGTTTGGAGGTCATGTAAGTGAGAGAAAATCAAGTCGCCTAGCTTTCGGTTTAGTTCGACGCTCTTTTTTAGCCCTTCAAGCTGCTCGAGTTGTTGGCTGAGTATTCTTTCCTGCTCATTTCTCCTAGACGTAATTTGCTCTGTTGTTAGGGTTGTAATTTTTTCGGTTGATACCTTAGTAAAATACTCATCGAGTGCTTCATTAAAGGAGCTGAAGGTTTCAAACTTTTTGCCTTTGTAGATGTTTAACGGAAATGGAATTACGTCAATCCAGTTCCCATTCTCATCGACTACGATACATGGATTTAGTTCACTAGTGGATAGTTTTGAAAATATAACTGTAATCGCTTGAAACATTTTTGCGAGTTGCTCATCTTCGAGCTGTTTGCAGGGCATATTCTTGTCCATACCAGAATTCAGTAGGATTTCTTCGGCGTAAAGCCCTCCTAGAGCCAAAAGCTTCGTAAGCCCTATGATAACCTCGGTTTCTCCTTGCTCTCGTAATTTTTTAAGTTGCTCAATTGAGGATTTAGTTGGGTCTAAACCAGCGGTAGGCGGGAGCTTGAAAACTTCGCCACGAATGATATTTCGGTCTCGCATTCGCCGATAGGTTAAGGCGTGAACAATCTGATTTTGCTGGTTGACAAGAATTATGTTTCCTTTTCCAAAGAGTTCGGCAATTAACTGAAAGTTTCCATATTTTGTTTCCACATCGAGTGAAATAATTCGCTCAAACTCAATTTGGCTTATTTTCTGGATTAATCCATTCAGGAGGTACTTCCGAAGAGCGCTGCAAAATGAAGATGGAGTTAGGGGTTTCCCAATAGCGTATGAAGTAAGATGAGCTCTTTTTCCAGCTTCGATGAGGAGGCTTAATGGAGGGTTACTAGACTGGTGAAGCTTTAATAGCAGTGTTGTCGAATTGATTTGGTAAATATTATTGATGCGGGCTCCTTGGAGTGCCCGATTTAACTCGAGGGTTAAAGTAGCAATGTCGAAGCTAGTCATAGTTTCCTTCAAGGTTTACTCCCTCTAGAGGTAGGCCCATATGAGCACACGACTGAAACAAGAGAGAACAAAGTTACTAGAATCAATTAAGCTTAAGCCTTCAAGTGTAGTTTATTGGACAAGAGTTGGACTAGGAGTTCTGACAGCTATACTGTGCCTCGGGCTGCAACTTCTTGGAATTCGGGGGATAATTCTTGGAATACTAATGTACGTTGTCTCCTATTATTTGATCAGGTATGGGCTGGGTGTAGAGCCTAAGGCGGTAGGGGGAGGAAATAAGTTATTCACGATAGGCATCGGATCCTACTTTCTTGTCTGGCTTTTCACGTGGGCGCTGCTTTATACGTTCTTACATTAACTTACACCGTTTCCTCCGTAGCCTCACTAACGGATTTTTGATTTGACTCGCTGGGATTAGAGGGCGTTTGAACGGTTGACCAAGGTTTCATTTTCTCAAGGACACGCATATAATCCGTCCACGCAGTGAAAAAGCCGCGATCGAAGTCGTCGTGCGTTTGGCTTGCCGAGTTAGCGGCAAACTCTTTTTTAAGGTCTGAAACGACTTTCTCATCAAAATTTATTCGGTTAGTGAAGACATAACGGTCATCATTTGCCTTGAGGGCGACTAACATACCTTCGAGAGCGCTGAGATATCCTCGGCTCCAATCAGGGTTTGAAGACTTACGCGCTATCTGATTTAGTTCTTCCAGTCTCCGTTCAGCCTCAGTAAAGTTTCTACTTACAATAAGTTGGAAGATGTCAATGGCTATACGATGGGATGACGACATTTAGCGCCATGGCCGCCTCTTTACTTCATCGCTTTCAGTAATGTCTTCTATTCCATTTTCGGTTACCTTAAAAACTGTTTCACCTTCTGGAAGATAGGGGCTAGATACCAGCCTCGCGATTCGAACTGGCCCGCTCTGCGTCTTACGAATAAAAACTCTTGTGTGGCTTGTATGGGCAACGATGTGCCCACCGACGGCACTCACCGCTTCCCCGAAGAAGACATCTGGTTTTGACATTACTTGATTAGTAACAATAGCAACCGCGTTAAAAGCACGCGCAAGATTGATGAGTTTATGCATATGTTTATTTAGCTTCTGCTGCCTTTCAGCAAGCATCTCCCGACCAAGATATTCACTACGGAAGTGCGCTGTCAAAGAATCAATTATGATCAGCCGAATGTTATTCTCCTTAATCCATTTATCCGCCTTTTCCAGAAGCAACATCTGATGATCACTTGTGTAGGCCTCGGCATAGATAATGTTCTTCATCGTTTCTTCAGGGTCTAAGCCAAGATGTCGAGCCATCTGCGAAATCCTTTCTGGCCTGAACGTATTTTCGGTATCGACGTAAAGAGCCCCGCCTGAAAGCCCTCCCCGCTCGGGAGGAAGTTGAACATTTACGGAAAGTTGATGGCATAGTTGAGATTTTCCGGTCCCGTACTCTCCATAGAACTCGGTGATTGCCCAAGTCTCTATCCCGCCACCAATAAGACTGTCGAGGGTCTTACTTCCAGTTGTAAGCCGTAAAATATTCGCCCGCATGCGAAGAAGTTCATCCGCTCGGACAAATGTAAGTGCAATCGAGTTACGAGCCACACTGATGATTTTTGCCGCCTGCTTTTCACCAATTCCAGCTGGCAAAAGGTCCTTTAGCGTAGCGGTTGCGAGAGATTCGATCGTTTGGAAACCCATTTCACGTAGTTTTGCCGCGGTAGCTGGACCAATGCCCGGTATGTCTTCGAGGGATTCATATTTTTTTGACGTAGTTGCGGCTTCTTCTTCGGTCAATACGATAAACCTCTGCAATGAAAGTTGAAAATACCGCTATTTAAACTGTCCAGACCGATTTCCTCCCTAGAGAGGTCAACGAAAGTTCGTTTAATCACAAAAATTCAAATTGTTAACGGCTTAGTTAGCTTGATGCCTCAGAACCTTTACAGCCTTGAAATCTCATATTTTTCTTAAAGAGGCTAACGTGAACTTGATTGCTTGTCAGCGCTCTCCTCGTTGCGTAAATTGTGGCTTTTGTAAAGAGGTTTTGATATGTCCAAGCCCCAACCGTTGCGTGGGATGCCTCGTATGCTATCGTGGATGCCCGAATGAAGCAGTAGACATAGTTGATGATTACCGAAAGCGAAGGAACATGCAAATTAAGGTTGATGGCAAGCCGTTTGAAGTTAGCGAAGGATTAACGGTAAAGAAAGCCCTAGAAGTCCTCGGCTACATGTATTCGAAGTTCCCTAAGGAAGGAGACTTTTTCGCTCCATGTGAGACCGGGGGCTGCTACTCATGTGTTCTGCTAATCAATGGGCAGCCAGAACGAACATGCGTTAAAGCCGTTGAAAATGGCATGGATATTCGGACTGAGCTACCATCAAACTACGTTCCACGAAGGATTATTTCAGGTCCATCGGGCCACTCGGTTGGCGGTAAGGCTACTCCATGGTGGCTAAAAACTGAAGAACAATATATTGAAGTAGCAATTTGGACTGCGGGCTGCAACTTGAAATGTCGCACCTGTCAAAATTATGATATTACTTATGATGGACGAAGTGAACCGATCACTCCATACACTGCAGCTGAACTGGTAACCACAGCTAGGAGAAGGTATAATGTCGATCGCATGGCTATCTCAGGCGGTGAGCCTACGATCAATCGAAAATGGCTTGTTAATTACTTCAAAACATTGAAGAAGCTAAACCCAGATTCGCATGCTCGCCTACACCTCGATTCGAACGCGACTATTCTAACGCCAGATTACATCGGTGAATTAATCGAAGATGCGTATGTTACAGACATCGGTCTAGAACCAAGAGGAGCGAGAATTGAGACCTTCATGAAGATAACTGGCATAACTGACATAAACTTAGCCAAGAAGTACCACGAAACCGCTTGGAAAGCCGTCGAGTATACAATTGACCGTTACAAAGATCGCGTTTTTATCGGGATAGGAATTCCATACAATAAGTTCTTCATGAGCATGAAGGAAATTCGAGAAATAGGCTCAAAACTTGCGGCTCTCGATCCAGAGGTTCAAGTTTGTGTTTTAGATTATTTTCCAACTTTTCGCTCCCAAAATATTAAGAGACCTTCCCCCGCGGAGATGTTAGCTGTCAAAACCGTATTGGAAGAAACTGGTTTGAAATCCGTTGTCGTACAGACTTCAATTGGGCATTTTGGTCCAAATAACACTAGGCTATAATTCTGGAAGACCTTTGAAGTATTCACTAAGTTTCTGGGTTCTAACACTACTTAAAACCTCGGCGCATCGACGAGGACTCAATGGCTTGAATTCCAACGCTAACTTGTATAATAGCGGTTGTACGCCCTTCGCGACATCAGGAGCTACAAGGATCCCGCGTACATCACGTTGCACCGTTCCTTTGATGGATTCAATGTATTTTTGAAGTTGGAGCACCGCATCTTTACTGGCGGTCTTACGCTTGATCTCAACAACTACGAATTTTCCATTTTGATCAATTCCGTAGACATCGACGAAACCTGGCTCAACCTTTTTCTCATAAGTAATCGGGCGAAAGCCTTGTTCTATAAGCGAGGGATTGGCTAAAATCGCCTTTTGCATGTCCTCTTCGCTTGCATAAAGAGAAAACTCGCCTTCATCGACCAATGAAAGAAGAACTAAAAGGTAGATCTTGTCAAAAACTATGGTGATCGCCTCTTTTGGTTTACGTCGAATCGCTCGAATCTTAAGTTTATCTTTGATAACTTCAGTTTGAAATAGACAGCCAGGGGGTTGCCAGTTCACCGGCGAGTAATCCGTTGGTCTGTGAACGAGAACGGATCCATCCTCCTTAATTATCACGATGCGTTCTCCAGATTCTAGCTTTGAACTTGCCCGTCCCTTGTATTCAACTAAGCAGTTGCCAATCACTATCACCGCTTTATGTACCGACAGGGCAGTCTGAATTGTATCAGCTGCCGTAGCCGGCGGAGGATGTTCAACGCTAACCACAGCCCCCCTGTCAAGAGACAAGATTTGGACACCAGTTAAGAACCTTGATTTAATTACAGATAAGGCTTCGTGGTTTTGTTCTTTAGCAGCCAGATCCCAATCATCCTATTTACATCGAAAAACATGATTAGATTGTAAAATGATTGACAGTGACCTAAATGGATGCCAAATATTGGAAGAAAAAACGGAAGGTCATAAAGGAATACGATGAGTCAGCTACATTATACGATGCTAGGTTTAGCAGTGAGCAAACTCGCAAATATGAAGCCGCACTCAAATCGGTTAGGTTCAACCAAAATCATGTAGTTTTAGATGCGGGATGTGGAACTGGACTTTTAATGGAGCGCATTGCAAAACTCGCACACTTCATAGTTGGGATTGATTTCTCAAGGCAGATGGTTAAACTTTCAAAATATAAGTTGCGCAACTCGAATAACGTTGAACTCATCTGCGCCGACGTCGATCATCTGCCATTTCGAAACTTGATCTTTGACCAAGTATTCGCTGTGACTTTACTTCAAAACGTACCAGATCCAATTCGATCTCTCCAAGAAATTAATAGAGTGATTAAAACAGATGGAAGCCTCATAATTACAGGTTTAAAAAAGAACTTCACCCGTGAAAACTTCACAAAAATGATGAAAAAAGTTGAATTAGAAACCGTTGTTTTAATTGACCGAGAAGAGGAGATAAAAGACTACATAGGCGTCTACAAATTGAGATAGTTTCAAATTAAAAAGTCGCAAGATTTGTGATATAATTTTGTCAAAATGCATGACGATGACGACGACAACAACAATAACAACAACAAGATAAATTTTTTGAAAAAAGCGGGTTTTTCAGCATCGTTCAAGCCTTTGGTAGATGCATATACGATATTCCATATTATGGGCTGAACTGGGATGAAGTGGGTTGAAGCGGGACTTTGAGCATGGAAGATTGGTGGTTTAAAAGGCGGGAAATGAGGGTAGTAGTATATCCGATCTGGGATAGTATACATTAGATGTAGTATATATTGGCATGGAACTTCGGGGAAAAAGCTCCAAAAAATATATCATGTTGTGAATCCGCCAGCCCAACGGCGACAACTTATAATTAATCATATGTGCGCCCTATCCCGTGTTTGAGTCTTCAGCAAACCTAACGCAATTTGTTGAAAATTGCAAGCAAGCCGGTAATTATGCTTGTGGGTGAAGAGGATGCGTTTAGAAGAGCTGTTGAGAAGTAGGGCCGTAAGGAGAGTAAGGCCAGATCATGGTTTAGCACTTAATGCGATTAGACGCTCAAGAAGAGATATAGATACGGCCAAGACGCTGATCTCAAGTGAGAAGTTTGATTGGGCTCTTGCAGTTTCTTATAATGCCATGTTGGCTGCTGGAAGTGCTTTCTTATGTTGCGATTTGCTGTTCTTTGGGTTGGATTAATAGTCCTCTCCATTGGAGTTTCCAGAGTTTCATGCATGAGCTGGCTTTAACCAAGCAAATCCTCATATTAAACCTGCGTTAGCAATTTTCTCTTTGATTTCTGCAGGTAACTTTTCGTAAGCTTCTGGCATGGTCTTCCAGTCGAGCATCTCCCACCAGTCTACCGACTCTAGATTTAGGCAATTGTTTCCAATACGGATTTTGACGATATCCCCATCTTTGAACGGGAAACTAGAATCGCCAATAACCTTTTCTGGAATATATAATCTAGCTCCAGACTTCTGGAAGTATTTTATTTTTCCGAATCCTTCCCGCGCCATATCTGCTATCCCCTATAGATTTTATAAAGAATAATTCCGGAATATTCCGAGAATGTTCTGAGTAGGAATATTTGCTTAGCAAATATATAAATTTGACGTAATAAGCTTTATATAATACTAAGTATAATGCTTTGCATTTGAGGGGCAAACACTATGGACAGCAAAAAACCTCTATCTGAACAGGAAATCGCGACGCTCTACGCCCTTTACAAAGCTGCAAATGAAAGTATTCACGCGCATGTGCCTGAGCATGCCGTTTTAGCCCGATTCCGCAAAGACTTAAGAGGTTTCGCCCGGGAAGCACTTGCCGACCTCACTCGCCGCCCAGAAACCTACGTTATTAAACACCCTACAAAGGGGGGAATGACCTACCAAATCACCCTCGAAGGTATTAAAATATTAAAAGAAAAAGGCATCATCTAGTCCACTCTTCTTTTTGGTGATACCATAATAGAATTTTACCCGTGCGCTTCACAAAAATGATGAAAAAAGTTGAATTAGGAAACTGTCGTTTTAATTGACCGAGAAGAGGAGATAAAGGAATACATAGGCATCTACAGGTTGAGGATGCCATAGTTCCTGCTGAGAAGTTTTGTTAAGAGAGCAGTTACAACTATTGTGGAAAGGATTGAATCTCGACCTTTCCGTGCCTGGCAATGGCCGCAAGAGCACAGATTCCATGGCTAAATTTCCTAAAAAATGGTCCATTGAAAAGCGTCCGTGCAGCGGTTAAAGCGGATTTCGCATCAAAGTTTCGCACAACATTCTTAATCGGATCAGTTTTGATGTACGTTGCCACATAGTACGCCTTTCCTGCTTCTATCGGGAACGATTTCACCGTGACGCCTTTTTCCATAATAATTCCAATTGTAAGTTCGTCAGGAGTGGCGTAGCCAACTATTCTTGGAGTCTTGTAGGCATCTTCCTCAGGTCCAAGCTCAGCCAATACCTTTGAAATCGCACGCACCGGCGTAATTCCCGAACGCAACGCCGTATAAACATCATCTAGATGCGCACCATTGGCGACAAGAAGAGAATTGCCATTACACACTCGCAAACAAGTGTAGATAGTGAAGGGACTTTTAGCCGTATCCACCTCGTATCCTTTGATTGGTTCCACACGCACGAAATCTTTCCCGATTACAAATCTTCTGTTAGGAAAGCTGCGACTCGCCAATCGAAAGCCAGCGAGAATTCCGCCGCTTTTGGGAGCTCCAACAGTTAATAAACGACCAACGTACATTCACGCTTCACCTTGCTTCATTCGTTCCAACAGCTCAAAATGGTCTAAGATTTGGTCACGCTTGGGATCCAGCACACGCATTGTATCAACGCTCACTACGTCGTCAATCAGCACCAGCGCATCTTCAAGACGCCCATATTCCACTTTGAAGTCTACTAATTTGAGGTTGAGGTTGGCGAAGTATTCTGAGAGAATTTGATTGATTTCCTTCGTTACGCGACATATAATCTGAATTTCATGTGCATTGGCAATCCCTAACGAAATAACACTTTCATCTGTTATGAGCGGATCATCAAGTTCGTCGTCTTTGAGGGTTAACTCAACTAAACCATGCAGAGATTGCCCTTGCTGGACATGATTTTTATACCGACGTAGAAAACTACCCCAAGCCTGATTTCTGCAGATAACCTCCAATGGTATCCTATCGGTTTTTTTAAATAGAATATGTTGATCATCGATTTCCCGGACAAAATGAGTTAAGATACCTTTTGAAGACAGAAGCCGGGCGAATATATTAATAGACTCAACAACGGCTTTTCCCTTACCCTTCAACTCACCAACCTTAAAGTGTCCGCCTCTATCCGGAGTACCGTTGGGATGACCAAGAATTGTATCTTTAAATTGAAAAATTATAAGCCCGGGATTCCCAGTTGAGAAAACATCCTTTGTCTTTCCGGAATATATGAGCTTAAGAGGTTTCATGAACTCGGATGTCATAGACTTCGCCAGTCCCAACTTCTGAGAAGAGTGGGCATGATAATCTTTGATTAGTGCTATTATACGTTTCTTTCAATCTAAAATGTTTCACGCACAACGAGGTACTGATAGGCACAATCTGTAGCTGCAGAAGAATTAGAAAACAAGAAAACCCTTTAAATTTGGTTTACCATGTGTCAGCATTCAAACGTGGTAAAAATGCTAAGCAAGGAAAAGTTACTTGAAACTCTTTCTGCGATAACTGCTCCAGACAGGGTCTCGATAGACAGTGCAGAACTCTACTGTTACTCTTACGATGCATCAGTCCATATGTGCAAACCAGACGCAGTTGTATGGCCGGAGAATACGGAAGAAATTTCGAGGATTGTAAAATTCGCCAATGAAGATAGAATCCCAGTGATACCTCGGGGCGCGGCAACCGGCGATATGGGAGGAGCCTTGGCAATTCAAGGTGGAATCATCGTCGACCTTACCCGCATGAGTAAGATAAAGGAAGTTAGAATTGAAGACCTCCAAGTAACAGTGGAACCGGGCGTTGTGTTTGCCCAACTAAACCAAGAACTGAGCAAGTACGGCTTCTTTTTCCCTCCTGACCCTGGGAGCGGAGATGCCTGCACAATTGGGGGAATGGTGGCGTGCAATGCAAGCGGGTTGCATGCTGTAAAGTATGGGGTGACCCGAGATTATGTCCTCTCACTTGAGGTAGTCTTAGCAGACGGTAGAATCATAAGAACAGGACCTAAGGTTCTTAAAACAGCGACAGGCTACGACTTGACCCGCTTGTTTGTGGGATCAGAAGGAACCCTTGGAATAATAACTGAAATCACGCTTCGAATCCGCCCATTACCAAGACATTTTGCTACCGCCGTAGCCACATTTGATGATCTTGTAAAAGCTGGGAAAGCTGTGTCGCGGATAATGGAAAGCGGGATTGTGCCTGCAGCCCTCGAAATTATGGATAAACTGCGGATCCAAGCTGTTAATCGAGTTATGAACTTGGCTCTACCTGAGGCTGAGGGTACGTTATTAATTGAGGTAGATGGACATCCCGACGCAATCAACGAAGAAATCAATTCAATTTCCAAGATATGCCGTGAGGAAGGCGCGGTAAGCGTTGTCTGCTCCGATGATCCGAAGGAAAGAGAAAAATTGTGGGCAGGACGTAAAGCCGCCTATGCCGCGCTGATACGCCTCTATAAGCCCCAGATTAGACCTGTCCAGGCATTGGGCAATGACATAGTAGTCCCAATTTCAAAAGTCCCATCAATGCTCAAGAGCATTCAAGACATCTCGCGTAAACATGAGATTTTAATTGCTACGATGGGCCACATCGGTGATGGAAACCTACATCCAACAGTCATGATTGACGTAACCCGCAAAGAAGATTGGGAGAAAGCAAAGGCTGTTGCAACAGAAATCTATCGGACCGCCATAGAATTAGGTGGGTCAATAGCAGGCGAACACGCAATCGGAATCACACGAGCCCCATTTATCGAATTAGAACATGCAGACCTCATCGAACTCTGGAAACGAATCAAACAGGCATTTGATCCCAATAACATTATGAATCCAGGAAAAATTGGACTTGACACTATTCCTAAGGATCCCCTAATTTTCCTTGCCTATGCAAAATATTTCGAGGGAAAAAACAAAGTTGCTTAGCGAATACGAAAGGGAAATGCTCTGCTGCACAACCTGCGGCTTCTGCCGAGCAGTTTGCCCAACCTTCAACCATTTTAAACAAGAATCCGCCAACGCACGCGGCAAAGTCCTGTTATCCTACGGACTACTCAAAAACGAGATTCCCATAACGCCACGCATGACCGAGAGACTTCACACTTGCCTAACCTGTGGAAAGTGCAATGTAAAATGCCCCTCCGGAATCGACGTAGTAGAAATCATCAAAGCGGCAAGAGCAGAATTAGTAAACAAAAATGCAGGTCCACTACCAGACCAGAAACTCGTAGACCGCCATATCCAAACCGAGTATAACCCCTTCGGCAAACCCGCAGCCAAAAGGCTTGAATGGACTCCCAAAGCGTATAAGACTTCAAGAAACGCCGAAACAGTCTATTTCGCAGGATGCATGGCCTCGTACTGGTATCCAGAAATCGCACAAGCCACACTAAAAATCTTCGAACACCTAGGAGTCAAAGCCACTATACTTAAAAATGAAAGATGTTGCGGCATACCACCACTCTGGGATGGACAAATCAACCTCGCAACAGAACTAGCAAAAAGCAACATCGAAACATTCCACGCCTCAAACACACAACTAATAGTTACCACATGCGCAGGCTGTTATCGAACCCTAAAAATCGACTACCCGAAAATGTTTGGCAAGGTAGACTACAGAGTTATGCACATTACAGAATTTTTATCAGAATTCATCAATGAAAACAAAATAAAATTCAAAGGAAAAATCGAAAAAGCCGCAACCTATCACGATCCCTGCCACCTCGGAAGACATATGAGCGTCTATGAAGCCCCAAGGACAATCATACAAAACATACCCGGCCTCAAATTTAGAGAAATGGAAAACAACAAAAAAGACGCCGAATGCTGCGGAGGAGGCGCAGGAGTTTTCAGAACAGCCTTCGCTAACCTTGCGCTAACATTCGGGAAATCGAGAGTTGAAGAAGCAAAAAGGGTTGGGACTGAAGTAATATTGACTAGCTGCCCCATGTGCATGCTCAACCTGAGTCAAGCCGCGAGAAAAGCTCAAATTAAAATTGAAGTTAGCGATCCAATACTTCTCCTCGCAAAGACTCTAGAATAGTTAAGGTTTGTCTAAGCCATCAAGTCGGAATCGCCAAGTAGCCTGTCTAGTGCCAATAGGAGTAACAAAAGGCCAGTTCAATTTTCTTTTTCTCAGCGGGGCAGCATCACCACTGGGAAAATTCCATCCGCCTGACCGAAATGTGGTCAAATTTTAACATTCTGAGCAGGGACTCTGTCCGGAACTAAAAAAATCTTCCATACCCACTTAAGGCTCTTTCCTCAACGCACTAAACTCTATCGTGATGAAAAAAGTTCCAGTTGTAACTTTAACATCAGGTATTACTCTATTTTCTCTTCCTTTCGAATTCGCGTCCAATCTTTGTCGGGGAGATAATATGGCCATTTATCTAGAAAAATAAGACATATAAATATGGAAGAAGAGTAGAAAATGTTAATCGTGATGTTATCAAGTTTATTGTAACCGTCGAGTACTCCAATTAATAAGGGAAGATGGACGGGAGAAGAGAATGGATGACGAACAAGTTTTAAAAATCCTTAAAAGGTCTGAAGAAGACAGCAAGTGGCTTAGTAGAAAGTATGATGAACTTCAAAGCAAGTATGAAGGAAAAATACTTGCAATAAAAGACAAGAATGTTATTTGCGATGCTAACACGGTAGAAGAGCTCTTAAGTAAATTAGAAGAGAAAGGCGAAGATTTAGGATTCTTACTTATAGAGACTGTTCCTCCTAAAAATATCTCCTTCATTCTCTAGTGAAAAATATTGCCTAGGATATCTTGCTCAATTAGAGCAATAATAAGTAGAAGACCTTTTCCTTTTGTTACCTTTTTCTTAAGAAATCTACACATCGCAAAACCTATAGACGCTCTAGTTGACACTGGAAGCCCATTTACTGTTTTATCTACAAACGATATTATGAGTACAAGGCTGCCTATTTCTAAGATGCAATCGGGTGAGATTGTGTCATTGGCAGGATTCCGCTTTTTTAATCATCCAATTAAAAATGTTACAATGAACTTCAGAACGGAGACGGATGAACTTTTTAAGGTGAACTTACCGACAATCGGTTCCTTAATCCCTACAAAACTCGATAAAAAAACCATAAACGATGTTAAACACATTCCAAGTATAGTCGGAAACGATTTTTTAGAGGACCAAAAACTTGCTTTTTATTTTAATCCAAGTGTCAAAGTAGCATATTTAGAATATAAAATATAATACAAAGACTTAAGAAATGGGAGAAAATTTTCCAATGGCTCAAACTATTAGCAAGAGTGTTTTACATAGACTTCATGCCCAAAGCAAAATTAACGAAGAATCAGGAGCAACTCTGATCCTTCGTCTATAATGCTCGGACAGTTTCTTAACGGACTTCCTAGCTCTTTGATCAGGTCTTCGAGCTCTACGCTCGAGCCCTCCGCTATCTCCTTCCGAGCCTCCTCAAGCTCCTTCCTCTCTTTCTCACTCAACTCTTCTTCAGGCAGAAGCATCGCTCTAAGCCTCAAGATTTCAAGCTTAACCATGTCTAATTTATCCAGCACCAGCCTCAATTGATCTTCAGTAACCGCTACGTCCACCTCCCTCAAACCTTTTCAACATCGTCCCTCTTAGCGTTATGAGGTAATTTTAAGTTTCAGCCTATGTCTCTCTACATCTGGAATTAGTTGGGAGCGGATAGAGAAAAGAAATGAGAACTAGATGATGCCGTTTTCTTTAACATCCTGGTTCTTGGATATTCTTTTTTGCTTGTTCAACCATTTTTGGGTCTAATGAAGCTTGGTCGCCGTAACCGGTTTTTTTGATGAGAATAAATCCTTGTTTAATTAGGCGTTTAATGGCTGCCTGAGCGTCTCCAAAGTCTTTACGAGGTAAACCCTTGGGAAGGTTATCAACAGCAGTATGGCGCCCTCCAATCCAAAGGTGTTCAAGCATCTTTTCAAGGATATAGCGCTCGTATTTGTCGCACAGGGCTTTTCAGCATAGAATGTTCTAGTTTTATTATAAACACATGTTTCTTTTTTGGCTCACTTATGCGTTAAAAATGTACATTTATATCTTTGAATTATCCTTGAAAAATATAGAAAGTTACCTAGAAAATGGAGGAAAGAATAGTGGCAAAAGAGGAGCCGCTTGGGTTAAAGACTGTGTTCGGAGTAAACGACGCAGCAGCCCGAGTATTAGACTTCTTAATCCTTTCCCGAGAGTGGGACTATTCGGTAACCGCGATTGCCAAAGAAGCACAAGTAGGACGAAGAAGCGCAATTCGAGTTCTACACGAGAAGCCGGGACTCCTAAAGCTAGGAATTGTTAAGCCAACCCGCAAGGTGGGCCCATGCACCTTATACAAGTTGAATTTGGAGAATCCAATAGCACAAGCTCTAGCCAAACTAAAACAGGAAATCGTATTTCAAGAAGCAAGCAAACTAACAAAGTAACAGAAGGAGAAGGAATATGGAAGAAGGCCTAAGAGTTTGGTTTGACCCGAAAGGCGACTTTCTCGAGGTAAATATTGGCAAGCCGAAGAAAGGCTTCTTCAAAAATGTAGGAGACGATGTATTCCTTCGTGTAGACGAAAAGGGAAACATATTAGGTTTCGCCGTTCTAAACGCTACGAAGAGACTTGAAAAGGTACGGGAAGTAAAGTTACCGGTAAGGGCAACTTTTACTTTAATATCTGAAATTTAGAATTCATAATCAACATTAAGCTTGCTCGGAATCGCGACTAAGGTTACCCGGTTGGTTCCAATCGGAGTATCAAAAGGCTAACTTGACTTTATTTCTTTATGTTCCCGCTTAACGTAGCTTTTGTTTGCCTATTTCTCCATTAGGTTTTTAAATAATTCCATGGTCTATAGCTATGGTGAAAAATGTCTCGAACAACCGTTGAAGTCAAGAAAAATACGCTTCAGGCTTTAGAAGAATTAAAGGCTAAGTTGGGGACGAAGAGTTTTGATGAAACGATTCAAGAGCTTATCAGACGAGTAGGCAAGATTCCTAAGTCGAAGTTTGGAGCACATCCCGAAATGACGGCGTTTACGCCTGAGGATGAGGCTAAGGCACATGAGTTATAAGTACACGATTGACTCCTACGCCTGGATCGAATATTTCCGCGGGACCAAGGTTGGTAAGAAGGCGATAAAATACATCGAGAGCGGCGCTGCCGAAACAGCGACCATCACGATAGCTGAACTGAAAGAAAAATATTTGAAGCAAAATTGGGGCTTCTTCGACGAAGATCTTGCATTTATAATCACGAATACCTTAGTTGTTCCCTTGGATAGGGCGATATCGATTTCGGCTGGCGAAATAAATTATCAAATGAAAAAGAAAGTTAAGGATTGGGGAATGTCCGACTCAATCGTTCTAGCGACGGCTAGGATTTCCTCGGCGAAGGTTGTAACCGGTGATGAGCATTTCAAAGGCGTGAGTGACGCCATATTTCTTGAAGCATGACAGCTACAAGAATGCGGTTACAGAAGTAAGCCATCAAGTTAGGACCGCTACAAAAGTGGCTCGGTTGGTTCCGATCGGCATAACAAAGGGCTAATTGGATGCTTCTATTCTCTGGTTCTTCGGATAGCAACTTCCATGTATCTGAAAATCCTGGAAGCTGAGGGAAAAGTTGAGTTTACAAGGCAGGTTGGTAAGGAGGTTTTATTGAGTAAGAAATGGTTGACTAACGCATTAATTCATACGGAAATTGTTTATTTGCTAATGTCCTTATAAAAATAGGGAAGTTGTATGGAAAGGTCCGTAACAGTAGACCCGTCTCCATTTACATCAACAAAAAGACTTTCAGATTTGCTCAAAGTATTAGGTTTAATGAAATCTGATCTTTTCTGTCCGCTAACGAAGGTTGTCTTGCCCACCTATCTCTATAATGAGCTTTTTTCTATAACTGAAAAAAAGGGAGCGTCCGATGTTCTACCAGAGATTTTCAGAGGTTGGCTACCGTTCTATTCTCAAGATCACATAGAGGCTATCATTAGAGGTATCGAAAGAGATGAGACTTATATGGACACGATAAATAAATTTTTCAATTTGTTCAAACCTATTCCAGCGAGCGAATACGTTAGCGATTTGACAAAACTTGGCAGTAAATCTGTCCATAGGGATGAGGCTACGGAAAGGTTAGGAAGAATCGTTGGTGAGATAGTCTTTGAGATGATGGCTCTCTCTGATAGGCTCCAAGCCGTAATACTTAGTTTTGGGGAAATAACAGCAACTCTCATTGCACGTTTGGGTGTGACGGTCATCAAAACCCACTCTAAATTTAAGGCGAACGTAAAGAAACGTGCTAATATACGTAGGGTGCTTAGGGTAACTGGGTACGCTCTATCCTTCGATTCTCTGCGGCGTTTCATAGAAGTCTTTCAACCAATTAATTTTCCGTCAATTGGCGATGTGGGACTTGGATTGATAATAGTAGCAGATGGATAGATGTTTAGTTTTCATTGATAACCTCTGTTTACCCTAAAATAAAGAAAAGTGAAATTACTATAGTAGTTACCTGTGAAAATTGTGACTATAAAGGTCTAACTATGAAGACAGGATTAAAGACTAAAGACCTTAAAAAATTCTCTATACCGCTAAAGACCCCCTAACAAAAGAAATGAAGATAAAATAATTACCACTGTAAGGCAACCGCCTAGAGCCAGTACCTCTAGATACGGCTCTTCGATCTCCGACACCATTCTCACCATATGGCTAGCGAATCGTGGTACAATAATTCGATGATTCTTTCTCTCAAACTGCGAATGTTCGCATGCTCAGTTACGCAGTTTCCTTCTGCTAACCCTTGAACACCTTCTGATATGCAAACTTTGAAATTCTTGGGAGGGTAACATGAAGCTAGAGTGTTGACCCTTGGCGCAATATTGGGTTTGGTCTGTGACGAATGAAAACTGGGAAACAGTAAGAAGCAAGGGCATCTGGGCGACGTACGATAGAGGCGTCACAGGGAGATTGAAGAAAGGGGATATCCTCGTCTTTTATGTTAAAGGGACCTCCTGTTTCAAGGGGATCTTTCGGCAAGCCAGCGACTGGTATGAGACTACTGAGATTCTATGGGATGACGAGATTAAGGAGAAGAAGTTGAAGTATCCTTACCAAATCAGAATTGAACCTATCCAGTTAGGCGACGCAAACTACAGAGATCTTGTTCCAAAATTGAATTTCGTAGAAAAGAAACGATATCCCCAAGTCTATATTTATGGAACGGGCGGAGGTCCTGTAAACTTTAGGAGGCCTATTGAGGAACATGATTACAAGTTGATTCTAGAGGAGATGCAGAAGAAGCCGCCGCTGATAGTACCTACCTCGATACCGCCATTTCCTCCCACCCCGGAGCATGACGTGATCAGAGATATGATTTACGAAATTGGGAAACTTGAGGAACATATCAGCCAAAAGGAATATCCTATCGACCGCATGTTTTTGAACGTTGTCTGGAAGAAGATACTGAGAGGAAATCCGCACTATGCCTTTGAGATTCAGATCGGTGGAAACTTCTATCAGGCGTTAACCAAACTCAAGCATGCTTGGGACATGTGGAGAAGCATCCCTGTCCTGGTGACTACTGAAGAGTATGAAGAAGATGCTAGGCAACTTGTCGAAGGCTCATTCCACGAGATCAGTGATATCATAAGAATCATCAATTGGAAGATGATCCAAAGGCTTTTCGAGCTGGAGAAGGAAATGGCAAGCCTGAAAGACGAGATAGGAATGTAGGTAGTTCTAGCAGACCGCACACTTCCGTCATTCGTTAACTAATTCGTGGGTTAACTTCAAATCTCGTTTTTAAGAATGAAGTCTCTGAACGGTTAGCTACAACTTGGCTTGGTCATAACTAACACTTTTATACGTAAGTCATTCTACCTCTATTCTTAATTTGCCCTTCCTAAGTACAAATTCTCCTTTATCGTTCTTTTGGAAAACAAGGATGTCTCCTGGCTTTATTTTAAGCTCTCTTTGAACTAAACTAGGTAGGTATAATTGTCCTGTAGGGCTGATTTTGCTATATGGTATCTCCTCTTCTTTAGAAATATTTAATACATCAAAATTTTTTCCATCTTTTTCGGGGTCATAAAGCCTATATTTCTTCTGGCTTTTCTCGTAAAAAAGAAACTTCGGCATTCTGGGATAATGATGTGAGGATGTATGATTGACGCTGCTTCGTTTTCTTAAGCGAGAAGGGGTTTCTGATGCCCACTTAGCCCAGAAGACGTTGGGATCCATAATGAATAGCTTCGGGGTTAGGCTTGCTGATGTTGGCGTCGCGAAGAAGGGAGGAAAGGGGACCATGATGAAGCCTTATAATCCTGCTATCTTTCCGGTGCTCCTCAGGTTGGTGGAGAATGTTGGGTTAATTTCGATGAAGAGGAATATGGTTGGGCTGTTGCCATTGACGAAGGATGAAGAAAAATTAGTCGATGAAATAAAGTATGACTATTTCCTGTGGACAAATCATAGGGAGAGGCTCATTCTTGCTTCTCTTCTTGACGTTTTATATCAGCAAAATGTAACCGATATTGTTTGTCCGTATATTGAGAGGGAAGTCCTGGAAGTTTTAGATGGGATGACATTACTTAGGGGTAAGGAAATTCGCGTAATTACCAGAAGCACAGAAACCATTCGTGGTCGTGAGAGGTCCGTCAAGAAAACGATAGATGCTCTGAAGTTTTTAGAAGAAAAAGGCTGTAAATTTGAGGCGAGAGAAAATAGAGAGTCGCCTATTCACGCAAAGTTGGCGACAAGTAACTCGTGTGCACTTGTCAGCTCCTCTAATCTTACGTTAACAAGTCTTAAGAGAAATTATGAGATTGGAATGGCATTCTTTGCTGCGGAAAGAATAGTTGAGGTTGGGAGAATGTTTGAAAACATTTGGTGTGATCCTCAAACGAAGGAAATTTCTCTATGATCAACGTGATAAGCTATAGTACTTGAATTGTGTTGCGTGAAGGTCGGGAGCTTAAGTTTTTGTTTGAGTTGAAGCCTCAGTATAGATCTGATTATGAGAAGTGGTTGCGGTTGGAGGAGGCTAGGGGTTGTCCTTTTTGCGGCAGAGTTCCTCTTGAACTTATTCGACCGCAGTAGACTCCGTATTAAAGAGAGGCTGGGCGAAATAATCTATGGAGATCGGTTTTTCATTTTCTAGCCTATGTGCTGTCCTTGAGCTCTGGGTAGATTTTGAGGGTGCCTCTCGCTATCGTTATTCCCTCTTCGGTTAGGAAATATTTTCCAGCTATGTCTTTTGCCCTACCAACACCTGCGCATGCGTTAATTACGGCTGGATGCCTACTATAACTTCTTGGAAGTTTATTTATCATAGGTTTTGTCGATTGCTTTGCCTCTTTACATACTCTTTGAATAGAGGATGGTATATCCTATATTTGCCTCTGTCAACCTTCACTAGAAGGCCTTTGTTTTCCAGTCTGCTCAGAATTTTTCTGTCCTTTGTCTTTATCATTGATGGTGTTACCGTATCTTGGCGTACTTCGGCTATTTTTTGCAGAATCTTCCTTTCTTCCACTGATGCGACTTCAAAATCTGGGCTAAACTTTGTTTCCTCAAGCGATGAAATTATCTTGGGCCATATTTCTTTGAAGTCGTCGATTTTGACCCTTTTTTTGCCGCCTAAGTTGTTGAGTAGCTCTCTCATAGTGTAAATTATGAAGTAAGGGTGACCTCCTGTTCTCGCATATACCTCGCCTATAACTTCCTGCTGAAGGTCGAGATCTAGCCCCGCAAGTTTCAATGGACGCATGATAGCTTCTCTCGTGTCGTCAAGGTTGAAGCTGTCAAGGTAGAAGGGGTGAAAGAATCTGACGAACGGCTCAGCCGTATCTGCGATATACGTGAACAAGATTTTCGGTCCGGTAATTGTTAGAGAGTATTTACAGCCTTTCATCGCCAGGCTTTGGAAGATATTCCTTAAAGTCTCGTAGGCTCCTGGTTGCTTCGGTAAGAAGTGGTGTATATCATCTAGGAATAGAAATGCTGCGTCTAGCTTGGCAGCTTGGAGGTGTTTTTTCCAGAGGTTCTCTAAGTCCCTTGCGAAATAGGCGGTTACATTTTTTCTTGTAAAGTCTGCTATTGGAGTTTTTATTGTAGGGATCCATTTTTCAATCTCTGATTTGAGCCTATCTTCGATGCCGGCGGCGGCAGTATATTCTTCCTTTAGCTGGTTTATGAATGTTTGAAAGAAGTTATCTAGGTTATCGCATATCTGTGGAGTTAAGGTAAAGAGGGAATTAAAAGATTTAATTTGCCTTGATAGTTCTTCGATGATGATTTGTTGGAACTTATAGATGACTGAGGTCTTGCCTATTCCCCATTCTCCAAGTACAGCGAAGTTGACTGGCTTCGCTTTTGGGGTCTTAGCGAAATTGATCACGTTCGACTTGAAATATTCGATTATCTCTTTGCGGTCCGCGAAGTGTTCAGGGTCAGCTGGATATTGCGGGGAATAAGGATTCATCATATAATTCTCTCACCTTCTTCTTTTGCTCTTGTATTTTTTTGCGAATAGTTTGTATCTCTGAATTTTGGCAATCCCTCTACACGAGCGATGTATGAGCAAGCCGCCATAATAGGTTCCTGTTCCAGGATAGACTTTCCGTCCGCAGATAGCACAAGTCTTATACATCGCTAAGCCTTCTCATTTGCCACATATGCCACATCCGCCACTTCTATCTTAAAATTCTTCTGCCACATTTGCCACAACTGCCACAATTTAGGTATTACTCATCTATTTAAAACGTATTTCACTTTTAATC
>Ga0315309_1000129_pt1 | contig 44043 bp, 80 predicted proteins | sample TDP4_MG_FD_203080 | JGI IMG/M metagenome (GOLD analysis project Ga0315309, IMG submission 203080) | Freshwater sediment microbial communities from Lake Towuti, South Sulawesi, Indonesia - TDP4 | ecosystem: Environmental > Aquatic > Freshwater > Lake > Sediment | place: Indonesia: South Sulawesi... | reverse complement strand
CGGTTTTTTCTGAAGAAGCGCTAGGGCATGATCGAGGGGCTTATCGTAGAGTACGTAGAAAGGGACGGACGCGACATCCCCAGGACATCCTCAAGGGGAGCGTCCCCTCAACCCTAAGACCCCCCTCAGCAGCCACTCCACTTAGGACAACCCTATGGAGAGAGATAGATAGATCTCTTAGATAGAGAAGACGACAACACAAACCACCACCACAAGCCCACAGATTCACACTTTGAGTGATTGGGGGGAGCGGGGGGAAGACAGAAGGAAGCTAAAACTGCCCCCAGCAAGATGGCTGCCGCTACCCCAAAACGTTAGACCAGATGCTACAAAAATTTTAATAGTTCTTTAGACGACACGGAAAAGGCTTGGGTTTAGGCTTAGGTATCCATCCCAGCGTGATGGCACGGCTGATCAGCTTCTTCACCTTGATCTTATGACGGAAAAGATAGTAGATCAACGCGGATACATCTGAGAAGCGATGCCCCATCTGGAGTAGCCCTCTCACATACCTTTGCGTGCCTTCAGTCCAGAACCTACGGGAAAATTTAGACGACACTAAAAAGCCTCTGATCCAGACAGGGAGACGTTCCCACCACAGGCTTCCTGAAACCTTTTCATGCGCCCAGGGAGGGACGCTAAGGGCCTTTAACCCGATAAAGTGTGTGACAATCCGCAAAAAGCGATCCTTACTGAGGTATCCCGAAAAATGAATCTCCTCAATCTTGATTCTCATGTGTGATAAGGCTGAGAGCTGCTGATCCGTGTAGACAATGCGGATGTGGCGACCAGCTTGTTCAAGTAAGTTCATTTTGCGCCGAAAAGGCGTTTCTTACACGCTCCTAAGTGTAGTTACAATAAGGAGCGCGTTTAAGCAATTTAAAAATTTTGAATAAAAAAATGTAGTTTTACTCTAAAATTTGAGTGTTATCATCGAGCAAAGCTTAGGAGCGTGATTCAGGCGCTCTCCAACACCAAAACAATACTATTTTGACGCTTACTTATATACTTTCTCTCGCACTCTCTCTCACTCACTCTCTCACTCGCACTCTCTCAAAAACGTTAAATACTGAAATCATACTAAAACCGTATTTCAGGTGAGGATATGGGGAAGTTTCAGTTGGAGGTTCCCGATGAGTTCCTTCAAGAATTTGATCAAGCGATCCAGGCGCGGTATAAAACGCGGGCTGAGGCCATAAGAGCTGCTATGGATCTGCTCTTAGAAAAGCTCAGAGGTGAAACTTAATGCCCACCGCAGCCGATATTAGAAACGAGCGCATAGACAACCTGGTGAATTGGGCTGAGGGGCGCTCAAACGTGGACTTAGACAAGCTTCTTAATCAAGCACGTAGCGTTTGGCCCCGTGTTAGAAACCCAACACTTCATAGTTATGCTGAATCTGCGCTTCGCATTATTACCGCCAAAAAAAAGTCCAAGGAGGGGCCATAGAAAATGTCTCGTGATCCCCTGGTTGAGGCGGCTGGCGAGCGGCTGGAGGTCATCTATTCTAAGGCTCAGAAGCTCGTTTCCCATCACTACAAGAACCTGCATGAAGACCCTATGGGCTACCGAATCTCCATCATGGCCTACATGAAAATGATTGTGGACTTGATGAAGCTTGAAAAGGAGACGACACCGAAATGACACCTTTTAAGGTTGATGTAAGCTCAGACATAGACTGGCGAGACCCCTATACCGCTCTAGTTGGCCTACACGAATGCGCCCACCTTAAAGTTGCCGCCTGGCTAGGAGTTCCCGTAAGCGTCTTCTCGCTGAAGACCTACAGAACCGACAGAGGAAACATCTCTGCGGGGCACATCACGATGAGTAAAACAAACTTCGTCAACAGGCTTCTAATCGGTATTGGAGGCTTAATCCTGTTCATTTATTGGATAGGACGGCACGAAAAAACGCTTCTGAAATTTGCATTAACCTATTTTCCTATGAGCGAGATACGCCAACTTTTTATTAGCGAGTGGGCCGAAGAACCTATCACGCTAGAATAAGGAGACGACACCGAAATGAGCTGGTCGTTTAAACGCGCCGTCAAGGATCTGAAGCAGGACAAGCGATCCAGGAAAGGCCGAAACAAGCGTAGAGATCCCACCAGGGGCTTTCAAACGTCCCTGGTGAAAGACAAGGAAAAGCCCCGTTGGGATGTTGGAAAGTCCGTTAAAGCCTACTCTGAAGCCGCGAAAGATGAATCAGAGGAGCTATAAGCAACTTCCGCTAATAATGGTGAAATGGTGATTTGGTTGCGAGCCAGGGGAACCGTGAGGACGCAGGGCAGAATCGTGATCCCTGACAAGCTGAGGAAGGAGCTGGGCGTAGAGGCGGGCACTTTCTACGAGATGGAAACCTACGGCAAGGACAAACTTCTTATAACCTTCATCAAATAGTTACCCAACATGCTGGCAGACAAGGAGTTCGTCACCTTCAAGGGCTTGAAGCTAAAGTGTCAAGGCTGCGGGGGCACCAACTGGGAGGTGACTAGGGCGGGAACCAGGCTCCTCTGTCGAGACTGCTTCCGAGAGTTTAAGCTGGTGGAAGTGGAGAAGCGATGAGCGAGCGCTGCTCCAGGTGCGGAGAGGTCAAGCCAGTAGCCATCTACCTCGAAAAGAGGAGTGGACAGAGACTACCCGTCTGTAAGGAGTGTCAGGAAGAATGGGCAGAGAGCAACGAAGAATGGCCCAAATGACATAGGTATCCCAACATCAATTAGGTCAACCTTTAGCATTAAATTATGATAGGGAATCACTGAAATCCGTTAATTTCAGCGTTCCACAACAAAAGTTAAATAAAAGATCAACAGTTTTCACATAAGGTGCCAAACCATGTGTGAACTAAGCAAGCGAGAGCAGCAGGTTTTAGACGAACTTCTAGGTGGCGCCCTACCTGAAGTGGCGGCAATCCGCATAGGCGTGTCCAAGCACGCGATAGGCGTCTACAAAACAAAAGCGAGACGCAAGGTAGCCAAGGCAAGGCGGTTTCTGAAGGACATGAAGAAGTATGAGTCTGTTCTCTTTCCTAGAAAACGCTATAAAGGACTTTAGGGCGGGGATACGTGAAATGGGCTGCGAACATTTAGATAAAGATGGAACCTGCAAAGCCGACCCTGAGCGTAGACGTTGCTTAGACGTTCCTCCCGCGATCTGTTCAACGAATTTTAAATATAGGAAAGTGGGTCAGTTACAACTTGGTTGAATAGAGGCTGATAGAAAATGAGTAGTTGTGACGATATGTTCATTTGTGAAGGCAAGAATGAGTCTGAGCTATCTCTTTCATGCAGATTGAAAATACAAATGAAGGAATGTGAACGCGGAAGAGGAGACCCGCCATTCGAGAAGAGAAAAGGCGATGAACGTGCCTAAGGCTTACAACGTGAGTCGTTATCACTATAACCACCACTGTAGAGGCTGCCAATACCGCATTCATCAAACCTATGATGACGACAGAGTAACCGTTCACTGTAAGCCGCCTGAGGACTGTCCTCACCTGGAGGGATCAGGATACCTCTCATCGTGAAGTGCAGCAAGTGCGACGACGTGCTATACTCAGGTGAGGAGCTGGTTAGTCCAGATGTGATCATAGACAAGTGGGGCGGGAAATGTCCTAGATGTGGAAGGCGCTTAAGCCTCAGCCCTCAGAAAGCCGAGGTAAAACCTTATGAGGGCTACGTTCCAAAACAAGAGGAGGAGGTGATACAATGGCCACGAGTGAGGAGAAGAAGGAAGCGAAACCAACAAAGATACGACTCACTGTTACAATCCCTACCAGAGACACCGTTGTAGACGCCCTTAAGAAGATGTTTCCAATGCTAGAGATCGTGGTTGAAGAGGAGAAGCCAGCGGAGGCACCAGCCGAGGAAACCTCTAGTTGACAAGGCTAGATAACGCTTATATGCCGTAGGTCTCCTTATTATTTCTTGTGATATAATATTGCCTAAAGGTGGAAAAAACAAGCCCATTCGTTCACCTACCTGCGTGAAAACACTTCTCACTTTTACGCCTGAGCTGAAAGACCGCCTGATAAAAAAGGCTAAGGACATGTTTGGAGAGCGCCAGGGCTTCCTCTCCATGTATGTGGAGATGGTTTTACGCAAGGAGCTGGGCTTAACCCTGGAACGTGTGGAGGAGGTCTGAGCTGGAACATGGCTCTTCCAGGGGCTATCGCGCCAAAGTGGACTGACGCCGAGATCCGCGAGATGTATGACGAGTGGAAGATGTCGGATAAACCCCTCAGGCAGTGGATAAACGAAAAGGGGATGTTCCAGCATTACAGCGCCATCAGAAAGCGCTTTAGACGGCTGGAAAAAGCTTCCCCTGGTGAAGAAGTCCCCACAGAGACTAGGGGCGTGGTTCGGGCTACGGTTGAAGAGGAGATCGCTAAGAGGCAGCGTAAGGAAACCGAGATGAAGCTCATGCTGGGTGAAGTCTGTTGGTCGGCATACCTTCAGTGGGGCGCCAAAAGAGGCATGAACATAGAGCAGATGAAGAAGGTGCCCATCCACAAAGCGATTCTAAGGGCCTTGGAGAGAGACGTAGATTATGAGAGTCTGCTGAAAGAAAATACTGAGCTTAAGGGTGCCCTTCAGATCTATACCAGAGAAGTAGACCCGTTGTTCAGGCTTGAAAAGGCGGTAGACCTCCTAAGCGACTTTTTAGAGATGGTGTGTGTGGCCGACCTCTTAGGCTTCAATGTTAAAGATTCAGGCTTAGTAGATTATTATCAGAACTTGTTAGAGTTATATTTGACAGGAGGAAATGAATAAATGGCAGAAGAAGAAGGCGGAGTAGAAGCACCCCCAGCAGCCCCAGGCGCAGCAGCCCCAAGGAGACGTGCCTTTGATGTCCAAAAGCTTTTAGAGCAGAGAGCATCAGCAGGACAAGCCTCAGGCTTAGAAGTCTTAGCTCTCATACAGATGGAGCGGGAGGATCGCCGAGACGAAAGAGAGGCGCGAAGACAACAAGGAAATGCAAGCCCTGAGGTTACGGAACTTAGAAAGACCGTTGAAAGCCTCTCCAAAACCGTTGAAACAATGCTGAAGGCGAAGGAGTTTGAGACGCTGCTAGGCCCCCTGCGAAAGGACATATCAGACCTTAGCGAGCGGATAGACAAGCTCGGTGAGAGGGGCGGCGCCCCTGTAGAGTCCGAATCCATGAAAGACCTCAAAGGCGCTATCGGCGGCCTCGAAAAACGCTTGGACTCCATAGATCAGCGATACCAGTTCACCACAGAGATTCAGAGTCTCAGAACCGAGCTTACCAGCCTGAAAGAAGTGGTTGAGAAGGGAGGCGGAGGAGCGGGCGCCCCGCAGACCGCAGCAGACCTGATTGATCAAGCCACAGGGTTGATAGACAAGATCAATGAATTAACGAAGAAGTCCTGGGCAGCGGGCGAGGGAGAAGGGTTCGACTGGAAAACCGCCGCGATCACCACCACAGGGGAGATCGCAACCGAAGCCATCAAGACAGCCAAAGCCATATACGCGGGTGAAGAAGAAGAAAGACCCCGCTCCGAGGAAGAGAAAGCCCGTGAGAAGATCAGCGAGGTCATCATTGACAAGAAGGTTCTCGGATACATTAGCACAAAGCTGTCTACAGGAGCCAAGGAGTTCAACACTAAAGAGGCTGCTACCGCCCTTGGATTACACCCTGATCAGGTTTTTGACTCATACAAGAGGCTGAGAGATCGCGGTTACTTAACGATGGTGCCAGGAGGAGGTAAAGCTGGGACAAAACCAGGGGAAAAGCGGAGAGAAGGAATCTCAGAGGAAGAAGCGGCGGGCCTCGTCGAAGGCGCCTAAGAAGCCTAACGCCTCAACCGCCACAACAGAAAAGACAACAGAGGAGACGCCACCATCCCCACCGCCAGAGACGGTGCCAGAACCGCTACCTGAAGTTATTGCCCTCGATGTCACCCCTAAGCTCTATCACGAAAGAAAGGAATACTACCTTCGTCAGGTTCCTCAGGCCGCTCGTTACTTCGTCAACCAATACTTCGAGTTCATCAAAGGACTTAACCCCTACGATGTCATGGACTGGCTCGACAAGGGCAGCAGCCTCAAAGAGATCTACGAGAAACAAACTTTTCCTGAGCGCATAGCCATAGCGGGGGCTAGAGGACTCATCAAGGCGTCTAATCGCATCAGGGCGGGCGCCGACCAAGCCATAAACTTCGAGGTCACATGCTACACCCTCCGTTTTGAGAACCCAGGCGTTTGGGAAGTCATCGAAGCCTATGGAGCAGCGGCTTTCGACAAGCTGAGGCAGGGAATAGACGACATCAAAGACATACTGAAGTTGAAGGAAGCCGCGTAAACAGGCAAGCGGAGTGAACGCTGTGAAGCTTGCGATAGTAACCGAAAAAGCGGCCCTCAGCCATTATAAGGTTGCCCAAGACATCTACAACGCCCTCAAGACCCGTGTTGAATGTCACGTCTACGATTGGGAAGAGCAGACGATCCCTGAGCCTAACATACTTTTCGTGGGCACCATCTTATGCACGTCGCTTCATTACCTCTCCAGGTTCATGCCCCACAAGAAGGTCGTCTTTTACACCACCCTCGAAGGCGAGCCACTTATAGATCCCATCGCCAGGAAGATAGCCGACAACATAAAAATCGTGGCTAACAGCCAGTTCTCAAGAAGCTTGCTCACACGTTCAGAGCTGCACTGTGACGACGTTGTTTATCACGGCATCAACATGCGTGACAACCAGTATGATCCCGCCTTCACCGAGTTTCTTGAAACCATCCAACATGCTGGGAAAGAGAAGGTGAGGAAACGCAAATACCTTACCGTGTCAGCCAACTCTCCTAGAAAGGGCCTAGACAGGGCTATGCTGGCTCACAGACTGGTTGAATACGGCAACAAGGACGCGATCTACATTCTTCACAGCGGCGGCGGGTTCGTGGACGTTAGAAAGGTGGCTGACGACTTGGAGCTGACGCCTACCCGCTTCTGGTTCACCAACAGCTTCGGCATGTATAACGAGTTTCAGATGAACAGCCTCTACCGCTTCAGCGACTTCTACGTGCAGCCCTCCTTCACCGAGGGTTTAGGCTTACCTATGATTGAAGCCCTGAAATGGCAGAAGCCCGTCATCGCCATAAACGCGCCGCCCTACAACGAGATCATAGAGCATAAAGTGACGGGTTATCTCATTCCCGTGACGGGTGAGAGCCGCCAACTCTACTTAAACCGCATCACCCTCCTAATGAGGCTCTATTCCGTGAACGCCCTCGCAGAAGCCATCGAAATCGTTTTAGACGACAAATACAGAGATAAGCTTTCTAAGAACATTACGGATCAGGTGAAGATGCGGTTTGAAGCGGAAAAAACTTACCCAGCCCTTCTTAAACATTTTGAGTGATCTACGGATTCGAGTCATAGGAACAAACCAGTTCATACATCCTCTAAACGTGGCGGATCGCCGTTACTGTAGCGTAGAAGAAGCCGATGAACATCGCGTCAAGCTGAAAATAACATTAGCTTACTCAGAGAATGAGCTTACCCTTCTGATCTCAAAACAAGACGACGTTTTTACCGCGAGAATCGAGCGTTTTCTGCCGAGTCGGCTTAGAAACTATAAGTGCAGCCTCATCTTCCATGATCAGCCCTTAATAGAGGGAGTTGGCGGGGCGGAGAGCTGGGGCGTCGGTCTTGAAGTGGCTCTTATGCCAAAACCATTTCGCCCTTTGCCACCTAAGCCTCCAAGAGTTGTTGTTCCTCATGTGGAAGCCAAGAAGGTTGTAGCCGTCATAACCACCTTCAACGGTTTGGAATGGACGAAAAAATGTGTTGAAAGCATTAGAGCACTGCGCTCCTCTCACGATATTTCCCTAGTGGTAAGTGATAACTGCTCTACAGACGGCACCCTAGACTGGTTGAAAGGGGAAGGGATACGCTGCTATACTCTGTTTGGAAGAAGATCCGTCTCGGCAGGTCTGAATCTAGGGTTAAAAAAAGCGTTGGAGCAGAGGCCAGATTACCTGTTAATTATGAATAATGATGTGATTCTGCCTCAAGACTACTTAGACGCCCTCATAGACCATTATGAAAGCAAGCGAGCTGAAGCCTGTTTCCTCATCACAGGATACGTGAGAAACATGTATTATTCGCGTCCAAAAATGGTGAGGCTCGTAAAGGAAGGAACAACCGAAGACATGGAAGACTTTATGGACACTGGAGACTTCTCATGTTTCCTAACAACGCCAGAAACCATTGAGCGCGTCGGATTCTTCGATGAAAACTATAACCCCCGCTACGTTGAAGACAACGACTGGCTGCATAAGATCTACGCGGCAGGAGGGCGGGCCTTCCAAACGGGGCAAGCCAGCTTCTATCACGACTGGGGAACAACCATGAAAGTGCATCCAAAAGAGAAGGAGAGGTGGATTCCCACCTTTAGAAAAAACCTGCTCTACTACAAGGAGAAGTGGGGTGACTTCCCAAGAGGCGCCGAAAGACATGCCAGCTCTAAAGACCTGACGCAGGGCTACCCGTGCCAGGGTGGTGAAACTACCCCAAAAGAGCTTAAGACCTGGCTGAGAGACCAGGTTGCCCTCATCCAGATGGGGAGAATAGGCGATGTTATAGCCACGCTTCCCATAGCTAAAGAAATACATAACGCAGGGGATGAAGTAGTTTGGTTGGTGAACCAGCGTTTTCTACCATTTCTAATAACCTTAAACTACATTGATGAGGTGATTCCCTTTGAAGACGACATTAATGACAGCGAGACCTACTTCGGAAAAAAATTTCAAGAAGCTAAAGCTTGGGCTGAAAAACAGGGATTCCGCAGGATCGTCATAGCTCAGATCACACCCACCTACACAGACGAGTTCTTCAAGTCGCCCTACGTTCACAACAAGTTCCACTACATTCTATGCTTAGGGCGCATGCCCAAAAGTCTTAAACCAGAGTTTCCCATAGTGCCCTTCCCCATCGAGAAGCAAGCAACCTACACAGTGGGCATCATCCCTTACAGTCACAGCCTCCCAATCCATTGGGGACGCTACGACACGATAGACGCGGCGCTACAAGCCGTTTCCCAAGAGTTAGATGTCGAATACGTGAACATCGGCTTAGAGGCTTACAAAGGAAAAACATCAGTTAGGGAGATTGGCAGCCAGATAGCGATTCATCATTTAAGCGGCGCCATAGACAGCCTCGACCTGCTGCTGACGGTTGACACTGGCGCCTTCTACCCTGGACTCATCACGGACACGCCCATAATCCATATTCTTCCTAAACCTCGTGTCGCAGACGATCCTAGAGCACCACCCAAATATTCCTGTGATGAGCAGGGCTTCTCAAAGTTCTGCGAGATCATAGATTACTGGTATGCTGGCAGCCTAGAAGACCTGGATAAAATAATTGTTACACGACTCAGAGAAGAAACAGACTTAAGAGACATAAAGAATGGCTACGTGGAGTTGAAAAGGTCATGGGCGACCCTATAGTTACTCGATTAAAAGCTTTGCTCGAAAACCCGCTGGGGTGCTACCCTAATCCAGCCACCCTAATAGACACCTACATCATTGTTTGTCTGAAAATAGAACACGCCCCCACTCCGCAACTGGAAGAAGAAAAGGAGGAACTCGAAAGAAGACTTAGACGGCACTTTAAAGGCGTCTCCAACAAAGATAAACTCTTGGAGCTGGTCACAAGACTGACAGCGTTTCATCGGGACATGTGGCTTATGGAAGATCAGATTAGAGATCCCGCGCTGCCGCCGTTTATGAGACGCCAGACAGCCTTTGAAGCCGACATGAAAAACGACGAAAGAGCGAGGCTAAAAACAGAGATAAACGAGCTGTTCCACTTAAAACCAGGGTCAGAGGCTAAGATCAGGTCGGCTTAAGAGCCGATTCTATTTGCTGTCTCCAAAGTTTAGCGTCTGGATTGTCCCCAAACAACACATCCCACTTCTTCTTATGATAAAAAACCATCCAGGCATGTAGAGGAGCGCTGCCGACCTCAGCCCTGAAAAACAGGTGTTTGTTCAAGCGCTCTATTCCCTCAACCCAAAAAGTGAAAGGCTGCAAGTAAATGAGGGCTGGATCAAGACAAGTCGTAACTACCCAATGCTTACAGCTTAACTTGAAGAGAAGCCCGCTCCTGGCCACCCTAGAAACCTCCTTGAAAGCCAGGCTTAACTCGTTAGGCTTCCCAGCGCCCACATGCTCTAAGGCGTTAAATCCTGCAACCACATCGAAAGCGTCCTGGCTGAAGGGTAGGCTACGGGTGTCCGCTAATCTAACATAGTTTTTAACCTCTGGATCTGCATGAGCTATAGCGTATTCTGAGAAGTCGGTTCCGTAGGCGTCCCATCCCATTTCCCTAGCCATTCTAACCTCGAAACCCTTAGCGCAACCAATAAAGAGAACGCTACCCTTTTCAAAGAACCTCTCTAAAAAACTCATTTTCAACTTGAGTTGACGCTGCTGGGCTGGATGCTCCCAAACCAAGGCGCCTGACTCCCGCCAGCGTCTCTCATAGTAGTCTTCTCCATACTGAGCACACATAGCCTTACCAAACCCAAACATGGTGTAGTCCATAGCATCTCGCGTATTTCGACAGGATAAACGTTGGAGTATCCTCAACAACTGTGGCAGGTATCTTCGCTTGCGCGGCATACATCAGGGGGTGTTTTCTGTTAGAGATGATATAATTCATGTTTTGAACGATTCCCTTCATTAAACTTGGCGTAAACCCCAACTTAAACCATTCTTCTAACCCGTCCATAAGCTCTAACTCCTGAAAAAGCGCCCTCGTGGAGATTTCATCAGCCTCTCGTCCATCCATTATGTGCTTACACATTATCAACGGAACAAACGTGAAGAAGTAAAGGAACTCCTCTCTTAAAAACTGCAAAAAAGAAGGGGTAAACTGGGTTCCAATCTTCCAAGGCTTAAGAGTGATTCCGAGCAAAGGCTTCCCCACGTCAAAGTATGGCGTAAGCGCCTCTATAACTTGCGATTTTGGTGGTGTAGGCACTAGAAGCGATGGGCAGTCCACGACTTTTATATCCTTATTGACGCCGATTTCCTCTAAGTGTTTTTTATCCCAAACCGTTCTTACCGAAAGGGCGTCCACCTCGTTCAAAACTTGTTTAAGCGCTGGTGCCGTGTCATATAGCATGTCTGTTCCAACCCCGTAAACCTCCACTTCCTTATCTAACTTCAAGTATTGCCGTAGCCTGCGGATATACAGGGGGGCGTTTGCAGCATAAAATATTCCTCCCCCGCCTACTAGCAGCTTGTCATAGTCAGGTGGCAGCTCTTCATTGTCGTTTCTCTGAATGGCTGAAACCCCAAATAAGCGAGTTGTCTCGTTAGGCACATAGGAATAAACCGTTATGTCCTCTTTGGGGATCTCTCGCTGTTTCTCAAGAAGTATAAACATGCCCTGAAGTATAGCGTCGTCTCCTAAGTTGCCAGCTCCGTAAGCGCCGATCATCAATATCTTCTTCCCCAAGTCACAGACCCTTCTGTAACTCTTGCTCTAGCCACTCATACGTTCTTCTTATTCCCTCTTCCAAGCTTATTTTTGGTTTCCAGTCCAGTATTTTCTCCGCCAAGGTTAAGTCGGCGTTTCTTCCCCTGACGCCCTGCGGCTTAGATGGATCATGCTCCACCATGATGGTCTTGCCGCTTATCTTAATAATGATCTCAGCGAGTTCATCAATGGTAATCAGCCTATCCGACCCTATATTCAACGGCTCCAGGTAGTCGCTCCGCATCCTTCTGATGGTTCCCTCTACAGCGTCGTCTATATAACAGAATGACCGCGTTTGCTTTCCATCTCCCCAAACCACAAACCTTTCCTTCGGGTATAAAACCGCTTTCCTGATAAGAGAGTTGATGACTTTGCCCTTTTCTTCAGTATATGTTGCGTTAGGCCCAAAAATGTTATGGTATCTCATCACCCTAACCTTCATTCCATAATCCCTGTTGTAGGCTTCACACATTTTTTCTGTGACAAGCTTTTCCCATCCATAAAACTGGTCAGGATCGGCAGGAACAGCGTCGCCTTCCTTTAAAGGCGTAACGTCTGGCGAACTCTGCTTTTCAGCGGGGTAAACACAGGCTGAACTTGAGTAGAGCGCATATTCAATGTCTTCAAGCCTACATGCCTCAAGAAAGTTTATGTTCATACTTAGGTTGTCCCTCATAATTTCAGCGCCAATAGAACTGATCCATCCGATTCCTCCCATGTTGGCGGCTAAATGAAAAACCATGTCCTTATCCCTCAGGGCTGATTTGAAGCTCTGCATGCGTCTTAAATCTGCTAACCTGAAATTAAATCCTCGTGTGCTTATCATGTCTACGATGTTTCCTCTGCTGTGAGAGGAGAGGTTGTCCACGACTAAAACCCTGTTTCCATCGTTGAGCAGTCTACGCGCCAAATGCGAACCAATGAAACCCGCGCCCCCAGTCACCACACAATTCATATCTTCAAAGCTCATGTGGCTCACCAGAGAAAGCTATTTTACCTCTTCCCACTATATAAAATCTGGTGACGTATGTATGCCGATACTCTATGAATCCCTCTTCGACTACGCTGATCTCCACGTCATGTCTCTTGCACGTCTCATGTCTCCTGGCGGCTACTCAGACGCCCTGGCTGAAGCTGAAAAGATCGAGAAGGAAAAGGGCATACCCATGACGGTGGAGGCCCTAAAGCCTGTTCACTTCAAGTTCACGGAGTATAAGCTGCCTGTGGGCGACACCTTCATAAGCCTGAAGGAGAACGTGCGGTTTTACCCTGTCGGCATCTTTAGCACCGACGAGGACTTTGCAGCCCTGAAATGGTATGAAGGCGCCAAAGTGGAATACCTCTACGACTGGTTCACCAAGTTCGTAGCCGTGACAAAGGAGAAGTCGGCTACCATGACGCCTCAGCCAGTGTTCAAGACCAGTTTCACGTTCACTGTCGTCTCCGAGACTCCTAAGGCAAAGGTGGACGCCTGGATAATCGGCTATGTGGTGCTTCCAGAAACTATGCGTGAGATGCCCGTGTGCAGATAGCTAACTCTCAGGGTAGAGAAGCGGGAACTCCTCTAAAACCTTTCTACTCGGATGAAACGGGTTCTTGAAGTAGACATCTTGAGTTATGAAGACCCACTTGTGGTCAGGGTGCAGCCAGGTGAGAATCCAGTAGGGCTTAGGGGTCAGTATGTAGACGCGCTCGGCTACCCTCCTCAGCTCCCTCAAGGCATTGTCAGGGTTATATGTGTGCTCAAGAACGTGCAGGGCTAGGGCACTGGCAAAGAACCTGTCGGGGAAAGGCAGACGTGGGCTTTCAAAGCTTTGAATCTGAACAAAGTTAGGTGCGCTGCGGGGCTTCACGTCCACGTTGTAGTCTCCCCTGGGTCGAAAGCCACACCCGAAATCGAGAACAGGCTTTTCCCTCTTGCGGGCGTAGTTGTAAGCCTTCTCAGTTACCAGGATCTTCTCATACTCGTTGTGGATCTGCTCGCCGATGATGTTGCCGCCCACAAGCATGAGAAGCCACGTCAGGGGGTTCATAATTCACTCCTCTGGATAAAGAAGGGGCATCTCTTTCCAGGGATACTGCTTCGCGTGAGCCAACGTTATGTGAATTAGGTTGTTGAGAGCGGCTGCGAAAGGCACTGCGGGCGGAACAAGGGCAACCGTGACCGTAACTTTTGGATTTACCTTAAGTTTCTCTCCAAGATGCAGAATGAGGGCCTGCCCGCTTAGAACCGTAGCAACTTCAAGAAAAGGGTTGGCTAAAGGATTCGTTTCGACAAGTTCGGGATACTTCTCAGCGGCCCATGATGTAGCGACATCTGAAAAGGCACTTAACAAACCGACAAAGTAGACTGGACACTTTTTCATAATCTCACGCTGCGGGTGCCGAAATAAACGAAATTGACTAGATCAAAATGGAAATATTTGGCTGCCAACTCGTCGCCCTTCAGCTCCGCCATGTCTCTATGCGCCGTGAAGGTTTCTTTAACGGCTAGGCAGCCTTCCTCAAAGGTGTTTCCATTAACCAGGTGCAGGGGCAACTGAAGAAGCGCCTCGAAATAGGGGTAGGCTCGCTTGTCCACAGGCGGGTTCACGCTGTCCTGAGACAGGAATATGAAGGAGTCTTTGTATGCTGCAACCGCCAGGGCGCCGTAGGTTAAGAGCCGACGCGCAAGCTCCTTCCCAGCATGGCACGTCGCCAGGTAAACGATTCGTCCAGCCATCCAGTTGGGATTCTGCTGCTCAATCTTCTTGCCCAGCTCAGGATCGTAGTCCACCACACCCAAGATAACGTTGTTGTTGCAGCCAGTAACCCCCTTTGACCCGCCGTGACCGTCCAGGATAACGAGGCGTGGATCATACTTTAGGAGCGCCTTTCTAAAACTTGGAAGGTTAGCGCTCTTTACAAAAACAACCTTAAAACCGCGTTTCGCGGCAAAATCAGCAAAACGTCTCCAATAATAATAGCCGTAGGCTGTTGGGGCGTCTTCAGGGCAGCAGGCGATGAGAATCGCCATTCATCTATATCTCCTGCACCCACTTGCCAAGCGCCGCTTTACCCTTAACAGCTTCCACGAGGCCGTAAGTCAAAAGACCTCCGTAGAAGACGGCTCCTGCTCTAACAAGCACCCTTGTCACGCCTGTCGGAGACGGTCTACCCGTCATTTTCTCCAACCCCGCCATGATCCCCTCCGTGAGCAAAACCGTGCCTGCGCTTCCTGCTGCTAAAAGAAGGAACGTGGGATCTGTGGCAGCCACTAACTCGTCGGTGCCCTCGTAGAGAATCGGCATGAGGCTACCTCGTCCTGGCTTCTATGCGCTTGCGGATCTCCTCTTCCGCTATGCCTGCCGCAGCCTTAAGCATCTCCCTTCCAAGAGGCCAGCCTATGAAGACACCCGCAAAAAAACAGAGGGCGTAAGGCCACAGGGAGGGGCTTGAACTCGGCGAGTATTTCCTCGTCGTCTCCCGCGTCTCCTTATACGGCGCGTAACTCTCATAAAGGATCGGCATAGCTTAACACTCCTCCACCCATCCCACTTTCTCTCCGTCCCGTCCACGCTGCATGGTGCGGAGGCTTTGAGCGGTTCTGATGACGTGTATGAGGCCAGTCGTGAAGAGCGTTCCTCCTGCCGCTCCAGCAGCCAGTAAAGCGGTTCGACGCCAGCCTCTCGGTTCCAGTTCAGGTCTTGCACCCTTCACCGCGTGGATCGCGCTCGCTGTCGCAAGCACTCCCACAGCCGCTCCGCCAGCCAGTAAACCCGTTCTGAGCCAGCCCATTCCCTCAGGAACTTCCTGGAATATCCGCAGCTCCGTCGGCGTTTCCTCAAAGAGGATAGGCATCACTTCTTCCTCCGTTTACCATATTCCTGATCAGCCCTTCTTAAGCTTTCGCCGAGAGGAGTGGGCTTCTTTTTCTCACGTTCAGCCTCCTCAAGGCTCATAATCTTCGAGAACGTCGCTATCTTCGTCTTGTCCTTTGCCATCTAACCCTTCCTCCGCTTAATCACGTAGTAGGTCAAGCCTATAGGTATTGCTGCCAACCCAATGAAGATCGCTGCGTAGGCAACCGTCGGCAGAGCAGGCCATCCAGGCGCGGGCGGTGCAGGCGCAAAGATGGGCTGCACAATATAGGTGCCAACAAGATAAATGATAAGCGCAATCAACGCCAGCTCTATGATCGCAAGAACGGCTAGGATCACCACCTGAGCCAGAGGCGACCCAGCCAAGTATGCTTCAACAACGCAGTGGTATTCCGTATACGCAACTTTCCAAACGGCCCAAGCGTCCAAGACGCCGAAGCTTTCAACCTTCAGGTTCTTCTCTCTAGCAGCCTTGTAGAACTGGTCTCGAACAGCGCTCGTCAACTGGTCAGCCGTCATGTAGATCGAGTTCACATAGTATTCTTGGACGACCCTCCATCGCGGTGCCTCCTTCACCTGGAAACGTCTAGGCTTCCGCAGCTTAACGACTGGTGTAGCCTCGTAAAGAATCGGCACTTCTCACGTCACCTTCTTAGGTGCCTTAGCCATCGCCGCAAAGATCAGAGCCATTCCCGTTACAATGCTTGCGCCTGTAAGCAGCTTGCCCGCTGGAATAGTGTCATACGTCCAATACCAGAACCAGAATTGTAGAGGATGCTCTAACTTCATGTGCTCCGTTAAAGCAGCCATGTCGGCAAAACAGGGTTGTTGACAGATCGGACAGGTGTAACATTCAACTTCTATAGTTAAAACTCGCTCAGAGTCTTTTATCCTGGGCGCAAAGCTGATTTCCTCAAAAAGAAGGGGCATTTAAAAGCCACAGCATTTAGATTCCGTGTCCTGCCTCAACGAGAATGTTGTAAGACTTGTTTGGCATCACTTGGTTCAACGAGACCCCATCTATGTATTTTCCTGGATCAAGCACACCCGACCAGTCAGTGATGAGTTTGCCTGTGTCCTTGTCCTTTGCGGTGAACCATATCGTGTCCCGATCACCGTCGTTTCTAACGCGAATGTGCAGGTCAAATTTGGCGCCAGCAGCAAGCTTCGTTACAACGGTAGTTGTTCCAGGCAACTGAGCCTCAGCGGTTACAATCACGCCTTTTCCAGCCGCCAACGTGATGGTCAAAGTCTTCTCCGTGTCCTTAACCCTTGCTGGGCCTAAAACTTGCTCGCCCAACGCATAGGACTCGTATAAGAGTATGGACATACTTTCACCTCTAGTTTAACGGCGAGGAATCAGTGTAGAGAAAAGGGGGGGCGCTGTTACTTCAGGATCTTCGACTCAGCCATCGTTCTCGGCAGAACCACGAAGGCTAACAGCCAGGCATTCACGTCGCTGGGCATGGGTGTCGTGGTGCAGTGAACGTAGAAGTCGAAGGTTTCTCCTGAGCGGAACTCATATCCCAGGAGGTTGCCCTTGTAGGCTCCCTGCTTCTCTTCGTAGGAGTATACGGGCAGGGTGAACCAGTCGCCGATGTAGACCACCTTGTTGCCTTCCCACCACTTCATGTAGTCAAAGCACTCGTCTTTGTTCAGTATCCCGTAGGGGAAGAAGGCGCAGTTGTCCTCCAGCGTGGCCAACGTATCGCCTGTCGGGAGACGATACGATGTCCAGTTGAAATGGACGGGCTTAAAGAACTCCACTCGCATCGTGATTCTCTTGGCTTCTCCGATTTTGGCAGCTTCCGCCCTGGCAGCCGCGTATCGCTCACCTACGATCGAGTAGAACTCATCGCGGTGAGGTGGAGCAAAAACTGGGCCTTGTAGAGCCATTTAGATCTCCTCCACGATTTCCTGTGTGGGATACTTTTCCCGCTCTAGTCCCTCTTCTTCAAGAGGCAGAGTGACACCCCTCTTTCGTTTGAAAGCGTAGGCGCCCCTCTTCCTCAGCTCGTCCAAGATCAGTATCGAAGCCCCTGTCACGAGGGATGCGCCGCCCATCGCACCCATCAGAGCCTTGTCTTCCTTTTCCTTTGGCCAGCCCATCTTCTCGCCGTAGCCAGCGATCAACAGTTCAGGTATTCCCAGGCCGATGCCGAGAATGCCGCTCCACTTGTATCCTGTCTCTGGTGTGCCAAGCTTGGCTCCCTTCAAGCCAAACTCAGCGACTATGGGGACTGTTACCCCGATTCCAGCGCCGAAAGCAGGCTTGTATACCTCGGACATTTCCCATTTTCACCTCGCGCTATTAAATCTCAAGAAATAAGCTAATAAGAATTTTCTGGAAACATGTATGGATTCTTTCACCTTCCGATATACAACCTTCCACTAAAAACAGAAATATGGCGAAGACCGATCTATCTCTTAGAACGGTGATCATGTCATGGACAAGAAGAAGAGAGACCTGGCGATCCTCGCAGGCGTGGAAGGCGCCATAGTGCTCGGAGGCTTCCTCGTCTCAAGGGTTAGCGCGAGGTTGGTGGCGGCTGCGGGCATGGCTAGAGTCTCAGGAATGGTTAGAGACCAGCAGACACAACTTCCCATCCCCTTCGCAAACGTGACAGTTGAGGAGGTGCCCTTAAAGGTTGACGAAGAAGGCTACTTCCTCATAGATAAGGTGCCTCTTGGAAAATACACGGTGAAGGCATCGGCGCCAGGCTACAGACCTGACACTTTTGAATGGAGCCTGGAGGAGCCTACGGAATACGTTAAAGAGGTTACGCTGGTTCCTGTGGAAACCCTCTGGTAGAAGAAAATCTTATAAGGCAAGATTCACTACTTCCAATTAACAACAAGAACAAGGAGGAGTGAAAAACGCCTACTTTTAAGCCGTATGTTATTTACGCCAGCCGTCTACCTGTCCTAAAGCCTGGACACTTCATCAAGGCAGCGGAGAAGATGCAACAGATCGTTGTCGTAAGGCACAATCGTCAAGTCATAACGCTTTCAGCAGCCGCAGAGGCAACCGACATTCCCCTGAACTCCAACACCAACGAGGCATATCAGGCGTTGCACGGCGCCCTAGATGTGGGAAGAATCACCCACATGCAATACCTCTACTTGACCACCGCCGTAAACACGATTCTGAAGTGGATGAAGGAACCACTCGGCTCTAAATGGGTGAACATCCCCTACAACAATGCTATAGCGGAGGCAGACGCGCCAGTTGAGGTTGACCGATGGAGCTATGACAAGGAGCTGCGACTAGCCTACACCAAAGACGCGGGTGCTCAAATCCTATACGTTGAAATGGTTGAATACGAGGTCAAGGCAACAGAGCTGGCACCTAAGCGATACGTGAAGATCCTGCCCAATGGTCAAGCAACGTTCATAGAGACTCCCTAATCGAGGTTCCACAAGGATGGTTAAGCGGAAGAACCCCGAAGATTTCTTTCCTGTCGAGGAGTATCCATCCCCCCGCTTAACAGAGGAAATGCTCAAAGACATCGAGGAAGAACTGAAGCCTACACCATACACCAAAAAGCCCACTGAACTGCTGCCAACCCTAGTGCAGGAGATCAAGAACGCCAAGTATAAGAACTTCATCGTTGACCTGAGCGTGGCCCACACGAGAGCACCCATCCTGGAAGCCTGTGGAGGATCTGGAGGACTACGAGAATTAGGGATCGTCGGCGACGCGATGAGCATCATCCGAGCCGACGCTGCCTTCGACTACATAATGAACGACCCCACCAACGACGTGACACCCGCAGCCGTAGGCATACTAGAGGATCAGTTTGAGATCGAAGAGGTCTACATCACCAACGCTGCAGCCGCACCAGGAAACATAGCGATTGTCCGAGTGAACTGGAACCCGTTTCTCATACGCCTGAGGTAATAATCGTGCCTCTTCACGTTCCTACTCCAGCAGAGGTAAACGCAGCCGCCGTTTGGGCCTATGCAACCAGGCTTCTAACCAGCCTAGCCTCACCTAACGACATCGTAAAGTTCTTGGGTAAGGGAACAGGCTCAGAGGTTCCCGCCAACACCAGCCTCTACGACCACATTCTAACCCTGTTGACGCGGCTCTCCGCAGCCAGGGCAGGCTACTTAGACAACCTCAACAACCCACAGCTCTTGAACCTTCCAAACGCCAAGATCATGGAGTATGAGATCGGCTTCTCAAGCCTCGAAGCCTTAGACCCCATAAATACGCTGCCGCCCCCTGACCAGGACACAACCGAGCTTTCCATCACGGTGACGCTGCCTGAAGGCGGCCACATAGTTAGAGCCTTCTTAGTCGCCCTGATCACGGCCATGAACAACAAGGCAAACGTCCAAACCATAGACGTAGACGTTAAGGGAAGAGTCGCTGGCGGAGCGTGGCGCACCTACTTCAGCGAAACCAACTGCGTAGGCGTGATCCCCCTAATCGGTGCAACAGCCTACCTAACCGCCGTTCAAGACGTTGGCCCCACCGCTCCCGTAGCCGCTGATCGGATCGTGACAGATGCAAACCTGTCAGGCACGCCTCCCTCAGGAACCTTCGGCTTCAAGTGCACCATCGTCCTGGACAGCGCGAATGAAGTGAGATTCACAACCCAATACGTTTTAATCATCGCCTACAGGATGAGTTGACAATGGCTCTTTGGCGTCGTCTCCTGTTTCAACCTAAGGGAGGAGGCGGCGTAGAGATGGCTGAGTTCATGTATGGAGGAACAGCCTCCCCCTTCGTAGCGGCTGCGGCAGTCACCATAAGCGCGTCTCAGCCCCCTGAACAGTTGAACGTTGAACTATCGGGCGTGATAACGTTAGTTGCGGTTCCAAGTCCTTTAACGCATGAGGTAAGCCCCATCAAAGATGTTGAAGTGCCGTTGCCAAGTGTGCGGGCGTTAGACGCCCACAAGCTGATAGCCACTCGTCTCTTTGACGAGGAAGACGGAGAAAACGTTGGTGTCCCAGGCGTGGCTTACGCTGAACAGGCGCCGCTTCCCAACAAACGGGCAAAGATAGACTTCAGGAAGTTCGAGATGCTTGAAGCCAGGATCGTGGTGACTGCGCAGGGAGACGAGGCGGGAGCTGGAAAAGGAATCGAGATCTACGACCAAACTGGCGGGGCACAACTATGTGAAGTCACCTGGGACGGAGCAGCCTTGCAGCAGGCTTTAGCGGGAAGCTGGACTAGCACCCACATTCCAAACTCGGACAGTGAGCTTCGCATCCGCGTCAAGGGCAGCAGCGGCACCGAGTCCATAACCATATATGCGGTGGACTTGCAGATCAAGGTGAGTGAACAGTCTTTACCTGTTTAAGGAGGCGGAGGGACAAGTTTGAGTCGCATGGTCGTTATCAGGCTCTTCGACGACGAGGCAGGGGAAACCATAGCCGCTCCTGGCACTGCCTACACGGAAGCAGCCCCCCTACCAAACAAACGGGCGAGGGTTCCCTTCAACAAGTTTAACGTCCTCAACTCAAGGGTCGTCGTGACGGCTCAGGGAAACGAAGTGGGATCAGGTAAAGGTGTTGAAATTTGGAACCAAACAGGCAGCGCTCAGTTATGCCAGGTTACTTGGAGCGGAAACGCCTTGCAGCAAGCGTTGACGGCAGCTTGGTCAAACGCCCATCGCCCTACAGCCGACAGCGAGCTGCGAATACGTGTGAAGGGCAGTTCTGCTACCGAAAACTTAACCATCTATGCTGTAGATTTAGAGTTAGAAATAGCTTGAGGAGGAATTAAAAAATGGCCGATTTTTATCATTTCTTCGGGTTAAAAGATAAGGAAAACCGTTTCTTGATGAGGCTAGTTAACCCCTTTGCCTTCGATGTCGTCTCCGCCGCAGTCGCGTTGAGCGGCCTCTTCTCCACTCACGGCTCTTGCCCCGCTATCAACGACGTAACATGGAGTCCCTGGAAAGCGGGAAAAACCATTTATCAGTTCTGGCATGTGACACCCAACAAGCTGGGACTCATCAAAAGCGCGAATCCCTCCATTACCCTGGACGGAGTTCCCTACATTGGTCTCCCGATTTGGCTGCTTTCCCTCGACGACTACATAAGAATATATAGTAACGCACGCTTTGTCGGTGAGTTTACCCCAGCCGATTATCAATGGAGGGACGAGAATGGCGCCAAAGTAGACTTTGTTATGACGGATTTTGTGCCCACCAACATAGGCGAGCTGGATGCCGTGAACATGGCGGGCCTCTTCTACAACATCTATCCCTCCGTCTATGATTGGAACGTGATTAAGCCCTGGATAGAGGCTGGAAACATTTTTATTGATGCCAACCCTGGTGCACTAGCTAATAACCCCTTTGTCTTCAGTTCGAGACCATTTAGCATTGGAGACTACGTTACCTGCGTGGTCAACGAGCCAGAAACAGAACCAATATTTAACAAGCCCGCCACTTACACTTACTCTGGATACGTCGGCGACTTTCGCAACGTTGTTCCCCCAGGCGGCTGGGGACAGCGCAACCTGGTTGAAGCAACCATAGCGGGAACCGCATATCCCATAATCCTAGAGCTGAATCACATCGCGTCAGGCGGCAAATACATCGGTATCGGCTGCGTAGCCAAGTATCCAGATAGGCAATCATGCGTTATGCCTGCGTGGTGGTATGCCATTATGGCTCTTCAATACCCTATGATGAAGCTTGCTGGAGTGAGCGCATACTATACGGAGTGATGAAACATGCCCATAAAATACTACACCTGTTTCGGTTTTCAGAACCGTAGAGCCGATGTCATACTTGACACGGTGAACCCCACCAGCCTAAACATAGCAGCCGCTCAGATCCGAGCCTACGACGGCGGAGTAAACCCCCTCTTCAGCGCTTTCGGAACCGTTGACCCTCTCTGCGACATAACCTGGGCTTTGAGGGCGGACAAAGAGGTTTTTCACCCTCTCAAGGTGGTGCCCACTTCTCTCGCCATCATCAGAAGCAGACAACTGCGCACGATCCTAGACGGCACACCCTACCTCGGCAACCGCATCTTCCTGGTAAGCCTAAACGCGCATCCCCTGATCTACGCAGACTACGAGAAACTAGAGGATGACGACATGCTACTGGAAGACATATCTGGCGAAGACATGTGCCCCTACCATAGAGAGTTCCTTCCAGGCGCCATTGAAACCTTTGACCCCACCAACATGACCAAAATCTTCATTCAATACGACGAAAGAAACGCTTATTCGGCGACTGACGTAAGAGGCTGGGTGGACAACCCAAACGTCTTCGTCAACTTCTTTGGCGCCTACAGAAAATACAACGGAGGCGGCGAGGCTGTCGGCACAGTCTCTTTGTCTGCTGGCAACGTGATCAGGGTGAAGAAAAACGACATCTGCCTCAGACCTTTAGACGCGACGGTTCCAACCGAATACACCTTAACACGGTCAGGATCACGCTACTACTGGTCAACCCTGCCAACCCTCGCGGGCTGGACGTGCAACGTGCTCCTCGCCTACGTGAAGAACGCAACCGAATACCCCTTCCTCATCGAGTTCGTGCACAATGCCAGCGGCGGCGTCCTCCTTTCACTGGCTGGCTACAACACCGCTGGAAGCGTAATCCTACCAGGCTGGTATTATCCCGTCGTCATGCTGCAATATGCGCTGGGTAAGGCAGGCTATCTAGGCGCCGTCCCAGCCTATCAAACGGAGTGAGAGCCATGTCCATCCTGCTTTACGAAACCTACACGCTTGAGGAAATCATTGAACTGGTTGCGGAGCAGCGTTTTGACGAGTGGTTTGAGGACATAACAACGCCCGATGTTAAGGCAACGATAAGCTGGGACAGTGAGATCGGCCTTAAAGACCCTGGATCAGCCCTGTTATCCACAAAAACTGGAACAGGCGTGCCCTACTCAATGGCGGCACCCACAAAACGAGCACTCTCCTGGTCTGAATACGTCGGTTATAAGGAGGTAACGCTCTCCTTCGCCTTTATGCTACGCCTGCTGGGAGTAGAAGACCGACACATTTTCTTTGCTGGATCGGGAAGCTGGCCATACGTCCAGTGGATGATCGGCGTGAAAGCCGACACCAAAGAGCTAACCCTTGCCCAGCTTCGGAACATTATACCCACAGGCATGATTCTCGACACGGAAACCTGGCATGTCGTTGACCTGCAAATAAACCAGCTCGACAAGCTGATAAACGCCGTCTACATCAACAGTGAGCTTTGCCCTCTTCCACCAGGCTGGGAATGGCCCCTGACCACGCCAGCCGTCTATTCTTACACAAGCATTGGAGTTTGGAACAACCTCGCCTTCGGAGCCGCACCCAGCCCCTTCCCCACCTCTGAGATATACTTCGACGACTTTGAGCTGAGAACAGGCTTCTGGAAGAGTCCACCACCCAAAGAAAAGCTGCCTATACCCTGGTGGCTCATCGCCCTGCTGGGCGGCATTGGCGGGGTCTCCCTAGCCGTAGTCGTCACCAGAAAACCTAAGAAGAAGGAAAAGGTAGTAACTAAGTGGTGAGGAGGACGACAAGATGGAAACGCTTTATTGGAGCATCATCGCGGGAATCATAGCGGGACTCCTTAGAGCCTGCCTTGGATACCTTAACCGACCTGAAAATGAGCCTTTCCGACCTAAAGCGTTTCTGCGCTCGGTGATCATCGCGTCTCTAGCAGGCGCCTTACTCGCTTATCAGCTTAAAACGTCGCCTATAGACACTTTTTTCGCAGCCATAGGAACGGACTGGCTTCTAAAAGAGGGCTACGACGCCCTTAAAGCGAGGACTTAAAATGAACAACCGTGAACTAGCCTTACTAGCCCTGGAAGCAGAGGCAAAACAGAAGCCCGAAGAGAAGATCATAGCGGGTGAACTGGTTATGACGTATAAAGAAGCCATCGAAAAAATTAAGGAGGGCAACAAACTAGCCATCAAGCTGGTGTTGAACCCCCTGATGCAAAGTCTTAAAAGCAAAGCCTTCCGAGCTAAGGTTATTCAAACCCTTGGCTTGGAGAGAAGCTAGATGGCTGAGTATATTGTAATCCGCCCTCGTTTTGACGAAACAACCGAAATCTCCCACGCCTTCTGCAACTGCATGCTTGATCACCTGTGTATGAAGTCTAAATCCTTCCTTGACCTGTCACAAGACGACGCTGTAAAAACAAAGGTTGAAGAAACCCTAAAGCAAAATCCCAGCGCCAAAGTGATCTTCTTCGATCACGGCAACACAGAAGCCCTGATCGGAAACGACAAAGAACCCGTCATAGACAAACAAAACGTTCAGCTCCTAGCTCATCGAGAATACATAATCACCTTAGCGTGTGAATGGGGCGCAGACGGAGGAGTAGAAGCCTGGCGTCAAGGCTGCCTAGCCGTCCTCTGCTACGTCAACGTGGTGTCGTTCACCACCGACGCCCTAACCCAATTTGAAAAAGCCTTCACCGCAGGCTTCTTCCTCAGAGAACAAAACCTGGACTGGAAAGACATACTCGCCGAGATTAAAGACCTAATGGCAACGCTGGCTAACGAGCTGGCAGGAGAAGGCAAGTTCATGGCTTCCGCCTGCATGGCGTATGACAAAGACATACTCCGCATCTACAACGGAGAAACGCCCTCCCCCGCCTGCCCCTTCAGAGCGCTGGCGGTCAAGCTGCTGGGAAGACTCGGCTGGAAAATTCCGTCGCCCTCACAAGCTCTACACTGGCTGAAAAAACCTTAATAGAAGCCGAGCGTGCTACTTAATCAAATGCGCCGCAGAAAGCCGCCTGAGCCTATCTCGACTATCCCTGACAGAGACTACTGGCTGAAATATCTTAAGCATGAGGGCTTAATCACAGACATTCCAATGGAAACCCGCGCTGCTCCTGCTGCTTCGCCCCCACCTAAAGAACCCCCTGGTTTAAGTGAAGATATGACCACGTTCATAAATCGCGTGGGCTATCAGCTTATGCCTGGTTCTCCTGACTTAAGAGAAAAATACCGAGATGGGTTAAAGGATTGTCTTCTTGGGAACAGGAACTTTAATGAGTGGTTTAATAGCACGGGAGCCGATTTGGGCATACACTCTTATAATTTGCTAAAAACGTTATACGATGCCTTGGAAGGGTTGCAGAGTCCTCAATGCAAAAGGCTTAGGCAAGAGTATCTAATGTCTATGAAGAAGTATGCTACTGCTCTTTAAAGAAGATGACTCACGTTGACTAACGAGAGAAAGCGGAAGTATTTTTCTGGCGAGAAGATAAAGAACGTTCTGTTTCTTCTAATTCAAAGGTATATCCGTCAAGAACTTCCCCTTTTAACTTCAGGAAAGCAGGATGCTGAACCACCTTCCGCCCCATCATCTTAGTTAGTTTTTTAGCGGCGTAAGAGGCTGTCTGTCGCTTTATTGCCTCGATAAAGATTCCTCGCCCCTGTTTGAACTCCTTGGTGATCTCTCCGTAGGGGACACGCTTATAGACCTTCCTCACAATGAAGCCTTGGTTTAAAGGTATTGCCTTGTGCTCTTTTGACATAGTTGGACACTTATACCATTTTACGATAAAAATATAAGCCTTTTGCCCCTAACAATCCGTCAGTGAAAAAATATGCCAGCAGCATGGGTGAGGGTTAGCCCAGTAGTCCTCGACGTTCTCGCGTTGCCGCCAGGTGGACGCATGGTAATGATGGTCGCCGCCAAAAAGCACCTAACGATTTTCAAGAGGGAGCGGAAGTGTCGTAGGCCCCCTGGAAGATTAGATGTCAAAAATGCCTTCCGATCAGCAGCAGCGAAGACCAGAGCGATGAAGAAGAGGCCAGATAGGAATGCTATCATAAAGGCGGAAGTGGAGAAGGCTGCGGTGAAAACAGGCGTCTTCAAGCGTGTCTCGCGTAGCAAGTATGCACCGCTCGCAGGAACAGTGTATGAGGTCAAAGGCGACTGGAGGCATCCACCGACATCATACGTAACCTAAATCCACCCCACTTTTTTTCAACTTATCGCCTCAACGGGTATGCCCAGTCTTTCCGCTACCTGCTCTTTTGTTAAAAGGTAGATACGCACGTCATCCTTAACCTTCCAACTCTCAACCACAGTTTTTATAACTTCATCACGAGTGGTGAATATTGCATACTCCGAAAGTGCTTTAACTATTGCATCTACATCTGGATAAAGGTTGATGGCAAAAAAGTGTTTTATGGCCTCCTCAAATGTCTCCCAGGGAATTATTGGAACCCTTATTTTCACTCGACCTAAACGAATGTCATCAATCGTCTCGTTAAATTCGTTTAGGATCTCCTGCCAGCTCTTGAAGGGCCAATCGAACCTCCATACAAAAGTGCTATGCCAAGGAGCGGGGTCAATCCCAAGATTAGCTAATTGGCGGCGAAAAGCCTCAAACAACACTGCCTTCTCTGCGGATGATGGCCGTCTAGGGAAAGGGCCTTCAGGAAGGGCCGCCTTAGGCAACTCAATAGGCGGTGGAGCAGGAACTCTCACCTCCTCCTCTGGAATACCAACGCGCACTATTCTTTCTGGTGGCGGTCTAACAGGAGGCGGAGGCGGCATGCGCTCGCGCAACGTCTCCCTGACAACGATCTCTGCTGCCTTGTCCAGGATCGCCTTCAACGCGGTTTCATAGGGTTGATCCAACACTTTCCTTAGCTCAACTCTGAACTCAGCCAAGACATCACGGGGAAGCCTACCCAGCTCAGTCATCAGGTAAGCCTTAAACTCGTCTTCCAGCGACTTCTGCTCATCCTTCGTCAACTCTTTCTTAGGTGGAGGTGCAAACGGCGGGGCAGGTGGAGGAGCAGCGGGTGGAGCAGGTTTAGCTCGCAACCGTTCAGTCCACTCTACCAGATGCTTGATCTCAATATCTGTTATTGGGCGTCCTGTTCTGATCCCATTTCTTATACTTTCGATCATGCGCTCAAAATCAAATTTCTCTGGAATTGCAGGTAACGCTTTCATCACTTCCTCTGCGTCTCTCAGCATCTCTTCCAAGGGCGGCGGCCTCTCCACTTTCTTCGCCTTAGCCTCGTCGAAAAGCTGCTTTGTCATCTTCACTATCAGGTCGTCTGCGAAATGTCTCACGCGGTCAGGCAGCTTCTCTATGAAAAGTTTTGGCGCCTTCGTCTCCTGGTATGCGTCCCAAAGCTCCTTCTTCATCTTAAGTATCTCGTCTCGAAACTTCAAGTCCACCGCTTCAGGCGTGAGCCTCGCAACATATTCAGCCTCCAGCTCTGGCACCGCGTAGTGAAGCTCACCCGCGAAGCCAGGCTTGTGCAGATCTATGAACCAGGGTATCCACTCCTTCAGGGCATCCTCACAGATCCTTGTGAACTCTGCCTCGCTGATCCTCTCCACTGGAACAACAGACGGGGCATAAAACCCTGGCGCCGTGACCACGATCTTCTTTTCCGCTATGAGGTTGTCCAGGGCTGATTTAAGCCAGTCCTCCATCCAGTCGGGGTAATACTTCTTCCAGTCTGAAAGGAGATCCTCGTAGGCTTTGCCCTCTCCTATGAAACGCAAGGTCTCCCTCATCAAAGCCTCTTTCGCTGGCACCAGCGGCTTCACCTCTGGCGGCGGCTTGGGAGGAGGCTTCAAAAACTCTTCCGTATAGGCTTTCACGGCGTCCTCCACTTCTGTATCCGCTTGAGCGATGATCGCACGCAGCTCCCCCAGCCTGCCCTCAGTCCTCAGATAAATGCTGCTGTCGTCTTTTCCAATGGAAACGTAGGGGTCTGGAACGCTGGTGAAAAAGCCGTCCAGCCCTCTGAAATAGTTATTGTTTACGGGCACGTAGTCTTCCTCTATGCTCTTAAAGGCGTCAACGGGTAGGCTGGCACGATAGTATACGGTGTCTCTCCCTGAAACCACGATCTCAAAGGGACTCGAAACGAAAACCAGGAAAGACTCTGCGGCAGCCTGAGCCTCAGCCATGACCTCGCGTAAGATACTGACTGGCCCACTGAAAACCTCGACGCCTCTAACCTCTGGCACCTCGATTTCCGCGATCAGCTCTTCACTCTTCAGCTCTTTAGGCGCGATCTTGGCTCCTTTCCCATAAAACACCATAGATTCGGGCGGCTCTCCCTCTAAGAAGCAGGACAGCTCCTCCACGTCCCTGATCCAGCGGGCGAAGCCTGAAATGCTGAAAACACCTGACATGCGTATTCCTAGCGGGTGCCACTCATAAAAGACACCCTTTGAGATGCGCAAGTATCCCTTATCATACTCCTTCCAATAGATGTATAGGTCTTCCAGTGGCAGGGCAACGTTGAACGTGTCAGACCTGGTGACGGCGTTGATCGCCCTAACCGCCTTCTCCAACTGTTCAACGTCGTCTCCTCGCATGTCCCAAAGCAGCTTCCTAACCGCTTTCGGCTTCACCAGCAGCTCCTCAAAACGCTTAAAAGGCTCCTCTAACTTAGGTGCCAGCCAAAACGTCACCCAAAAGTCGCTGCCAGAGTAGGAAGCCTCTATGACACCCATGTTCTGAAAGCGCAGATTAACAACGTCGGTTAGCCCCAGGGCGATGATGACGTTAAAGAGTTCCAGGGAATACGTGCTCTTTGCGTCTCCCTCCACCCTCACAACCCAAGGCTCGTAACCCTTCACGTCAACCCTGCTGCTTTCCTCATTGAAGAAGAGTATAGTGGCCTCACGACCCTTAACCATGATCCCAACGTTGTCATACTTGCTTTCCACAATTATGTCCCGCTTTTTCTCTTCCGCAGCTCTCTTCACCATACGTTTAAAATCAGCAGTCGCAACACCTAGAGTGGCGTCATACCTAGCCTTAGCGGGAGGCACCTTAAAGTCCTCGAAAACGTCCTCTTCCTCGATCACGTTGCCGACCTGGAAGGGGCCAACGTAAAACTTGTTGTCGTCTCTAACCTCAACCCTCACGTCCTCCCTAATCTTGAACCTCCGCACGGTCTTGGCGAACATTTCACCTGGCGCCGTGACCCAAACCTTCTCCACCTCACTGCGGTAGTCCACAGGGAAGAGACTGAACTCGATCATGTGAGCGCGACCCATCCCCAGGGCTATGCCGTGCAGATCCTCCCTACCGAACCGCCAGTTGATCTCGTCCTGAACCGACAGCCAAGCCGACACCAAACTTCTAAAGAGGCCCGCATTAACCGTGAAACCAGCAATAACAGCCATGAAGACACCTGAAATACTGTTAGCCTATCAGGGTTAAAGTCTTTTTCCATCAAAGTTGGTTATATCACAAAAGCTTAAATACGCTCATCGCCCATTCTATCTCAAAAGATGAGAGGTGATCCACATGACTGTGGAAGTAAGCGTAGACGACATAAAAAACGAAATATACCATGACGTGTTAAACCACATAGACGCGGAAATAAGCCCCCTTGTGACCTTGATCTTTGACCAAAAGAACAAAGCGGGCATTTCCAACGAGCTAAGATACTTAATCGAAAAACTTTATGGCGCCTTCTTCAGCTTTCGAGTGAAGATCAGAGACACAATCAAAGACTCCCGCATCTAAGAGGGGATACCTGTGCCATTAAGATGTCCTGACTGTAACAAGTTCAGAGGCATGGAAGAGTTAGAAGTCGAAAGCGTTGACCTAGAAAACGTGGAGGCAGACGACGGCAACATCGTGGCCGAGCTAACTGCTACCATAAACGTCAACTGCCCTGAATGCGGCACAACTATCGGAACCCTAGAAGTTTCAAAAGACGTGACCCTGGGAGCCAAAAGCGATGTTGAACAAGTCTGAGAAAGCTGGTGTCATACTTCGGGCTATGATTCCAACCACTTCATTGTGGCAGATAGTGGACAAAATAGAAGACAAATTGGACGCCTACATTTATGAGTTAAAAGGCAACCCTCGTAGAGAAAAAACTGAAGAAAAGTCAACTCCAGAGGCGATTCCATATTGCCTCTTCCGAAAGATAACCGTCACTCGCATGGAACTTAACTACTCCTGGGAAAAATTTAGCACTCCCTTCAACTCGATAGAGCTTATAAAACGGTGCATTGAACATGGTGTGGATGATTGTCAAATTCAAAAGCTGGTTCTCCACTTTGTTGAGGCAGAGAGAGATTATAAATTCTACTTTACAACCAAAGAAGCAAAAGTTAGCGATGAAGTCGGGCAATACGTGAAATCGTTGCGAGATAGATTCTTGCAGAAGAGCGGGAAGAAAACAGAGGAGCTGAAGGAACTCAGACAACTGGAACTAGACAACATACTTCTAAATGATATGCCCCTACCTATCGAGGAGCAAATGAATCTAGGGCTTCTGCGATGGTTACAAGAGAAAACCTACGGACTTGTCTTAGTTAAGAAGCAGGTGCCGCGAGCCAAAACCGTCTTGCGTGATTTAGAAATTTTAAATGGGTTTCGGGAGGTGAAAAGAATTGAGTGAGTCGGAAGAAGAAGAAATTATTGCCGCGTATCAGAAGGGTGTGCCCATCCGCCAAATCTTGAAAGACTACTCAATCCGAGATTTTACCTTGGCCTACATTTTGGGCAAGCACGGCGTTCCCTTAAGAGCCAAGGCCGCGCGCGGTGTGCGGTTAACGGATGTTGCTTTGGTTTCACCAACAGATAACTCTCTTCGCTTTCCAAAGTTGATCTTAACTAACTTAGGACTGAAGAAAGGGCAAAGAGTGAAGTTTGAAGTCCTGGATACCAAGGAGATGACGGTTAAACTCAAGGTTGTGAGCTAATGAATAAAACCAAACGCTTACGGATCTCAAAAGACAAAAGCCTACTAATCACGTATAACGAAAAGTTCATCACGGTTAAAGAGGTCGGCAGAGGTTCTACAAGAGGTTGCGATGTGATCCATTATGACGCCGTTCCGCCGACCATAAGCACTATCCTTAAATTATGTGGTTACAGCAAGTGGTAAACATGTCTAAAGAACCATCCATCGTCAGGATCGTTAAGCTTCTTGGAACGGGCGACTACACCACCGCAGAGATCGCCAGCAAGCTGGGGATCTCCAAAGCCAGCGTCAGAAGCCTCGTCTCCCTGTTGGCCTCCCTTGGAATGGTGAAGAAAGAGAAGCTGCCGCGTGTGAGCTATAGCCTCACGGAATATGGGGAAAGCGGGCTTGGACACTTGAAGGTCGAAGAATGAAGGTGTAAAGCTATGTGTTGGAAAAACGAGTGGGCTAAGGCTGTCAACAACATTAACTGGGCACTGATCCACATAGAGCGAGCCAAAATTAAGGTGGAGAGGCGCAACAACTCTGAGGCCGCCCTAGAGTCTGCGTGTCTAATAGGAACCTTAACCAACGTCCAGACGAGACTTAAGAACCTCATAGACGAACATGGGATCAGCAGGGTTTATGACTCCAAATCAACGGAGAAGCACATGAAGGGTCAGAGAAGGACGAGGGGGAAGGTTCAGGCATGGGTTCAAAAAAATTAAGAGGAGGCGGTAAAGAGTGAAGGGTGAGTTAATTAAAGCCATCATTGACTTGCAGAAGCTATTAGCAGGTGTCTTAAGAAGTTGCGCAGCCATAATGAAGCATGACGAGGACAAGCTCCTTTTCAATGCGTGGGCTGAAAAGCAAGAACGGATCGCATTAGAGATCGAGAAAGAGTTTATGGAGTAGTCAGCATTGGAACCAGATGAATTAAGAGAACGTGCAAAGAACTACCGAATTATTGCCGCCTTCTTGGAAGGCATGGCTGATGGTATAGAAACAGTCAGGAGGGGGGTCGAAAAATGCCAAAAGTAATCTGTAGGCAGTCGGATTGTGATCATAGAGCCAATGATGAATTTGGACAACCAATATGCGGAAAAGTGAAGGACGGTGAAGACATAGAGCTGGTAATGCTGATGTGTCACAGTTATAAGAGGCCAACTTTGAGGCGGTAAGCCATGAAATTGTTTGCCAAGATCAATGAGGCCGACCTGCTCTTCAAGCTCATGCACGAACTTGGCTCAACCTTCTATCGTCATGTCGGCGACGAAATAGTTGAGATCGCATACTTCTCAAGCAACCGAGCCGTTTACTTCAAGGGGAAACTGTCTAAGGAGGAAGTGAAGACGCTTGAAGCGACAGCTTGGAAGGTTGCCAAAATTGAAATAGATGAGTTCGAGGGTATAGTTAAGATTGAGCAGTGAAGCCTATGGCTCTTCTCGTTTCCCTGAAGGAACTTCAGAGAGAAAAAGAAGAGTTAAGGCGCCTCAGAGAGGAGTATAACGCCAAGTGGAAGCGTCTCAGGGCAATCGTGTATCGGGTTAGGCATTGGGAACGCAGAATCGCAGACCTGGAGGATCTCCTAGCAGCCCTGAAGGCTGGCCTACCTGGAACCTGGAGGGCATACGTTAATGTCAGGGACATTCGGCTGCCGAATGCTAGAGGTCGCCTTTTCTATTGGGGCGAAGAAAGAGAAGCCAAAATCAGGGAAATCATTGAGGAACGGGAAGTCATTAGAGCGGCAGAGGCGCAGATCAAGCTTAAGGTTCTGGAGGAGTGGATCGGAGACGAAGCCTGCTCAGGCTATGACATCTACTACGGTATGGAATATAGTGAGGCAGAAGGCAGAGAGGTGGGCGTCTACCAGATCCGAGATCCTGACACCCACGAGCTGATCCGAACAGACGACAAGCTTGCTGTAGCCATGAGCGCGTCCATATCAACAGACGTTGGACACGATGTGCCCATAACCCTTGAGATCATGGCTGTCACCTTCGTAAGGGAGATGAACCTTACCGACCTCACCAGACTTGACACAGCGATGGAGCGGGCAACAATGGACTGGTTGAAAGAGCAGGGATGGGGCGCACTGCTGCACGCCTTTGAAAAGATCGGCGTCGAATACAATGGTGAAACCCACGTTAAAGCCGTCAAGCTATACCCCTTCACGGTTCCCGACTACCCGACAATTCACTTCATCGTTGAAAGAAGATCAAGATACGTGAAGGAAAGAACCTACGAGGGAGAGAAAGAGGTTGCATAAATACACGTTGCACATGGATTGGGATTGGAACCCACCCCAAAAATGGCGGCAAGCCTGGGAGACCCACACAAAAGCCATGCTAGAATATTTCCAGCTCGTTGTTGACCGCATCATAATGAAACAAAGCGACAGAAGAAAAGGACGAGGACAACACATCTGGATACACATTCAAAGCAGGCGCAAGCTTTCAGAAGACGACATCAACATGCTTCAATGGCTATGCGGAGACGACCTTACAAGAGTTCGCATAAACCGCCTACGCACCCGCAGAGGACTCAAAGGCTGGTGGAATAAATTGTATGATCACATTGTTTGGCGAAAGCCGCTACCCGAAAACTGTCAGAAATGTCACCTACGCGCCGTCTTGAAGGAGATGGAGGCTACGCTTAGATGAATCGCTTTGAGTTTGAAGATAGAATCAAGCTTTTCCACGTTGGAGACTGCATGAGGCTAATTTGCAGAGGCAACTATGGCGATTATGTTGAAGTAGGCAGGTTAATCAAAGTTGAAAAAGGTCGAGTCTATTTGGATAAGGGCTTCTCGCACTCTTATAGAAGAATAAAACGGATTGAGATATGCCTGGAAAACGACGAAAGGAGCATTAAAAAATGTGGGTGACTATCCTCTTCATTGGTGAGCGCGACGATCCAGCCCGCTTCGCCAGGCTAATCCAAGTCCTTAACTTCTGCATTGTCCGAGACAAAACCAAGTCCTTCAAGTATGAAGTCCAGCAAGGTGGCGAAGGCATCAGGATCTATTCACCAACCAGAGATCAAGCCTACAAGCGAGGCTCATACTTCAAGAAAAAGTTTGAAATAGGCTACCAGGTGGTGTTTGAAAAATGATGTTCAAAGAGCCGCCTGAAGTAAAGGGCAGGAGGTGATCTCTACGGTTTGTCACGAGATAACCGCCAAGGTAACACATAGAGAACCAACCGCCGAGGGTTATCCTGTCGTCTTAACTCACTTCTTTGAATCCGATCTGCACTTCCGAATAGAAAAGAGAGCTGTTCCTGAAAACGGTATAAGCATCGCAAACTACATGTTCCTAGACGAAGAGATCGCGGCCTGGCTGTTTCATCGCTTGCTGTGTCCCAACGCTATAGACGCCCTTTATCACATAGATCAGGTTCTCAACAAACACGGCTGGGAGCTGAGAAGGCGCTGATGAATGGTTGCCTGCCCTAACTGCGGCTCTACAAGCCTTTATCGTTTCCCAGGGACATGCACCAAATACGTCTACAAGTGTAAGGATTGCCGATGGACATGGAGATCAGATGAGGAATGAACGACAAGCGTAGGATGCCGCACATACAGATCTACACAGGCGGCCAAAAGATTCCAGGACTACCCTTTCATGGCGAGATGATGACCTGCTTCATCTGCGGGAAGCAGCAGCTCTCCGACCCCAGGGTTGAATCCAACTGGACGTGCTTCACCAACCCAGGAACAGGCAAAAGAGCCTACCTCTGTCCACCATGCTGGTGCGAAGAAAGCCTGGAGATTATTATGCGTTACCTGGTGAGCTGAGTTGAGCAAGAAAAAGAAATCGCTGCTGGAAGAGTTTAGGCCCAGGTATCCTCCTCCTCCGAAGCCCAAGCCTAGACTCCCCAGGCTTTTCGAGACAGGGCAGTGTATAGGTTGCCAATTCAAAAGAAGCACGTATTGCTGGCGTCAATGTCCATATAATGTGTGGAGGAAGACGACATGAAAAAGGTTGCCCACGCAATATATGAGGTGTTCAGTGAGACCCTAAAGAGCCTGGGCTACTACCTGGAAAGAACAGCGGCAGCGAATGAGCACTGGAAGCGAGGTGGCTTTCACCTGATCCTCCGCAAGAGAAGAAGAGGTCGGCTCTCCCTAGACATGCACATAGACGTATACCCCCACCACATCTTTGGCGGTCATCGAAGCAGATACCAGGGAAAGGATCTGGACGAGGAGTTTCAGCGGATCATGGGTGAATACACGAGACTTAGGAGGAAAGAAACCTAAAAGTCTTTAAATTTCCAGGGCGATAAAAGCTCCCTATGAAATGTCCTGATTGTGGTAGAGAACTGAGAAGAACTAGAGCGAAGGTTCCCCTTCCACTTCCTTTTGCCTCACCTGAACTAAAGGCCAGGCTCAAAGGAACTAAGAAAACGCGCACCGTCTACGTCTGCGATGGCTGCGGTTCCAAGTGGATTCTAACGCCGACGCTTGTGAAGATCGAGCTATAGCTTCTAGGATAGCTAGGAGATATATTGAGTCCCCGTCACTATGATAGTGAAGTAGAAGGTCGTCACGTCACGAATATCCTTGGACACCATTATGGTGAAATGCGTCTCTCTAACCCTTCCAGGCTCTAGGGGCGTTAATCCGAAATCCCATTTCAACGAAATGTAGTTGGCTGCCAAAACGGGAACCCAATCTGCCGTGTTAAATGATCCAGTAATAGGCCCTCCACCCGTGTTCTTAACGTAAATCGTGACCGTCTTGTTCTCTCCAGGCTGCAAGGAACCCCAATCTATACTGTCCACCTTCTGTGTCGCCGTAATGTCCCAAAACACCCCTATTTCAATAGTCACCATCGCCGCTCTACTGGGGATCTGCTGAGAAAATGTTAAGAGTCCTCCAACTGAGCCAGTGACAAGCGCCAGCAGCAGAAGCGGAATCGCAACCAGCTTAACTTTTGGAGATAACATTTTCGTAAGAAATAAGAATTGAGGAACCCTAAAAACTTTATTATCCTAAGTGAGCATTCATACTTGAGGAGAAAAAAATGGTCTTCCTGTTCGACCCTCAGATGGACATGCTCATCAGGATCATCTTGGGCGAGATCGTTGTTGCCCTGGCTGTGATCATTGTCCTGCTGATTCTCCTCGTGTGGTGGCTCTTGAGGAAGATAGTCGTGGTGCCTGCCATCTCAGTGGCGACGGATAAGGACGCATATTTTAGAAGCGAAGAGGTAGCCATCTCTGGCGCCCTCTTAAGCAACGGGAACCCGATACCCAACCAGCCTGTAGCACTAGCCATAAAGCCACCAACAGGAGACGCCTACAGCCTCCCTAGCGTCACCACCGACGCGGACGGAGCCTTCACGTCATCGTGGGTGGTTCCTGAGGATGCTGTAGCAGGCTCCTACGTCCTCACCGCCGCCGCACTAGGAGTAAAGGCCACCAAGACCTTCACACTCAGCCCCTCCCTAGAGGAGCTAAGTATTGAGCCACCACCTAAGGTTTAGAAAATGGCGCATAAGGAAACCATAAACGCTCTCACCCGCGTAGAACTCGCCCTCGTGGAATTGAGAGCAAAGATCGAGGTTCTCATCGAGCTGCACAGAGCAAAGCCGCTCCATTTCAACAAGGACATGCTGGAACTTTTTAACTTGCCTAATCATCTCCGAAAAACCTTCTTAGCACTTTCTAAGCTGGGTGGAAAAGGAACCGCCGACGATGTAAGCAAAGTCACGGAAAGGGCTAGAGCCGTTGAAAGCGGCTACCTCAACCAGTTGGTTGCTCTTGACCAAGCTATTAAGTATCGAGTTGGCCGCAAAGTCTTTTTCGAGTTAAAGCCAACACCTAGAGAATAGATCTATATCTTCTGGAGGAATTGTCCATATCGCTTAAAAGCAGCCAGCTTCCTCAATTACGTATGATGAAACCATGTATTTTGATCGTGTTCTCTCCCTGTTAGAAAACGGAGACTGGCACGACGTAAGAGATCTCCCTGAAGCGGTGGACATGCCTGAGGTCAAGACAGGGATCATTCTTGCTTTTCTAGCGGAATACGGCTTCATAGAACTAGACGACAAGAAAGAAAGGGCGCGGGCAACCGAGCTATACCTGGCTTTTCTGAGACGAATAAAGTGGGCGGAGAGAGCCGATGCAGCAGCAAGACGATTGGAGTAAGTGTTGGCTCTGCATACGCACAACCCCTCAGAAAGTCCTGGAAGCCAGCCACAAGCTGTTTCCAAAAGACCCTGAGAAAGCCCATCAAGTTGGGATGCTGGCAGCCACCATTCTGAAAGACGCATACACCAAATCTCCTCCTGCCCTATGCGGTAAAACAACAAAGGCGCTGGTAGGCGGCGCCCTCTACATAGCTTGCCTTCAATTAAATCACTTCAAATCACAAAGAGTGGTCGCTGATGTAATGGACTTATCCGAGGTTCCTGTGAGGTCTGCTTACCAGCTCATCGCTCGAACCCTGGGCATACTGGCAGATTGGCCTGAAACCTATCGAAAAGCCATTTGGGAAAGGCTTTAAGCGTAGACGATTAAAGCTTATATAGAAGAACCACTAACTGTTAACTGTTAAGACTGCACTGGAGGTATGAGAATGAACTTTAGAGAATACCTGCAAAAGGGCCACGCTATAGATGTTCTGCTGGCTATGGTGCCTTCCGACCATGAGCCATACGTGGGCTGGCAAGCCATCAAGAAGCGGCTTAGACGACAAGGAATCACGGTCGCCGACGGAACCTACCGATCCAGAGCACAAGAACTGGTGAAGCTGGGATTAGCCTATGCTCAAGCCATAGACCCCCTCAAATGCCACTACCTACTAACGCCTGAAGGAAAGGCGGTTGCCACCAAGCTGGCAGAGTTTCTTAAGAGCGTGGATGAGATCCTGACGGTTCAAAGCTGGAGGGAGGCGGAAGAATGATCGTCAAGCGCAGCGTGACGCTCTACCTAACCGACGTGGAAGCCAAAGAGCTGCGAGAGCAAATCCGCAAAGTCTTCGAGGACAACAACGAAGGCATAGAGATGTATCCTGCCATAAACGAGCTTCTTGACCTGATAGATGAAGCCTTAGAACTCTAGGAGGCAGACGACATGGTAAAACTGAAATGCCCTGTTCCTGGATGCGGAAAAGAATACGAGGATCAACCAGACCTACCTGCGGATAAAAGGCTCTCAGGCCACCTAACAGGCAAGCATTGTCTGAAAGGAGACGAGTATTGGAAGGCTTTGGCTCAAGCATACTATCAGGTAATGGAGCGGAAGACGACATGAAAAGGAAAGTTCACGGTGACGTGTTCGATCTAAACCGCGGCCAGGATCGCCTAAGGTTGGTTCTGCTTCTCTCGAATAAAAATGTCGTCTTTACAGACGCAGGTGTATCCTATGGATCAAAAGCGTGGATAACCCTAGACTACGAGATCACCCTAGAGAAGGAAGAGATCGCATGAGCCTTACCCCGATCTGCGTGAAGTGTGGACGAGAGATGTATTGCGCCAAGAATGATGTTGTTGTCTACCATCCCTTTGAAGAAAGCCCCTGGATCGAAAAGGCTGAGGTGAAGGCTCAGGTGATAACGATGGAATGGGAGGACGGAGACATAGACTTCCTGGTTTTCGGAGACAAATACAAATGCCGCACATGTGGCGTCGAGATCATTGTCGGCTACGGAGACCTTCTCATGGCGATCCCAGGCTCAAGGTATAAGCAGGAAGACCTGAAGCGGATCGTCCAGAACGCTGAAGAGTCCGTGAAGATAAGCAGAGTTTAAAAAGCTTCCCAGGATGGTGAAATGGTGAAACCCATAGGAAAGGTTGACGCAATCTTTGACAAGGAGATCGGAGCTATAGTTTTTAAGTGTCCCAAATGCGGCAGGCCGCATCCTGCTGTTGCGATCATTCCAAGGGCGCAATTTGTTGATGTCGTCTTGTTGCCCTGCACCGAAGAAAGCACAACAACCATAAGGTTGACTCTGAAACGCGATCAGTTTGATGTTTTCCTAAAGAGCAAGAACCTGGTTTGGACGCCCTACGGAATCCTCGAAACGGGAGAAGTGGCGGGCTGAGGAAAAGACCACGACGAAAGGAGGAAGTGATTAGACCTGTTAAAAATAACCCAAGTGGACGAAGTTAAGGTTAAGGTCACCGTCAAGAAAACGGGTAAAATATACCATCGCACGATGAGATACGCAAAGAAAGTGATCACAGGAAGCGTAGGCAAACCAAAAGAGACAACATATTTTCTGAGGCAGGGACGTGGATGGCAACAAGTAAGTGAAGGACAATATCTGATCGCAACCTGCAAAGAGTCTGTGGTGGCCATTAAGGATAAACTAGAGCAAGAATTACGACAACGAGTAGAAAAAGAAATGAGGAACAGGTGATCACGTTGAAGGGTGTTAAGATAATTCGGCTCGAAACCATTGGTGAAAACGCCCTTTTGATCATTAGCGACGAGTGGCTATACGTGAAAGAGGAAGAGGACAAGCTGATTCTCTATAAGGAACCGCGATAAAGACGACAACGAAAGAAGGAGGTGAAAACTTGAGCAAGGAACAGAAAGAGGAATATAAGGTGCTTGTTATTAATGGAAGGTTCAAGATAGTCATAAACAAAGATGAGTTATTGCATCCCCCTACCGCTTTTGACCAGTTGCGAGAGATGATCATAGAGGCTCTTAAAAAAACCTATTTTCTTAAAGACTTCAGAGAAACCCAAGGATTAGACTACCCGTATCCCATCAATGCCACTATAACAGAATTGAGCCAAAAAGTAACGTCGTTTCCCCTAAGCGTTTTTCCAGAAAGACCTGCTCAGACGCCAGCGAAAGGAGGTGAAAGCCATTGAAGAAAGAATTGACGGTTGCCGCCTTCCTGGATAAAAAGGTTGGGGCAAACGTCCTCCGAGTCTTGATTCAGTTAGACATGCCCCTACCCATATCCAGGATCGCTGAGGAGATCAGTTCCAACTACGTAACCGTGCGGAGGCATGTGAAGATCCTGGAAGACAATGACCTGGTTATCAGTGTCGGCTACGGAAAAAGAACACTCTATCGGCCCAACTTCAAAAACCCGCGAATCGCCGCCTTCTCTGACTTTATCGAGACCTGGGATGCAGAAACCGTAGAAGCTGAGGCTGAAAGGAGGTGAGAACGTGAGTAAGGAGGCCAAACCTAAGCTCACCGAAGAAGAGATCAAGAAGCTAATTGATATGGACTACCGCGAGAGAGACCGCTGGTATCCTAGAGGAGACGACCTTGAAAAACTGAAGAACACGATAGAGGCCCTGGAAGAGGATCTCGCAAGCACCAAGGGAATCCAACGCTTCATAACCCCTGGCGTCCTGGTGAACGACAGTCTAGTTCTGTGCGCTGCCCCTGACGACTACCGCACCAACATAAAACTGAGAGCCTTCAGCGACACCAGCCAGGTGGCGGTTGACATCTCCATCGAAGAAGCCGAGCGCATGAAGAGGCTGCTTACGTCCACGATCCAGGCAGCCAAGAAGAAGCGAGACCTCATACGATTGAAAGGGCTGCTTAAAGAGAAAACCACTAGCCGCTACTAACCTGGTGACGCCTCAATTTCCCCCTTTTTTCTAACCTCCCCGATTTAACATTATTTTAGCCCGTTTTAACCCCTTTTTCGCCACTTCAGCAAAAACTCTGTGATATTGGTTGTAAGCGTATTACGGTAAGGCATTGGTGCGATTCTGATTATGTTGAGCATAAACGTTAACAAGGGCGTATACGGGTATGTTGAACATAGTCTAACCCTCATTGTTTAATCATAGGAGCTTAAAGCTTATATAAGTGGACTCCCAACTATATGGTAAAAGCGAGGTGGTAAAAGATGGTGACGATAGCGGATTGCGTGAGAGAGATCCTGCCTGAGGCTATCGAGCGAGTGAGCGCTGGCGGCAAGATGAAGTTTGACATAAGGAGCCTTTACTACGCGGTGCGTGAGCTGTTCCTGAAACGCTGGCCTGACATGAAGTTCTACGAATACAACAGCTTCACCCAGGACTTTATGCGATCCTACGAGAAGGCAGAGGGCAAGGTTAAGGGCATGGTGCGAGGCCCCAGGGGAAAATACGCGGCTCCCGACGAATACGGCTTCCGCTCAGAAGACGACGTTAAACCTGACCTATACCTCATGCGGGGCTGCGGCAACAAGATCATCGTGGTCGAGAAGCTAGGGCTGTATGAGCAGATGAAGGAAAACGACTTCGACAAACGCCTAGACTGCATCATAATGACAACCCAGGGCTTCACCAGCGAGGCAGGACGTGAGGCGCTGCTAGAGGTGGAGCGCTGGGGCCTCCCTGTCTGCGTCCTCCACGACTACGACGTGAACGGCGTCCTGATCAAGGAGACCCTGACAAAGCCAACGAAGCGCCTGGACACGGCGGTTAACCCTGACATCCTGGTGGACGTGGGCCTAAGCTGGGAGGTCGTGAACAGGCTGATGGATGTGCGAGGCTTGACCCCTGAGCCTGTGAGCCTGGCGAGGCAGGACAGCTCCAAACTTGAAGGAATGCTAGAGCGAGGAGAGATCACAGAGGACGAACACGAGTTCCTAACTACCAGCAGGGTGGAACTAAACGCCTTAACACCCCTAGAGCTGCTGGAATGGCTTGAGGATCGCCTAGAAAAGTTGGATCTGTGGAAGACGGTTCCCACTGATGAGGAGTTACAGCGTCGTCTAAAGGGAGAGTTCATCGCCAAGCTCGCCAGTAACATGATGGACACGGTGAAGGAAGGCGTCGGTTACGATGTCGTCTATGACCTGCTGAGTAGAGTTGAGCAGCGCATACGTGATCGGGTCGAGAAGGAGTTGGAAGGGGAGGAGCTGCCTGAGACCTGGGGCGTGGAGGAGTTCAAGGAGAAAATGAGGCAGAACATGACGCAGTTCTGGACGCGGGTAGCAGCCAGCCTGGCAGCGAAGATGACTGACAACGTGGACACGGAGAGCAAGGCTGAAGACGTGGCCGACAAGCTAGAGGAGATCAGGGAGCACCTAGAGCAGATCGAGAAGCTGCTCAACGACATCGTAGGAGACTAAGCGGAGGTCAGAACATGGTGTGGGTAACTAACCTCTTCACGGGTGTAGTTATCTGGTGTGAAGAATCGGAGAAGCTGCCGCGCTGCGTGTCTTGTAATTCGCAACTGCCTGGATCACTAACCTGGGGCATTATTCATGGGATCGCCTATTGCGAGTGTGGGGCGCCATATCGGTGCTTGCACAGAGACGAATCAGGGAGGCTGCTTAACAAGGAGCCTAAATACATAGGTAGAAAAAAGCTTAAGAAGACGACATTAAAGGAGGTGAGAGCGTGCCACTAGAATTGGTCAAGGACGGGCGACGAACCGCCAGGGAAGAGGTTGAATGTCCATACTGTCACTCCAAGATCATCGTGAAGTATGACACTGAAACAAAGGAAGTCCTGTGGGTGAGCTATGCCAGTAATCCCCACGATGGAATCATAACGTGCTATGAGTGCAAGGCTGAACTCCGATGGACTCCCCCCTAACCCTTCTTGATGTCGTCTAACCCCCCTTCATTTCCACTGGAAACCAACTAAAAAGGAGGTGCAACCATGAGAGTGAGAATAGAGCGGATCGAATACAACACCCCCGACAGGAGGGATCACCTGGTTAAGGTTCCCAGGCGTGCCCTCTACGTGAGCGACCTGGACGGCCCCGTGATCTTCGACGAGGCTGAAGCGGTGCATAAGGTCGAGTCCAGCGGGATCGTGTGCGACGGCTGCGGCTCTCCGATCCCCTACCCTTACGTTTGGGTGTTGGTTATCGGAGGCTGGCCCTCTGGCGTTCAGTGTGAGAAGTGCAGGGAGCGCTACCACAAGGACAAGCCCGCTTACGTGATCCATCGCCCCCTATGAGTTATAACGTCGTCTGCAATAAGGCTTATATAGACGACATTACAAAGTATACAGACGACAACAGAAAGGGAGGTGAAAGCGGTGGAAAAGGAAATGTCGGTGGTTGTCGGGCGACTTCTCAGCCCTGAAGTGATCGAGACAGAGGACGGCCAGCCCTTAACCATAGCAGGAATGCGGGATCGCGCAAAGTGGAGTTTCCTAAGGTTGCAGCATGGGCGCAGCATAGACGCGGAGATCAAGGCAGCCAGGGAAGAGGAAAAGGACATGGACACGATCCTAACGGATCTGTGGCCTCAGCAGCAGCGCAACGTTCAGTTTATCATGTCGGCTGATCGGCTGGTTAAGGCGGTGGCCTCAACGCGGCACCTGCTCATTCCCCCTGCCCAGGTCTACCAGATAGCGGCGGAGATCATCGGCCCCAGCAAGGTGGCACAGGATAAGGGTGTGGTCGGAACCGTCACGATCCTGGAAGAGATCCCAGGTATTAAGGTCGGCTTCCAGGTTCACGGCGGAGAGATCACAACCAGGCGGGCGGTTTCGGTGTCGTCTTTCGCGTCCATAATCCAGTGTCTCAACCCTCTAAGCTGGGTCGGCACGGGCAACTTTGAGCGGTTCGGCGTTAGCGGCGAGTATGAGCGCGTCCTAAGGATCAAGAAGGTAAGCGAGCTGCGGCCCAGGTTGGAGCGAGCGATCACAGGCGCCAAGGAGAACCTGAAGCAGCTTGAGCGGCTCATCGAGAAGAGCAAGACCACGAAGGTAAACCCTGAAGAGGCGCGGCTAGTCCTGGGAGCCTTCAGCGCTGCTTACAGTGTCGGCTTGAAACCAGTGGACGAGCTGCTTAAGCGCCTCGACCAGGAAGACAAAACCAAGTGGGGCATGGCACAAGCGGCCTCCTGGGTGGCCAGGCACGGCGAGAGCTGGCGGGCGACCCCTGAGGGCCAGGTCGAGAGATCCAGGCAGAACATGGCGACGGTGGGCGCGGCAGCCTTAGCGGTCAAGGACGTGAAGGCCACAGCCGAGCAGTGCCGTAAGTGGTTGGAGGGCCAGAAGTCGAAGCTTGCGGAGAAGCTGCTTAAGGGCGAGCTGCCGTAAGCCTGTTTCCCTGTCGTCTTCACGGGCCTGGGTGGTCGTCTCTTCCGTGTCGTCTACCTGGGC
>Ga0315309_1000128_pt1 | contig 44127 bp, 44 predicted proteins | sample TDP4_MG_FD_203080 | JGI IMG/M metagenome (GOLD analysis project Ga0315309, IMG submission 203080) | Freshwater sediment microbial communities from Lake Towuti, South Sulawesi, Indonesia - TDP4 | ecosystem: Environmental > Aquatic > Freshwater > Lake > Sediment | place: Indonesia: South Sulawesi... | reverse complement strand
GAAACCAGCCTCTTTCAGAAGGCTCACAACACGAAGAACCGTGCCAGACCTCTCACGGAGCATCTCGCATCACAATAACACACTACTCGGACAATTTTAAGTGTGACTCTGAGACTGATAAAACTTTTCATAAAGCGACCCAGAGATCACATCCATTTAAGCAATCCTGAGATGGATATGAACCAAAAAGTTGCAAATCAACTCAGAAGACCTGCTCATCGGCTCCTGCAAATCCAATTACGCTTAGGGTTCTTAGTCTTCTTCTAAGCCCCTGGACTTGAGGACGATAGAGGTACTGAGGCGTATCAACACTTTCATAGCTGTTGAATGAATCCTTAGTGATCCCCAGGATCTTTGCCGCAAGAAATGCCTCTAGCTTTCCCCCACTTATGCTAAACAAGCCCTCACCCAGATCTATGCGTCTAATCAAAATGATCGGAAGATGCAATCTATTATGCAGATCACGTGGAACCAAGTTGGCAATCTTGAGCAATTCATCTCTGTCAATCCAGAGGGTGGTTCCGTCTCTTGCTTTAATTGCTGGTTCTTCTTCCTTCAGGAGCTCATCGAGTGGCACAGTCTTCCTGGGAAGATGATCATTCATCTTGTTTACGTCCCACTTCCAGATATACCTTAACATCTTGTCAAATCCGCTATTCTCATCCCGCACCATTCATCAGCCCTATCTACAATCGAAAATTGGATTCGTCACTTCTCTGATCAGAATTAATCGTGATTTTCGAGTTCCTTATATTACCTTCGTACGTTACTTATGGCTACTAAAGATACATTTTAATAACAATCGACTCAATTATATCTGGAATAAGTTAGACCATTGCGAATTTCACAGTGAGAGAAGATGATCCTAGATGCTTGGGGAGAAAATGTTTCAGAAGACTCTTGAATCCCTTGGGAAACATGAAGGAGTGAAAGGAGTTATTGTAACGAGCAAGGAAGGTTTGCCCATCAGCACGACGATGGATTCCGAGAAGACAGAAAAAATCTCAGCGCTCATAACTTCACTTGTGGGCAAAGCCAAGTCAGTCGTCAAGGAGATTGGCGAAGGTCCACTTAAGTTCCTAACAATCGACATAGAGAATAAAGAAGTCTTGGTAGCGCCAGAAGAGGAGTGCGTGCTTATAGTTCTGCGCGAAAAGAAGATCATAAGATAGAAAACCCTGATGAATAGAGAATATGTTACGAATTTCACTCGGAGGAAATTGATAGTTAGTTTGTCGCGACTATTTCGAAGGTAAGCTTTCATCGGAGCAGCAAGAGAAGATACAATGAATGAAATGGATTTGGAGGAAAAGAAGTGATGGATGTCAAAGCCTTTGACAAAACATTAAACAATATAATAAAGAGTGAGCCTGGAATTAAGAAAGTCATACTGGTCGACAAGACAGGGCTAACTATCGCCCATGTGTCCAAGTTTACGTATCAATCTTTTGATGTCGATGGTGTGGGAGCCATAGCAAGTGCTGTATTTTGTGCTAGTGAGGAGCAGGGTAAGAGTCTTGACATTGGCGAGCTGAGAATAGTGACGTCGGAATTCAAGAACGGGAAAATCTTCGCTGCCAGCTGCGGAAAGGGTGTTATTTGTGTGATTACGGATCCCGAGATAAACATAGGGATGATAAGGTTAGTCCTGAAGAAGTCTGCAGAAGAACTGCAGAAAATACTTAGTGAATTCTTGGAGTCACGAGCGCCTGTTCCAGAAGCGAGGAAATCTGAAGAAGAAGAATTGAAGGCAGCACTCAGCGAGCTAGAAAAGATCCCTTAACGTTCATTTTGGGAAGGTTGATCTCCCGTGAACAAGGATTCCGAGGGAAGAATGCACTTCAAAATAGTATTCTGGGGGCCAACGCTCTCGGGGAAAACCACGGCTCTTCGGTGGATATATGACAACATTGAGGGGCTCGCCAAGGGAGGGTTCACTTCAGTCGAGGATCCCACTGGAAGGACTCTTTACTTTGACTATACCCCGTTGTCTGCAAGTGGTAAGGTCATATTTGATGTCTTTACCGTTGCGGGACAGAGAAGACACAGGCACCAGAGAAGGATCGTGATCCAAGGAACGGATGGAATCATTTTTGTTGCAGACTCAGTTCCATCTCAACAGAATGATAACGTTGAAAGCTTGAACGAGTTAAAGCAGATGCTAGGAGACACATTCAACAATAGCATACCAACGGTAGTTATGCTTAACAAGAGAGATGAGCCGAGCGCATTGGACCGAAAAGTGCTCGTCGACTCTATGGGACTGAAAGACGTACCGATTTTTGAGACAATAGCTACGAAAGGAGTCGGAGTCCGTCGAGCCTTCCAAGCGATCGCGAGAGATGTACTTCTTAAAAGACTTTATAAGGGATCGCTTCCAACAGGTTAACGTAGGGTCAACCATCGCCGTGTTCTGGTTCACTGCAATGTTCATTTTGAGATCATGTTTATGATTCGGGATAGGGTTTTGGCGAGGTCGAGCAACAGCTTGGAAATGGCTTCTGGACAGAAAGGTGGGAGCCTTGAGCAAGTTCTCAAGGATCTGGAAGCATCGGTTCCTGAGATCGAAGCAGCAATAATAGTAAGTGTAGAGGGGCTCCCAATAGCTTCAGCCTTGCCTGCAGATGTCGATGAGACCAAGATAGCAGCAATGACAGCAGCAATGCTTTCCTTGGGTGAACGTGCATCCTCTGAACTCGGCAAAGGAGAGATAGAGCAGATCTTTGTCAAGGGAAAGGACGGCTACATAATAGCCATGGGAGCGGGATCCAACGCTGTACTAACAGTGTCCGCAAGAAAAGATGTGAAACTCGGGCTCGTATTCCTTGACATGAAGAGAGCGGCGGACAGAGTAGCCGAACTAATATGAAAGATCCGATCAAACACGGAGGCAGAATCGGTCAGACTTTGTGCACTAGCCCAGCATACCGCCCTAACTTTTTCGCGCTTACATTGAAGATTGGCTGTTAGCTAGTGTAACTAGAGGGAACCGTATAGAAAAAGGTATAAAGTGATTGATGCGAGAATAAGTTAAAGATCCTGCATCTCGAGAAAATATTCGAGAAGGCACGTAAAAGGAGAGGCTTAATTGAGAATCCTAGCACCACTGTACAGGGCGTATGAATGGTTACTTTGGAGAGAGATCGGCTCCAAGAATGGCCCTAAGCACATAGGGATCATACTTGACGGAAACAGGAGATTCGCTAGGAGCAAGGGTCTTAACCCATGGCTAGGACATCGACTCGGCGCAGACAAGGTGAAAGACTTTTTACTTTGGTGTTTTGAAGCAGGGATAAAGGTCGTAACGATGTACGCTTTCTCGACTGAGAATTTCAAAAGATCCCGAAGAGAGATTGAGGAGATCTTCTCCATAATTAGAGAAAGATGCAATGAAATAATTGAAGACCCTCTCATCCATAAGTACAAGGTGAGAATAAAGGCGATTGGCCGCACCTACTTGCTTCCAAAGAGGATAAGAAATTTGATTAGGGAAATAGAGAAATCTACGGAAAAATACGATATGCACTTCCTTAACATTGCCATTGGTTATGGCGGAAGGACAGAGATAGTCGATGCCTTCAAAGAAATAGCGACAAGAATATCAAATGGTGAGTTAACCCCAGAGCAAGTCGATGAAAGACTCATAGGAGACCATCTCTATACAGCGGGCTTGCCAGATCCAGATCTAATAGTTCGCACCTCGGGTGAGGAACGACTGTCAGGTTTCCTGCTATGGCAGGCAGCGTACTCAGAACTCTACTTTTGTGACGTCTATTGGCCAGCCTTCAGAAAAATAGACCTGCTCAGAGCAATAAGATCATACCAGCAAAGAGAGAGAAGATTTGGCGTCTAAGAACGAAACAGAGGAGAGGTCGAACTAGAATTAGCAGAATCGGCAGACTTGCGAAGTTACTAAGATTCAGAAGAAAAGGAAAGAGAATAGGGTTAATCATAGATGGCTCCAACTTCGACTCCAAGGAGTATTATCCTATGGTTGGCAAGGTGAAGGCTCTCCTGGAAGACTTAGGAGTCACAAAGGTAGCAAAAGTGGTTGTCAGCCAACAGTCATCGCATGAGGGGACCATAAAATTGATTACACAACAAGGTTACAGCCCGATAGTCGTGCCAGGAGAAGTCGATGTCCATGTAGCCCTAGAGGCAACTGACATGGCATTCAACCCGAAACTCAGCTCCATTGTCCTTCTAACAACAAACCCGAATATTTTACCGGCTTTAACCAAGGCCAAGGAACTAGGAAAGGAGACCATACTGCTACGCATCCCAGACAGGACCAATGAAGCTCTTGAAAATGCTGCCGACATAGTCATACTTCTTGATTTCACCGGAAAACAAGAAGGAAGAAAACAAGACTCATAATAGCTGTCAATTAAGACTTCTGGGTTTCATTGAAAAAGCCTTTCTGAACAAGAACGGATAACTCATCCATCGTGAGTTTACCGCCTTTCTTGACCTTTTCCGATGCTTGTCTAGCGATTTGTTCTATCCTCTGTTGCACATCCTTCATTCTCTCATTTTTCTTCATTGTCTTCTCTAGATTAGTTTTCTCGTTAAGCGCTCTGATTTTTTCTTGTGTCTTCGTCAGACTAGAGAGTGTTAGGCTAGCGGAGTTGAATGCTTCAATGTAGTTTTCGTGTGCTTCGTCGGCCTGTTTCTTTAGATCGCCGATTTGATTCATCAGGTCAATGGCCTTGCTGTGGTGATCCTGAGATACCTTGACCTGTTCAAGCAACTGAGTTCTGAGTTCACCAAGCTTGTTCTTGAGCGCCCTTGCCCTATCAACAATGGGGGCAAGCTTGGCGTCAACTTCATCGATCATCTTGGTCTCGACCAGTTTCTTCTCCAGCAGGGAGATCTCCTTTACTACTTCATTTTCCTTGCTTAGACTCAAAACATTGGTCTGAAGAAACCATTCGAGCTTTCTGATCCTCTCTCTGACTCGATCAGGATCGTCTCTCAGTGACGAGATTAGCTCTCTCTTACTCGTACTAAGCTCATTTATTAAGCTCTTCGTTTCTTCGAGTTCCTTGCTAAAGCCTTGCTTCAGAACCTTGAGTTCAGCGACCTTTTCATTCGCGCAGTTCCTCTGCTCGCGTTCCTCCTTCAGTTTGACAGCAAGCGGACTCCTTGTCCTGTTTAGATCCTCCCGCCTAGCCTTCCACTCTAACCCCTTCTTATAGTAGTCTTCCATTTGATTCCTAAGTTCAGCTGATTGCTCATATAACCTGACTAGCTCCGGATTGGCTTTTCCCTGCGAACTCTCAGGCACTTCCTAGACACCTTGAGGAGATCGGTCACATGCAACCACTAGTTCATAGAACCTCATAAAGACCTACTTCTTGCTACCTATCAGGATTATGTCTCCAGCAGCGACAATCAGTTCATAGGGAACAAGCACTACTCCGCCATCCGGTCTATCTTTTCTTTGCTTGATCTTCACTTCTATCGCAGAAACGGACCGGGCATAGGAGTCGATCAAAACGTCAGTCACATGACCCACATACTTTCCCATTAGATTATACACATCTTTGCTAGTGATCTCAAAAACCCTGAAACTGCTAATGCTTCAGCCCTCCACATGATAACCTTCTGTCACCTTTTCTCTCCACTGACCGACAACATTATCCTTGCATCCACAATCTTCGCTCCCTGCGGGTAAACGAAAATAGGATTCAGGTCGAGTTGTTCAATCTCGGGGTGTTCGGTGACTAGTTTGGAAACTCTGAGGATTATATCTACGAGGGACTCGATGTCAGCGGGCTTTTGCCCTCTGATGCCCGTGAGTATCGGGTATCCCTTTATCTCTTGTATCATATCTCGCGCGTCGTATTCAGTCAGTGGAGCTATCCTAAAAGACACATCCTTCAGGACCTCAACGAAGATCCCGCCCAGCCCAAACATCAGCGCCGGGCCAAACTGTGGATCCTTAGCCATTCCAACGATAACCTCATGACCTTGGGGAGCAAGTTCCTCAACAATAACCCCTAGGACTTTTACATCATTCTTGAACTTCTTGACGTTCTTGACGATCTCCCCATAAGCCTCTCTAACCTCGGAGTCGTTCTTAAGATTGATCTTGACTGCACCAACATCACTCTTATGAAGAACATCGGGCGAGACTATTTTGAGTACAACAGGGTACCCTATTTCATGAGAATACTTGATTGCCTCTCCAACTGACTTACACACCTTGAACTTTGTTACGGGCATGCCATAGGAACCTGCAACTTCCTTGGACTCAGGTTCAAGCAGGAAATTTCTACCACTGGACAAAGCGCCCTGAACTATCTTACCAACGTTGTTAGTGGGCATCAGAACTCACCAGACAATAAACATTGCGACTCTTCCAGAAAACCCAACTCGTTCTTAAAGTTGAAATCTCTTCTTTATAAGCATTTTCTGTGAGAAAGCGAATGAGAACTGAGCATAAGCCGACAACTGCGACTCTGAGCAAAGCAGAATAATCGAATCTGATCGCTTCTTTCGAGCTGACCTCTCTACCGCGGTTCCTGAACCCAGATCCTCTCAAGTTCAGCGTACAACTGATCCAGTCCTTCGCCAGTCTCTGACGAGACTGGTATTATCTCACTTCGTGACCCTACCCGCTCAAGTATTTCGCAGATCATTTTGCTGACATCTCGAGTAACTCCTCTTCCAACGCTGTCCACATCCTCGTGCAACTGAGTTGAATTGGTTGACCACTCAACAATCCGATCAATTTCCTCTTTTGAGAGCATATCGCACTTGGAAAGCAGAGCGAGTTGTGTCGCTGCGAACCTGAACTGCAATGAAAGCCCAAGTAGAGATAGAGAAACGAAACCTGTTGGGTACCTAGCTAGGTTGGGGTCGAACAGATGCAGATTTGCCACCGTCGTACCCTCAAGCGCAGACACGATCAGCGGACCTGTTGAACGATATGCAAAGAGTTCAATCTGTCCTGGCGTGTCTATAATAGCGTATTCTCCCTTGAGACCCTCCATCTCCTCCTTGATTTTGTCGACTTGCCCTGCAACCATATCAACCGCAGCTATAAGCGCTCCATTTGGTCCCAAGCCGAGCTGGTTCATTATGTCATCAACACTAGCATAATCCCTAACGTCAACGTCAGGCGTGTAAGGTAACCTTCTAGCTGCGGGATCGAGATTTATTGTAATAACATCGAGATCATAATCCTTCATGTGGGATGCTAGGGTAGCTGTCAACGTTGATTTTCCGCAACCAGCAGTCCCTATCATTAATGTCAAGTGCAAGAAGAACACCTAGAAGTCACTGTTTGACTCCCTGTGATAATGAATCAAGTAGTTAGTATGTCAGGAGTATAAAAAGCTCTTGCCCAGCGCTATTTCCATCATTGTTTTAGAAGACTCCTAGAAAAATCGGCGCTCGGTCGCCATCGGTGACGTGTAAGTACTTGCTATGTTTTCATTATCAGATTGTTATCGCTTGTCTAACCCCCCGATAGACAGGAAGAGCAATAACAATACCACTCAAGACCTGCATTATGTTGATCGGCACCTCAACTATGGCAGCTATTCCGACTATCAGCAACTCATATAGGAAGTACCCAGTCACCATCAATGCGCCACCTACGAGTATGAATAGAACGATAACATCAGATCGATAAACCACATATGTAGCTACGAACCCAATCACGAGTACCGTGAGAAGTGAGAAAACAATCCATATAGTAGGATCTTCAACTAGATCTGCAACCCACGAAGGAACTACACCACCCCCGGTGAAATAGACTATACCAAGCAGGTCTACCAACACTAACATAAGGTAAGTTATAGTCGCTAACCCGGTCAGAACGAGTACTCTTTTACTCTTGCCCTTGAACGTTCCCAATCTGAATCTCTGAGAGAGTAGACCAACGACGAATCCTTCAACCCCTTTGATGATTAATGTTGCAGGAGCATAGATCACGTAACCTGTGAACACGTCCGATAACATGGATCCAACGCCACCTGCGAAGGCACCGACATACGGTCCGAAGAGAAGTGCAGAAATGTAGACCATAGAGTCTCCCAGATTGAAGAGACCTTTTGTAGCAGGTATTGGAATTTGAATTATCATCGTAGCTAGCGCGACGAGAGCAGTCATGATAGCCGTGAATGCAGTGAACCCGGCAGGAGAATGAACCAGAGTATCTTTTTCGCTTCTCATGTTATTCTCCCATCCTCCCTCGCAAACGTCGTTCGACTTCATAGCTGTTTTCACAATTCGTCTCTCAGTATTAGGTAAGAAGGAAAATAGATATAAGGCTACCCCTTAATATAGGTTTTAGCCTATATGTACGCCGGCACCAAGGTGACGAGAATGGAGCTTTGCTGCCAAGGGTGTAGTTCTTCCTTTGAGGCGACTGTGCCGCCAATCCAGACCTGTTCAAAATGTGGCGACCTTCTGACGGTAACGTATGATTACAAGGCTATCCAAGAGAAGATCTCTTGTCAGAGTATAGGGGCACGGGCGCCTGGCACATGGAAGTATTGGGAGCTGCTACCACTAAGAGATGCCGAGAGTGTTATATCACTTGGAGAAGGAGAAACATATTTGCATAGATGCGTGAGACTCGCGGAGATACTAGAATTAAAGAATCTCTATATCAAGAATGAAACCCTCAATCCAACAGGTTCTTTCAACGACCGTGGTGCCACCGTGGTAGTAAGTATGGCAAACCAAGCGAAGCTAGTTTCACTACATTGTGCCTCGGTCGGAAACCTCGCTGTGTCACTCTCTGCGTATTCAGCCAAGGCTGGAATGAAATTCAAGGTGTTCATGCCTAGGGAAGTGGACCTTGGGAAGCTGTATCAACTGATTGCTTACGGGGCGCAAATAACACTCATGGATAGCATTGACGAAGCAACTCTCGAATCGACAAGATTCAGAGGTAGCTACGGTGTTGGGCTCTCTGACCCTTACCTTGTTGAAGGAGAGAAGACAATCGGCTTCGAGGTCTGTGAGCAGCTAGGGTGGCATGCACCAGATTTCCTGCTTGTGCCTTTGGGCAGCGGTGGGAATCTCCACGCTATTTGGAAAAGCCTTAAGGAGCTTTCTGCGGTAGGCATAGTCCCTTCTCCTTCCACGAGCATGATTGGGATACAATCAGCACTTTGCGCGCCAATAGTTGAAGCATTTAGTCAGGGGAAGAGTGTCTCTGTAGGTAAAACAATTGCCGCAGAGATCGCGATAGCTAATCCTCAGTTCAAGAGGAACGTGCTGAGGGCGCTTCACGAATCGAATGGCTTAGCTACAGCAGTATCAGATGATAAGATCCTAGAATCTATACATCTCCTAGCCAAATACGAGGGCATATTCGCTGAGCCTTCGGCTGCTTCTACAATAGCTGGCCTTCGAGAACTCATTGATAGCGGAAAGATCGATCGGAGCGACGAAGTTGTATGTGTGATTACTGGAGCGGGTCTAAAGGATCCCAGTACAGCGATGAAACTTGTCAGCGAAAAACAAGGGATACGTGGTCTTGTTCCTTCCACTGGAAGAAGAAAGTTTGTGACTAAACTAGGCCCGACTAAGATGCAAATACTTGAGATACTTTCACTCAGGAGTCTCTATGGATATGGGATATGGAAGGATCTCAAGTCCAGACACAACGTGGAGATCAAGATCCCAGTTGTCTACCAACACCTCCAAGAACTGGAGGAGGTCTCACTAATTAGAAAGACTAGAAGTCGAGGGACCGTAGGAGGGCGCGAGAAGTTCTACTACTCTCTGACTGACCAAGGAAAGAAATTCTTGAGGTTGTGGGAGAAATCAACTTTCTGAAACATGATATCTTCATTCACCATTACTTGTCAACTACAAGAAGCATTCAGAAAATAAATGAGGCAACAATCGGGATGCATCTTGCTGATATTGCTTTCTAGATCAAAGCGATATGGAAGATTTAAGAACCCTCATCAACTTATAGGAGATCGGTGTTTTTCATGGACAGTCTTGAATTCAATTCAGAAGTCTTCGAATTCGAAAACAAAAACAAGTTAGTAAAAGTGACGATGACAAAACCTGCAGCAGATCTTCTGATTGCAGGAAGGGACTTGTCGTCCGTACCCAAAGGTCAAGATGTTCAGCTTCCCCTTTGGGCCGCCGAGGTGCTATTAAAGGCGAATGTCGCTGTAACTAGAGAGATCCAGAAACTGAATTATGAGGATTTCCATAAAATCCTCTGGAAGGAACAGAGAGAGAATCAGCTTCAAAAGCTGCCAGATGATTTCTACATACTTGCGAAGGAACTCATGAGTTCACTTCGTGAGAAGGCCAATAAGGAGACCCGTAGCCTGGATAGCATCAGAGAGATTGCTCAATTCGAAACGCTTCTAAGAGATACCGTATCGATCCGTCTCTCCAAGATTGTGAAGATCTCTCTGCGTGGCGGAGACCTTCATGGGATTATGAATTCGATGACAAGTGAAGAAGCATGGTTATGTCAACGATTAACTAAGCTGCTAGGATGTTGGGAGAAGGGGATATTGGGCAAATGAGGTGGGAATTCTAAAATGGCTAATCAAAGCGTTACAACAGGGACTGAAGAAGAAGTTGACGTGTTTCAACGTTTCTCGACATTCTTCAAGTCATATAGAACTGAATCTGGCTCATTGAAATATCGTGAGATGATCCAGCGGCTGCCCTTGACCGACGAGAAGTCAGTGGTCATTGATTTCAACGAGTTACTAAGATTTGACCCCCAGCTAGCCAAGCAGATCACTGATAGACCAGAATGGCTGAAACAAGCATCCGATGCGATTAAGGATGTTGTTGATCTCGAAGACCATGAATATGTTCTTAGGGTTCTTGAAAAGGGATCTGAATTCAAGGCTCGGCTAAGGAATTTAGAGGAGAAAGTTAACCTCCGGATGATAAGAGCAAGCCACATAGGTAAACTGATCATGATCGACGGAATTGTCACGAGGGTTAGCGAAGTTAAACCGCAGCTAATCACCGCCATGTTTCAGTGTAATTGTGGTCAGAAATATGAGGTTCCGCAAGTTGAGGGAAGGTACACTCCGCTCACAATGTGCCCGGCCTGCAAGCGGGATGGTCCCTTCGCATTGATAGCTGAGGATTCGAAATTTGTGGACTGGCAGAAAGTGAGGATACAAGAAATGCCTGAGGAACTTCCACCTGGGCAAATGCCGAGATCCATCGATGTCATTGTTAAGGAGGACCTAGTCGATGCTGCTAGACCTGGAGATCGCGTTGCGATAATTGGAGTTCTAATGTCGGTGCAGGACTTTGTTCCACGGAGAGGACGCTTGACTACATTCAGGACTTACGTCGACACAAACTATGTGGATAATTCGGAAAAAGAAAGTGAAAGAGTTGAAGTCACGCCTGAAGAAGAGCGGGTAATACTTGCTCTCGCCAAGGATGAGTGGGTTTACCAGAAGATAGTGAAATCAATTGCCCCATCGATTTATGGGCTTGAAGACATCAAAGAGGCTATAGCCCTCACTCTGTTCGGAGGCGTGCCGAAAACTCTTCCAGACGGCGTGAGGATACGAGGTGAGATAAATACACTCCTTGTGGGCGACCCTGGAACAGCGAAATCCCAACTCTTGATATACACTGCGGAGCTGGCGCCAAGGGGGCTCTATACGTCTGGGAAGGGTTCAACTGCAGCGGGTCTAACAGCAGCTGTCCTAAGGGATACAGATACTGGGGATATGACTCTCGAAGCTGGAGCGCTTGTGCTAGCTGATCGTGGGGTCGCTTGCGTCGACGAGTTTGACAAAATGAATCCCCAGGATAGAGTGGCTATTCATCAGGCTATGGAACAGCAAACGATCTCGATTGCCAAAGCTGGAATTGTTGCGACGCTCAATGCTAGGGCAGCTATTCTTGCAGCGGCGAATCCATCACTCGGACGATACAACATATACAAGAATCCCGCGGAGAATATTGACCTCCCTGTTACAGTTCTCTCAAGGTTCGACCTGATTTTTGTCATCATGGATAGGCCGGAGTCTGAGAGGGATAAGAGAATGGCCGAGCATGTACTCTCATTGCATTCATCAAGAGGAGTTGGTATTGAGGCTCCCATCACTCCTCAGCTTCTAAGAAAGTACATCAGCTATGCCAAGAAAAATATGACACCAGTGCTAACCCCTGAAGCCGCTAAGAAAATACAGGAATTCTATCTTGAAACCCGTGCAATAGGGGAGAACCCTGAATCTCCTGTACCGATAACTGCAAGACAACTAGAGGCCCTTGTGAGGCTAGCTGAGGCTAGAGCAAAAATGGGACTAAAAAAGGAGATTACCGTTGAGGACGCCGAAGCAGTAATCCGTCTAATGAAAACTTCGCTGAAAATGGTTGGGATAGATAAGGAAACAGGCAGACCAGACATAGATACGATCATGGTAGGCAAGAGTAAGTCCCAACGAGAGAGATTCGACATCATACTTGACTTGGTGCGCGAACTTGGAAAAGAATCTAAGGATGGAATTGTTCCAGTAGAGAAAGTAATTGATGCGGCAAGAGCCCAGGGGGTAGAAGAGCATTTCGCTAGGGCAGCTGTTACCCAACTGATAAGGGAAGGTGTGCTCTATGAGCCAAAGCAGGGACTTGTGAGAAAGGCATAGGGAAAAAGAGGGAATGTCTTCAGAGGTCTACCTCACTCTTGAAGATCAGAGAGTTGTCAGTTCCAGAGTCTGTCAAGGTCATCTTAGAGAAGGATAAGTATGTCGATCTATATCCGCCTCAGGAAGAGGCTATTAGGAGAGGGGTTCTCGATGGCAGAAACTTGGTTATGGCTGTTCCCACAGCATCGGGGAAGACTCTTGTGGCAGAGTTATGCATGATAAAATCGATAATAGAAAATGGCGGGAAAGCCCTCTACCTCGTTCCGCTTAAAGCACTGGCAGACGAGAAGTACAATGAATTCGAGAAATATGAGAAAATAGGGGTCCGAACAGCTTTATCAACAGGTGATTTGGACGGCTCAGATCATTGGCTTGAGAAGTATGACCTAATTATAGCGACAACCGAGAAAGTTGATTCTCTAATTCGTCACCATGCCAGTTGGATTGCTAGTTTATCCACAATAATCGCAGATGAGATACATCTGATTAATGACCATGAAAGAGGACCCACGGCTGAGGTTGTGCTTGCTAGACTGATGCAATTGAATCCCTCAGCCCAAATCATAGCTCTTAGTGCCACAATAAGCAACGCGGATGAAATAGGTAAGTGGCTCAGAGCTGAACTGGTGACAAGTGAGTGGAGACCAGTCAAACTGAAGGAAGGTGTATATGACTCTGGCGTGATTCACTTCGGAGATGGTGAAACAAAGCAAGTAGGAAGGAGAGTAGAGGTACCTGTAATCGACTTGGCTCTAAGTGTGGTTCAAGAAGGGGGACAAGTACTTGTATTCACAGATACACGAAAGAAATCAGTAAACTTGGCAACTAGGATCGCAAGATATACCACTTCACTAATTTCTAGCCCTGAGAACAGAGCACTCAAACAGGTCTCAAGTTCGATCCTGAAAACAGGCGAAGTTACTAAAGTAACTGAGAGACTTTCTGAACTTCTTGCGAAAGGCGTAGCCTTTCATCATGCTGGGCTAAGGTATCAAGAACGCAGAACCATAGAAAAGGGATTCAGGGAAAACAAGATAAAGATCGTTTGCGCAACTCCCACCCTAGCAGCTGGTGTAAATCTACCAGCGAGGATGGTGATCATTGACAACTACAGACGATATGAGACAGGACTCGGGTACTACCCGATACCGGTCTTAGAATACAAACAGATGGCGGGTAGAGCAGGCAGGCCAAAATACGACAAGGTGGGTGAAGCTATTCTCATAGCTAGGAGAGGAGAGGAGAGAACAACGTTACTAGACACTTACATTAACGGTGAACCTGAGAAGATTTGGTCAAAGCTTGGAAGAGAATCGGCATTAAGATCCCACATCCTCTCTTCAATAGCCATGAGTCTAGCAAGCGACCAGAGAGAGATCATGAGCTTTCTCAATAGAACCTTTTATGGCTACCAGTATGATCCGAAGGACATCGAGGGTGTGATCGAAGGCGTCCTAGAGTTCCTGATGTCAGAGAACATGATCAAAGAAGTGAAAGGAAGCAAGTTAGCCCCGACGCCATTTGGGAGTAGGATCTCAGAACTCTACATCGATCCAAAGTCAGCAGTTGTCATAAGAGACGGCATCCTGAGCAAGAAGGAAAAGACAATTCTGGGAACGATTCACCTAATATGTCATACTCCTGATATGGAGCCGATCTTCCTGAGAAGAAGAGACTACAAAGAGACGGAAATCTTCGCAGATGAGTCGCATGGTGAATTCCTTGTTGACGTTCCAGATCCGTGGAGCAACCCAGTGGAGTACGAGCAATTCCTGTCTGAGGTGAAGACGGCCCGTCTTCTACTATCCTGGATGGAGGAGGTACCTGAAGATACCATAATTGAAAACTTCGATGTCGGCTCAGGTGACATATTCAGGTATGTCGAGTCAGCGGATTGGCTTCTTTATTCAACCTACGAAATCGCCAAACTACTTAATACAAAGGCAGTTCTACCGTTGGTTGCGGACGTAAGAGAGCGGGTCACCGAAGGAGTAAAAGAGGAACTACTTGAACTCGTGAAGCTTAAAGGGATCGGCAGAGTAAGGGCGAGAATGTTATACAACGCTGGGTTTAAGACGATAAGGGATCTCAGAAACTCGAAGCCCTCCAAGTTAATGTCGATACCAACCATTGGACCTGAGGTTGCAAAGAGTGTTTACGAACAGGTAGGGGCGACCCTTGAGCAATCAGACTGGAACCTCATGAAAACAAGGAAGACAACAGAATCGGAACAGGAACTGCTAACACTGGAAAATCGTAAAAGGGAAGAGTAAAGTTTTATCCGACTTGATCTAATAATAGGTTTGTACTCTCAATCATCATCAGTTGGCGATTCTACTAGGGAAGTAAGCTGGTTCCATCTGTTAGTAGCCGAGGTGAATGGCTTTTGACTATCTGTCCTATTGATTCGGGAAGATATGGTTCTGAAGAGATGCGCCGAATATTCACTGAGAAAAACAAGCTTGACAAGTGGCTCCTTGTGGAGGCGGCATTAGCAAGAGCCAATGCCAAGGTGGGAAGTATTCCCGGTGAAGCTGCTGATGAGATCACGAAGAAAGCATCCACGAACTATGTCAACATTGAAAGGGTAAAAGCTATTGAAAAGGAGATCGACCACGACCTCATGGCTATGGTAAGAGCCCTCTCCGAAGTGTGTGGGGAAAGCGGCAAGTGGGTTCACCTCGGAGCAACTAGTTATGACATTGAGGACACCGCACTAGCACTGCAAATCCGCGAAGCCATAGGCATTCTCCAGCAAAAGCTCGATGAGCTTGAAGGAGTACTGCTCGCTCTTTGCAGAAAGCATCGAGACCAAGCTATGCCTGGGAGAACTCATGGGGTGCATGCTGCCCCAATTACCTTGGGGTTGAAATTTGCTGTCTGGGTGAGGGAGATCTCAAGACACATCGAGAGACTCAACGAGTGCAAGAAGAGGATACTCGTTGGAAAAATGTCAGGACCAGTTGGGACAGGGGCAGGATTTGGGCCAAGGATGTTTGAGATCCAAGACACTGTAATGAAGGAACTCGGGTTAAGACCGGCAGAAGTCTCTACTCAGATAATTCAAAGAGACCGACATGCCGAGTTTATCTCTTTGCTTGCACTAATGGCGTCTTCACTCGATAAGTTTGCGACGGAGATCCGGAACCTACAAAGGACTGAGATTCAGGAACTCATGGAACCATTCCGCATGGAGAAGCAAGTTGGTTCGTCTTCGATGCCTGCCAAAATGAATCCGGAAAAATGCGAGACAATATGCAGCCTAGCCAAGCTTATGCGACCCCTCGCCTTGGTAGCTTTTGAGAATGTTCCACTCTGGCACGAGCGTGATATCACAAACTCGGCCAATGAGAGATTCATAGTACCCCAATCATGCATTCTGCTCGATGAGATGTTACGGAGGATGACGAATGTTCTCAAAGGGCTTAATGTCCTGCCCGAGAACATGAAGAGAAACTTGGAACTGGGAGAAGGACTCATAATGTCAGAGAGCATAATGCTTCTCCTAGCAAAGAAGGGGATAGGACGTCAAGATGCTCATGAATTGGTAAGACAATGCGCGATGGATTCAATAAAATCGAAAAGACCATTCAGACAACTTCTCCTAGAGAACAAGATCGTGGGATCACATCTAACGGAAGCCGAAATCGAAGATGCTCTGAACCCAGAAAAATACCTTGGAAAAGCAAAGGAGATTGTAGACCGAGCGACGAAACTTACTATCAAAGAAAGGGAACAAAGAGGGCTGCCATCAAGAGGAACCTGAAGGGTAGCCAACTCCCGATAATAGAAGTGTTCCAGCAACATTTTTCAGAGAAGACAATCCGATACCAAATCTATGAATGAAGATTACAGTGACAAAACTCGGATGATCATTATGTCTCAAAAAGTCACAACGGCGCTTATTTACCATCCAAAGTACCTAGACCATGACACTGGATCCGGTCACCCGGAATCGCGATACCGACTCGAAGCAATGATGAAAGCTATCAAAGAAAGCGGACTACTGAAACATGAGAGTAGCATTAGACTATTCCAACCCTCAGAAGGAAACACTGAAAAAGCAATTCTAAGGATCCACCCAAAATCCCACATTGAGTTCGTGAAGAAGATCTCGGCCAGTAGCACATACGCAGATCCAGACACACCAGCTTCTCCCGATACTTACGAAGCCGCCGTCCTTGCAGCATCTGGTATCTTATTGGCCGGGGAAAAAGTAGTCGATGGAGAAGCCAAGAATGCGTACGCAATGGTGAGACCACCAGGACACCATGCTGGCTCCACCTCAGCGAGAGGATTCTGCTTTTTCAATAACATAGCCATCTTAGCTGAACAGCTGCACCAACAGAATAACTTCGACAGGATACTGATCCTTGATTGTGACTGTCATCACGGTAATGGCACTCAAGAGATATTCTATGACAAGCAATACATCTTGTACATTAGTTTCCATCAAGACGGAAGAACCCTGTACCCTGGAACCGGTTTCCAAGATGAGGTGGGCATGGGCGAAGGAGAAGGATATACGGTTAACGTTCCTCTTCCTCCTCTCACAGACCACGAATCTTACCTCAAGGCTGTGAGAGAAATCGCGGTTCCTATTGCAGAGCAGTACAAGCCTCAGATAGTTCTGATGTCAAATGGGTTCGATGCACACCATTTGGATCCCATATCATCTCTACAACTGACGGCTGAGACTTATAGAGAAGTAATGAAGACGGCCATTGGAATAGCAAACAATCTGTGTGGCGGCAAACTCGTGGTCACCCTGGAAGGAGGTTACTCCTTAGAAGCGCTTCCTCGTTGCATACTTAGTGTACTCTCCGAGTTAACGGGAGTGAAAATAGAAATCAATGACCCCCGGCCGAACTCTGACGAGCGAGTGAGAAACTACATTGAGAAACTAATAACAGAGGTGAAGAGAATACAATCAAACTACTGGGATATCTAAATACCCAATTCTCTAATGAAGAAGGAAGATCCCCTTACAATGTGACCTTCTCTAGTTGCTTGAGAACGTATTCCTGTGTCTCACGTGGAGCGGGTTGTTTTCTTACAATTCTCCCATTCTTGATCAGAGGCTGGAGTAACGGCTCCATCCTTGACCTGCAAACTGGACATGTTGGGTTCTCGTCGAATGAGATTGCTAAATCAACGTAGCAGTTCATACATCTATACACCTGCTTCTTGCCAGAAACTTTACCACGCTTAGTTATGGGCTTCCCTTCGATCTCAACGATGTCAAACGAAAGGTCCACTGTCGGGGAGTTGCTTATGTAAGTGCCAACTCCAAAACCGTCGGCAAGTTGAGCGAGTTCCTTGACCGACTCTTCATTAAGCCCACCCGAGACCATGATCTTCACGTGGTTATGCCCCCTGATGTCTAGTTCATGTCGAACTTCCCTCACAATGTCAGGCATGTTGCCTCTTCGGCTTCCAACGGTGTCAAGCCTAACCATTGAAAGACGCTTCCCTAAAGTTTCAGCCGCCATCAAAGACTCGATCTTCTCATCATACATCGTGTCACACAGTGCGACCCGTGGAACCTCGCGTGGCATAATCTCGTCAAAAGCCTTCCATGCCTCAGCTTGGCTACCAAAGGCATCGTAGAACAAAAGGATCAGAGTATGCGGGAGGGTACCCGATGGCTCAATTCCGATTAGCTTGGCTCCAGCAACGCCACTCACACCATCCGCTGTCCCAACATAAGCAGCGTAGTCTATTAGCGGAGCAATCGCAGGATGCATCCTTCTAATACCAAAGCTCAAGAGGAACTTGTTAGGCCCAATAATCTTGCGCAGCCTAGCAGCCCTCGTTGCGATACCAGACGACTGACAGATTAAGCCCAACATAGAAGTGTCATACAACACAAACTCTGAGAAAGCGCCTTCAACAACCATAACAGGAGCTCTAATGCCTGAGTGGTCCCTAGCGTGGAAAACCGTTCCCTCTAGCATACAGTAGACATCGATGGGAAGACCTTCAAGGAGCCTGGCGACTTCGCCGACACCACACAACACGCCCCAATCAACGTTGCTTGGAAGCGACCCGGTCGTCACCTCCACAACGACTTTCTTATCACCCAATCCTTTTTTCTCCAGAATCTCCTTCGTCCTAAAGAGGTAGATATCTGCAGTGTCCCCTTTTCTGATCTCATCGTCATCCGCATAGTAAAAGAGACGGTCCTTTCTCACCATTGTTGCAACCACCTGTTACCTGAGAAAGCGATTATAACAAATGGTGGGGCCGGAGGGATTTGAACCCACGATCGCCTGCGCCCCAGGCAGGCATCTTGATCCATTCTAGCCCAAGCCAGATGAGGTAAGGGAAGCTAGACGACGGCCCCTCTTCTTTTTACTTTCTTAGATTTTTTCATTCCTTTATTTACGCGATGCCTTACACAAATCATTAGTATAGGAAATGCTCTGCGGTTCTTCTTAAGCGATTCAATGTGTGTATTCTGTACCAAGACTTTAATACAGAGTTATATTAAATATTTGGTACTAAATACAGGCTATTCGCGTTTGGTCTCTTATCTGCCTTGATGTCGTAATGTGTGTCACGTGGGGGTTTTTGGGTGTGGCTTCCTTGGTAGCGACGGTTCGACCTAAGGACGAAATAAATGAAGCTGTTCGTACGGTCGTAGACCTTGCCGGCGGAATTGATGTCAAGGCGGGCGAAAGCGTTCTGATCAAGCCAAACATGAGTTGCGCGAAGCCTTCAGGGAGCGGGCTCGTCACTAGCGTGGAGGTTGTTGCTTCTCTGGTGAAGTTGGTCAAGGATATGGGCGCTAAACCTCTTGTGGGTGACTTGCCAATTGTGGGATGGGATCCTGAGGAGACCTATCGTACTATAGGTATTGAGAAGGCTGTAACGCGGGCTGGGGGTCAGTTTGTCGACTTCTCTAAGGACGAAGCAGTAACGATTCATATTCCTAACGCCAAAGCTTTGAACAAGGTAAAGGTTGTGAAAACGGCTCTAACTGTCGACAAGATTATCTCTGTTCCTGTGTTCAAGCCACACTTCTATACTGGAATGAGTCTGTGCATTAAGAACCTCAAAGGATTGACGTGGCAGGATCAAAGAATGAGAATTCATGTCCTTGGTCTACACGAGCCTATAATCGATCTGTTCCAGGTTCTCAAAGGAAAGATTGCCTTTGGTCTTGTCGATGGCACTATTGGCTCAGAATCTATTCGTCCTTCTGGTCCGTATTATGGGCCTACTGAGGGCAAGCCAGCAAGGTTCAATATGTTGATTGCAGGAGAGGACATTCTCGCTGTTGACGTGGTTTCAGAGAGGATTGCAGGATTAGATCCTTTCGAAGTCAAACTCAGTCGATTGGCATATGAGAGAGGACTTGGTGAGTTGGAAGATATCAGAGTCAAAGGTGACAAGATCCCCCCTGTTCTGTTGCGACAGAGTTTCTTTGGTACAGCCCTTCGTTCTTTGGTTCCAATTTGGACTTCACGATTCTTCAACCTCATTACTCACCCTGTCGTGAAGAAGATTTTTGGTCCAGGTGTTAGGACCTTGCACTCAGTTGAAAAAGATCTTAAGAGTAGCAAGGTAGGCTCTATTCTCTTGGTTGGGGATTGCGATCAGTGTGGCGTATGCATCAAAGCCTGCAAGATGAAGAATATTAGTCTACAACGCGGCAAACCAGTAATAAGAAATCAGGACTGTCTTCGGTGTTTAATCTGCGTTGAGGTCTGTCCAAAAGGTGCTCTTGCTCTGAGTCGATTCTGGGCTCAAAGTAGCCAGTCTGGCCGTTTTGTGTAGTACTTGGTTAAGAATTCGGCAAAACTTTTTTTAGCGGAGTAGTAGGGGAGTATTCCTTCGTTAAGAACTACTTCTCCTCCTTCCTTAATCCATTTAGCGATGTCTTTGGAGATGCCTATCTCGCTAAGATTTTCGCTTTTTAGCTTTGCTTCGATTAATTGTTTGGCGTTGCAGTATTCTCTTTTTAACTCTACTTGCCATTTTCCGTCCTTGATCCATGGTCCGGCTATGGTCTTTTCACTGTGAAGGTGTTTTTCGAGGAATTTCTCTTGGTTGGGGTCGCCTGCTGCCGGTCCTTCGTGGACTTTTACTGCGGACAGGTTGTTTGATGCCAGTTCTATCACTATGCTTGCATCTTTCTCTTCATCTGACCAGGAATCATGGCTTACTACTTCAAAGTCGTTGAGTTCAAGCAATTTCTTCAGTGCTCTCGTAGATCTTCTCAATTCCCCCCATATGATGTCAGGTGAAATCTTCTGGCAAGGTAGCAGAACGAACAATGTATCCGTTTTCCTATTCTTAGTCAAATTGCTTAGTTGTTTCATGGTTAGAGGTTTCACCATGGATGGTTTGAAGAATTTGGTGGATGGATTTGCGATGAACGCTCTCGTTGCGGCTTTTAGGTCTGCTATCCGGTCAAGTGAGACGGCGGCAGCAACGTTTCTCGCTGGGTCTATTGGATCAATCACTATGAGCGGTTCGCTGAACATTTTCTTGGGTGTCTCTTGTTCGCCGTAGTGCCTTTCTATGTCAATGATTTGTGGAGATAGCCATCGCAGGGTGTTTCTCAGAACCTCTTCAAATGATCCATAGTGTAAGGTTAGGAGCTCACATAGGTATCCTGAGAAGCCGCTTATTTTTAGCTCGGCTCCATAGACGCCGACGCCTTTCATGAATACTTTCAGCAGTATGACCTCATTCTTATCTTTCTCTTTGAGTCGTCTTGAGAGGTATTCTGTGTGAAGTGGTGTTCTATCGACCGATGTTACTCTCTCTGAATGGGTGGAGATCTTGTAGCATGGAACAATATCGATTCTGTAACTATCTATGGTTGCTTCTACGAATGGGTGCTCAGCGTAGCGTTCCCTCCACTTTCCATGGGACGCAGCCTTCCCAAGTTCCATCCCTATTCTCTTGAGATCATTCAGAGGGTATTCTGGTGAAAACAGGATGAAGATATCTATATCTCGTTCTCCAGATACCCAAGTTTCGTGAGCTATGGAGCCCTCAAGCTCTGGGTAGGCGTCCACCTTCAGCCTTTTGATCTCGTTGTTAAGGTCAGTGACGACCTTTGAAACAACGTTTGAAACTTCTTTTTTCTCCTTTTCTCCTGGTTTTATCTGTTTGAGGATTTCTTCGCAGATTTGCTGGATCTTCGAATTCATTTCAATCCTACCCAATTCCCCCGTAGTTGTAAAAACGAGAAGCCTTGCTTAATGAAGTTCTGTCTGTTGTCTATTATGGTTTTCCCTTGACTTCGTGAAGGGTTGTGTAGATGGGTCCGCGCGGAGTCAGCATACTCTTCTTGAGTTTGATCGTGTTTACGATCATTTTCCCAACTTCTACATCTAGCGTCTCGTTGAGTTTCTGAATAAGGTCTGCTCTGTTTCTCCCACTTCTAACGCGGCCTATAGTTAGGTGAGGTGTGAATCTCTCGCCTTCAGGTCTGAATCCGATTTCTCTCAGGTAATTTTCGAGTTGTTTTGCTACCTTAGCAAACTCGTCTCTCCCGGAGGTTACCCCTATCCATATTACGCGGGGGTTACGCGGAGTTGGAAAGCATCCTGTCCCCGCTATTTCGATTGTAAAGGACTTATAATCCAGTTTGTCCATGCGGGCTATGACCTCATTTACGGTGTACGGGGGTATCTCTCCTAGGAACTTCAGCGTGAAGTGGATGTTCTCCGCTTCAACAGCTTTCATGTCGGCACCTACAGCCAGGATTTCCTGTTGTAGTTGGAGAACTTTTTGGAGAAGTTGAGGGTCTAATTCCACTGCTATAAATGCTCTTATTTTGTCCAATTCTCGCATCTCCCAGCAGTCCTCTTGGCCACACATTCATATGCGTAATTATTTTTTTATAGGCTGTGCTGGCGCAGCAATCAGTTGAGGATGGAAATGCGCCGAGCGAGTCACCCAAAATGATTAATATATGTGTTCTTAAGGGTCACTTGGTCAGTGGGCTTACATAAGTTTATTTCTGCATTTTGATTGAATATGATTTAGGAGACTTGGGTGAAGTAGTTTCTATGCCGAAACGAAGTAAAAGGATCAGAATGGATCGCGATGAGTCATTCATCGAAGAGATTGAAAGAGAGGAGCCCATACTTACTCCTGCCGAACTAGTCATCTTACGGCCAGCAGGTTTTCCGTTGCGGACGCCAGGTGACGATAAGCCACTAAGGATAACAACTGATAATCCTCTCCTTTTCCGGGCATACGCTACTGATCAATGGCGTGGACAGAGGGTCAGGAAAGGAGATTTCCTTTTTGACCAGGAGACCTTTCCTAACTTCGCTTTCGAGGCCATAGATGTGGTTCCTGATGATGCTTGCATAACTTCAGCCACCAGAATTGTACTAGAGAGTATGCAAAGGATTACCCTTAACCTGAGGACGCATGTGACGTTCCACGATATCATCGGCAATGAGTCCGCCAAAGAGAAATGCGAGATCATACAGAAGTACCTTTCCTCACCCGATAAATTTGGAGACTGGGCTCCTCGCAACATTCTCTTCTACGGTCCACCTGGGACAGGGAAGACGATGACGGCGTTGGCGCTGGCCAACGAAAGCAAAGTTCCCATATTCTTATCCAAGGCAACGGAATTAATAGGCACTTTCGTTGGTGAGGGAGCTAAAAGAGTTCATGACCTCTATGCCGAAGCATCTCATTCAGCCCCTTCTATAATATTTATTGATGAACTAGATGCGATTGGGCTCGATAGGAGATATCAATCAATTAGGGGAGACGTCTCCGAAGTTGTGAATGCACTACTTGCTGAAATGGACGGACTCAAAACGAATGTGGGTGTTGTAAGTATAGGTGCAACGAACGCACCGATATTTCTGGATGTTGCTGTCCGAAGCAGATTTGAAGAAGAAATAGAGTTTAAGCTACCTACACTAGATGAGCGAATAGAGATGCTACGCCATTATGCTAGAAAGTTGCCACTACCTGTCGAGGCAGATCTCAGGAAGTGTGCCCTGAATTTGGAAGGTGCCTCAGGTCGTGATATTAAGGAAAAACTTCTCAAAGGAGCTCTTCACCTCGCCTTCTTGCGAGACGCCAAGGTCATAGATAATAATATCCTCAGCGAATCCTTCGAGAAGATGAGAAGAAACTCAAGCCGCATCGTACCTTCCCACTTGTTTACTTGAATGGAAATTCCCATCGGTCCTGTTTATCAGCTATTGAGAAGAGAGCACTTCCTATTTCTTGGAGTAGGATGAAGCATAATGAAAATCATCGGCATTGTCGGGATGCCCGGTTCCGGAAAATCCGAAGCAGCGGACATCGCTAGATCCATGGACATACCAGTAGTGAATATGGGTGATGTCATTAGGAAGGAGGTATCCGAGTCGGGTTTGGAGATCAGACCCGAGACTCTTAGGTTGACGATGGTTAGACTTAGGAGGAAGTTCGGAAAGGGTGTTGTCGCTGAAAGGTGTTTGCCTTTAATTTACTCACTCTCCACGCATGGAATTGTAGTGGTCGATGGACTTAGAAGTCTGGATGAGGTTAAGGTATTCCGCCAAGAATTCCTAAATTTCAGCATTATCGCGATTCATTCGTCCCCAAGAATCCGCCACGAGAGACTAAGGGAAAGACATAGAAGTGACGATCCTAGTACTTGGGAAGAATTCTGTGAGCGCGATGAGCTTGAGCTGAGTATTGGTATAGGAGAAGTTATCGCACTTGCTGATGTCATCGTATCCAATGAAGGAACACAAGTGGGCTTCAGGAAAGAATTAAAGAAATCAATATTGAAGGTGGCTGCTGATGATTAGGATACAGGTTGAAGTTCCAGTTTACCCGACCGAGGATCCTGAGAAAGTTAGAAGGGCTCTCTCAAACATAATTTTTGGAATGAGCTTCAGTGAAAGGGTTGAAGGTGGAGTGAAATACCTGACTGGGGTATCTGAGGAGTCTAACACCTTGTCTCAGATAAAGAGACGTCTAAAAGATCAGTCAGCCTCAGCCTTTGCAAGACAAACTCTATCTAAGTCGATAAAAGAGGAAAATAAGGTGCAATTCTATCTTAACAAGCAAGCCGCTTTCATGGGGATCCTACACTTCTGCGAAACCAAGAATGAATCCCCCTTAGGACCAATAACGGTTGAGATAGAGTCAGACAATATAAAATCAGCCATAAACTACATTACTGGATATACCGAATGATTTTTGAGAGCTGAATTCTCACAATTGGGGAGCAGTGACCCTTGAAGATACTCTTTCTTGGAACAGGTGGAAGTGTTCCTACCATAGAAAGAGGCTCTCCGTCTGTAGCTCTAAGAACGGAGGGCGAACTGCTGTTCTTTGACTGTGGCGAAGGAACGCAGAGGCAACTTGCATTTGCAAAACTAAGACACGGTAAGTTATCAAGAGTATTCATCACTCATCTTCACGGAGATCACGTCTTGGGCTTAGGAGGACTACTACAAACTCTCTCGCTCTCGGGAAGAGAGAGACCCATGCAGATATTCGGTCCCCCGGGAATAGACAAGTTCATTGAAGCTCTTAGAGAGACCCTGCAATTTATGCCTACTTTTCGAATTACCATAAATGAAATCAGGGATATAGAGAAAGTATTTGAAAACGACCAATACACCATCAGAGCCTGCAAGGCGGACCACGACAATATCCCATCGTTTGCTTTCTTGTTTGAGGAGAAATGGAGACCAGGAAGATTCTCCGCTGACAAGGCAAGGAAACTCGGGCTTCCTGAGGGTCCTCTATGGAAGAAAATTCAATTTGGCGAATCTGTGAAACTCAAGAATGGCTCGATTGTAACATCTGAAATGGTTGTTGGACCTAGGCGCCCAGGAAGGAAAATAGCGTACTCTGGAGACACGAGACCAACCAAAGAAATAGTTTCCTTAAGTTCCAACGCAGATGTACTAATACATGACGCGACGTACGATGAGAGTCTGCTTAACAAGGCCGTGGAGTATGGGCATTCCACTGCTAGCCAAGCAGCTGAGGTGGCTAGAGAGGCAAATGTTAGGCTTCTAGTCCTAACTCATATCTCAAACAGGTACAAGGATGATGGAATTCTGCTTGAGCAAGCTCAAAGGATTTTCCGGAACACTGTTGTGGCAAAAGACTTCACCGAAATCTCAGTACCGTCTCATGATGTAATTCAATGATTTTCCCAGAACTATGTTCTCTCAAATATAGCTATTCTCCTTGTAAGGCTTCTATGAACTCTTGCAGAGTGTGCCTCAACTATTCGTAGGTTTTTTGACATGAGTGCATTAAGATTGATGGATGACGGGACTGAAAGACATAACTTGCTTCCTGTTTTCAGTAGTGAGGTGACTCCACCAAGAAATTCTTCAACGAGAGTCGGTGTTTCCTCACCTTTGGTCGACGACGACCTTCCGTACGGGGGATCTGTTGCAATTGAGTCTACTTCCCTGAGTGGGATACATCGGGCATCGCCAACACAAACGCTAGCTAAACTTAGTCCAAACTGTCTCAAGTTTTTCTTCGAACCTATCACCATTTTTGGATCTATATCCATTCCAATTGTATTGCATCCTATTACTCCAGCTTCGATCAGGATTCCCCCTGACCCGGAGAATGGGTCAAGGAATTTGCTGTTGGGTCTTGCTCCCGATAGATTTACCATGGCTCTGGCTAGACGCGGATGCATGGAAGTAGGGTGGAAGAAAGACCTGTTTCCTGGTCTGCGATCAGTGAATCCCTTCTCTTCAGCTTCTGCGACGTTTAGACAGATAAGCGCTTTATCATTTGTGATGATAATGTAGAAAAGAATACTCGGATTTTTCAATTCAACAGGAACATGGCTAGATTTTCCTTTCATTAGAGTGCCTACTTCCTTTTCAAGACTGCCTTGATTGATTCCCTTTGCATATTCCTTTATCCCTTTTACTCTTACGGCGAAGGATCTTTGTCTTCTGAGGAGCCCATGAATATCCAGATCATTTATGACTTGAAGTATAGCTCTGGGAGTATTGAGTGATTCAGCTATGAGGATACAACTTCTTCTCACCATTCCGGCTTGTCTTACGACAACTTTGCAAGCATCCAAGGGCGCCCGGAGTACAAGAACCTGATCGAACTTCTCAACGTCGGTAAAAGGAATCTTGTTGCTTTCTAGTATGCTTATGCACTCTGAGTAAGGGATCGTAAGATTATTTCCGAGCAGCAGAAATGCGATCTTATTTGACCTTTCGTCCATATCTCTGATCATTCCTCTTCTGTGGTCACGAGAGCGTCACTCTCGCAACTCATCAGTTGGATCATTTCACTCATAGAAAAGTCCTTAAGTTGTCTTCTTGGTATTACTATGATATTGAGAGCTATAACGATCGCTTCCTGGTTTCTTCTTTCAATTTCGTCGGTGTAGGATTGGAATGTGGCGAATAGTTCGTCCCGACTCTGTGGAAGTCTGGAACGATAAGTTGGTCAGATCTAGGCTATCAAGATACTACGGCATCCTTAAAGAGGTTTTCCTACCCAAGTTCAAGATAGCAAAAATGATACCCGTTCATGTTCGCTTGAATTCTCCCGAAGAGGAGTTGTGGAAGGAGCATCAAAGAGCTTCTGAGGCTTTCAATAGAATGATGTCAGACCTCGATCAAGGAAAGGCAAACCCCAAGGAGATTGAAGCCCAGTCATTTGCCACTTACCTAGATTTGAAGATTGAGATTGTCAAGAGAATAATAGAGAACTGCCACTTATGCGAGCGCAGATGCGGAGCTAACAGGTTAGAAGGCGAAAAGGGGTATTGCAAGCTTGGCAGAGAATCCCTAGTGTCGACCTTCTTCCTCCATACGGGCGAGGAAAGTGTCTTAGTTCCTTCTGGAACAATTTTCTTCACCAGCTGCAATTTTGGTCCGTGTGTGTTCTGCCAGAATTTCGATATATCAGGGGACCCTGACAACGGTCAGGCGGTCACGGCAGTTCAATTGGCGAAGATTGCTTCCGATCTTAAGCGTGAAGGGGCGCGCAACGTGAATTGGGTCGGAGGATCTCCTACGCCCAGCCTTCACAATATATTGGAGTCGATGAAGTATCTTGGAGCAAATATCTGCCAACTTTGGAACTCGAACTTCTACATGTCCAATCAGTCTACTGAGCTTCTTTTGGACGTGATTGATTTCTGGTTGCCCGACATGAAATGGCGTGACAACAAGTGCGCCTCCAAGTATTCGCGAGTTCCGAACTATTGGGATGTGGTCTCGAGAAACCACCGGGCGGCCTACGATCGCGGCGGTGGCGAAATGATTGTTCGGCACTTGGTCATGCCTGGACATATCAAGTGTTGCACGAAGCCCATATTGGAGTGGATTTCAAAGTATATCCCCAGAGCTCTTGTCAACATAATGGGACAATACAGACCGACCCATCTTGTCCCCACAAGCAGGGAATACGCTGAAATAAACAGGAGGCCTTCTCACGATGAGATGGAAGAAGCACGTACATATGCTGATGAACTTGGGTTACTATGGAAACCAGTTAGCTAAACAAGTTAAATCGACAGATAAGAACTGCGATATCCCTGTAACTAACTGTCAGAGCCTCCTGAGTAAGATGGACAAGAATCTGCTCTTCCGCATGTCGATCCGCATTCTGTGAACACTTGAGCAGACTTAAAAGTCAACCCGTACATTAGTAGTCGGTGACGAGTTGGAAATGGTAGCTTATTGCAGAGGTTAGTGTGGTTTATGAGGTAGGTTTGTAATGAATTGCCCGGAGTGTGCTGGTGAATTAAAGTTCGATAGAAATCTGCGCATATACATCTGCACTCGATGCGGCGCAACGTGGGATCGAGAAGAACTTGATGTAGCTAGGGAGAAGCTGATGGACGAGATCTACGGCGGTTTTGAAGAGGGCAAAGAAGAGAAAAGCAAGAGACGAAAAGAGTATTTGGATTGGTGGACTTCCAAAGAAAAGAAAAAGTGACCTAATCAGAATAAACAGCATTCAGGAACGGCACTAACAATTGATCCAAGGCGCATACGTATGTCATTAAGAATCGATTCGGCTAGACTTGGTTCCATTGCTATTAATGGCAAACGTTATGAACATGACGTCTACATCTATGCAAACGGAAAGGTAGAAGAAAGATCACCCCATGCGGGTAAAACCATAAGCACTGACGAAATCAGGAGCCTACTAAAGTGCGGCACCCCGAGCGTACTCATAGTAACCACAGGCATGTCTGGAAACATCAAAATAAGCAAAGATATCGAAAAGATTACCCGTGGCCTTAGGATCGAACTGGTTGTCGAGATAACACCTAGAGCGGTTTTTTCGTTTAATGCAGCGCAAAGTCAGGGGCGTAGCGTAGCAGCGGTAGTTTGTGTGACAGACTGAAAGTGTAGGGTGATTTTCTTTTCTCTCAGGCTCATGCTTCATCAAAAGTCACTGAATGTCTTGATCAACATGTTCACTGGCTGCTTTGTAATGCTGCCTCTTCTTGCTCCTATCAGGAACCCTACTCCCTTCTCGTGTGCAAGGTCTACTAGGCGCTGTGTTATTACTCCGTCGAACACGATTGCATGAATTCCTTCGAGGGACGGTATGATGTCTGTAAGTTCCCCAACTGGAGCCTCCTTCAATAGTTCAAACTTATTGTTCAGTAGTGCTGCTTTTAACGTTCCATTAATGGAGCCTACGTACTTTGAGACTTGGTTTGATGAGCTGGGATCTCTCTCCTTCTTTTCTTTCATCTCTGTTGAACGAGGTTCCTTGCCTTTCTCTTGGGCTTTTTCAGGGACTACTGATGCTTGCTCAGCAGGAACTTTGTTTCTTAAGGCCTTTACGATTTCCTTTCTCGTGAGTTCCTCAACGTCTTTGCCTACTGGAGCGCGAGTAACATAATCTACGTCTGCGACTTGAAGTAGTTCCTTAAGTATCAGGTCCCCGCCTCTATCACCGTCCAAGAATGCTATTACTGTCTTCTTTCTGCTGAGTTCTATTATTGATTGCGGAACCTTCGTTCCCTCGACGGCTACGACATTCTTAAACCCATACCTCAGCAAGTTCTGTACATCCGCTCTTCCTTCGACCACGATTACCGTATCCGAATCCGCTATTCCTGGGCCTGCCGGAAGTTCTTCCGGCCCATACTTCCCAATTTCTCCGCTCTTGATAGCATCCACGACTAGTTCTGCTATTTCTTTGCTTTCGGGAGCTATCTTTTCTTCCCATTCGCGCAAGATCTCGGATGCTCTCTTGGTTATCTTTCTCCTCTTAAGCTCCCTTACATCTTCTATTCTCTCTACCCAGAATCTAGCGGTGCAGGGTCCAACTCTGTCAATTGTCTCAAGCGAGGAAGCTAGGATTGCCGTTTCAACCTTGTCGATGCTGGAAGGTATTATTATTACTCCACTCGACTTTCCGCCTTGAGCATTAACGTTTACTACTATTCGTCCAATGCGACCCGTTTTTTGCAGTTCTCGAAGGTCGAGTTCGTCTCCAAGTAACCCTTCTGTCTGTCCAAAGACAGCCCCTACGACATCAGGCTTCTCGACGACTCCATCGACCTCAAACTTTGCCCTAACAACATACTTTGTTGTAGTATATTCATCATGAGCTTCTGACATTGACTGTTTCAACTCCTGATAAGAGTGATGCGTAAAAACGGTAATTGAATAGATCCTAGTTCCACTATCTATCTTAAATGAATCTTTCCGCAAGACGAAAAACTTGCGTTCATATGCTTTCAGCAGAGTTTACTATGAATTGGTTGATATTTAACTTTTCTCGAAGTCCCTTGATTCTATTAAGTCCCTCGATCTGCCTTGTGGCCCAACTTATGGCGTTTCTGGCTTTCCTTCTCATTATTGTTTGAACGCCCCACACGTGCAGGTGGCGTGTGATCTCCTTAGCTAGTTCTTCTCCTTCTTGGTCGAAGTCCGTTAGCACTATAACACTCCTACAGGAGGCGATCTCTTCGGCTAGCTCAAACATCTTTTTGCCTTGGGTTCTTGTCTTGATGATTCTTCCTTTTATTCCCAGGTCTTTGAGGGCTTGTTCGTCTTTCATTCCCTCAACCAAGATAGGGACTCCCTCTGAGGAATAGTCAGCTAGTTCGGCGATCACATCCGATATTCTCTCGATCTTAGCATCATTATTATGGCGCGTCCTTTTCATTTAGAAAGCCTCTGTCAAGGGAACAAGTCGAGTTCAGTATCTGGGAAAGACGTATGTTAGTGGACTGCTCGTAGTAGCTCTATGGAGAAATAACAGATGTTGAGCTTCTGCCGTCAGAACAAATAGCATGTGCGTCCATTATCGGGTCATTCAACGCAATAACTTGGCCATCTTCTTTTTCGTATTCCCAAAGATCCTACTACTTTTCCTCAGATTCAGTCGATGAAGCAGTCAGATCAGGTTTTATGAATAGAATATTATTGCCTCTTATGAAGACCTCTCCAAATCTAGCAACATGTTCATCGTTCTCGATCTCTTCTGCTCCACTTAGAACCAAGTTCATGTAGTTATCCATTTCAATCAATCTCCCTTTGTACTCGCGCCCGTCCTTTAGTTTAACGAGCACGATGTTATTTATCGAACGCAAGAGGAGTTTCAAAGGCTGTCTTTCAGTCATTAGACCATCTCCAAAAATCGTTCCTATTACAACTCTTACCCACGCCATAGAAACATTGCTTGTAGTAAGACAGCTTGAATACTTAAATAAGTTTAGTTGTTCCAACCCCAATATCTTCTTCGCCGCTATCCCACTCTGATGTTATGTTTAGTCCAGTGGCACTTGATAGAATGCTTCTCTTTAGACTGAGCAGATCATGCTTCTTTTTCAGACAGGTCAATGCAACCTGACCCCCAACACTCGTAACACGAGCAATCTCTTTTATTGTTGAGGAAGGCTCAGGCATGTTCTGGAGTACCGTTATCGAGGTGACCCTGGTAAAGGTCTTGTCTCGGAATGGCAACGAATCAGCATCCGCTCTAAGAAAGTCGGCTCTTAGAGTGCTTCTTCTCAAGTTTCTTAATCCTACCCTTAGCATCTTTATCGAGAGGTCGACTCCAACTATAGAACCTATATTGTGACCAAAACCATGGAAAAGCAGTCCCGTCCCACACCCTACGTCTAGCACAGTGTCTTGTCTATTGGGCGATCCCCCTACATATTCATATTTCCTGCACTGTATAATACTGTACCTCTTGTCGTAGATTGACGCCGTTGCGTCATAAAGGTTCATCAACTCACGCTTCCTGCTTCCTGGTTGCTCTTTCTCAGTCAACTGATTCTCATCTCACTCTAATACGTCTTGATCAAATGTAATCTGTGATTTCCGTTTCCTCACTTTTCTCTATTTCGCGAAGAATGTTAGAGCATTTCTTTGGACTGAGTCTCCTAAACTCCAGATTCAGAGAGACAATGCTTCTTTGAGCTTCCTTAGTGATATTCTCCGCTACAAGTATTCCTCGAACACTGCGATCTTTCTTTCTGATATCTTCGATATACCTTGCAAGTTGGAGCGCAGCATCCCTTGTTGCTTTACCTCTCTTGATTTCCACTATTACGTAGTTCCCGTTCTTGTCCTTACCAAATACGTCCACGAATCCTGTTACCATCTCTTTCTCTGAGGTTATTGGCGAAAAACCGTCTTCGACTAGGCTGGGCCGGTATAGAATTGCCTTCTTCATGTCTAGCTCAGAAGCATATAGGCATAGCTTGCTTTCATCGATGAGATCTAGGACGGATACCGAGTAGAGTTTGTCGAAAGCAACCTTGACTGACTCAATGGGCCTCATCCTCACGGCTGTGATCTCTAGCTTGTTAGAGGACTGTTGAACTCTGAAGCTGCATCCCGCTGGCTGCCAATTGACTGCCCGATATCCATAGCTGCGATGTATCAGAAGCGCCTTGTCGTTGGTTATGATTACTATTCTTTCTCCCACACCTAGTGTGGAAGATGCCCGTCCTTTATACGATATTTCGCATGAGCCAACGACTACTATGGTTTTGCCTTTTTCTAGGGCTTCTTCGATGACTTTCTTCGCGTCGGTCGCTAATGGATTAACACTGACTTTAACAGGTTCCCTTTGCTTCATATCCATCTTACTCCCTTCAGTGATCCCAAGTCTTTCTCTGAGAACCCAGATCTATGACCATAATGGAAGCAAAAAGTTGGGAGTGCCACTTGGTTGGTGAGGCGTCCGGTTAGACTGCTTCTCCCTATTGGAAACCTTCTAATCAATATGATTAAAACACTTTCGTGTCAATGGAGTGCAGGATAGACGTGAGCAATCAATTGGCTATTCGACAGGAATAATTTCTTCCCTAGGGGTGACCTTGCAAGGATACTCCCAACTTCACGGATAATGGTGGAGCCTTTTTCGATCCTTAGTATACCTGCACGGGTCAAGTTTTCTATGTTGTTTTTTAATCTCTGGGTCACATCTCGAATAGCATCAACACCCTTCTCATTAACTATGAAATACGATGAGAATACCCATATTTGGCCCTGTTCAACACCATCAATCAGTGAGTTCTCGTCGTAGGCTCTCCGCGCCGTCACGTTAATCACATAGGTGACGTCAGCCCCCAGATCTCGGATTATTGAAATGAGTCTCTCTAGGTCTATCCTTCCAATAGATTCGTGGGTGACCGTGAGCAATGAAAACCCGCTACTATCTCTGGTTCTTCTATTGCGGCGGAGTGCGACGCTACCTACATTTGTGAGGGACTCGAACTCTCCTCCGACTATTCTCTTAAAAACGTTCTGAAGGTTTTCTCCTTCAAGGATTTTCACATGGCTATTTTCCCCGTGGAGTTCTCGGACGATCCTAAGTATTCTCTCTGCTAATGTCTCCGCTTTCTGACAGGCTTCTACCGCAGTATTTGCAGCAGCAGAGGTCAGGTATCTGACAGCCTCTTTTCTGACATCTATCTCAATGCCAAAAGAACTTACGTGTTCCGAAAGTATCCTGGTTGCTCTAAGGATTTTCGTCTCACGCATTCCTGAATTGTTATTACCAAGGCCGGTGGCCTCCTCAGCAGGCATTTCGACAATTGAAAGCGCTATGAATCTTCTTTTCTTGTCGTCCGAAAACAGTATACTTTTTCCAATGTTTCTCATAGTGCAGAGTCTGACTGTTGGTTCTTCGCTATGAAGCAGTCGCACAGCAAACAAGCTCGATAGTAGAACTAGAATTGCTATAGTTGGATTCTCCAAACTAGAGAAAGCTACCAGAACCAGAATAAGAAGCACTACCAGATTAAGGGGTCTGAGGATTCCCGAAAAATTCAGGTTCATACCCTGTCTTCTGATGCGATTCAATTTCCTTCGCCAACAGGAAATCCAAGAGGGTTCACAACCATATCGGTGTAGTCAACGATCGTATTTAAATTGCCACAAAACTGTTCTTGTGGGGACTATTTCACGTAGTCGGCCAAGTCTGCGCATCGACGAGACGAGGTATGTATTTCCCCGTGATCCTTCAAACATGTTCGTTCCCATACGATCTTGCGAGTAAGTCTACAACACTGCTAACCTTTGTCCCTATTCCAAGTGTTTGAAGAATGTCTTGTAGTTGAACCGCACAGAATGGACATGAAGTGACACACGTATCGGCTTGTGTCTCCTTCACTGATTCAGCTTTTCTCCTAGCTATTGCCATTGAAAGAGGCCTCTTACCAGCTCTAACTCCGCCCCCGCTGCCACAGCACCTGTCCGCGTCCTTCATCTCAATCAACTGAACGCCAGGGATCATTCCAAGCAACGTTCTTGGTTCATTCTTTATGCGTTGCCCTCTGTTTAGGTGGCATGGATCATGGAACGTTAAACACACATTCAACACCTTACTTGGCATGACCATCTTCTCTGGACCAAGCTCGTTCACCAGATATTCATTAATGTCATACACCCTAAACTCCGCTGTTCTCCCTCTTTCATCCTCAAGAATCTCTGGAAAATTGGTCTTGAGCGTTAGACCGCAACCGGCACACCCAACTACAACTTTCCCTACCCTAAAGTTCTCAAATATCTCTGTATTCTTGATGACTTGCTTCTTGGCAACGTCGATAGCCCCTGTTCTAAACGCAGGAGAACCGCAACACACTTGATCCTTCGGTATGTGGACTTCAACATTGTTTGCAGCAAGAGTGTTTATCAATGCCCTGCCAGTATCTTGCATCCTCAAATCCATCAAACATCCAGTGAAAAACGCTACCTTATCAATAGGCTCTTTGACTCTGATAATCTCTGGCACTTGTTCAAGCAAAGGGGTGTTTTTTCGTGCAACAGATCTTCCAGTCTCATCTACTAAATGAACAAACTCTAGGTGACCTGGAAGTGGACCCAATCCTTGCTTCACCGCAAAGGTTCTCAACTTTTCAATAGCTTTTGACGGTATATCAATCTCCTTTGGGCACGCCTCCACACATGCTTTGCACGTAGTACAATCATATAACCCGTCAACGATAGCCATCTTAACGCGATCTTCTACGTCACGAGGATCCAGCTTAAGTCTTGCAAGCTGCCTCATTGAGAGAGGACCAGCAAACTCCTGCCAAGCATCAGCAATAGTGGGGCACGCACTTATGCATGACCAACACTCGATGCATTTTCTGAGTTCTCTGACTGGTTCAATGTCACTCCTCATGATCACTTCGGGTCTGCTAGGGGGAGCTGTTCTCTCGACAAATGGCCTGATCCTCATTAACCGCCTCGTTCCTCTACTAATATCCGTTACGAGATCTTTGACGACATCAAAGTGCAAGAGAGGCGAGATAGTTATGCTCTTCCCTTCCTTTATTAGGGTGCGGCATGCTGCACATGGTTTTGTGTCTACAAGAAGAGCGCAGGAGCCGCACGAACCCTGCCTACATGATTTTCTGTAAGCCAACGTTGGGTCAAGGTTCTCATACACATAGTCTAACGCATCTAGAACAGTCATCCCTTCTGAATATGGAACTCTATAATCCTCATATCTCGGGGCATCATCTTTCCGATGATCGTACCGGAATATCTTCAATTCAATATTCTTCGTACTCAATTTGATCACCTTTCAGTAGTTTCAACTGAAACATGACAGCAGTCCGACCAATGTATCGGCTTGCGTACACAATAACACCGAATCAGTATTCCAACACATGTCACGTTGCGTTTTACCAAATCAATCTTCACTACTTCTTTATGATATCTCAAGTTTCTTAAAACAGGCATTAGATGCCGACACCGCCGAGAAGCATAGGTAATCATCCCCGAAATTTCATAATGGAACCTCCAGCCGAGTCACTAGAACCGGTTCAGTCCAAAGTTTCATTCCCTCGGCATCCTTAGCTACGTGTATGTTAACTAACCAGCTCCGGTTATCGGTTTTATTGAAATCCTTTCTATAGTGAGCCCCGCGGCTCTCCTTCCTCATTAGGGCTGCTCTAGTCACCATTTCTGCAGTCAACAGCATATTGGGTATCTCTAGTGATTCGATCCACTCCTTATTGTAGCAAAGACTTTTGTTTCGCGTGGCGATGGTTGACACTCTATTTCTCATCTTCACGATTTCATTAAGAGCTTCTTTGAGGGCTTCTCCAGTTCGGAAGATCCCAACTTTATTCCACATGAGTTTCTGCAATGTCTTCCTAAGTTCGATGGAGCTCAACCCACTCTTACTATCTAGAGGGGCGTAAGCCATCTTATGCGCCTCATCAACCTCAGATCTACTTACGGCTGGGGTTTCCGATAGTGACTTGGCAAGCATAGCGGCGTTCTCCCCGGCGATTTTGCCAAAAACTTGAGTATCAGCGAGGGCGTTTCCCCCCAGCCTATTTCCTCCATGAATCCCGCCAGTGACTTCGCCAGCGCCGAAAAGTCTTTTGACAGTGGTTTCAGCTCGTTCGTTAATCTTCAGCCCACCCATCAAATGATGGGCCGTCGGGCTCACCTCCATAGGCTCATTTCTTATGTCTATACCTATCTTGAGAAACAGTTCCAACATAGATGAAAGCTTTTCCTCTATCGACAAAGATGGGAGGTGAGATACGTCAAGAAAGACACCTTGGTGTTCGGTTCCTCTCCCTTCCAAGATCTCATTTGCGATACTTCTCGCTACTTCATCTCTTCCTGCAACTTCCATAAGCTTAGGGTTGTAGTTCTTCATGAAACGCTCGCCAAGGGCGTTATACAGAACACCGCCCTCTCCCCTTACTGCTTCGGTCACTAGGGTTCCTCGAGCAGACTCAGGGTACGCCACGCCTGTGGGATGAAACTGAAATTGCTCCATATCAACAAGGTACGCTCCACAGTTGAAACCGAGAGCATATCCATCGCCAGTATCCTGCAAAGCATTGGTGGTTGTGGAATAGATCCGCCCAGTTCCTCCTGTTGCCAGCACCATAGACTTTGATCTGAAAACGACGAAGCCGCCGGTTTTCATATTGACTGCAGTAGCGCCCACCACTGTTCCATTATTCATTAATAGGCGGGATACGAAGACCTCGTCCATGGTCCTTATATCTCTTCTTCTAACTTCTTCGGCTAAAGTCACCATCATTTCATGACCAGTTCTATCGCTAGCATAACATGTTCTTCTGTAAGTCTGCTTTCCAAACAGTCTTTGAGCAATCTTACCCTCAGCCGTCCTATCGAACAATCCTCCAAAGTTCTCTAGATCGAGAACGCGTTCACAAGCGTCTCTAACCAAGATCTCGCCAAGTTTCTGATTGTTCAGATAGGCGCCACCTTCAACAGTGTCCTTGAAGTGGACCTCAGGGTTATCTTGTGGGTCGACGTTGCCTAGGGCCGCGTTGTAGCCTCCTTCAGCCATAATGGTGTGAGCTTTACCGAATAGTTCCTTGCTAAGGAGAATCACTGAAACATTGTGATTTGAGGCTTCAATAGCAGCTCTACAACCTGCACCGCCTCCGCCTATGACCAAAACGTCTGTATCAATAAACTCATATTGCTCAACCACTAGAAATCGCCTTCTCGAAGCAACTCTATTCTGAATTGTTAGTGTAATGAGAAAAACATTGTTCTGTTCAGCATCGCATCTAGGAGCTTTTTAATCCCAGTTTTTGGTAAATTGATTGAACGCTCCTACGAACATCACGAGCGACCTGTTCATGCAAGCTGTTACCTTTGCTGTCTATTGTGACGACGATTGGTCCAAAGTCCTCCACTTCAAAGATCCACATAGCTTCAGCCATGCCGAGATCTAGCCATTCGACCCCTTTCACTCTCTTGATGCCTTCCTTTGCAAGTAGCGCTGCACCACCTGTAAAGGAACAGTAAACCGCACCATATTCCTTGCATGCCTTAACCGTTCTCTCACCCATCCCGCCTTTGCCTACTATCACTCGCACGCCAAACTTCTGGATAAACTGATCTTCAAAAAGATCCATTCTGGTGCTGGTAGTAGGACCAGCTGCCACAACGACTCTCTCACCTCCCTTCTCCGCAACTATTGGACCACAGTGGTAAAGAGCCCCCCCTTGAAGTGATAGCGGAAGCGCTTTTCCCGCTTTCTCGTATTCCAAGGCTCTCCTGTGAGCTTGGTCACGTGCTGTTACAAGAATCCCAGAGAGATATACTGTATCTCCAACGCCAAGCTTTCTTGCTTCAGCGTTCGAAATAGGTGTATTCAACTTAATGCTTGCCAACAAAACGTCTCACCTCCCAGAACCATGCGTGATATAACGAACACTCCCAGCATTGCTCACTCTAGCAGTGGATTTTCTCGCTGCCCAGCACTGGATAGCGCAAGCGACGGGCAAAGAAGCTGTATGACAGTATGAGTGAAGTATCTTAACACCTATGGCAGTACACTTGCCGCCCAGACCTTGAGGACCAATTCCAGTCTCATTTATCAGTTTGTAGAGCTCCTTCTCGAGCGAGGCGATTTCTGGATCCGGATTCTCCTCATCCAACGGGTTCAAAAGAGCTTTCTTTGCAAGATTCATTACGACGTCAGCAGTTCCGCCGATTCCGACGCCTACAATGATGGGTGGACAAGGTTGGCCTCCGGCCTCCGCAACAGTATCAATAACGAATTTCTTGATGCCTAGGACTCCCTCGCCAGGTTTCAACATCTTGAAAGAGCACATATTCTCGCTTCCAGCTCCCTTTGGAAAAGCAGTGATCTCCAAGGAGTCAGTATTCTTGTCAATCTCCCATTCGATATGAGGAACCCTTACACCAGTGTTATCCCCGGAGTTTGCGCGAGTGACCGGGTGAACAACGTTAGGACGCAAGGGAACCTCGGTCGTAGCACGTTTAACAGCTCTAATCAATGAATCTTCGATCACGTGAACTTTTGGGAAGTCACGTCCAACTTTGACATAAAATGAGATTATTCCAGTGTCCTGGCACATTGGCAGATTCATTTCTTCCGCTAGCTCAATGTTCTCCAATATGGTCTTGAGTTGCGTTCTACCTATTTCAGTCTCCTCTTTCTCATACGCTTCCCTTAGCTTATGCTGAACGTCCTGTGGAAGCTTAGTGACCGCAAAAGAGACTAGGCGAAGACCTACATCTTCAATCACCTTCGAGATGTCCATTTAGTCTCACCCTCGCAAGTTAATCATTGCTAATTAAATAAGGTCTCATTCACATACTTATAAACCATTTTTGGTTCCTTAATCAACATAGGGTGTAGACCGGGTAGGCCAACTGAAGGAGACGAATGCACCATGAAGCTGCGGCACGACAGAGGGGAGCAGGTTGAACGACTTTTGGTCATAATTGAACACCTCGAGCCGGTTCTTGGCAAGTGGATTTGGCTGGAATATGAACATGTCTCAAAAATGGTTGGAAGAGAGAATCTTCTCTTTACCAATATTAGGAACAAGAAAGAGGCATTCAAGTTAGTGGAACTAGGCAAAGTATCGCTCAAAAGTGTAGTCCATTCAAAGGAACTTGCTAGGCATACCTCGATTATTCTTGATCCTCAATCCCCTATGCCGTTGCTGCCAAAAGATTTCACCGGCGATACGTGTCTCATTGTAGGGGGGATTCTGGGTGACCACCCACCAAGGGGAAGAACGAGATTGGCTTTGACTAGGAAACTGTCGCACCTATTAAGTCGCAATCTTGGACCTTACCAGTTCTCTGTAGACGGCGCAGTGTATGTCGCACTGAGCGTGGCTTCTGGCAACCTCCTCACGGATATACCCATAGAACTCGGAGCTGAGATAAAAATCAGTAAAAAGCATGTCACGTTTTTACCCTTCGCCTACCCCCTAGTAAGAGGAAAGCCTCTGATGGCCTCGGGGTTACGGCGGTACTTGAGGCAAGAGATATTCGAAGACGAAGGGGTTCTGTTCAGAACGGGGAGCGCGCGATCGATATTGTAGGCGGTTTCTAGAGTCCACCGCCAGGCATAACCGTGATTCCCCTTGAACTGACCTCAAAAGGATATCTCCTAAGAGAATGAGAGCTAGCCCTCAGCTTCTGGGCCACGAGCGACCTTCTCAGTTCGCCGTCTTCCTCCCTGAGATAGAGCATTATGACCCCTTGAGCAACATACTCCTCTACCCCGAACCTCGACATCTGTCCAGATTCATAAGGCATCTCACTAGTCATGATGGAAGTAACGTTAAGCTCCCTCAACAAAGTTGAGAGCTTATAGACAGCGGTTCTTATCGCAGTCAAGTCCTCAAACTTGATTCCGATGGCAGAGAGCGAGTCAATGACGACCCTTTGGGCATCCGTCTTACGCGTCGCCCTATAGATCTCTTGCGCAAGTATGTTCTGGTCAAGCTCACGACGGATAGCATACTCCTCATCTGATGGGATGCCTGCTTTGCTTGACGCCGCGTCTATGATAACAAGCTTACTCTTCTCCTCAAGCGATCTTAGATCCCAATTGAATTGCTTAGCCTCTAACCTAAGTTCCTTTGGTCTCTCCTCGAAGGTGACAAAGACGCCTGGCTCATTATAGAGAGTTGCACCATTATACAAATACTGCATGCAGAATATAGTCTTCCCTGTACCGGTTCCACCAAGAACAAGAATATTTGTTCCTTTAATGAACCCCCCATGCAGTATGCTATCAAGCCCTGGTATCCCTGTGCTCACCCGTGGCGCTGACAATCCTTTTCCCTCGCTACTCATTGGATCTCAGATCGCCTTGACGACTTCCTCTTGTACCTTCGGTTCTCCTACAGGACCCTTATCTAGTACTTCTCTGAAGGTCTCTGTTGGAGGACTAACTAATTCTTCACCTTTAATCAGTTTTGAGAATCTCCAGACGTTCAGATCAAGTACATCAGGGTCGCTCCTTAGCCTCGAGAGAATTCTGTCAAGCTCAAAGTTGTTACGGGCGACAACCAGTGCATAGACAGATGTTCCGCCCTCGCCAGACGCAAGCAAACGTATATTCGAATTGTTACGCAACGAGCTTGTTATCTCCTCTGCCCTCTTTATGCTTATGCTGGGGATGATATGCCCTCCAACGCTAATCCTCACGAGCGCAAAAGTTTCGTAACCTAGACTTGAAGGAGGTATAGACACCGTGAAGGCTTTTATGACGTTGTTCTCTCTCAGCTTTCTCACTCGAAAATGCACGGTTGTGTCGGGAACTTTAAGAATATCGGAGATCTTTGTGAACGGAACACGAGAATCCTCCTGAAGTATTGCTATTATCTTTTTATCTAACTCGTCCAGTTCCACCCTTCTTCACCCTTCACCCTTGTCTTTGAGAAAACAACAACAAATAACTCATTTCGTTATTTGAACTATTAAATATTTCGTGAACTCTTGCAGAAATCGAAGATTCGTCAAATCCTTTTTATTAAAGGACACGTATCAGATTATAGTTGAATAGTACTCTAAGGTGAACATGATACCCCAGATCACTGAGAAAATGAATAGGTACGTAATCAAACCCGAAAGAAGCATCCTTCTAACGCCACCGGATTTCGAGGGGTCAACCTTCAGCACAAAAACTGCTATAGGATAAGTGGCCAAGTACATCAATAGAGCTATAAGTATACCGTACTTACCCAGAGGCGCGACGGTTGTCGAACAGACTAACCCCGCAACAATCGCTAGCAACGCTTTCAGCCAATATAGCTTGTTCTCATCGTTCATCTTAGTAATACTCTCCTGAGAAGAGTTGAGGAACCTCTTGAGATTGAAGCGTTCTATGTCAAACTTCGATATAGCTATTTTGCTCAATGAGATAGCTCAATCTGTTAAGGGCGCTCGGATTAATAACATTTACCAGATCAAGGAGGCATTCTTATTCAAGCTGAATACGAAATTGGGGGAAAAGACTCTCCTAGTGGAGCCGGGGCGATCTATCTATCTGACTATGTATCAGAGAGCCGTCCCCAAGGTACCGACAAACTTCTGCACTTCACTCAGGAAGCACATTAGAGATCGACGGATCCAAGAGGTTTCCCAGCATGATCTTGACAGGATAGTGAAGATGGTCGTCAACGGCGGACGAGGGAAATATGGCCTTATTATTGAACTATTCGGCGAAGGAAATCTAATACTTTGTGACCCAGAAAACAGGATAGTTCTTGCAAGACGATACAAGGTGATGCGAGACCGATCTATAAAGCCCAAGGAGGTTTACACATCGCCACCCTTACGCGGAACTGACTTGATGAACCTTTCGAGGGACGAAGTCTCGTCCATACTTAGCTCCTCTTCAGCTGCGCTGGCTGAGACCCTAGCGAGTAGACTCAACATCGATCCAATTTATGCAGAAGAAGTTTGTGCACTCTCCAAACTAGAAATAGACACGAAGTCGAAGGATTTGAGCATAGATGAGAGGACGCGAATATTCGACGCAATCCAACTCATACTCGATAGATTGAAGGTCGGACCTTATGTCCCACAGATAATATACGATGCCTCAGGGAAACCCATTTCGACTGCCCCATTTAATCTTGAAGTCTTTAGGAACTTAGCGTCAAAGAAGACGGGAAATTACAATGATGCGATAGACGAGTTTTTTGGCGTTATCGAAATAGGAGCTGCCGAGAGCCTAGAGAAAAAGGAATTTCAGGCAAGAGTAAAGGAAATAGAGAACAAACTTGAAGAACAAAGAAAAAAGATCGCAGAATCCGAGAAGACTGAGGCCAACAATAGGAGGTTTGGAGACTTAATCTACTCAAATTTGCATCAAGTCGAGGAAATACTTTCAATTATACTATCAGCTAGGAGAAAGGGAGTAACCTGGGAGGAATTGGAAAAGAAGTTCGAGGAAGCCAAGAAAGTGGGCATTGTTCCAACGAACAAGGTAATCTCGCTCAGTCCCCGAGAGGGAACTGTTACATTGGAACTCAATGGGGATAAGATTGCAATTGATATACGTCTCTCTGCGACCGAAAACGCGTCAAGGTTCTATGAGCTCGCAAAAAAGGCGGAGAGCAAGAATAAAGGAGCGCAATCAGCATTTCAAGGCGCACTTGAACAATTGAGAAAACTGGAAGCTGAAGGATTTTCCCTTAGAGAAAAGAAGCTAAAGGTGAAACGAATAAGGAAGTGGTATGAAAGTTACAGATGGTTCATATCTTCGGACGGTTTTCTTGTCATAGGCGGCCGCGATGCAAAGACAAACGAAATAATCGTTAGGAAAAGAATGGAACCCAAGGATATCTTTGTTCATGCTGATGTTCATGGTGCGCCGGTTGTCATTATCAAATCCCAAGGAAAAGAGGTACCAGAAACTACGCTAATGGAAGCGTGCCAGTTCTCGGTTTCTTACAGCAACTTATGGAAACTCGGCGCAGGAGCTGGAGACGCGTATTTTGTAAAGAGTGACCAGGTCTCCTTCTCGCCCCCTTCGGGGGAGTACTTACAGAAGGGTTCATTCATGGTCAGAGGAGATCGAACATATATGAAAGGCATTCCCATCAGGATCTCGGTGGGTGCAATGGTTAATGAAGAAGGGTATGTAGTTTTAGTAGCGGGGCCTCCGTCTTCAATGGCTGGCAAAACAAAGATCAGGGTTGAGCTAGCACCTGGGGGGCAGATCAGGTCAATGTCAGTCCGCTCAATAAGAGATAGGCTAGTGAAAATTGCTGATCCAGAATTAAAAAACAGGATTGAGGAAATAGCGCTAGATGAATTCTTGCAAGCTCTACCTAGCGGAGGACTCCACATAGAAGAATAGTAGTGTTGAATTCCTAGAAGACGACGGCGGATTCATTAATGGTCAGAGAAGAGCGAGCTTATTAAGACATACAACCTGTTCTCTACTAAGGTTAGAGCACGGTATGCTTATATTGATCCTTTCAAGGTTTTGGGGGAATACAGGCGGGCACTTCTAAAAAGGAGGAACGAGTAAGTTGCTTGTCAAAGCCCTGATGGTGGAGAACCCCATCACAATCGACAAGGACCAATCGGTTTCCTTTGCTATAGACCTAATGAGGAAATATAGAGTCTCTCGTCTCCCAGTCATGGACGAAGGAAATTTGGTTGGCATTGTTACGGAAAAGGATATTTTAAGAAAGTTGTCATCGAGTAGTGCTGCCGGTCTTTCGGCATCGAGTCTTCGTGTTCCTAGCGCAATGACTTCTAGTCCCAGAACAATATCGCCTGAAGCC
>Ga0315309_1000127_pt1 | contig 44131 bp, 34 predicted proteins | sample TDP4_MG_FD_203080 | JGI IMG/M metagenome (GOLD analysis project Ga0315309, IMG submission 203080) | Freshwater sediment microbial communities from Lake Towuti, South Sulawesi, Indonesia - TDP4 | ecosystem: Environmental > Aquatic > Freshwater > Lake > Sediment | place: Indonesia: South Sulawesi... | reverse complement strand
CTCAGGTACCCAGCATCGATAAGACGGCGCATAAGGTAAGTCATATCTTCCCAAGGAGTATGCGGATCTAGATAGAAATTGTTGAAGAAGAGCCCACTACCTTTGCTGGCGACATCAATCAAGTATCCTGCTTCTTCCTCTAGTGATCGCCCCTCCCAACCCATCTCGGCTTCTATATGTGAATAGTAGCAGTGGTCGGGATCGGCACCATTCTCCATAAGGACCTTCTGCTGTGCCCCACAGCCAGTAACAGCGTGAGTACAGATCGCCACGCCCGTGCGTGACTGGGCTAAGGCGGCTGCTTTGAAGACCCTCTTTTCCATGGACGTGAGTGGCACATGGTGTGACCCCACCTTTATGAAACCTGCTCGGACACCGGTATCACTTATTCCCTCTGTGATTGCTTTAATCATCCGCTCAGCTAACGTCTCTGCATCTGCATCTTTCAACCTTGGAACATACCCCAATCCTCCCGGTGCAGCATCAGGTCCATAATATCCCACCGAACATAGGATGTTTAAACCAGACTCTTTAGAGATTGTCTGCAGATCGGACATAATGCTCCTACTAGGTATTCGATGTATCAAGTCCGCTTTGCCAGCTTTTTCGTCCGGTAAGATGTCTACTGGCGTGCATTCGCAAAGCGTGCGTACTCCTAGTCGCCTTGCTCTCTTCAAGCCAGTGATCGCGTAGTAGAGACTTAGACCCCTGAAGTCCTCTTGATGTAGGCATATGTGCTCATGCATCATAGTGATGCCCAATTCGTCGGGCGATGTAGGTCCCAAAACAGTGTTTATCGATCGCATGGCACTTGATTAACGTCTTAATGCATATAAATATATTTTCTTTTTGGCTTTTTGTTGAAATCATTGAGGGTAATAAAGTAGGATCGTAGCATCAGACAGCATCAACAGCCACACGTAACTCACGAGTTCTTTCAACGCTAGATTTATAACTTACCTATTATGTAAATAGAGGGACGTGATAGCTTATGGCTGCCAAGGAAAAAACGATTATTTCATGCCCAAAATGCCAATCGAAGATGGTAAGGCAAAGTGATGTAGCTATTCTAAGTAAATTCGAGAGAGAGCCGAGTGGCCGTGTCTGTTTCAGTCTGACCGACGACATTCCCGTATTAACGTATGTGTGCTCTAATCCTAAGTGTAACTTTGTGGAGCTATATTACGATGCGCAATCACGTCATGCGGAAGATGCACGCGGATCCTAGCGGACTAGATAACGGCGCGGGAACTATCTCTCAGTCGGACCGTTACAAAACCCCGAGCGGGGACTGAAACTGAGACCCTTCCTTCGGACAAAGGCAGACCTTCCTGATCTCTCTCCAAAAGATCCGTTTTTGCCGCAGACAGCGCTCCAAGAGCAGAGATATCAAATGAGACTGTAGTCATCTTTCCATTAGTTTCCCAGGCTCTTACAATCAACCCCTTCTCAGGTCCTTCTTCAGCCACTTTGAGCGCTGTCACCACCACATTTTCAGGGCTACAAGAGAGGAAGCTATGGCTCATAGGGGGTAGACTACCTGTTTGATCTAAAGGAAGGGTCTTTACGAGGAGTTCATTGTTCCATTCCCACCCAAAGCGGACAGCCGAATCCCCCTTGAATCCCTCGGTATGCCCTTGGATGGCATATCGGAAGACAAAGTCTGATATGCCGCCTTGGTTCCTGATGAATTCTCTGTAGTTCTTGTTCACCATTACTAATGATAGTATGGTACTGTTGAACGAGTCTGGTTGGGTTGGCGATTCAAAAGTGGTTGGGTGACCAAACTGAATGAGGTAAGAGTCAGCCATGCTCAGTGTGACCCCGTACTTATCGTTCGAGACGTCGACAAACGACCTGCATGAGTGACTACTTTGACCTGAGCCTTTGAGTTGTTCACCACTATACTGGGTCAACCCAGGCTTGATGATTGCTCCGGTTGCCTCGTAATGATAGACTCTGTCAGGTACGTTGAAGGGAAAGACGAAATAGATCTGAGTGGGTTCAGAGCTTGGTGTCTTAGTCACTTCATTAGCTATGTCGATTCTATCAATATTGGAGTAAAGGGTCAATGTGGTCTTGACTTGGGATCTTAATGTAGAGGCTTCTATGACGAGGCTTCCCGAGACAGCACCCACTGGCCCTGGCGAGACTTTAGCAGTCAAAGGCGTGTACTCTTTTTCCTCAGACAGATAGAGGTATTGATTCAGCTTACAGGGACTCGTGGCATCTACTAGCTCAACGTTCCTTTGCTTGTCGAAGACGCTTTGCAGCCCACCTGTTGACGGATCAACCTCTACGCGATAGAACTGGTTCTCGATGACGTTTCCTTCAGCAATCACTGTTCTGGTCTCGTTGATGCCATGGGCCAGAATGTAAGTCTTGTATCCGATTGTGGGAATATCCCTTGCCTCAAAGTGAAGAACCTTGTTCCCATCTATACGGGTGACCTCACTTGGAACCTTCTGGCCAGTTTCTTCATCCGTTACTGTGAAGGGACCTGCATCCGTCACCTTAAGTTGCGCAATGCTAGTCCTTCTCCAAGGTAAAGCATTAAAGACTAGAATTGTGGTTTGCGGACCCGTAGGAACCTCACTTGCCAGCGTATCTAATCCGATGGTGATAATCGCGTCAGCCTTCTCGTTCAGCTCTATCTGCCACCTGTGTTTTCGGTGGAAGGCTTCAACATCTTCCCACATGTTTTCATGCGAGAGGTAGCGAGGAGGATTGCCTACCCAGGCATGCTCAGCCAGAAGCTCCATGAGTAACATAGCCTCCTCTAATCTGAATCGGTTTTCCCTGTAATCTTCAGGTCTAATGCGGGAACTTAAGGCTGCAAGCTTCTCTGCTATGATAAAACGTTCAACACCTCGTCTCACCCCGGCGAAGACAGAAGCAATGGCAGCAGGCCATTCCTCCCACGAAGAACCGCAGTCTCCTCTAAGAGTCTGAGGACTAACTCCATACTTCTTCAAGAAATCTTCGATGTGCTTGAAAAACTGGATCCAGTTGGCGTTTACAATCTTGGGGTACTCCCAATGCTCCTCATTGTAACGAATGATGTTGGATACGAGGTGGTCCACCTGACTGATTGATAGTCTCCCCAGATCGCCATGAGAGCCTAGTAAGATAAAGGCATTGTACGGGTAGTCGGTTCGATGTTCAAAGTGGGGTATCCACCATTCGTGAAGCTCCCTTACTGCATCCTCGTAGTTAGCCCTCAAGAAGCTGGCTTGTGCGTAATAGGCGCGTTGGCTAGCACCAATATCAGATGCCGTGAGCAGAAGGGACCCATCCGGACCCTCCCAATAGTAGAGTGGGACATCATCGCGTCTGGAACAATAAGGAGCTTGATAGTCAAGCCATCCCTTGACGAAGTACTTGACGCCAGCTCCTGCGAAAATGCTAGCCATCCCCCAAGCTATGGTGGGCATCTCAATATGTTCAACCGTGGATATGTCTACTCCGTATTCTCGCTCCAACTTGCGCCCGAAGTAGAGCGAGCGTATAGCCTGTTCTGTGCTCATTGTGGCCGTGAGACAGGAACTGAAGATTGGGCTGATTTGTAAATGGCCGTCTCCCTCTCTCCGGAAAAGTCTTCTTGCCTCTACAGCCGACTTTCTCTCTAGATACCACATAACCTCCATGGTCTGGTTTATGTTCCATCGGTTCTGTGAGTCCGCTGGCTTCAGATCCGTGGCGTCTATGGCCCTGAGATGGGCATCGATAAGATCAACAGAGAGCTTCTTCGTTTCCGATTCACTGTAGCCGAAAGTAAAGTCGCTGCAAACGTCTTGGCAGACGTATATGGTCCACGGACGATATGTACCAATCATAACGCTCTTACTTTCAACCTCCGATTCAACTTCTAACTTCACGTTCGCAGAAACCGGTCTATGACGTCCCGATTGATATTCCGGAATGGTGCCAAAGTTAGGATAGACCACTGGCGCGTAGACTGTGTAGGAGTGAGTCCCCTCTTTGATCGCGGGGATTCCTGTCACTACGATATCATATCCGGGTGGAGAGACTGTAACGGTGCCAGACCTCGTTGCACCAGTTTGGTTTGTGATTGAAAGGTTGAGGGCCTGCCTCAGTTTTCCCTCAATTTTATAGTAGAACGGCGTATCGTGACATGAAAAAATCATCGTGAATCACGTCAGTTACTGGCAGTCACGATGTTTCGCGGGCTTTTGACAGTCCGATGTTAAACGTTCCATTTGATGTGAAGTTTAGGTACGCTCGCAACGAGATTCTTGGTGTATGGATGTTGCGGGTGGAAGAATACATCTTCGGAGGAGCCTATTTCCACTATCCGGCCGTCCTTCATCACAGCTGCCCTGTCGGAGATATGATAAGCCTGCCCCACATCATGCGTTATGAACAAGACCGCCATGCCCTCCTCCTTCAACCTCAAGAGCTCCCTCAGAATTGCCACACGCGTCGATGCATCCGTCATACTGGTCGGCTCATCTGCCAACAAAATGTCCGGACCGATGATTAGAGATCTCGCAATGAGTAATCTCTGCATCTGTCCTCCGCTGATCTGATGCGGATATCTCCCCAAGATCTCATCGGGGTTCATCCCGATCTTCTCCAAGATGGATCTGATGATTTCTTGTCTCTCAGTCTTGGAGTATTTCTTATTCTTGGAAGAGGTTTTCTCAAGGAGGCTGAAGGCGTCCATTAGAGGCTTATCTACGGTGTAGAAGTGGTTAAACGTTGAATAGGGATCTTGGAAGACTCCTTGCACTCTTCTCCAATAGGCTTTCTTGTCGAATGAGAATACGTCTTTGCCATCTAGGTAGATTTTTCCGCTGGTTGGGTTGATGAGCCTCAAAATTATTTTGGCTACGGTAGACTTGCCGCTCCCGCTTTCACCAACAATGGAGAATACTTCTCTTTTTCTAAGGTCAAATGAGACATCTTCTGCGCCCAAGACCTTCTTTGTCAAGATGTAACCTGAAGTATAATACTTCGTCAAGTTTTCGACTCTTAGGACTTCGTCCTTATCCGTCACCTAGATCCCCTTCAGAGTAAAGCCAACACGAGAAGGACCTGCCGTTCTTTTCCACGGCGGCAGGCATCTTAGATGTGCAGATATCCGTACGCTGGGGGCATCTTGGATGAAATCGGCAACCCGGTGGAGGATGTCTCAGATCCGGGGGCCTACCCTCTATGATCTTGAACTTCTTATCTTTTGACAAATGTTCGAGAGGCAACAGGGAATCCAAGAGTAATGTAGTATAGGGATGAACAGGATTATTTATAATATCATCCGTTGTTCCTTCTTCCACCAGCTTTCCAGCGTACATAATCGCAATCCGATCACATAACTGTCTCAGCGCGCATATATCATGAGACGAGATCATCATGCTTTTTATCATTCCTGTTCGATGCAGACTCAGTAACATCTCGATTAGTCTCTTCTGCGATGCGACATCTAGAGATGAAGTTGGCTCATCTGTTAATAAAAGGGAGGGCTTCGCGTACGTTGATATTGCTATGACGGCCCTTTGTCTCATTCCTCCACTCAGTTCGTGCGGATAGCGATCAAGTACATGTTCATCGAGATTAAGCGCTCTGAAGTGCTCGGCTAGAAACTCACGTGCTTCATTCGGGGAGCACTTCTGACCAGTGCGCTCTCTTAACATATCCGCAACAAACTCCCTTAATCTCAAAGTCGGATTTAGAGCGTTGAGCGCAGATTGAGGCACGTAGGATAGAAGCTTACACTTGACTCCCTTTCTTAGTTCTTCGGCAGGTGTGTTCCAAATGTCAATACCTTCGACTTCAACCTTACCGCTTTCGTAGTGCAAAAGAGGAACTGCGGTTCCCGTGAGAAGCTGCGTGAAAGTGCTTTTTCCACATCCAGATTCCCCGGCAAGACCCAGAATCTCACCTTTCTTAATAGTAAGTGATACTCCATCCACAGCATGAACGACACCGAAGGTACCTCTATAGTATCCCTTGAGATCTTGAGTTTTCAAGACAGATTCGCTCATCATTTTCAGCTCCGATTTCTGTAAGGAACACAAGGCGTTTTAACTAGTCCTTCATCCCCAATCTAATCTTGAACAATCTCTGGGAATCACGTCACTTACACCAGCCCGCGCAGTTTGGGGTTAAACACATCATCAATTACTGAGCTCATCATAAGTAGGGTTCCTGTGAATACTATTAGCACCAATCCTGGGGGTAGGAACCACCACCATGCCCCTATGATTTGGGCTTCGTTCACAAGAGCGTAGTGAAGCATTGTTCCTAGCGTTATGACCATTGAAGGGCCCAACCCTAATAAGCTTATGCCTGCCTCCGCCGTGATGGCTCCGCCGAACATCCAACAGAAGGATGTGAAGACATAAGACAGCATGTTTGGGAAGATCTCTCTGAATACTATCTCTACGTTGCTTTTGCCCGATATACGGGCAAGGTTAACGAAGTCTCTTTCTTTTAAGCTTAAAACTTGAGATCTTAACGATCTTGCTGATCCAGCCCAACCTAGAACTGCGATGATCCCTGCGACGACTAGAAGGCTTCTATACTTGAACGCAACAGATAAAACTATTAGGACTGGTACGCTAGGAAGCACTAGGAAGATATTTGCGAGTGTGTTGATTCCTTCGTCCAGTGCTCCTCCGATGTATGTGCCCAAACCTCCAGCCACAAGCGCGATCACCAATCCTAGCATTCCAGCTACGGCACCAACCATCAGGGAATTGCGGATGCCGACCACCAATTGAGCTAGAACATCTTTACCGAATGTTTCCGTACCTAGTGGATGTTTTGATGAGGGTGGTTCGTATCTCATACCTGTATACTCGTCTGGATCCAATGTCATGAACGGTCCTGCTATCCCCATCATGACGATTAAGACGATTATGGCTAAGCAAACTTGGAATCTCCGATTTCTCATGAATAACTCTGTTTTCCTTGACAATATCAACCACCAACATAGCCAGACCCGATGCGCGGATCTAGTACACCGTATAATATGTCACACAGAAAATTGCCGATCAAGAGAATCAGCATAGAGAAAATGAAGGTGACCTCAATCAGAGGGTAATCCAGAGCGAAGACGGCGTTGAATGCTAGGTTGCCAATTCCAGGGTACCCGAAGACAACCTCGATTAATAGCGTTTGACTGACAAGGTTGCTGATACTCATGGGAAGCCAAGTGAAGTTAGGTAGGATAGCGTTCTTCTCCATGTATTTTCTTAGCTTGCCTTTACCAAAGCCTAGCTGATTAGCGTACTGGACGTAGTCGGATTGCATCTCGTAGAGCACAAGCGCCCTCATGTCAACAGCCCAACCGCCTATTCCCGAACCCACAAGCGATAAAAAGGGAAGAGAATAATGCCAAACTGCGTCTAGAAACCACTCAAGACTTAGAACAGGACGTATCCAATGTCTGGAGTACGCACCGTAAAGGGGAAACCACCCCAACTTAACCCCGAAAACAAACACTAGAATCAGCGCAAACCAGTAGTAAGGCGCTTGAAACATATAAAGGGCAATGCCGAAAAAAAGGTTGCCCAGTTTACCTCTGTAGAATGCGGCTCTGGATCCAAGCCAGTTTCCAACAACAAACCCAATCGGCACAACTGGAAGCATTAGAGCCATTGTCCAAGGTAAAGCATACAATACTAAACGTTCGACAGGTTGCGGATACCGCCAATACGACAACCCGAAATCCATAGTAAAGAACCTTCTCCAAAAAAGAAAATATTGTGTGGACAACGGTTGTGTTAGCCCGAATTTTTCCTCATATACCTTCCGCATGGCTTCAAGGGAACCGGCTTCAACTCCCCCTACTGACTGTTGCCCACCCAGAGAAGTGCCCCCTGCGCCGACTATTCGTCCAATCATAATATCTACAGGGGAGTAAGGTAGCAGACGGGGGAAAATGAATACAAACGTCATTCCTACAAAAATCGAGGCTAAGAGTAAGGCAAACTTTCTATAAACAAATATAGCGAAGGGACTTTTCACCTTTTGAACATTTCCTCCGGCTTTCATCTTAATCTCTATCCACTGTTGCGGTGCAATCTAAAAAAGTTTTCCGTCAGATTCGTTTTTCAGAATCTACTTTAAGCTCAAACCTAGTAAGACTTTCCTTGCGCGTGCCAAGACCCGAGAACCCAGAAACGATATTTCTTTACGCCTTATTCACGTCGTTGAATGTTCCTGGAGCGCCTTGAGAGGTTTGATTAATCCATTGGTGAGACTCTACAGTTGAATCCACTAGGAGTTTCGACTGGTCGTTTCATCTACCGAAAAACTTATAAAGTTTTCAGATAGAATGAGTTGCCGAACGGAGTGTTTGACCACTATGAAATGGAATAAGCATGCTACAATGGCTTTGCTTTTGCTGTTTTCGATGAGTTTCACCACTATGATCTTGGCGCAGGAAGAAGAAAAGATTCCTAGAGAAGATACATTTACGTTCTCAATGGCAGGAGGCGGCTCTCCCTCATATAACCCAGTTCAATTTTGGAGCATTGAGGAGTACAGCATGGACCGTCATCCCCTAGTTTACGAATGGCTCGGATACTGGGATCAACTGACTGGTCAGATAAAGCCTTGGTTAGCAGGAAGTTGGGAGTGGGTTGACGACTACACTTTCATGATCTACCTACGAGAAGAACCTCACTTTCGTGATGGATCACCCGTAACAGCTGAAGATGTCGTTTTCTCGTTGAGCACGTTAGGTAACGAGACTTTCGGTGGACCACTGGTGACCGCTCTTCAAACCTACATTAAATCTTTAGAAGCCGTAGATGAGCATACAGTACGCGTCAACATCGCTGAAGGATATTCACATGACATTAGAGTAGACGGCATATTGATGTATCCAATCTTCTCTGAAGCAAGATGGTCTAAACTCATAGAGGAAAAGGGTGAGAAGATACTGGAGTACTTGAACGACGATCCCGAGGCTATGGAAGCATCAGGTCCATACACATTGTACTATGCTTCTCCAACAAGAACCATATGGGTAAGAGTGGACGATTGGTGGGGTAACAAGATCGGTTGGAGTGTTGCTCCAAAGTATTTCACGGTTGAACATTTTGAAGCCTACGAGCCGGAAGCTAGACTCTTCAGAAGCGGTGACATTGATAACTTGCACGATACGGTGGAAGGCGAGTACGAGTTCATAACCCAGAATAAGGACCGTTTTGGGGCTTGGGACGTTGATGCTCCTGATTGGGGGAGTATGGGCGAGGTGGGCGCTTCCGGTGGACAGATTCTGGCGCTGAACATGAGAATCCCCATTTTCCGGCAGCGATGGTTCCGGTATGCACTAGCATACGCGATAGACTATGACAAGATTGCGAGTGTGAACGGCTTCTACGTCTGGGGATCTACGAGTCTGCTTCATCCTCGATTTCCTTTGTATGCCGAATATGTTGATAATAGTCTGATCACCGAGAACTTCGACACAGAGATTCGTGCAGGACTTCTACACATCAAGTACGATCCGGCCAAGGCGGTGGAAGTATTGAAAGAGCACTGTCAAGGGAGCGTTGAAGAGGGATGGACTTGGGAGGGGCAGAAGGTTGGGCCTTTCACAATAAATGTTGTTTCAGGATGGACGGACGCTGAAATGGCGTTCGACATAGTGTCCAAGTGTCTTCGGGACATCGGGATAGATACTTCAGTAGCCGGTTACACCTATGGAGCCTGGGCTGCTAAACTTGAGGCAAGAGATTTCGAGATGAGCTACACTGAGCGCATCGGTATCGGACCTTTTGAGCCGTTCGATTCATGGTATAGCTGCTTCGTGGGGGGCGTTGGTGCATGGGACCTAAGTCCAAGTGACTACCAGCAATACTGGAATGGTTCGTACCCTGAATGCGAAAATACAGCAACAGATGTCAAGGAATTGATCACCGAGGCGTACAGTTATCCAATTGGCAGCCCCAAGTCAATAGAGATCGCTAAGAAGATACAATCAGTAGTTGTTCCACAACTTACCTTCATCCCAATGAACCGCCATTACTCATTTGTAGGCAAACATTGCTCAGACCGATGGGTTAACTGGCCGACCAAAGACGACCCCTACGAGCATCAAGAAAGTATCAATTGCTTCCTCACTAAGGTCACCAATGTAAAGTCAGCAAAGATCGAGACTGTTGACTGTTCAATCTCTCCGGGCATGGTTGAGGTTGGAAAGCCAGCGGTTGTTTCAGTAACTCTCAAAAACACTGGAGAAGTAGACCACCTACACCAAGTAGATGTCAGGAAAGGACCAGCGAGAGCCTGGCCTAATTGGCCTGAGCTTCTCGCTTTCAGTATTACTACTGTGCCAGCTGGCGAAACCAAAACCGTAAAGATGACCGTCACGTTCGATGAACCCGGATCCTACATATTGACAGTGGACAATTGGAGGATCGGAAAGTACGATCCCGGTGAGCCTTTCCAGATTCCCCTAATAGTCACCAGTCCAACGACGGGGTATACCGTTGAGGACGCTATGAAGGCTGCACAAGACGCTAAGACAGCTGCTGAAGCAGCTAAGACAACTGCACAGGAGGCTCTGACCGCTGCACAAGACGCTAAGACAGCTGCTGAAGCAGCTAGGATCGCTGCGGAGGCCGCCGCACCGGTATGGATGGTTTGGGCGGCGATGATCATCACGATAGTTGTAGTTCTCGGCGGAGTGTATGCTTTAACGAAAAGAAAAGGATAGCTCAGGAATCAACTCCCCTTTTTTCTTTTTCTGCAAGGACCCCAGAATATTGTAAACGTTGGTCTTCTACAGAAAGAGTGCCTAAGGGGATCACAATCATTGAAAGCTCGCGAGAGAGTTCTTTCAGCCATTCAATTGGAGGAGCCAGACAGGGTCCCACACTTTGAAATGGGGGTTTGCAGCGAGATTCTAGGCGAAATCTATGAAAGAGATCCCACATTTTTTGATAAACTTCCCAAAAAAATAGAAGCTTACATTAACCTTGGTATAGATGGAAGTATGATGGAATTTGGAGATATGGGGTATGGAATCCCATACAAAGTTATCAACAAAGAGCTTTTCGTCGATGGCTGGGGCGATATTTTCAGTTATTCTGCACGTGTACACACGTCCTATAAAGGTGCCTTCTATGTTGGAGGATTTTTAACCACTCCGGAGAAATATGAGGAATTCCACAAAGAATTCCCAATGCCGGAACCTAGTGATTGGCGTATTAATGCTATTCCAATATGGAAAGAAGCCTTGAAAGCCTCCAAGGACGATTTCTTTATTGCTCCAGTTATAGGTGGAATCTTTGAACCATGCGTAAACCCAATCGGCCATGTAAATTTCTTTCGATACATCTACACAAACCCGAATTTCATACATAGGGTTCTCGAAAATGAGAAAAAGCGTTCCATTGAAATTACAAAAATATTTGTCGATGAGGGTGCTGAGGTTGTTGCTTTGGAGGATGACTACAGCGACAAACACGGTCCCCAGATTTCGCCTGAGCATTGGGTGCAGTTTGTCTTCCCACGTTTAAAGGAAGTCGCTGATGCTTGTCATAAAACGGGTGCTCTTCTCGTCCTACACTCTTGTGGGAACATGGAACCTTTGATCCAGTACTTCATAGAGTCTGGCGTCGATGCAATACAATCCCTAGAGCCCACGGCTGGCATAGACTTGAGTGGGGTGAAAGAAGTCTACGGAGATAAAGTTTGCTTAATAGGTAATATCGATTTGAACACCCTCGGACTTGGGAGACCAAAACAAGTCGCAGAACTAGTGAGAGATTCCGTTATTGCGGCGGCTTCAGGCGGAGGATACATGTTGGGTGCGACCCACGGAATTTATCCACTTACCAAGAACCTTCACAAGCTCTCTGAGAACTTCCTAGCACTAGTGAAAACGCTCAAGAAATGCGGCAGTTACACGTTTCAAAATTGATCGATCAAACTTAGATATCCTGATCAACACTTGATACTGGTTCTAAGGGGTTTCTTATGGGAACCTTTCGTCTCCAATCCTCTGGACACCTCATTTAGCGTCATGTAATTCTCTCTGTTATGGAGTAATGTTAGCATTAACTGTATTTTCCGTATCTTCTGCCTGCACGGACGAAGGCTCTCATGTTCTGTACGGGTGTATTCGGACTTGGCTGATCCACTGCGGACAGGATGTATCCGCCTCCAGAAGCAGCTGCATCGATGCATTCTTTAACGGTTTTTTCGATAAGAGATGGTGGTCCGTTTTCAAGAAGGGTGATCTCCATGTTTCCTTTTAGACAGACGCGATTGCCTACAGTTTCTTTTGCCTTCGAAAGAATTATGTCACCTATAGGCGGAGGCTCCAAACCTTCCACGCAAACAACACCAACTTCCCGTAACAATTCCAGAAATCTAAAGCAAGGGCCTCCGGAGAAGAATATGATTAAAGGGAAACTTGCTTTCTTCCTTATTTCCTTTAAGTCAGACAATGCATAATCGGTGAACATCCTAGAATTGAGAAATCCCATATACGTGCAATCTAACCACATGACATCAATCTGGTGTTCAGAGCAAGCCTCTACTAGGGGCATCAACCACAAATCCATAAATGCTCGAAGATACTCTTTTACTAGCGTTGGATGAACGTAGAGATCAACTATGCCCATTCTACCTGTCGTATCTCGATACCCCACGTAAAAGTTTAGCGGGAACTGCGTTGTCACTTTTACTGCCCCAGACTCGCCGACTGCTTCCCTTACTTTATTGTACTCTGCTAAGGTTATTTTTCCATCCAGAATGCATTTCAACTTCTCTAGATCATTTTCTGGGTCCGAAATCAGAGGCTTTTTCTCCCACGCCTGGTCTTCACGAGGCAGAACGCAAGTTGTTTCTAATACGCCTTCCGGCGTTTCAAAATCTCGCTTGAACCATACTCTTCCCGTTTCCTCTTTTGTGGCTTCGACTCTAATTCTGACATTCTTTGGTAACTCCATGTAGGCTGCGCCCTGGTGCAAGAATGGCAGAGGCCATTTAGCTTGGACATTAGATTCATAGTGGTCTCCCTCAACCAGAGCATCCATACCGAATTTCTTAAAGGTCTCAAGTTCGGCCTTCCAAACGGGATATGTGGCGAGAGGCGACGCTAGATCATTAAGGGGTATGCCTAAGAACTTTGACGGAAACTGCACGTGGAATAAGGGGCTTATTGGAACACGGTCCGGCTCTTGCATGCTGAATGCAGACAACAATCTTTTACGGGAAGACATTGCCATTGTTGACGCCTCAACTTATGGGATACGGGATAACGCTTAGATTTACCCTTATTATATTTTGCGGTATGCCTGTCCTTTGTCGATCTTAGTTTCTAGTGGTAGCTTAATACTTATGATTGCTAATTCATCGTTCTACTATGGCGAATGTCTTGATCATCATAGTCGAGGACAATACAAGTCTTTATGCATACCGTCGCGCTATCCGAGAACAACAAGAAGAAAAGGAATGTCGGATATTTTACATCATCTCCTCGATTTCGTCGCCCCAGCAGAGAGGCCATCGAAGAGCTACAACGGAGAAGGCGGATCTTTTGACTATGCGGTCTTCTTCCCAGATTTCTCGTGTTTCCTGAACTGCGATTGGCTCTGTGCTGACAAATCTGGCTCCATAGCTCTTATTCTTAATGAGAATATCATCGAGGAAGACCACTTTTAGACGTTCTTGTGGAGTCATAAATTTACAGACGTCCTTAGTTTGATCGGTGTAGTAGGTGGTGAGAGTTACTTGCGCATCCTTCTTGCCTGGATTTAGTATGAATGCCCACTCGCTTTCTTTAAGCCTTTGGTTTGGTCGATCGATTATTATTCCATCCGCATAATACCAGACTTTGGAGAGGGCCGTAGCGGCAAGCGTCGAGGTCATTCCTCGTGTATACCAGTCATGTTTATCTTCAGGCCCGTAGTAGCCTACTGTTGATTGAACTACAATGGGTTCGGTGCTTAGTATCCTTACGCCGTAGCGCTTGTCCTTTACAAGTTCCTTACATTCAGCCGTATGAAGGTTGCTTCTGCATTGGGAGAGAAGTTTGAGTTTTGTGTGGGTTGGTTTTTGATCCTCATAGTAAAACGTCACCGTCAGGTCTGCGTCGTGTTTAGTGGGGTTAAATAGGCAGATCCATGTAGACTGCATATTTGGACTGCCTTCTTTAAGGAGTTCATAGCCGTCCGCAATGTAATTAACTGTTGACATACCTCATCTACCTCTATAACTGTCAGTCATGTCCCACATCGCTTTTAAGAATTTCCTTCTCGGGTAATTCGTCACACGTCAGCTACGTTTGTTTACGATCTCATTTGTTAAGAAAAACCACTTGACTTTCGTGCAGCAAAAGTGCAAACAAAAAACTTAAGAATTGCTTTAGTTTAGAGATGCTTAGGTTGAGCGGTCGTAGTCTAGCCTGGTCTAGGACGTCAGCCTGCCGCGCTGAGGACCCGGGTTCAAATCCCGGCGACCGCACCAAAATGAATTTTCTGAACAGTCTGCTTGTTCCTTTGAGTCGTTAGGTGCTTCCATGCGTTTAATCATCTCTTTTAAAGCGTTTTCTGAGACTTTAGAGATGTTTAAACCGTATTCTTTAGCCTTCCTAACCAATTCTTCGTTTAGTCGTACCATCACATTTCGTTTCATTTTTGACCACGCATAAATTCTATGCATGCATAGAATATAGAGGTTCGTCATCCCTCAGAGCAAAAAATCTAAACGATCAAGTTTCTTCTCTATCCGATCTAACTGTTTCCTCAAATCTTCCAATCCATTCTTAATATCGTAAACCCATCTTAACATCTGTTCTTGTTTCTGAAATGGCGACATGTCTTTCATTAGCGATTTAAAAACTTCATCACGTGTCTCTTTCTCTTCGGACATTGACCTTTCACCCTGTAAACCTAAATAGCTTTCACTTATTTGAGTTTAGTGGGGGAAGTTATATATTTCTTGGAATCCAATACTTTTGTTCGTCTAAGTTCTTTTGCAAAAGCAGTCAGTTGTTCTGTTGAATAACCTTCCGTTGTTGAATTCCTGGTCATCTCATCAATCTCTTTTTGAGGCGGTTAGATTTCTTGCTTGCACTGAAAGATACAGTTCTAAAAGCGTCAGAATATGGTAACTCGATCCTCGGTCGATCGCCACCAGCTTGACGTCTGCGGGCTTCTTGTATACAGATCTTGTGCCTAGCTTTGGGCTTTGCCTTTATGAGGGTTTGATACTCAGCCAGCCGCGAGCGCTCCTATGGTCGCGGCGTTTAGGTCATCGATTATGAGTTCTTTGCCGATCTCATGGCCACTGGGAAAAGATTAGTAAAAAGAATATAAGAACTAGGGCGATTACTGACTTATGACCCGTAGATTAGGGTATGTTCTATGAGAGAGATAGATAATGAAGAAGATCTTGCTGGCATCCTCAGAGCCGTCCGAAGAGTCTTCGTTCTCTTCTACGCTTCATGGTGCCCCTTTTGCATAAGATTCTTGCCCCTTTTTGAGGAGTATAGTCGGAAATTCTCTGACGAGTTTCTTCGGGCTAGGATCGATGATGAGATGAATCCTCTTTGGGAAAAATATGGAGTCATGGTGGTGCCAACAGTTGTTCTCTTTGAGGATGGTAGTGTGAAGAGAAGGCTTGATGGAGTACTTGGATCAGGGCTAAGTGAGGAGCAGCTTGGGGATTTCCTTGAAAGCGCATGATCCTTTGGAGCTTTTACACTATGGTTCCTTCATGAAGTCGACGAACTCTGCGAGAGAACGTTCCCTCAATGTGTAATTCGTCCTCCTCTCGACGCCGATGGTTGAATGGGGACTCGGCCCGTAGTCGTGACCAGGATAAACCTCAGTCTCGTCGTCGAGCTTCATCAATTTGTGAAATAAGCTGTTATACATGTCCCTAGCACTACCCCCAGGCAGGTCTGTTCTACCGCACTCGCCTACAAAGAGTGTGTCGCCTGTGAGGAGCTTACTGCCAACTAGTAAGCATATGCTGTCAGGGGTGTGGCCCGGCGTATGGATCACCTCGAAGACCATCCTACCAACCTTTAATGTGCTACCGTCAACCACCTCAACATCTTTTTCGATCTTAGCGAACCTATGAGCCACGACTTTTGAGCCAAAACCTAACCTAATCTTCTCATTACCTGACACGTGGTCCCAGTGGTGATGAGTATCTATAATGTACTGTATATCCAATCTATGTTCTCGGGCTAATCGGATTATTTCGTCACCATTGAAACTAGGGTCCACAACAACAGCCTTCCTTGACAATTTCTCTGCAATGATATAGGAGAAGTTGTCGCCAACATGCTTGATTTGTCTAAAGAGCACGAAATCAACTCACAAGGTTTTTCTTTTGTATGCTCATAGAAATCAGGGCTATTAAAAGAGTTGGATAACATATAGGATCGGCAGGAGCCTTTCCCTTCACGTAGACAAGTTCGCATACTTAAACGGAACGATCACTTCTCTATCTCATAATCGTTCCTCCTCCACGATAACTATGAAACAAATCTCTAAATACGAGAAGTATCAATATGAATCATTTAGGAGTGAAAGACGATGTTTACTCATACTAGTATCCGAACCAGCAATATGGACAAATCAATTGACTTCTACACCAGATTGTTAGGACTCAAGCTTCTGGGGCGACATGAGATACCACGGAACAATGCAGAGATCGCATTTCTCCAAGATCCGGAGGGAAAGGGAGCTAGACTCGAATTGACCCTCTACCGAGATCAGAAGAAGTTCATTCAGGCTGAATACGAAGATCGACTGTTCGATCACCTCGCATTTGAAGTCAGGAATATGGAAGAGACCATTTCCGCAATGCGAAGAGAGGAAGTTACGATCACTGACGAGCCTTTCAGGCTCAGCCCAACCGGATCATTGATAGCCTTTATCGAGGACCCCGATGGGACTCTGATCGAATTGATCGAGAGTAAATAAAAGGCAATCTACGCGAAATAGAAGAAATAGGCACTCAAGATGGCCTAGGAAGGACATAAAACTCAATAATAGCAGGCTACCTTGTGACAATTTGCTCATAGTCGGTCTTACTATTAGTTGAATGTGTTCTTTCCCATCTCAGCCAGTCTGTGTTCAAAGAGATTTCGGCATAGGATTTTGCCGCATGTAGTCTTTTGGTCTCCCAGTTTATCTAGTGTATTCGTAAGCTGGCAGGTATTCAAGCCTAATGCCTATCTTAGCTAGATCTTCCAGATTTCCAACACATCCTATACTCGCATCTATGTTTCTATGTATCGGGTGAAACCATATACTCTCCGGTACGATATTGAACTGAAAAGGAAACCCTAAGGTAACCCCATATTTTTCCAGATCCCCGATCATCGAATTCCCAGCACATGCTAGGCGCGTTGAGGTGTAGCTCTTCACCAATTGGGATGCCCCAAACTCTCCTATCCCATGCCATAAAGCTGCATCTTCAGGAGATCCTAGAGAGTACAGAATGAATTGCGGTGAAGACGGAGTCTCGCTAAAATCGTAGTCTACGAATTTACCTCCATCCACTGTAAACTGATCATCAGCCTCCGCGAGACTAACGTCCCCTGGATCAATCGCGTTCGGATAGAGAGGCGTCGTCTGATAGGTTACTCGAATGTTTTTCAATCTTGCACCTTCGAAGTATATTTTTCCTCTAGCCGCCCTTTTTGAGCCAAATCCCTTCTTTGAGTGGGGAACCGTTAGAAGCGTCGTCCGGTTCTTCATACTTCTACCCATACAATTGTAAACGCGCTCAATCGACTCGTAGTCTTTATGAGTTTCTCTTAAGATATGGTGCAACAAACCATCGGTATCCTCTTTCTCCAGAATTGCCAGCGGCATTCGCAACATAGGGAGACAGAGATTTATCCCGAATGACTCCGAAAGAATCTTGAGATGCTCGTATTTAACGGCGTCAACCATACTCATGTAGCTGCCCTTACAATCTGCAAGATGATGCTTTATCAGTTCCGCCTCGAACCTCGAGATGAGTGTTCCTTCATATTTTTCCATAAACTTCTCATCTATCGAAAGAAGGTCAGACTTGACAAACGCCGCTGGAAAGGCGCTCTGCCCACTCTTCACTATCGACTCTTTCAAAGGGTTCATCGAGTATCTATCAGGCTCAACATCATCTGTGTTCAACAGAAAGGAGACGATCTTTCCTAGGGGAGGATCTTCCAACATTTGACACATCTCTGTCACATCTTCCTTGCTCGTTTCATGAATTCCGCGAAGATAGAAGTGGTTTCCACAAACTTCAAGTAGTCTGGCAGCAATGATCCCTTGAACTTCTTCAACTGTCAGCTGTGGATTTGAGTACTCAACAGAAGACCTTAAGAAAAAACGATCGCCATCAAACAAGACATCCTTCACTCGATTTTTCATCACTTCTAACAGGTAGACTTTTTTCCCTTTGTTCCCCTTAAATCCATGCAGTGCCTTGACAATTGTTTGAATACACGACATTGAATTTTCAAGGAAGTCTTCAAGTATCATTTTTCCTAGGTTCGTCGACAAAACGGTTCAACCCCTTTCCAATGACTCTGCTACATAGATTTGGTTGCCAACAACCGGTTTCCCGCGAAACATTCTCGCCAGAGGAAAGGCTTCTCTAAATCCGTATCTTGTTAACATGTTGAGGGTTCTGGATTCCTTTTCTGGAACACACAGAGAAACTTCGTAACCTTCTAGCCTTTCAATGATCGCCTTTAAAAGATCTACGGCAATGTCATCGTATCCCCTTTCGCATACTAGTGGTCCTATCTCAGCCACTCTATCGTATACTTTTGCCACTGCGAACCCGAGGAGTCGAGCGCCATCAGTGGACGTGTAACAGAAGTTTTCTGGGTCTAGGAGAATAGGTTCTAGCAACCTCTTTCGAGACGCGCCAAAGTATAGACGATCGAGGTCGACTATCTGCTGAATATCATCTTTCTCCGCTTTCTTTAGAAGAGCTTTGGTCGGCGCAGAAAACCCTTCGCCTCTTAGTACTAAGAATTTTGAATCATATTGAAACTTATTCATCGCATAGAATGGGGTTCTCTCAAGATATCCGTATAAGCCGATGGTTTCTACCCCTTTGTTCGTCAAGTATTCAATGGCGTACTTGACAAGTAGTGATCCGCCTCCTTTTTGGCGATATTTTTCATTAACTATGACGTTTCCCAGCCAGCCTACTTGGCCGTAGCTTATTGTCGTCGCGATGCCAATCCTTTCTGAATCGTGTACCAATACAAGACATCCATCCGGCTCCAGCTTCGTCATGAATTCAAAGTCTCCTTCCGCTAGACCCCAATTCATCGTATCGGATAGGCGGACTGCGAAATCAAAATCTTCTAATGTCATCTTCCTGATGCGAAACATATAGAATCAATCTCCTTCAAAAGGCAGAGAACATTTGAAGCTAACAATAATCGCCCGACCTCTTCTCTTGTGCATTAGAACTCAAAATTTAGTCTGGCTCTTTTTTCTAGTTTCCTACATCTTTCAAGTGTTGCCTTGACGATGAGCGGGAGGGCAATGGTCGCGTCACAGTAGCATGTTACGTATTTGCCTTCAGACTTCTCCTTTCCCCAGCTAATGCCTTCCTTAAATGTGCATCCCGACAGTCCGCCCCACTGCGGGCTATCCGTCGTTATCTGGAAGCCATAGTCATGTTCTGCATTTGGCATACCGAACACGTCTTGGAGATATGCGGTCTGTTGAATGTAGTTCTTGGGCACTCCTCCTCCAACATATATTACTCCTGTCTTCGGCGCAACCTTCTTGATTTTTAGTATTTCATAGTTGTCTTTTATCTCATCGATGACGAGGGGGCTTCGCCCTTTCTCCAAAGATTTGACATAATGCTGAGTTAAAGCAATCCCAAGTGAGCTGTCATTCATAGCTGGTACAAAGATTGGGACGCCGTTTTTCCAACAGTTCCAGATTATGGAGTCTATTCTGTCTTCCTCTGTACCTTTGCTGTCGATGAACTCGCCTAGGCTATATAAGAATGATCTTGAAGAGATACTATTACTCATTTTTCCATCTGCAAGCTCATCTGCAAAGAACATCACCATGTTATCAATCATTCTGAACTTTGATTCATCCGCGTAGGTGTCATAGATCCTATCGATTCCTTCTTTACGTAGCATTATGTCACCAGCATCTGGTGAACCAATGTAGTGATGCTCCCCCAATGCTTCTACGAGGTCATGATACATGTTGGCTCCCGTACTCACAATAACGTCAACCATATTCCTTCTGACCATAGTCGATACAACGCCCTTCATACCCGCCGGAACCATGGCACCCGCAATGCCAAGAAAAATGGTCGGCCTCTTTGGATCCTCCAACATGGCTACGTATATGTCGGCGCATGCGGCTAAGGTACGGGATTGAAAGGAGGTTCGGTTAAAGGCCTTCAGTAACTCCGAGATAGTTTGTATCTTTTCCAGATTCAATGGATTGATTGGTTCTTTTAAATAGTCATTCTTCGTATGTTTACGCCTCCACATTAGCTGGCATATTTCAATCAATGAGTATAATTCTTTTTTATAAATTGTGCGTTTTGAGTCGTCAGAATTAGGCAAAAAGTTCGATTGTTCACTAGTACGAGCGGGGATTTGGAGGAACGCAACCTAGTTAGTCCGGAGATGGGAAAACTAATAGGCAACAAGGGTTATCCAATCACTATGCAGATCATATTTTGTTCAAGGGGATTCCTTGATGCTTCGGGCTCTAACTAAGGACGAGAAAGAAGAATTACAGAGAAGAGGGTATATGTGTGAACATCTTCTCTGTTTATATTCGATGGTTGTTGATCAAACATTTCTGTGTAATGATGATTTCCCAGTATTTCTAAGCAGCTTTGGGGAAGCTGATGTTGTCCTGTTTGGTTTAGGAAAAGAGAAGGGTGACAGATTTGAGTGTGTGAAGGCGCTAGTCGAACTGCCCATCAATACATTAAATATAATATCGCCCATTGCTTTCAGGGAATTGCCAAATATGAAAACTAAATATGTTGATTGGGATTTCCACATCCATGTCGATCGATTTGACTTTGATCTGAAAGGTGGCAAGTATAAAGATGTCCGTTACCGACTTAAACAAGTGGAGAAGATTGGGTATCGCATGCGACTATCCAGAGAGTTCACTCCGAAGCATACTTACATTCTGTCTAGACACATGGCTCGTTACAAGTTTGATGCTTGGGGCTGTGAAGAACTCCTTTCTCTGGAGCGTTTCTTTAGGGAGCATGACCATGGACTGATGATGGAAGCCTACAAAGACGATAGATTGGTAGGTTTTGATGTGGTAGACTTTTTCGAGGACAATAAGATCATTGCTGTGCCGCTGGGCATATATTTAGATGTACCATTGGTATCCTATTTCCTGATGTACGAGAATTTGATATTCGCAAGAGACAAGGGCTATGAATGGTTGGATGTTGGACTATCGTGTGGAGTTACAGGGCTTCGGCAATTCAAGGAAAAATGGCTTGCCAAACCAAAATACAAAGTATGTGTCCAAACGCTGAACATTGATCAAAGAGATAAGACTGATCTGAAGAAACCAAAGACGACTGAGATAGAAAATACCTAGCGAACCTTGAAATGTTTCCAATCTGAACAGAGACTTGCGGAGGGATTTCATGAAAAGCTTAATACACGGGATTAGAAATCCATCTCCGATAAAGGACATTCAGAGAGGTTCGAAGGAAGATTGGCAATTGAGGATACAAAACTGAATGTTAAGATACTGCGTAACGCCAAGGTATCTATGTATCCTTTCACTGATTTCTTCAAAGGATTCGAGAAAGTTGCAGCGGTCAGACGCATATTTGGAGAAAAGACAGATGGTGTCCTGAGTAACTTAAAGGTGGAATTCAGTGGAAGGCGAGGCTACATGGGAGTGAGCGACACAGATGGGCATCTCAACATTAGTGCAGAGTATCTGAATAAGGGCGACATCATAGACATATACCTCGACATAATCCACGAGTTGACCCATGTTAAGCAGTTTATGGATGGAAAGGAACTTTTTGATCGGCGTCATAACTACGTAGAGAGTCCTACAGAGGTTGAAGCATTTCGCAATGCGGTCGAGGAGGCACGCAGATTAGGATTAACTGACGAAAGAATCTGTGAATACCTTAAGACTGAGTGGATGACTGACGAAGACCTATTACTATTAGCGAAAACTCTTAACGTTAGGTGCAAACCGACTTCGACTTGAGCCTTTCATTAGTTTGGTCCCATCTTTATGAAAGATCCCAATCGTCAAATTCCAACGACCAGATGTTTGAGGGATCTCTTTTACTAGTTTGTATGTTATGAGAGAAAAATAGGTGATTTTGCGGAGTGGGAAACGAGTCTCATGCTTCAAGAGGCTACAAGACACTTGAGGTGCTTGGACCTGAGCATGAGTTCTCAGTCGTTGATGAGAGGCTCAAACCTCTTCCAATTGCAGATGTGATCATCAAACAGTTGTGTGGACGAGTGAGGAATGAAGTTTCCTTTCCAGATTTCGTTTTGGGCAAAGAACTGCAGAAACACGTGATGGAGTTAAAAGCTGCAAAGCCATTTCGATCACCACAAAACTTTGAGGAAACAATGTACGGAGCCGCTATCAAGGTCTTAGACATACTTGAGGAGTTTAGTGCGCATCTTCTAGGATTGGGAATGCACCCTACTCTCAGCTTAGATGAAGCCCGGGTTTGGGATCATTGGGACAGGCAGATTTACGAAGCTTTTGACAAAATCTTCGATCTGAAACAACACGGATGGCTGAATATCCAGAGTTTTCAACTCAACATCTCCTACCGTAACGAGTCTGAAGCAGTTAAGCTTTACAACGCTCTGGCAGGAATTTTGCCTTATATCTCTGCTGTTTCAGCAGCTTCCCCTATTTATGAATCAAAGTTTGGGGATTTCACGGATAATCGTCTACATTATTATTGGATTAACCAAGCGAAGATACCGTCGATAACCGGCGAAATAGTCCCAGAACCCATAGACTCTTTCGAAACGTACCGCAGTCTAACCATCCGAAGGTATTCAAGAGATCTCATGAAGGCCAAAGCACCTAGTTACATGATAAATCAGGAGTGGATTAACTCAAGAGGAGCAATAATTCGTTTCAAAAGGAGATCGATCGAGATCCGAATCATGGATGAGCAAGAATGCATAAAATCGGATGTTTCCTTGAGCTGCTTTACAAGGGCTCTGCTGAGGGGGTTGATGCAGTCTACGGAAGCGGGATCTGATGTGTCTGATCCTTCTCATTCTGTGCTTGTCAGGAACCTAAATGCCATTATTAGATACGGTCTAGACGCCAAGATCAACCACGGCAGATACTCTACTGCTAGAGATCTGTGCCGCAAACTCTACGAAATTGCCTATGAAAACGCTTCGGACGAGGAAAAGAGATATCTCTGGGTTATCAAGAAACGGATTGAGAATGGAAGCCTTTCAGAAACGATATTGAAGCATGTGCGGGCAAGATCGCAGAGGACAGATCTAGATGAGGCGATTCTCGCCGTCTATTCTGAACTAGCTGACAAACTCAGAAAGAACGAGATATATATATGACTTTATACGAAGCTTGGTTTCGCTCACCAAAATCAGAATTGGCCGCCCGACACCTGAGAATGAATTGGGCTTTCTAGGTTCCGGCTCTAAGCCATAGAGTCAATTTCCTTAATCAGTGCAACGACGAAATCGGCCGTCCTTGGTATGTAAGTCTCTTCAAGATCCTTGAAGCCAGCGAATTCCTCTGGTCCCTCCTGTTGGAGGAGCATGGCCGGTATTCCCATCTCTCTGAACGGCCAGTCATCAGTTGCATTGCTGTCACCAAACCTTACCTTCGCAAACTTCTTCTCCTTCATTTCTCGTCGTCTCAAAATCTTCCGCATGAGATTCCTGCAGAAGTCATTTGGGGCGACGATGAAGAATTCCTCAAAGCTGTGGTAAACGTCATCTAGATTGATGACGGCCTTTATCTGATTTAGCTCATCCTTCTCGTCCCTCATACTGATGTAGTACCTGCTACCGATCATATTGAACTCCTCGGCTGCGAAGGAGATGAAGCGAATCGTCTTTTCCGTCTCCCGATTCATGAGCCCTTCTGCAACCTTCATGACACCTACCACTCCAGAGCCATTGTCAACTATGCCGATGATTTCTGAGTCTGTAAGAACCGTGTCGTGGTGGGCACAGACAATTATTTCATCATCTCTCCTCCCTTTCTTGGTCGCTATAACATTGGCTGTTTTAGCATCGAAGAGAAATCTCGTTCTTACCCTAGCGCGGACCCGAACGGGCTCATCTCTCATCCTCCATCCTTCGAGATTGGCCTTTGAGACGGATATGTACGGCATATCGTGCATTGGACTCGGTAGAGAACCATGAGCATAATCCTCCAGCAAGTATCCCAGATCCTCACCATCATCGCTGACAATGGCATACTTGTTCACAGTGGATCCAGTGCCTAGGCCCCAAGGTCTGAATCTGCCGTGGTATCTCACCACCCCTTCTACTCCCATTTCGGGTGTGCTCCCAGACCACATCACTCTCTCAGCAGGTATTCTTATCCCGCTGTTAACCTCGACTATATGTGGGGGTTCTAGGAGCTCCCAGCCTATGAAGCTAAAGCGTTGGATATCGAGGTCATAATTCATGGCTCGATAAACACCTGCTATCTTCTCAATGAACTTGGCTTCAAGCGGCGTACCTGAGACCCGAGGAACGGTCCCGGTCAGCGGATAGAAATCTTCAATAAGTCGGCCTATCTTGGACATATCGACTCACAAAATGATTCCTAATCCGAGATAGAATCTGTCAAAACAAATATCCATTTGTCTCTTTGCTATCATGGGACAGACCGTTGAAAGGGCCCTATCGCTAAGCTAAGGTATGGAATTGTTGACCATTTGGTTGATGTGAGCCTGTTCAAATCTTAAGGGCGACAAGAAAGCCCTATTTTTGACAGTTTCAGCTAATGGCTAGGCTTGACCCACGTATGCGGTGTAGCTGGTGTATGGCGGTCGAATATCGTGTTGCCAGTAGATACATAGTAACTCTCCACGGTGATGGATCTCTTCTTCGACCACATGCATCAGAATGTCTTCAATCTTATGCCGATTGATCTTTCCATTCCATCCTTTGTATTCGAACACGCTCTCGAGCTTCTCGTCTGTAAGTGTCTCTAGATATTCGTTCGTCTCGGCCTCAACTTTGTCAGCGTATTCTTGGATGGCATTGACATTTGTGAATTTGGTGAATGGGGTGTCGTAGATTCCTTCTGTGCTTTTTCCACTTAAGCGTCTGATCCAAAATTGCTCAGCCTGAAGACTGTGCACAAATATGTCTCGGATGCAGTCAAAGCTGGCGCCACAGCTTTCAACGACCTTTTCCCAAGGAATTTCACCCATGCTTTCCAGAAATCTTCGACGGGAATACCAGTTGTAGCCAAACAGCTTCTTGATATCCAATATGCATCTCCAAAAAATATGATGCGTTGCTTTCTAATAAAATTTGTCAGGTCAATCATGTTGCGTGATATTGGCGGTTCAGCAAATTCCTAATATAAGATGAAGACCCGAACTAGCCTCATTTAGAATTTCAGCTCTTGCTTATTGAAGGCTTTAACCAAACTGCGAATGATAGCCTTATTCTCTTCTAATGACATAGAGCATCGTAGCTAGCTAGCTTTTAGCTACTCATACCCCGATTTTCTAACGTCTAAACATATTTTTTCGGGTAGAAATATCGGTTGAAACAGGGTGGGTTAAACCTCATTTTCCAGCATCGTCATCGCTTAGCAGACCGAATCTTGGTTAGCAACCTTAGGAAGCACTGGAGTTACTGTTGTGTAAGTAGTCATCCTCTCTGTGACTTGTCACCTTCATGTTCCTCGAGGGCCGTGTCACGTGATAAAAAAGGGAGGAAGCGGGGGGTTAAGTTTTCCTTCTCAGCAACGACACCACGGCGACTGCGAGTACGATGATTGCTATGGCCTCAATAATGATGCCGGTGGTTAGGGTGGTGACCGAGCCGGAGATGCCCGACGTATTGGCTTGTACAGCTTCCACGCTTGTCTTGAGTTCCTCCATGCTTGTGCTTGAGGCTGAAACTAGCTAGCTATAAGGTTGCGCGCGCATACCGACTTTTTATTCTATGCTCTAGAATTATCACGATAAATATGATGATGGTTAAGACTCCAACTAAGATCACCCATAACGTTGTTGGAGATCTCAAATGTATTGTCACCTTGTGTGGGATACTGTGGCTATAGGTGAGGTGAAGGAGCCCTGAATCGTCTGTGAATTTGTGCCCGTAGCTTAGTTGATCACCATCAAGGTAGACTTGGACATCTGTAAAGCCGGGAGCCAGATCCTCGCCAATGGTTATATCGCTGTACCCTATGGTGCCCGGTGGGCCGCTCACTGAAAATCTCAATTCTCTTCTCGTGGAATCGTATGTAAGGTCTGACACGGTAGAGTTGGACAGAACTGAGAAAACATATTGATTTTTGAAAGAAGTCACAGCTAGATTCCAGAACAGTTCTCTACCGATCCATATGCTTGGTTCCAAGACGGCCCTAATGACGTAATTGCCTCCGGGTGAAGGCATCCAAGCAGCGGAGTAGATACCTTCGAGACTGCTAGTGACTGAACTGATTCCAATCCAGGTTTTCCCACCATCAACGCTATATGAGAGCAGGACCCTTGATCCCGAGATGCCGCTGCCATTGAGGTAGGTTAACCCACCGCCAACAACGACCTTGAATCCGTAATAAGACGACGAAGGAGTTAAAGAAATAGTGAAGGTTGTAGGAATATACCAAACTATGGATTGGGGACCTACCGTGTCCTTGAGGGCCTCAAGGTTATACTGAATATCGGATACTTTCGAGACTACGAACGTCCTTGCGCCAGGGATTTCGAATCTAAAGTCGTGTTCCCATCTATTGTTTCCTGCTAACCATGTCATGGCTGAATCATTTACGTATAATGTTCCCTTGGAAGAGTCGAAGACTACGTTATCATACTCGTAAGCGGCTCGGAACCAGACGGTCTCTGTCTGATCTACGTAGGTTGAGTTGTGAGTTACTCCTCCATCCACAATCTCTATCTGATCCCAAATGCAATAGACCGCGTTTGATCTAAACGCGGTTAAACCATACGTAGGATCGTTTATAGAGGATATTGTGTAGCCTCTTCGTCCAACCGTATCATAGATAGTTTGGGTGTTGTTGTACGTTACGGTTCCTTTGAAGGTTGTACCATCATACTCATAAATACCTGTCCAAGATAGTGTTGCCTCTGATCTAACGCCAATCCTATTGCTCGCGATGGAGAGGATAATGGCAACCCTGTCAAAGACAACGGAAATGGCATTTGATTGGAACACGGTCAGCGCATACTTTGGGTCTGAGATGCTAGTGACTTTATATCCGTACCTTCCAACAGCGTTTTTTGCGGTACTATCGTTGAGTGAAAAGCTTCCGGTGAATAGTGTTCTATCGTACTCGTAGAAACCGGTCCATGCGATATTGGCTAAGCCTCCGATGTTCATTCTATTATGGGAGGCTGTTAGTTCTATGTTCACTCTGTCCCAGGTGATTGACTTTGCCCCTGCTTTATCGTTTATCACAGTCAATCCGTAGGTCAAATCTCTCACGGAACTAACTTGGAAATAATGCTTGGAGACTCCCGTGTATGAGTAGGCTTTCTCCCACCTGGTGTTTTCCGCATTCCAAGTCATACTTGAACCAGTGACGTAAAGCACTCCTTTTGACGAATCAAAGACCAAATGGTCATATTCATAAACGGCAGTAAACCAAACAGTGGAAGATGCACCGACATCGACCCTATCATCAGTTACTCCCCCATCGGCAATCAATATTCTGTCGCTTATGAAGGAAATGTAGCCGCTCCAGGATCCTACGTTTCCAGCTCCGTCAACAGCGCGGACACGCCAATACCACTTGGCAACAGTCAGTGAATCTTCAAGTGAATAGTTGAGGGTTGTTATCCCAGAGTATACTCTTTGGTTTTTGGAACCGAAGGAAGATGAGGTATCGATTTGAAGCGTGTATGAAGCGATTCCACTCAATGAATCGGCGGCTGGGCTCCAAGAAAACGTAGGACCCACGTCTAGGCGGGTTCTCTCCCCTGGAGACAAAGGTATTGGTGTTGTGGGAAGTTTGGTGTCGATCTTTATTGTAGCTGTGTTTGTTGAGCCTGGTGCTGCGCCCTTGTTGCCTACACTGTCAGTGGCAGTGCAGACGACGCTGTGTGTGCCATCACCTGAAACATTGAGGGTGGCAGTAGCGGTGGGGGTGCCTATTCCCGACAGTCTGCTAAGGCTAGCTCCAGTGCAACTAATCGATATCACATTCGAGGCGTCGCTTGCAGTAACCGTGCCAGTGACTGGCGAGCTCTTAAACCAGCCATTATTGCCGTCGGGAGATGGAAAGGTGACGAATACTGAGGGAGGAGTTGTATCAGGAGCTCTCACAGTTTGTGTGAGAGAAAGCAGAGTAATGATAAGAACACTGGAAAGTACAAACGCCACACTGTCGTATTCAAGACAATGAGTATTTCTTCCTATTAACGGTTCCCCCAACCTTCAAACGTAAATTTCAAAAAATATTGTGGCTAACCTTTTATATCTGTATTTTCAATAGTATCTGGCGTGAGAGCATATGTTAGGGATAGATTTTACGAACGCTCTTCCTAAAATCTTGATAATACTCATCGTCATGTCTTGTCTCACGAGCCTCACATCAGTATCAGGAGAAGCGGCTACGTGGATCACTAACATTAGTATGCAGGAGTCTGAAACTGGAAAAGCCATTGGTGAAGGAGATCCCCTTCTCAGCGGCGGTATTTATGTGGTTCACGTGAATATCACTATACCCTTGAAGGCGGACATCGAGGTCGTAGCTTACACACAACTCGAATGGGATGGACAGGATGCGTTATGGAAGGTGATGGAAGATCCTGCCGGTGCGGTCAAGAGCTTTGATCCGAGGCTAAATGAAATCAGCTTCGTACCGAAGGCTAAAGACGTCAAGCTTGTGCTCGATATAGTGGGCAGGGTTCCAAGAGGGATCACCATGAAGAGTATCGATGGCTTAACCTTACACCTTAAAACCCCGATAAAGCCTATCCTTCTTGAAGTTAAGGATGGTTCACCGCTAGACTATTTCGAGAAGGTGGCAATAGATGCTGACATAGCCGCTTTCGATAATAAACTTGAACAGAAAGAAGTCTTCCTCAACGAGGTAAGGAATGAAGTTGACGACAAGTGGTTCAGCCTTGCTTCAAGTGTAGTAGACTACTCTGAAAGCCTTGCAGCTAAAGGTTTCACCGACAACGCATCTGAAATCCTCGGGTTCATACCGAGTAACAGAGATGAAGTACCGTTGAAACCCGTGGAGAAGAATCCCTGGATGGCTAACGTTTCCTACGTAAGCATAGGCATACTAGGGATCTTAGCTACCATAGGGCTGGCTCAATGGTCAAGGGCCCGAAGCAAAAGCTCAGCCTATGAATATCTGCTTAAGGAGCAAGTGAAGAAGCTTGAAGTCCTTCGCGTCAGGAGTGAAAGGGTTGACCCTCGTTTCGCATCAGAGGTTGGGGAGCTCAAAGAAACCATTAAAAGGGTCTTAGGGGGTGAATAGCGTGTCGTCTAGAAGGCTTTTCAATTCAATAAACATGATAGGACTCGGAGGAGCAGGAGTCAACATTATCGAAGCTTATATCTCCGATGAAAGGACTCGAAGGATTGTCCAAGACACGGGCGTTTACATATCCACGCTTGCTATAGACGTGGCGGACGGAGACATTAAGAGGCTAAGCACAGCTGGGAACAGAGTTCTTAAAGGACTCGCCGAGCAGGGAGTGCCGCCGGATAAGCTGCAAATCATCACTGAGTCTGTTAAGTTCCCTACGCCCGATGCCATGTTCAAGTTCGTGAACGAAGGGTACCCGAAATTCATGATTCAAGAGGGTCTCAAAACCGAGAATTATAAACCGTGGGTGTCTACAGCGATGGAGATTCCACCATTAGCCGGTGGTGTGGCAAGACAGAGGGGACTCTCAAAAGCCATATATGCGTTGAACTACTACCAGCTCGGTACGATAAATAGGCTTTTGTCCAACTTTAGGAGTCAGTTGAGCAAATGCCTCCTTACCCCTCTCGTCTTCACGATCTTCGGGCTCGGCGGGGGTACAGGGAGCGGCATAATTTTCGACTTCATGAGACATCTGCGCTTGACACTGGGTAAGCAGGTGCCTATCATGGGACTTATGATACTTCCATGTGACGCAGACGATGCCGCCGCCAAGGGCGCTTCGGCCTATGCTGCCATAAACGAGCTCAATTTGTTAATGGGCAAAGAGTATAGGGGTGTCGTGGAAATGTTCGGTTCGCCGTATGAGAACCCCTTCAACAATATGTTCGCTGTGGCCTTATCTCCAGTCTATTCAAAGATCGGCGAGCTACCAGAGACGCATAGGGCTATTGATCAAGCTATAGTGGACATAGCTTATATAGTGTCGAGCTTTGACGTGGCTGATATGCTCGATCATATTAGTTCCGGCCGGCGTAGAGGTCCCGATGATAATCTCAACTTATTAACCATGATCAAAGTTGTGTACCCAGTGAACATCTACATAGAGGCGGCTAAGACACAGTTGTCAAGGTTAGAGCTCTACAGGGGAGCCCTCTCTGAGGAAAACATTGTACTTGAGGGCGATAAGAGAATTCTAAGCTTCATCGAAAATGAATTAAAAGAATACTACAGGGATTACCTGAAGGCTATGAAAACCTACTCCATAGAGAGTTTTGACAGAGACATTGAAGACTTCATATACTCGGCTCCCAGGAGGGAGCACGAGACAATGATGCGTATGAAGGACCTAGAGGAGGGGCTCAAACCTTGGATAGGGGACATAGGACAGACCATCAGGCCTATGGCAGAGGCGACTATAGAGGGAACCACAGAATATGTCATAGCTAAAAGGGTTAAGGAACTTTCAGACTTAACGCTGAACATCGCCAAAACATACGATCGGTACCATGAGGAAGCAAATGCGCGGTTTGAGGAACTTGATCGCTACATTCCGAGTGCAACACGCCTCAATCCTAGGCAGAGAATACTCCTACAAACGTTCTCCGAAGCCATCAAATTTGTTGATAGGCTAGTGGACACTCTTAAGAGATATATGACGGTTTACGCTCTGGGAAGCCAATTTTATACCACATATTCTAGGATGTCTCCATCGGAACAGAATGAGACGAGAATGAATGAGATCAAGAGAATGGTGGAGGCTGATCTCAGGTTCATTCTGAACAGTGTTATGACTTTGGTGAGCCAACCAAAAGATAAAGTGGAGCTGTTGGATTCTCTTTCAATGCAACTGAGCATGGTAAAGAACAACGTTCAGAACATTTATAATGATACCAGCAAAGAGCTTGAGGCCAAAGAGGAGTCTATTAGGATATATGAAGAGGAGAAGGCGGAAATTGGGAGAGAGATAAGAACAACAATAATTGGACTTGGTGAAATAATTGATTTTCTCTCTAGTAAGAAAAGGAAACTTAGAATGAAACTTGAGAGCGAAATAGAGCCAAAACTAGCAAGATTGCAAGAGGAGAAGAGGTTCATAGAGGAGAGGCTTAAAAAGGTGCAAGATCTACTGGATGCTTACAACGACGTATCCAGAAAATTGGAGGCAACCTCAGATTATAGAAGGACATTAAATGAAATAGTCAATCTGGAGAAGAAGTATTATGAAAATCTTTCAGCTATAGCAGGCCTCGAAGGAATATTTATGAGAGTAGCTGAGCTCAGCCAAGAAGAGCAGATCAAGATATTATACAAAATTCTAGGCGGCGAGGAAGATCAACTCACAAGAGAAGGAATACTCAGGGAGATACTCGATATGGGTAGGGTGAAGGAATTTATGAGGAGCATCATATTTACATTTAAGAATCCTGGGGCCTTCGGCTTGAATCGCAAGTATAGAACCGACCGTATGTGGGCCACAATCGTGACGCCTAAGGGAATGTGGGATGAGGACCTTCACAAGGATCTCCAAACAGCTTTGGCCGGTTACATCGAGGGTGAGGTGAGTGAGAGCATAAGTGCACGCATAGTGGACTCCCCTGATCCGTGGACGATAACGCTGATACTTATCGCCGCTAAGGTTAGACCAGAGGATATCGAAGTATACCCGACGATGAAGCAGCTCTATAGCAGAGCAAGCGAGCAGGATAAGAGGCTGAGGTATTCATTTCTGACCGAATATGGAGTCAACTTCGAGCAGGTACTTAAGAAAGTTGAAGTGGCTAATACAGGTTGATCCTCGAGAAGTCTGTCCTTGAGATAGTCGAACAAGAAATTAGGGATATAAAGCCATTTAAGCCTGAGAGGATAATCCTTTGCTCTACACCAATAACCTGCACCGTTGCTTCCGAGGCTTTCAAGGGTCTAAGTGACATTGCTTTTCTTATAACACCGGCTAACATGGACATCGACGGTGATTTTTATAGAGACTTTGGCTATTCTGATGTGCGATACATCGCGCATGAAGAAGCTTTGTTATGGATAAACATCAGTCAAGGGCTTCTAAAATCACTCGGCGATATGTTAGATAATTGGATGACGAACAGGACTAGGATCTTTTACTTACTGGCTTCGCTCGAAAACAGTTTCGAGGAGGCAATACTTTACCAAGCATTATCTTATCTCAAACAAACTCGTGCAGACTTGATGAAGGTTCTCATAGTTTTATTACCATCAAGGGTTGAGAGTTTTTCTTTACTTTTTAATGCATACACATGGCTACTGAAGGTTCTAGGAGATAGACTAGCAGATATAGTTATCTTGTTTGAGAAAGAGAAAGTGGAGAGTTATGAGGCGATCAGTATACATGGTGAGCCATTAAAGGGATTAAGAGCCCTTAGCTATGCACTAAGGTTGATAGCTGAGTGTGACTCAGATCTCTTGAAATATTTCAGATCTACAACAGAATTGGATCTTAACGCTCACATACCTCTCCTATCCCTTGGGCATAACCTCGTAACATATGGCAATATTCAAAACGTCTTTAAAGCATCCACTTTAAGACCCTTAGTAAATTTCAATACATTAAGGGCAAAAACCATATACATGATAGCCGAAATATCCATTAACCTTAAAAGCGAACTCACCGTCGAGGAACTCAAAAAAGAACTATCGAAGTGGATTGAAAAAATAGGCATCTCCCCTCTTTTCTGGGGTGTCACTGAGCCTATAGTCAGGGATGTGGAGACCACAAGGATCAGTATAGTAGGCATCTTGGGCGGTATCGACCTCAAACCCCTCCTAAACAATATCGCAAAGGGCTACGCCGAGTTCAAGGAGATAGCATTAGTCAAGGAAATGATTAACCGGGATAACCTTGAATCTATCCAAAAGTTGGAGAAAGAGGTGATCGGTTGACCACAGATCACGAGAGAACGTTCGTAGATGAAGTTACGGATAGAATGGTGAAACTATTCTCCTCATTCCTAGTGGGCTTGGTAACGGTCTTAATAATGTACATGATACCCTTCATGCCTCAAAATTTCATTTTCACCGCCTTAGTTGGTGGTTGTGTGGCGATTTTAGGCTATAAGTCACCCAAGTCCTCTGCCTTCATGGCATCGTCTATAATGATAATCTCAATGCTATATCAGCTTGCTTACGCAGGCTTTCTAACATTTCTATATAAAGGCGATTTCATCTTGGTCATTTTTCTATGGATAATATGCATCTCATCTGGCAGCTTGTTTGTTGATCTCCACGAGTCTTTGGTTGCGTTCTCCTTGAGTTATCTTGGGTTTTTGATGCTATTTACTAGTGTCTGGTATCTAGCTATACCCATGATTCTTTTACCTAGCGTCTTATCGAGAGGTTTTAGAACGGGATTTGCAACAATAATGTTTATACTGCTGTACTTGCCATTCCAGATCACCGCCTATACTGTGAATAATTTAGGCGTCCTCGCGCAAATTGAGATTTCTGAGTTTGCTAAAATGCGTCCTGAGGTGCTCTTGCTCAATCCACCTTTCGACCCTACGAATAAAGGAATTCAAACGGCCCTAGGTCTCTTGAAGCCGTTCGCTGAGCCGATGAGTAGGCTAACCTTGGATGAGTTTTTCGGTAAACCGGGGGTCATAACGCAGGCGATTAGCGGTGGAAGTGGAAGTTTTTTTGGCATGAACCTTAAAGTAATCGGCATAAGCACGTATGACATCTACAATAACACCATGTTTGTGTACATGAACAACATAGGCTCTATAATATTGCTTGTAATTGCGATAGTCTTGTCAATCTCCCTGGCGTACATCACTCTCTCAGTCCTCTCTCGCTTCAAGCCCAAGTTTATGGATCCACTGAAGGAATTGATATATGGATGTTTCAAACCAGTCATCAGCGCAATTGTTAGTATGGCGCTGTTCATAGGGCTTTTCTCGGGGCTAGCTGATGTATTAAACTATGTCTCACCGTTGCTTCAAAGCTCCATTCAATTTATAACAATGGGTTTTGTGATAGTGTTAACGGCGCTTCCATCCTCGGTAAAAACGGTTTTGGATTACAGCAAGATGAAAATTAAGCTGGAAGAAGAATTTTTAACATCACTAAAACAATATGACGATGAAATACTTGAACTCAAGACTTTTCTTAATAGACTTAGTAAAATCGACAGAGAAATAGGGATAGTCGCGCTTGATAACTCTCTGCAGACCCTTTCTGCAAGAACAAGTAGCTTCTCAATTAAGGTTTCCAGACTGGGTCTAGAGAATCTGGAAGAGATGCGCGAATTAATTAATCACTTTGGTGAAGAAGTAAAAGCAGCTAGGGATGACGTGACAAGATTCGCTAACAATTATGCCGTTCAAAAAATCAGTCTTCTTAAGACAACAACACTTGGGATCTTGGAGAGGGGATGGTTAAAAGAAGACGATGAAATAGTTAAGGCATTAGAGAAATTTGACGAGGGCAAATTATCGATACAAAGAATGGACGAAATTGAAAGCCTTCTCGCCGACATCACAAAGGTAGCGGATACATTAACGCATAGGCTCATGCGCTTACACGAGGAGATCAGAGTAACGCTACAAAAGGTATTTCACGTGGAAAACAAGCTGATAATCGATATAGAGCAGAGCATTATCAAGAGCATCGAGATTACGCTGGGGGAGGGAAAAATATGGTCTGCTCTCCAAATAATACGTAGAGAAATAGAAGGTATAGAGGGGACCTATAGCGAGAAGGTTCAAGTACTTAGGTCTAAGCTTGCACTCGTTGTTGAGACGTTGAAGAGAGATGCAGACAAATTAGTTTATTTGGAACTAAAACCATTGTTTGCTCAGCGATTTTGCAGTTTTCTGAGCCTATATGACGGCATTACTAAGATTGCGAAAGAAGAAGTGGGAGGAGTTATTAGTGTTATTGGGCTTCGAAAAGTCTTGGACAACACTAGGAGACTAGGACTCGCGCTGACCAAGACCACATATGAGTTAATCAAAATGTTCCAGGACGATGTTGCCAAGAAAAGTCCGGTGGATTTTGACAAGCTCATGCTGATATCGAATATACGCGGGCCTCATGAACTTTATGAGAAAATGGAGAAATCGCTAGCAATTGAGTTAAACTCTGGAGAGGAGATGATATCGAATCTCGAGAGCGTATTGAATAAGGATCTGTTAGTTCTCCTAGAATTGTTACGGGACTACGCCATTCTTTATGAGAGAATTTTAAACTATCCTAATGCTGAAGCGGCGATCCTTTCGATCCTAAAGGATAGGAAGGAGGAGGTGTCAATAGAAGATCTGCCTTTTGCGAGAGAACACTCTATATGGTATATGAGGCTTTACGCTATGCGAAGCGATCAAAGTGTTGAGCTTAAAGGCACTGAAGAAAGGCGTACATTAACGCGGAGAGAGAAATGAGCATTGTACAAAATCCAGCTGAAAGGTCAAAGAGCTAGGTTATTCTTGGATGATATTCTAACCATAGCCGTTCTCAAAGGTCTCCTCTTCAAAAAGGAGGAGGTTGTTAACGAAGTCTCTTTCAACGATGTGAAAGAAGTTAGCGTGACTAATGAAATGCTGACAATAACCTATAAAGAGGGTGAGAAAACATCTACATTAAAGATCGAATTTATCAACGCTGAAGATGCTAAAGACGTAGAGGGTCTTATTAACAAGCATTTGGAAAAGAGGAAGATCATAACAGGGAAAATAAATGAAATAGTAACCATAACCAATAACATAGGTTTAACTTCTGATGCCATTTTCGGCTTGGCACTAAGTCTTGACAAAAAGTGTAATTGGCAGAAAGCTAATGAAGAATATCAAAGGCTCGTTGACGAAGTCGAAGCATTATCGAGCACGGGATTAGACTTAAACAAAAAGATACTTGAGGAGATTAAGACAAAGATAGAAGAGAGGGAACCCGAAAGAACGAAAGAGCTCATATTAGATTTCGTCAAGGATCTATACAGCGTTGTTAGCAACATCAAGGAAGCCGAGCCATTGGTAGAGATGAGTCCTAGTTGGAAGGACTTAAAACAGTTTATGGAGCTTCTTCTATTAGTTGGAGCTTTGAGCCTCGTTCTAAGAAGAGGGCTTCTGGAGAGAACTGAGGAGATAAATGAAACGATCTATCTCAAACTATCCGAGCTGGAACCTCTCGTAGATAAACAATATGTCAATAAGATCAGGGAAAACATCGAATCTGGCAGATATGAAGCGGTAACAGAGGCTCCAAGCTTGCTCGCTGACGGTATAAAAGCCAGATCTCAAAAGCTTTCCTGATAATCAAGCGCTCATTCACACTGAAAGTTTTAAGCTAGCTGGGTGATTCCAGCTTTTCGGATTCAACATTTTCAACTAATCGCGCTTCAAAAAGAGTTAACTTTTGAGAAAAGTCAAAGATACTTGAAAGATATTCTTGACTTATCAAGATGTTAAATAATCACTAATCTTGGAGGCCAAGATTGTCTCTCATTCCTTAAAAACTTCGAGTGGCAAAACGTTGAGGACAAGCCACATGCTACCATAAGCATATTCGGATCCAAACATAGGGCTAGAATCCCTTGCACACACATACAATCACTCGATACGCAGATTTTGAAGAATCTGACCAGCCTCAGAGATCCCACCAACAGTAAGCCCCCCACAAACCTCACAAGTCTTAAGCTCCACTCCTAAAACAGAACCTTCAAGTGCACTCCTAATCTCCTCAAGTGTACGCCGCATTCTTATATTTCCAGTGAATAGTCAAAGGTTTAGCACGGTAGGAAATCTTTAAAAGGACTCGGCTGAAAATATCTTTGCGTTCACCGGTGAACTTGGATGCTAAATATCTCAAACAGGACCCGAATCTTAGGAACCGAGAACGCCTTCGTCGTTCTCAAGGAAGTAAATGACCTATACAAGCAAGGCAGAGACATCATAAACTTCTGCATTGGCCAACCGGATTTTGACACACCAGAATACATCAAGCAAGCGGCAATCAAAGCATTAAAGAACGGGAAGACAGGCTACACAGAATCCGCCGGTATTCCAGCCCTACGAGAAGCCATCGCCGAATATCTTTCCAAAACAAGACAGATTGATGTGAAACCTGAATCCGTTGTTGTGGCAAACGGAGCGAAGCCCTTCATAGGATATGCCGTACTCTCGGTTACAGACTACGGAGAGAACCATGAGGTTCTATATCCAAATCCAGGCTTTCCAATATACGAGTCTCAGATACGGGCTCACGGAGCGATCCCTGTGCCCCTAAACCTGAGAGAGAAAAAGCATTACAGCTTCGACATTGAGGAACTTGAAAGAAAGGTGAACAAGAGAACCCGGCTTCTGATACTGAATTCGCCCCACAATCCAACTGGGGGAGTTCTAAGCAAGAACACTCTAGAGCAGATAGCTGACTTGGTCAAGAGATACAGTGACCTATGGGTTTTCTCGGACGAGGTCTATTCCAGGATGGTGCACGACGGCGAATTCGTAAGCATATCCTCAATCCCCGGAATGCAGGAAAGAACCATAATCTTGGACGGTGCATCGAAGACCTACGCCATGACAGGGTGGAGGATAGGCTTCGCATCAAATGAAGAATTGGCTAGTTACCTAGCCAATTGGGTAACCAACACAGACTCCTGTGCTGGACACCCGAATCAGTACGCAGCCTTAGCCGCCTTAACTGGACCCCAAGACGAATCCAAAAGGATGATGCTAAGCTTCAAGAGAAGGAGAGACATAATCGTCAAAGGGCTAAACCAGATCAAAGGGATAAGCTGCATAACACCAGGCGGAGCATTCTACGCATGGCCAAACGTTACAGAGGCATGCAAGCTCGTTAGAGCCGAAGACTCAGAGGACTTCAGGAAGCGATTGCTGTACGATGCTGGCGTAGCAGTCCTGTCGGACATCCACTTCGGCGACAGAATCGAGGGAGAAGGAGAACACATCAGGTTCTCATACGCAACATCAGAGGAGAACATCAGAGAGGGACTGAGAAGAATCAAGGACTATATAGAAGAGACCAGGAAAACCTGACAGATGCTAAGATCTTATCATCGATGGTTTAGGAATAAATTCCTCTTGTAACCGTATGATGCCGCTGCTGTTTTCTGCCAAAGAGTAGCTATCTAGAAACCTCTGGTTTAGCCTTATGAAGTTTGGACCCCATTTGAACACTGAGAGAATTTCCTCAGCCTTATCTTTAAAGCCAGTTATGTAGAGGGCTGCCGCCAAGGCCTCTGCGGTCGTCAGCTTTGTAGGAATCCCGTAATTCACCGGATTAGAAGCGATCAAGTAGGGGAGGCAACGCGAAGTGCCTCGTCTAAGCATCTCAAACATGTCGTCCGCGTGAACCCAGCTGCAATCTATTGCAGCTAATCCGCTTGATTCTGCTCTTTCACGATCAGCAGGTGAAAACGCAGTCTTCGAAAACGGGTTTAGGATGACAGATCCACGGGGGATAAGCCTAATCTGGTAAACGACATTAATCAGATTGTGTCTCTTCATCTTGATCGTGGTACATTTTTTCGGGTCACATTGTTTAGCTTGAAAGACAATAATCCTCGGGCCTTCAGTCTGCACCCTTCAACACCTTGAGGTGACACATTGGGTCATCCATGATCTTGGGAATCCAGTCGATCAGGTCCGTAGCAACCATGTGGTAGCCCTTTTCCTTCCTGACAAAATCTCCTGCAGCACCGTTTATGAAGGCGCCGGCGACAGATGCCTCGAAAGGATCGGTTCCCTGAGCCATTAGAGCCCCAACAATTCCGGAAAGGACGTCTCCCGTTCCGCCCACCGTCATGCCTGGATTACCGGTAAAATTAAGTTTCACCCTCTCCCCGTCTGAGATTATGTCTACGTGGGACTTCAACAAGACGACCGCGCCCAGGTCTTGAGCAGTTTTCCGAACTGAGATCGCTCGTTCGTCAACGTCCTCAGACAAGTGTTCTCCTGTCAGGATTTGATACTCACCCACGTGAGGGGTCAAAACCAAGGGAATCCCTAGTCTTCGTTTAAACTTGGAGAAAGCCTTAAGTCCATCTGCATCCAGCAACAACGGAACCTTCTTCTCCTCGAGGATTTTGATAACCTTTTCCACAGCCTCCTCGGTGTCTTTGTTCAGGCCCAGACCCGGCCCGATGACGGCAACGGTTATGTCCTTCGTATGCCGCCTGATGACAGGCAGATCTTGAGGGCCCAGATATTCACCCTCAAGCTTCAAAGTAATCAGGTTAGGAGACATAGCTGAGATCGCATAAGCCGTTTTTTCGGGCGCAGCTATGTAAACTAGATCCACGCCTGTTCGAAGGGCCGCCATGGCGACAAAAGCCGGCGCGCCTGAGAATATTTCGCTTCCGCCAATTACTAGGAGTCTGCCGAAATCACCCTTATGAGATTCTGGAGGACGATGCCTCCTTACTATCGATGCGTCGCCCGGGCCAGCGAATCTCTCTATTTCGGGCGGCAAACCTATGTGTCTGACGATAAGTTCTCCAACGTACTCCTTTGCCTTCAATAGACCCGGCTTCGCTTTGTGAAAAGTGATGGTCATATCGGCCTTGACAGCTTCGCCTAAAACCTCGCCTGAGTCCGAGTTCATTCCTGTCGGAACATCTACGGCTATCTTGAACGCTTGCATCTCATTTATCTGCTGGACCATCTGTGAGATGGGTGGGCGAGGTCGCTCCTCTAATCCTATCCCAAGCAGGGCGTCTATGACAGCTTTGGCTTCGACCTTCCTGACTAGCGAAGAGTCATAGATCTCGTAGAAGTTGATCAACTTTCTGAGCGATTTCAATGCATCCCAGTTTCTTCGGGCTTCGCTGTGCGTTATGTCTCTTGGTCTTCCGGCAAGTATGACGTCCACTTCGTAGCCTAGGCATATGAGGTGGCGGGCTGCGACAAAGCCGTCTCCTCCGTTTCCTCCCGTACCGCAGAAAACCGCTATCTTTCCATCGCTCGGTTTGAATCGGGATGCTATCTCAACGGCAACGTTTCTCCCAGCGTTCTCCATCAATTGAAGTCTGGAGATTCCGTAATACTCAGCGTTCAATTCGAGGGCGCGCATCTCTCTCGTTGTTATTATTGCGGACTCTTTCAACATGAGGCTTCACCACATGTGAGAAAGCTTTTTAGGCATTAAGTTTATAACTCATAATTATGAGGTGATCGTATTTATGCCAATCGCTTTTGTTCTGATCAACACCGAGATCGGTTCTGAGAGTGAGGTTGTTAAGGCGCTTAAGGATGTTGAGGGCGTAGATGAAGCGTACAGCGTCTACGGCGTCTACGACATCATCGCTAAGGTTAAGGCTGATTCCATGGACAAGCTCAAGGACATAGTGACATGGCGCATTCGAAGACTGAACAAGGTAAGATCAACATTAACAATGATAGTGATAGAGACAGGGTAGCCACTCCACCAGCCCTAGAGTTTCTAAATAAGACTAAATGAGAACTTCGTAGGCTATTTCCCTAGATAACTGGAAATTCTTAAGCATCCTAAGCCATGAAATATAGACTTGAGTATGAACCATGGTTAGAATACACATTGGAATCGACGATACGGATTCTCCTAAAATGGGATGTACAACCTATGTTGCCGCCTTAATGGTTCAGAAGCTACACAAGTTAGGTGCCTCATTCATAGATTATCCAAATCTGATTAGGCTCAACCCTAATGTTCCGTGGAAGACTAGAGGAAACGGTGCCTTGTCTTTAAGGATAGAATGCTACGAAAGCAGTGTCGAGGATATTAAGGAAATAGTCATTCAGACGGTGGAAGAGAACTCTGACGTGGGTTTTGAGGGAACAGAACCTGGCATCGTCTTCTTGTTTGGCGAGGTACCTGAAGATATTGAGGTATTCGCTAAGAACACGATACAGGGTTTGGTCCGCATGGATAAGGCGTTGAGGCTCATCAAGAGTTTTGAGGCTGAAGCCGTCGGTTTCAAGAACGGACGCGGGATCATCGGTGGCTTGGCATCCATTGGTGAGAGACTGAGAGGTGACCACACATACGAGTTTATCGCCTACAGGACGCCCGAGAATCGTGCGACTCCGAGAAAGGTTGATGTAAAGTCAGTGGTCGAGATGGATGAGAAGACGAAGCCATTGACTTTCAATAACGTTGACCCAGAAACCGGACGAATCCTCATAACCCCAAGGGGACCAGATCCCATCTTGTATGGAATCAGAGGGGAAAACTCCGAGATCGTGAAGTACGCTCATGAATTTATTCATTCAGATGAGCCTGTTGAACGTTGGATAGTATTTAGGACGAACCACGGAACCGACGCCCACCTCAGAAGGGTTAACTCGATCAAAGAAGTGAAGCCCTATAATCCTGTGATCGTGTCTGGAACCGTGGTAGAAGAACCGAGAGTGATACCGGGCGGACACGTGATTTTTTCGATTCGGGACGAAACCGCACGAGTGGACTGCGCAGCTTACGAGCCAACTGGCGACCTTCGGAATGTTGCCAAAGTATTGAAGCAAGGGGATACGATTGAAGCCATGGGTGGCGTACGCCCATCATCTTCTAGAAATCCCATTACAGTCAATTTGGAGAAGATTCACGTGGTCAAACTGGTTCCTCATGTTGTCTTTCAGAATCCATTATGCCCAGATTGTGGAAAGAGGATGAAATCTATGGGGAAGGAGAAGGGTTTTAGATGCGAGAAGTGCGGCTTGCGAGAGCCTAGGCTCCAGAGACTCGGCTTTGAAGTTCGGAGAGATCTTGATCTTGGCATTTACATAACCCCGCCTAGATCTCAAAGACATCTAACAAAGCCCTTTTCTAGATATGGATTGGAGAAGAAGAGCTACATACTTGACGATCACGGGGTTCCCTATCACTTGTTTTCAAGTTTATGACGTCTAGAGTGCGTTCCGCAAATGGAAATTGTGAACTACGAAGATGATTTTTATCAGCCATTTCTTAGTCTTCTGCGGATGGCAGGATTGCCATCTGCAAGTTTCCTCAAAGCCATCTCAAAAGTCTCCTCAGGTAGCAACTCCTTCTCGACAAATACGCCTGTTCTACCAACCTCATTCCGACGCAGTAGAGTTCGAACTCTGTCGAAGACTATGTCCGGTGAGACATCTAGTAGGTCTGCAACAGTTTCTTCTCGTCCTGTGATTGCGCTTTCAATATGGCCCAGTGGCGTTGGTTCAATGAGCATTAGACGTTTGTCAACACCCATCATTCGAGCCTTCTCTTTGAGCATTGATAACGTGATCTCACCGCCGAATTTGTAGAAGTCCCTCTCTATTGGACGCAGCTTCACGAGCGGGAAAGAGACACATATTCGTTGATCTATTTCAATGTAGGCTTTAACAGCGTAGTTCGGTGTGGCTTGCACTAAGATTCGACGATTGACTGGTATGCCTTGGTTTTCAAGCGCCATCTCCACATTGAAAGCCGGCAGTACGTAAGGTACGAATACGTCTATGTCGCTTTTCTCTGAAACGTCGCCTCTGGCTATGCTTCCATGCGTAATGCAGTGGATATGCGAGCAGTCTAGGACTTCCATGATCTTGACGGCCTCTGCTCTAAGACTGTTCAGGAGTTCCCAACGTCTTGAGTCGTACGTGACCTCTTTGACTTCAGCGTGGGTTAGTGGTTTTTTCGCCATCCCTACATCTTTCAAAACTTGTGTCTAACCCCGTATTTATATCATAGAAATTCGAAAGAACTAGATACGCATAGAATACGCTAATAAGGAATCTCCAGATGACGTATACCCAAGACATCTTTACATTCGGATTCGGCCTGTTGATCTTCTGGCTGATTGTCTTCCTAATGGGTAAGTTCTTGCACCTAAAATATTACGGAGTAGAGGCTGAACTGGGTTACATCACCTTTAGGTCCTCAAAGTTTAAGGCTCTTTTGTACAAAATCTCCGGGAAATGGCGATTTCTCTGGAAGACCATCTCAAATCTAAGCATAGTTTTCGGAGTTGGGTTGACAATCTATGCCACATATTTTGCCTTGAACAACTTGTTGAAACTTATTCAACCGGGTGTCGAGGGGATTCCACTCTTACCAGTCCTTCCCGGATTGACCATACGTCTCTACTGGTTTCCATACCTGTTATTGCCAATATCAGTTGGGATAATAACCCACGAGGCGGCACATGGCGTGATCGCGAGACATGAGAACATCTCGCTGAAGTCTGCGGGAGTGGCTTTTGTCTTAGCTTTTCTGGGTGGGTTCGTGGAAACGAATGAAGAAGAATTTGAAAGAGCATCAACCAAATCGAAACTTCGGGTGCTCTCAGCTGGTTCGTTTGTGAATCTTGTGACATTCCTTGTTGCAATGCTGATTGTCTCGGCTCTTTTTGTGAATGTCCCGTCTGGAATCGTGATAAGAGAGATCTCAGAAGGAAGCATCATCGAAAAGGATGGTCGTCTTCGGCAATGGGACATAATATACGACATAAATGGGACGCTCCGAAATCTAAGTAACGATTTAGACGGATCTCTTCGAAATGCGGCTGACTTCCTAGCTAACGTAACACCCGGAGACACCTTGATACTTAATACTTCGAAAGGTATTCTACAGATGCATATAGGAGACTCTACGGGCGA
>Ga0315309_1000126_pt1 | contig 44154 bp, 55 predicted proteins | sample TDP4_MG_FD_203080 | JGI IMG/M metagenome (GOLD analysis project Ga0315309, IMG submission 203080) | Freshwater sediment microbial communities from Lake Towuti, South Sulawesi, Indonesia - TDP4 | ecosystem: Environmental > Aquatic > Freshwater > Lake > Sediment | place: Indonesia: South Sulawesi... | reverse complement strand
GAAAGAAGATCGATTTCGAATATGGAGACTTGACAGACTACAGCTTTGTCCACTATGTTCTAGCTAAGTATAGACCGGACACCATCATGCATCTAGCTGAACAGTCGTCTGCACCTTACTCGATGATAGATGTCGATCACGCTGTGTTTACTCAGACAAACAATATTGTCGGAACATTGAATCTTCTATTCGCGATCTATAAGGAAGTTCCCAACTGCCATCTGGTCAAGATGGGATCTATGGGCGAATACGGCTCACCGAACATTGATATACCTGAAGGGTTTTTTGACATAGAATATGGGGGGAGGAAGGACACGCTGCCATTTCCAAAACAAGCATTTACAGACTGGTACCACTGGAGCAAAGTTCACGACTCGGGCAATGTCATGTTAGCCTGCGAAATCTGGGATCTAATGGCGACCGATATTATGCAAGGCGTTGTCTATGGAACTAGGACTGACGAGATGCTGAACGAATCCCTACTGACTAGATGTGACTTCGACGCAGTGTTCGGAACAGTGCTCAATAGATTCTGTGCACAAGCAGTTCTAGGACAGAAACTAACCGTTTACGGAGCAGGTAGACAAAGAAGACCTGTTATTTCGCTCAGAGACGCGATAGATTGCCTAAGACTAGCTACTGAAAACCCCCCAGAGAAAGGAGAATACAGAGTGTTCAATCAGTTCGATGAAGCCTACACGATCACTGAAATCGCTGAAAAAGTATGCAAGGTCTCTAATAAGCTGGGGCTCAATGCAAGGGTTCAATATATAGAAAATCCTAGGATCGAGGAAGAGGACATACAATACTACAATCCAGTTCACGAGAAATTGTACAAGTTAGGTTTCAAGCCTAAATACACTTTAGAACAAGAACTTGAGACTATGCTAAATGATCTGGCCAAATATAGGTATCGACTCGTCGAAAAGAAGGAGAAAATCTTTCCAAAAGTAAAATGGATCAATCGATCTACAACCAAGACGATCGATCGATTTGAGTAAATGTTCTATATGCATTTTTCATAGGCTTTTAAATACTGAAAAATCGAAAGCTATCAAGAAGGAATTGAAATGAGGAAGACCAGAATCCTAGCTATTTCGATCCTAGTAGCAACCTTACTCGTAAGTTACGCGGTATTCCTCCTGGCCAACCAGCAGAATGAGGAAGAAGAATGGGTCAACCCGTTCCCCACAAACCCAGGGGTTGCAACCTACAAGGCAGATGGTACACAGAGCGACATTTTCAACGTAGGCGAACAGGTCAACATAACTGCATACTCTGCATCCACACCCTATGATATAGAAGTTACCCTTGACGGCACACCCATATACACCCACACATCAGACACCCGAAGATACACCGAACTAATAACCGGGATAACCACGACCCTAGGAGAATATCAAGTAACTGCCGGATCCTCCTCAACTCATTATGCCGTCGCATGGTACACCGTAATACCTGAGACACCTCTTGGCGTAGCCGCAGTCCTCACCGCCTGTCTAGCTGGCTTGGGAATCCATCGAATCAGAAAAAGGTAGCCATAGTCCAGGCTAATCTCTCCCCTAAACTCGTTTTATTAGTTATTATTTTTAGATTTCATACCTGATCGATGATTAACGATGCTATCTTGGATCACCCATTCTGTTGGAGATAATTGACTGTGACTGGGAACTTGGATCAGCTAAGGGAAAGGATCCGGTTTCTCGAACGCGAGAAAGAGAGATTAAGGGGTGAAATGTGGAGGCATAACCGTAAACCGTCAAGAAAAGCCGGGTATTTGCTCTTTTCTTTCGGCGTCCTCTCCCTTACCTCATCAATCTTTTATTCCTCGTTTATCCTCGCCTTCATTGGTTTGGGATTAACCTTCTGGGGAGCCCTCTTGCTATACATAGCACCAACAAAATTCGTGAAGGGTGTGCTTCTGGACTCCACAGCTATCTCGTCGCTGGTAAGCATCAGCAGAATAATAGCCGATCTAAGATACGAGGGAGATGGTGTATACTTGCCACCGAGGTATCTGAGGGAGGTCAAAGGCGGAACAGTCTTCATCCCGGTGAGGAAGGAAATCGTAGTACCGCCCGTACAAGTAGCTGAAGGAAGACTCTTTCATCCGAACGGGATCTGCCTAACCCCTCCTGGGCTAAGCCTAGCAAACCTGTACGAAGACGAGCTGGGAACAGACTTCGCGAGAGTCGACCTACGCTACCTGCAGAACAACCTGCCAAAACTCTTCATAGAAGGCCTAGAGATAGCCGAGGACCTGGAGTTAACTACGGAAAGCGACATAGTCCATCTTAAGATTGCAGGTTCCATCTACGCAGACCTCTGCAGAGAACTCAGAAAGACCGCTTCAAATCTATGCAGCCAAATCGGCTGCCCACTATGCAGCTCCATAGCCCTGGCAGTTGCAAGATCCACGGGAAACCCTGTCACAATCGAGGACAGCAAAGTCTCACCAGACGGCAAAATAGTCGAAGCCAGACTCAGACTTCTGGGAAAAGTCGAACCCGAAGCAAAAAAGGCCGTTGAGCCGCGTCCAAGCCCTCCTCTGCTTAGCCTAGGAGGCTTAATCCTTTCGGTTCTCGGTTCAGCTGTTCTCATCTTGATGGGCTGGGTGATATGGCAGGATGTCACAGTCTGGGGCAAGGACATCAGCCTCATACTATTTGGCTCAAGAATAGGGGAAGCTATAGGTCTAGGAATAGACATGAAAGTAATCTACTATCTTCTGATAGGATCACTACTCCTTGTATCGGGATTGGTAACATTTCTCCGTAGAAAAGGTAGGTCATAAGAATGCAGTTCCCCCTGACATTCTGGGACATAAGCCTGTGGCTGGCCCTAACCGCCATAATCCTGTTGGCCACAGCTGAACTCATCTCGCCTTACTATGGACGGACAAACCTGGTTATTGAGAAGGGAAGGCTGAGACGAACGGCGCTGCTGTTGGGCATACTCTTCATGATAACCGTCGTGATACGGATCTACGGAATAATCATGTCAACCTAAACAAACTGGAGAGGTCTCATTGGGAAACACGAAATCTACAACTATCGACGAATACATAAAAAACGTCATAGAGAAGGACAAACCTGAAACAGTTGAACAACTCGTCAACTTGGTGAAACTTGAGTATTCGAGATATGGACGGAAAGAGATCTTGGAACGAATTCTAGAGCTACACGGTGCAGGGAAGATTGTACTTGAAGAGAAACCGAAGCCACCATCCTCTAGGACTGGAAGGTACGTTTTCTCTCGTGATGCTTGGTGGTATTGGACTGTCATAGTCTTAGCTGTAGCGACAGTATTCCTTGTTTTCACAGTTCCAGAAGACGCCTTCCCCCTTGTGTATGCAAGGTACCTGTTGGGATCAATCTTCGTCCTAGCACTACCAGGATACAGCTTCATTAAAGCCCTCTTCCCCAAAGAAGTCCCGTTCAAGACAAGGTCAGAAGAGCTCGACAGCATTGAACGCATAGCCCTGAGCATAGGAATGAGCTTGGCACTCGTACCTTTAGCCGGTCTCTTCCTCAACTACACGCCCTGGGGCATAAGATTGACGCCCGTGACCTTAAGCCTGCTCGCGTTGACTATAACTTTCTCGACAGTTGGGGTGATACGGGAACATCAAGCCAGACTGCGAGCTGGCTAGCCATGTACGCGGTTGGACACCTAGCCCTAGGATACTTATCTGGAAAACTCGCATCCAAAATTCTCAAGGTTAATGTAAATGTTCCCCTACTATTTGTAGCCTCGGTCATATCAGACGTAGATATATTGATATCCGGTCTAGAACATCGCGGTCCAACCCATTCATTAGCCGTATTCCTCCTTCTCTTCCTCCCAGCATTAATACTGTATGGGAGAAGAGTTGCGCCATACTTCATTGCCTTAGCCCAGCACGCCACCATAGGCGACTACTTAACCGGAGGAGCACAGCTGTTCTGGCCCTTAACCCCAAACTGGTATGGGTCGGGAACCGCCATAACGAGCCTAAGCAACATCCTTACCGAGTGGATTCTATTTCTGTTCTCCATTACAATCTTGTTCCAAACGAGAGACGCGAGAATCCTGCTCCAAAAACACCGATCTAACCTGCTCCTATCTATACCAGTCTTCACGGTTCTACTCCCGACCCTCCTCGGTTTCCCCTTATCTGTCCCCTTAGAACTCGTGATTCCCCACCTGGTATATCTAATGCTCTTCAATCTTTCGATCCTTACTGATTTTAGACGATCCCGAGAAGAAACACAACGATTGAAGAAGGAGAGCTCAAATTGTCAAGAAAATTATTCTACAGGATTTTCACGTGGTCCTTGATAGCAACTCTCATCGGAACGGTAGCCTTCGTTCTTTTTTATCCTAAGCCAACGATTCCAAGAGAACCCTTCAGAACAAGGGTCACTCTAAACTGCAGCCCACGGGAGATAATTCCAAATGAAACCGTGGCGATAAACGGAACCCTTGAATACCACGAAGACCCTTGGGAGCCTCTTCCAGACCAAGGTGTAAACCTGTACTACGCTGAGGTTGAAACCGAAGAATGGAACCCCATCGGAACGGCTACCACAGACACAGAAGGCCAGTACAAATATGAATGGACCGTAAACCTGCCTCTAGGAGAGTACATACTTAAGGTCACTTACGCGGGAAATGAAAGATACAGACCATGCGAAGCCACAACTATGCCTAGGGGACTCCTAGTGATCCCGGAAACCCAAGCTGGATCCATAGCCACGTTGACCTGCATGTTGATAGCTTTGATCGTTATTAGGAAACGAACCTCCTAGAATTATACTAAACCGCTCGATAGCTACCCAGTTTCGAGTGAAAATCAGATGTCTAACGATTTAGTGAAGGTTTCTGAGGATTCCACTCGTGGAGGTTTCTTCTTGACTCTAGGCAACACGACATCAATACTGGTTTCAGCGGCCTCAGTCTTCATAATAGCGAGAATTTTAGGGCCAGAAGAATACGGCTTATATTCAATCTCAACAGTTATCCCGTCTCTTCTACTCCTATTTGTAGATCCTGGAATAGACCAAGGCTTAATGAAGTATGCGGCAAGCCTAAAAGTTAAAGGTGAAGAAAAACGTGTAGCTAAACTGCTGCTTCACGGGTTATCATTCAAACTTCTTCTCGGTTTGATCGCCACTTTCGTGTGCTTCATCCTCTCAGACCAGTTCGCAAGACAAATCCTCAAAAGACCAGAGATCGGTTCATACATCCAACTTGCTTCAACGTTAATAATTCTCCAAACAGTTTACACCACAATAAACTCGACCTTTGTCGGTTTAGATAGGACGGAGCATAATGCCCTAGTAACGAACGTGCAAGCGGTAATCAAGGCGTTGGTCTCTTCATTCCTCGTCATCTTGGGCTTGGGCATATTTGGAGCGCTCTTCGGATACATAATGGGCTGTTTAGCCGCGACCCTAGTCGGAACCTTCATCTTGTACAGGATTTATAAATCGTTGAATCACAACTACGGCACATCTCATCAAGATTTTTTAAGTAACCTAAAGTTGCTGGTCAGATATGGTTTTCCCCTTTACCTATCAGCGCTTCTGGCGGGATTCGTGCTGCAATATCAAAACATCTTGCTTGCAGTCTTCACTTCGAACGATGATGTCGGTAACTTCAGAGCCGCAATGAACTTCACGGTTCTGATCACCACGTTATCGATGTCGATGGGAACAACTCTTCTGCCAGCATTCTCGAAGTTGGAGCGGAAGAACGATGAAGCCGGGAGACTCTTCAAACTATCCGTCAAATATGGATCCATGATAGTTCTCCCAATAGCTACTGCCATCATGTTGTACTCAAGGGAGATAGTGGGAATAATCTATGGCGAAGGCTACACGACAGCGTCCCTCTTTCTCTCGCTGGCCATAATCCAATTCTACCTCATCGGCCTCGGAAGCCTGATCCTAGGCAGCTTATTCAACGGACTCGGAGACACGAAGACCACTCTCAAAATATCCCTGATAAGCGGATCCACGTTCCTCGTCTTGGCTCCCTTGATGACATGGACCCTCAAAGTGCCTGGGATGATCATGGCAACCCTTATATCTTTACTCTTTGCAACCATGTATGGACTGTCAGCAGCCAAGTCGAAACTCAAGGTTAAGATTGAAGCTGGAAAGATGCTTCGGATATATCTTGCCGCCTTCCTGCCAGTGATTCCAATCCTAGTTCTGCAGAGAGTTTTACCGTTAACGAGTCTGTTTCAAGTGATTCTAGGAGTATCCCTATACTTCACAGGATACCTTATTCTGACGCCGCTGACAAGGGTGATAAGCCAAGCTGAAATACAGGAAGTGAAGACAGTTCTGGAGAAGACAAGGCCCTTGAAGATAATGGCCAAACCACTCCTCTTCTTTGAAGAGATGATCCTCTCAAAAATATAGATGAGATCGTAGATATTCTATACAGTTTTTTCTCAAGCTTTTATTCAGCGTTCGTTTGCTGCCTAAGTGATCCTTATGCTTGATGACGTTCTAGTGACCTTAGAAGATGGAGAGTGGCACCCTTTAGCCGAGATTGCTAATCAGACTGGAACATCTGAAGAAATAGTCTCACGGATCGCTAGATTTTTGAGCAAGTATGGGTTCGCCGACATCGATGATGACGGGAAAAAGGTGAAACTCGACCCGCGTTTTCTCGAACTGCCCACATAGTCACGTCCCATTTCCGAGATCCTTACGCTGAATTGATCGCCTAGTTGTGCAGTCGGTTTTCCAGAATCAACCGACGGCTAGGCGATTCCCAGTATGTATTGTAAACTGCCCCCTGTTCTACTTTGAGGAAATATTCTTTCAACAATGCTATTGTTCTAGAAAGGACTTTCATATACTCTATATAGTGCATCAACACACAGATGGATGAAAAGTAAATGTTCAACAGAAAGAAAAGATTGGGAGTGATGTTGTCACTATTGGCTCTAACACTGACAATAGCTGTAAGCGTCAACGCAGACCCAGGAGCCACCATAAGAATAGACCCATACTGGCCAACGCCAGGTGGGGAATTCGAGATATACGTCACCGAACACACAACATACGAACCGCACATCCTGATAGTTATGACTGAAGAGGCATATCTTGGGCTCACAGGTGATGTCGTCGTGACTTGGGAACCATGGCTAGGAGATGACAAAATAACATTCTCGCCAGGTCTGTACCCATCAGGAGATTTCTATGAAGCCACCAGCGGAAAGATCCCTCCGGCTAGCACAACAGAGGAGGGCTGTAGGTACACTGTAGCCTCACTAAGAGATCATCTCGGAGTGCCAGAAGACGAACCGGTATACTGGGCAATGGGTCCTTTCCTAGAGAACGAGATCTCCGAAACTGCACAGACATTCAGAGCTACATTACCGTCCTCAGCGGACGAACCTAGGATTCTCGTCTACGCTCTAGGCAAAGTACCGGAATCTTTGCTTCCTGAACTATTCAACAATTGCGTGCCACCTACGATTCCAGGATTCGTCATCCCAGAGCTCTCATCAATCCTTCTAGTCCTAGCGTCATTCGGAGCCCTCGCACTGTACAAACTCAAACGCAGAACTTAGCAACGTACTGCCTCACCTACTATCCTTTTTTCCAGAGCCAGCAAGAGGATTCCTCAGTCTATTGACTGTCCATCCTGTCGCCTAAACGAGCCGACGGACAGTCATAGATAATATGTATTGTCGATCGTCCTAACTCCGACACGAAGAATGAAAAAGGATTATTCATAAAACCAAATTGTGGCTTATCGGAGTAGGGAAAGATTAATGCGCAAGGACATTAAAGGTTGCAGGATAGAAGTTCTCTGCGAAGCCCTAGACAAACTTGGGTATGAAGGAACCCGACTCCACACTGGTTTCCCATCCGAGTAGGAAAGGCCCTTTCCACGTCAAGATAAGGGAGCGAAGAGGATCATCTGCCATCAACATCCACAAAGATCCCGAGTTCCATTACATAGGTCGATCTAGGGATAAAGGCGAAGACATAGAGCTTGAGGTCAAAGCAATAATCCAAGCCTACAAGAGGCTTCTGAAGCTTCGCTTTAGCCCTGTGAGTTGAAAAGAGGCTACAGATAGAGTTTATTCTTCAGGTAGAGTTCTCTGTTTTACGCGCTCCCTCTCTTGGAGATCCTTCCTGATAATCTCCCTCAAGTAATCATTCACATCCATATAATAGCCTTCTTTAACGATCTTCTCGATCTCCTCTAGAATTGTTTTGGGAACGCGGGCTGCGACAGAAACACTCTCAACCCCGATTTTCCTTTTAGGCATCTCTAAGCCCCATAGGTACTTATGTATAATAAAGATTTGACGTATATATATCTAGCGATGTCATGTATACAAGCTGTTACATTTTGCTGACACAAGTCTTAAATAACCCGAAAGCAACCGTTTTACCACGAACCTAAGGAGAAGGAAAAATGCAGAAAAAAGTATCAATACTTCTAGCAGCGCTAATAACACTTTCAATCCTAGCAGTCTGCGTTCCAGTAAAGGCATCACTTGGGAACATCAATGTTAACAGTAAGACCGCTCCAAGTCCTGCCACAACGATTAGACTTGGGGAAAATGTGAGCCTTTACTTCGGCACCGTGATATGGTCAGGTGGTACGATTGACCTGTATCTTAGCACAAATGGTTACGCGGCCCTCAACTATACCACGGACATAAAATATGGTCCAACCTTCAAGGTATCAGACCTGAAAACTAGTGCGAAGAAGGAGATAACCTCTGGAGAACTGAAATACACTATCGGCTATAACTGGATTAACGGTACAGTGGCGAAGGCTTTGGAGGTTCCCGGCGGAGACTACTATATCAAAGCTTTCGACGGAATTACAAGCGCGGTTGCCGTAACAGACAACTACATAACAATCAAGGCTACATTCGTGGTTGAACCCACGTTTGGACCTGGCCAAGCATCAATAAAACTCATAGGATACGCCTTACCAGCGAACGATTATGCTAACTTAAGCTACGGCTCTACCCCGGGAGCAAACAAGATCAAAGACCTCTATCAAGCCGATTCAAAAGGCAAGTTCACATACTCCATGTTGGCTCCAGACTTGAAGGCGGACTTACCTGCAGGAGAGCAGGTTGAGATTGCGGATACTATATGGTTCTGGATGACGGTGAACAGTACTGCACAGACAGAGAACGCTAGCTTCAGCGAGTATCGCAGAGGCTTGAAACAGCTTAAGGCCGATACTGTTGCAACCGCTGGTGACAAAAAACTGTTCGGTAACTATACAGACTTCTCTGTCAGCCCCCTAGTGAACGTTAAGGTTCTAGGCGATTTGATCATCGTTGGGAAATGGTTCCACCCCGGCACACTGAATGTCGTGTGGGACAAGACGACGATAATGGGCACGGCAACAGCTAATGCGACGCACGGATGGTTCAATTCTACGTTCACTGTCCCAATATCCTACAAGGGAAAACATAACGTGACCATCGACGACGGAAAAACCCTCTTCCTATTCTATGTCAATGTGATACCGACGCTTGTTCTCAAGCCAGACGAGGGACCGGTCGAAACAACTGTCACAGCTTACGGATATGGGTTCACAAAAAGCACAACAACAACAACCTACAACGCAACCCTGTGGTGGGATTACGTTGATGCTTGCGAAAGAGAGCTCTATAACTTGACCAAGACCAAGGTTGGCACGAATGGACAATTCACAGTCCAGTTTGTGGTTCCACATACTGTAGGCGGTGAGCATACCGTTAACGCGACTGAAGATGATCCAGCTAAAACATGGGCCTCAGATATATTCACAGTCAAAGCAAGCCTGATACTGTCGCCGTCAACCTTCTACAACAACGGGACCATGGTAACTGTAAACGGAACCGGCTTAGCCTACCAAAAAGTTTATGACCTCAATCTAGACAACCATAAAGACTTCTTAGTAACGGGCAACTGCGTTGGAGACGTCACATTGAAGTTCGTAGCTGCAGCCGGCTTCCAGCCAGGAGTGCATGTCATGACAGTCTATGCTGTGACGAATTCGAGCGGCTTAAACCCATCATATGAGACACATCTGTTGTTCACCGTCAATTCACTGGAACGAGACGTGCTCGTCGACAAGCTAGACGAAGCCCTAGATAACCTAGATGAGATCAAGGAGTCACTAGGCGATCTAACAGACCTAGTCGCAGATGAAAGCACTCACCTAGACAGCGTCAAGGCCGCCCTCCTGGCCGCCATAGAGACCGCAAGGGGCGACATAAGCGCCCTAGCCCAACAGTTGGCAGACATCGAGACCCAGGCAACAACCGCGGCCCAGCAGGCCTCATCTGCTGCGGCATCTTCATCAACCGCCGCCACAAACGCCTCAGACGCAGCGGTAGCTGCCAAAGGAGCTCAATCAACAGCCTCAGGCATCTCAATAGCCGTATACGGAGCCGTCATACTGTCACTGATAGCCGCACTAGCATCCATCGTCGCCGTCATCACGCTGCAGAGAAAAGTAGCAGGATAAAAGAAATAAAAAACCATCCCAATCTCCCCTTTTTTATTTATCTCTTAGGACGACCGAGATCGATCCTTACAGGAGAAAACATAAATATTGACCTATACAGAAAAAGAGTGCTGAGAGGGAGGGTCGGAGAACTTTTGAACCTTCCTTCATTAAGTCAGTACGGCCTTTCTCGCTTAGCAACCAAATAATCAGGAGCCTAGTGGAAGATCGATCTTAAACGGACTGCGAGTGTCAGCTATTATGTCACTTGAAGGCTCAGCGTCATGCTATTGTTTTGAGATAGGGATGTTCCCGAATCGTAATGACCTACCAGTTTGATGGCCCACTCTTCGCTTTGAGGGATGTTAACTGAGATGTTCTGTATGACGACATTGCCAGAGTCGTTAAGCTCCACGACTAATGTCTCTGTTCCATACGGCGAGACAAGATATATCTTCAGTGAGCTGAGCTCGGTTCCGAAGTTTTCAGAACCGACAAAAACTTGTAAGCTGTGGTTCGAATCATCTGTGTTTGTCATGTTGACGAGCTGTGTGATTATGATGTCTGATTCAACTGCCAACAGTATGCTAGTGAACGTTACCTGGGTCGCGTTTGTAGATATCTTTCCGCCGCATTTTTCGGTGTCCTCACCGCTCGTAAATACCACCGGGCTAACTTGAAACATCATATTGGCTGATTTTTGATAATAAACCGCTGCGCTTGCACCAGTAGTCAATAAGGATGACAGTATTAGAAGCAGAAAGATGAGTCTTATCTTTCTATGTGATATTGTAGAACAACTCAACAATTTTTCACCATTAGGGATTTTTCACTTCACTTTCTTAAATCCCTTGTGAGAGGGAAGTCCATATTCGGTATACACATTATAAAATCACCCCTTCGAAAAACTTATAAGTAGAAGTGACAACATTGACACAAGAAGGGATATTTGATGGGTGAGAAGAAGTACCCGGAGGACAAGCCTCCAAAACACGCTACTATAAGAATCCCTAAGGAGATGTCAGACGCTGTAGAAGAGTTTCTGAAGACCGACTACGCAAAGAGGATGGGCTACCTTTACAAGGTCGACGTAATAACAGCCGCGACACGGGAGCTCTTAGAGAAGTACGGCTTCTACGAGAAAGAGGGAGAAGCATGAATGGAGACAGGAAAACCATCTAGAGAGGAGTTAATCAAATACTGGACTTTGCAACGGTATCTAGGTTACTGTCACAAGCAATGTAAAAAAGAGCCTAACTGTTGGACTAACGATCGAGAATACCTGTTCAGACCAGAAATAATGTTGAAGGCTTGTCCCTACAAGAATATGAGAAAGGCAATAGTTTTGCTGAACGACATATCTAAAAACTATGGTCCTTTAGCTTTTACTTTAACAGGAGAAAATCGTGATGAGATAATGAGAATCGTGGAAGAAAAGATGAAGGAAAAGGTTATCAGAATATGAGGATTGGCGAATTAATCTCAGAGAAGAAGTATTTTGATGATGTGACACCAGAAGACCTTGAGATAAGTAGAACTTTGAAAATACTTGTGCAGCAGACTAAGCTTACCGCAACGATTCTGACCTTCGTCGATATCCATCTTGTGGAAAAGGAAAGGCTCTGTGACTTGGGCTGCGGTGCCGGTTTCATTCCCTATTTTATCGGTAATTCGCTCAGGTTCAAAGAGACTTATGGCGTAGACATTAACGATGAAAGAATTGTAAGAGCACAGAAGAGGTTGACCAAAGTAGTTAAAGCGGACCTTGAAAACGATGCCTTGCCTTTTCCAGACAAGTTCTTTGACCTAGTCTCTTCTTTTGGCGTTCTGGAACATTTGAAGTTCTTCGATAACGCCATCAAAGAGTCGCATCGTATTCTCAAGAACGGCGGATTACTACTGATCTCCATACCAAATTTATCTGACTGGGTTAACAGAGTAAGACTACTCCTTGGTCTACAACCCCATTCAATAGTCGTCTCCCAAATATCCAACGAAGGAGTTGACCATATTCATAGCTGTACCTTAGAAACCTTAGAAAAATTGATGAGAAGATATAGTTTCACACCTTTAGTAGCATACGGTGCCAAAGCCGATTTTCGGTCAAACAGACTTCTGGAAATCCTTGATAGTGTTTTTTCAAAGAAACCAAGTATGAGCCATAGGTTCTTTTCGATAAGTCGGAAAATCGGGTAAGTGTATGGATAGAACGATCACGGCAGTAATTTGCGCACACAATGAACAGGAATATATCGAGGACTGTTTAAGGTCCGTTATGGACCAAACTCTAATGCCAAGCCAAGTCATAGTGGTCTTAGACCGATGCACGGATGAAACTCCAACCATCGTAAGGAAATATCCCGTTCAGGTCATCGAAAAAGTCATCAGAGAATGGGAGAACAGCTACGCGGAGAACCTAGAGATAGCGAGGCAGAAGGCTGAAGGAGAATACTACGCGATTGTAGATGCTGACGTGGAGCTCGATAAAGACTACTTTGAAAAAACCACGGCGAGATTCAATGATGGGATAGTTGGTGTGAGTGGAAGAATGGTAACAGCGTCCTCAGGTCTGTTGGGTAAATTCATACGTCTTTGGGAAAAAACCTATTACTTCTCTCCTTTCAAGACGCGTCTCCCTGCGGGATGCGCATTGCTCCTTAAGAAGAATTTTCTGGACGAGATTGGCGGTTTCAAGGACTCGCCTGCTCCCGATACATATCTGCATCAAAAAGCCTTGCAACATGGATTAGAATTCATATTCGTTAATGATACAAAAGTGTACCACTGTAGGAAGATAAATCTCCGAAGAGTAATCTACACTCAGATAGAGTACGGCAAACGGAGAAGAAGACTTGACATACCATTTTGGAAAACATTGCTACACACAATCTTTCGCATGCGCCCCTTCGTTTTATACGGATGGTTCAAGGGAGAGAGGGCTAAAGAAGATTGCCAATAACTCATTCATAATTGTCGATAAACTATATTTAAGCGGTTAGAGAGATCGATCTTAATGAGTTCGTTTAGGCCAAAAAAGTGACAAACGATGACGCATTTGAAAGTAGTAGTCATTCACCCGTATATGAGTGTTTTAGGGGGCGGGGAACACGTCTGCCTACATGTCGTTAAAGCCCTTGTTGAGGGAGGGCATCAAGTTACCTTGGTAAGTGAACCGGTTGAACCTGTTGAGTTAGAAGAGTCCTTGGGTTTAAGTATGTTGACGAATGTGAAGCAGGTTCCTTACGACATATTTCAACTGAGGATTAAGAAATTCTCCGTGTATCAAAGGGTTCTCCACCATAATTTGGTGAAGAACAAGTTGAAGAATAAAATGCCCCAAGCTGATTTGGAAATCTTGACTCAGGATGTTGCGTTCTTATGTAATGTCGGAAAGAAGAAGGTTGCGTATGTGCATTATCCAGAATACTTTGTACATCTAGAAGGAGCAGGTTGGAGGTCAAGATGGTTTTGGAAAGCTTATTACGCGCCTGTGTTGTGGTATTGGCGCCGACAAATCGACAAGATTGACCTTTTCCTATGTAATAGTGAGTACACAAAGAAAGCGATAGAGGAGAGATGGGGGAAGGATGCCGAAGTAGTCTATCCACCAGTCGATGTTAAAAAGATTGAGCCAGCGCCGAAAGAAGAATTCGTTGTCACCGTTGGTAGATTTGTGGAAGAGAAAAATTACCAAATGGTTCTTGAGGTAGCTAAATTAGTGCCTAACGTCAAGTTTGTGATAATTGGCAGAAAACAAAACGAAGAGTACTATGAGAGAATAAGACATTTGAAGCCAGATAACGTTATCTTGCTCACAGATCTGTCGCAAGCGGAACTTTTCTCGATGCTGGCAAAAGCTAAAGTGTATCTCCACACGATGATTGGCGAACATTTCGGCATAAGCATAGTTGAATCTATGGCGGCAGGTTGTGTCCCTGTCGTACATAATAGTGGCGGAGCAAGAATGATCGTACGTAATGTTGGGTACACTTATAACAACGTTGAGGAATGCTGCAAATACATATTCCAAGCGTTATCCCAAGATGTCGATGCTTCAAAAATAGTCGAGAGCACAAAGAAATTTGGGTCCGAGAATTTTAGAAGGCAGATAAAGGAGAAGTTAAGGGAGAAAGGGTTCCTTTGAAAGTTGACGTGGTACTCTTGACTAAAAACAGCAATAGACCATATTTTCGAAAATGTTTGGAGAGCCTTTATCGAAATGTGCCTGTCAATCGCCTGATAGTTGTTGATGGAGGTTCCACTGATGGAACTATTGAGGTTGTTAAGAACTACAATAATATCGAAGTATTCTATGACATCGAAGGCACGCGAGGGAGCGCACGGCAAATCGGAATCCTGAAGGCAAACACAGAATGGTTCTTCTTTCTCGATTCGGATGTCATTTTGCATGATGGATGGTTTGAAAAAGCGCGGAAATTTATGCAAAACAGTAAAGTGGGAGCAATTCAAGGATCGGAAATCTCTATAGGTCTTACTAAAGATATGAGTGAATTTGCATACGCAATCGACAAATTAGCAGAAGGCATCAAACGGAGAAGCGTAGACAGAATCATTATTGATACAAAGAGCAGAGGTTTTACTGGTTGCGTACTGATAAGGCGAAAGGCTGTAGACGACATTAAAATTCCTTCCAAGTTGCACGATTATGAAGATTGGTTTATTAAGCGATATATAGAAGAAAGAGGCTACCAATGGCTCATTAACAAAGACCTAAAGTTTACTCATTTCCATAGGGGAGGTAAACCTGAAGATAATTTCTATATTTCTTACATAGCAACATTCACGGGGTTCTTATCACTAAGAACTGTTTTGCGAAGAACTGTAACTATAATCCCGAAAGTTTTGTTTGCTTTGTGCCTAAGACCCAACTTCAAAATAGTTTCGAGACAAATAAAATCTCAGTTATATACTCTGGTTGGCTGCCTTAAATGTGAACTTTCAACTGAAAGGTTGGAGCTGGAAAGTAAACTTGAGATAGGGGCCGGAAGAAGTCCCACATTTGGTTTTGTTCATCAAGATATAAGAAAATTGCCTCACATAGAACATGTTTGCGACGCAAAGAAACTTCCCTTTCCCGACAACCGTTTTAAAGAAATAAGAGCCGTCGATGTTCTTGAACATTTTGAATGGAGAGACATAAGACAGGTCTTAAAGGAATGGAATAGAGTTCTTAGACCTAATGGTCTAATCTACATCCAATGTCCTAATGTAGCTGAAATTTGCCGATTGTTCTTAGAAAGAAATGAAATTACTGATTGGGAAAAATTCTCATATTATATGTTCGGGGCACAAGATTACCCAGAGAACACACATAAAACTGGCTTCGACATGGAAGGCTTAAGTAGGATCCTAAATGAAACTGGTTATAAAGTTCAAAAAATTCAAAGTGATGGTGGAACAAATATACTATGTTGGGCTAAGAAAAAACAAAATAGATCTCCTTCGATTTGACCAACAAGAATTGAATTCTAGGAGGTTGGTCTCGAACTCCAAAATTTCTGTACTAGTCTTCTAGGTCAAGAGATATGATGCAACTATAGATTAAAAACGGTTTTGATGTATAGACCTCATCTTCATAACTAATTTATCAAGCCTTCACGACAAAATGATGCAAAAGGAGGTAAAACATGAAAAACCTGCATAGAAACAAGAAGGCACTCAGCCCAGTTATAGCCACTGTCATACTAGTGTCCGTCACTATCGTCGTAGCCGTCGCCGTTTCCTACTGGATGGGAGGCATAGCAGGCCTCTACACAAGATTCGAAAAAGTAGAGATATCCAGTTGCTACGCAGTGAAAGGAGGTTCGCCAGACTATAACTACACTGTAACTGTCAGTTTGAAAAACTCAGGTTCAGCGGATTCATCAATCGTATATGTCTTAGTCAATGGCAAACCTTCAGAACAATATCTAAGTGGTACCGACAGACAGATCATAGTTAGCTGGACGGTTGGTACTGACACAGGATATTTGCCCGAAGATTCGATGACTATTCCACTAGGGAAATCTGGAACAATAATCCTTGAGATCGAAGGCAGCCTCTACGAATCCGGAACTACTCTCGACCTGAAGTTCCACAGCGCCGCGGGCAAGGACTATCCACAGATGCTATCTCTGCCGTAAACCCTCGTCCCTTTTTATTTTTTCTCCGATTATAGAGGCGAAATAGCCTCTGACGAGAGAGGTTCATAGATCTCTCCTCGTGGCTTTCAACTCCATATCGAAGATTCATAAGCCATTTATCCTTTAACACATACGCTAAGAACTGGTGAGGAGGGCAAACGCAAAGGAGGGAAGGCAAGAGAAAGGGGATGCCAGCGCTTCTCTTGGTCACCGTTTGTCACCTTTCCTCCTCACCAGTTAAGGAGGCCCTAAGAGCTGGTTCTCGCGTTTGATCTGTGCCTTCAGGTCTGCCAGCTCTTCTAGGGTTGTCTCAAGTCTGTCAAGCCTCTGCTTCAACTCTATGTTCTCTTGGGTCAGCTTGGCTATTACCTCCGCCTCAACCTGCTTGTACAGGCGGAGGCTCTCGTATCCCTTGGCGTACAACTGCCTGTGGTACTCTGGGTCGCTGCTGACGTAGTGGGTGGCTGTGCCCGTGTGTCCCATCCAGAACTCAACGTAGCTGTCTGGAACCGCCGCCTTCATCAGCTTGTCGAACGCCTTTCTGAGGCAGTAGAGCCTCAGCTCCTTAGGCTTCTTTCCCTCTGGGCCTCTCGGTTCTGCTAGGTTCAGCCTTTTCACGAGTTTGTTGAAGGCTTGGCTGAACGCGCTTGACTTCAGCCTCCTTCCAGCAGGCTTCTCCGTGACGAAGACGTAGTCTTCCTCCTTCAACGGCATCCTTGTCGCCAGATACCTTTTCAAGGCTTCGAAGCCGTCCTGACCTATGAAGGTCCAGCGCTCGGCGACGCGGCACTTCAGGATGTCTGATGTGAGGTTTATCTTCATAGGCACCTTGTGGCCTAGGAACTCGTCTTTGATGTGGCGCCAGGTAAGGTGAACAAGCGTCTCAGGCCTCACTCCAGACTCGTAGAACATCAGGTACGTGGCTCGGTTCCTGACGTCTGAGTGGTCTAGGATGAGCTTGATCTCCTCCTTGGTTATGTCCCTGTTGTGGTAGGCGACGTACGGGTGCTTGAGCCTTAATGGCTTGACAGGGATCTCGTAGCTGTGCAAATAACTCATGACGGTTGACATGAGCCTGTTCACGGCCAGCGGGGACTGCCCAGCCTTGAGGTGGGCGAAGAAATCCCTCATTATGTCCCTCAACTCGTCCAGGAACCTTTCCCTAGCGGCCACGCTCCGGTACTTCGCCTTCCTCCACATCTGAGGGATCTCCCTGGCCTCCCAGCCGTAGTTCTCCCTCAGCCAAGCCTCGAAGTGGTGACGTATGTCGTAGAGGTACCTTGCCTTCGTGACCTCGCTCTCAGTCACCTCTTCAACCCAAAGACTGTAAGGATCCTTCACGACGGTTCGCCTGAGACCATTTTTGTGGCTTCAAGTATTTAAATCTTCACCATATAGTGAAGATACCTCGATAACGTCACGTTATGGTGAAGATATTTTCTGTCAGTTGCTCGCGCATCCCCATCACCAATACAACATTATCACAATATCATTGGGGCGACCGTGGCGGACAAAAGTGTTGAATCACGCACACTACATGCTTGGGGGAGCATGTTCCACCGCGGACCGCCCCAGCTAATGTAGGCGCCTGGCAGAGATAAAAGATTTTTGTCGAACACACGCTAACTTTCCAACTGCCCAGCTGGACAGTTTTGATCCCTCAGGCTACGTGGGAATGAAAAGTTATGAAAAACTGCTGAGTGAGATTTTGTAAGAAAGTTTATTTATCAGATTAATGTTTTCTCTGATGGGTGAAAAGTTATGGTTGAGAGGGTGAAGGTCGGCCTGCGCGGACAGGTAGTTATCCCGAAGAAACTTCGAAAAAAGCTAAACATTGAAAATGGGGTCGTCTTGGAGATCGAAGAGACCGAGGAGGGTCTTCTCTTAAAGCCGTATAATCCAGTGGCGGAGATGAAGGGGCTGGGGAAGGGCGTCTTCGGAGAACCAGTTGAATACCAGAGGAAACTCCGCAAGGAGTGGGAGACCTAGAACCTTGAAGATCGCGTTGGACACCAACATACTCATCTACTTTCTCGCAGGCACCGAACCCTACGCCAGCAAAGTGGAGAAACTCTTAAACTCATTCATGAAGAGAGAGAATCAGGGAATAATCTCAACCATAAACGTCGCAGAGGTTCTAACCGGATTCTACGCTGGAGGGGACGAGAAGAAGGCAGCCAAGACGAAAAGGCTCCTTAGTGACCTCACTCTCAACGGTTTCAAAATAGTTCCAGTCACTTTTGAAATCGCTGACTTGGCCGCCAACCTGAGAGCGAAGAGGGGAGGAAGACTGCCCGACGCCCTAATTGTAGCCACAGCAATCAACCAGGAGGCTGACCTCATCTATTCCCAAGACGAAGAACTCCAAAGATTCAATAAAGACATTAAAATCTGTAAATTAGAATAAGCGTCGGTGAAGAGTTTGGGGATGGTGGACTGTTAATGGAGAAACAGTTGCCCATGAGTAGGTTGTTTTATCTCGGTCTTGTTCTGCTCGTGGTCTCCGGCGTATTTGGTGTAGTTACTCACTACTACTCGGTAGAGGTTCCTTTGGACCCTCAGAAATTGCTCATCTTTGAGGAAGAAGGATCTGTGTCGGAAGCAGAGCTGATGTTATGACCTACAGAATAGTTCAAGTCGACAAGGAGACTGTTTACCCGTTGAGTGCCTACCACTTCCTGACCTACGTACTCTTGGGATTGGGCCTGCTCATAATGTTTCAGAATCGCCCAAAACTGGGGTTGAGCTTCCATGTAGACCGAATAGGGGTGCTAATGCGGAGCAAGATAACTAGGAAACTTCTGATCTACCTTCTCATAGGCATGGTCATTGGTCTCGGAATAGGCTACTCAGTTATTCCGAAAGGTTGAAAAACAATCACAATAAAGATAGGGTCGCATTTATGGTCAAGATATTTTCTATACATGGACTCAGAAGCGGGAAAACAGGTCACACTCTCTAATGGAGTCGTTGTACCTCGATCACATCATTGTCCAGAGAAGGTTAGGGCGTTCATAGTATATTAGGTTGACGTTATGGTGAAGAAATCGAAAAGCTTATAGAAATCCAATTGCTATAATTATGTTTCCGGGGAACCCAACCTGTCAAGTCACATCCTCTTCTGATCTCACTTGCGGGCAGGTTTGGGTTTCCCGGTCTCTGCAACCGTGGAGCGATGAGGAATGGGGAGGAAAGTGTTGAAGTATAGGATAATATGCCCGAAGCCGGGCAGTGGACGTGCTCGAAGGGTGGGTAACCCGAAGGGTAGTTAATCTGCTCACCGGTTGAAGGGTGCGCATACTGGCAATACATTGCCAGTATTATAAGCCATGGTCGTCAGCAATCTAGGACCACACGGCAAATTATACGTGTTCCAAGAAAGTAACTAGTGTCTCTTCAGCTTTCTGATTAACGCGCCGAGAGGGAAGACTAGGGCTAAGGAGAAAATCACGTAGCCAAATCTCGCATAGGGCCTATAGAAACGGTTGCGGGTAAACTGAAACGTGCCAACGATCTCCAAGGTTTCGAATGGGCTAGGGTTCGTCACAACAATACGATATGTACCTGGCTCCTCGATAAGCCAACATATACCGTGATACCCTTCACACTGAGCCTCATTGACGAGCTCGCCGGAAGGTGAGTAAACCCTCACTGCATAACTTGCATTCTCAGTCATGGCTGTGGCGTCGTAGCATCCTATGTCATATTCTCTGACCTCGAAAGTGTTCGCAGGAGCACGACGATCATGTATCTCGAGGTGAGTGCCGTCAAGTGACGATGTAATTCCGGCCCAAGTCCAATTGTAAGTAATGGTGTACGTGACTGTCACTGACTGGCTTGGTTCTGTGCGGAACGGAATTTCCCCGGCCCAACGTTGCTCTAAGGGCGGCTGAGGGGGCAACTCCCACTCCTCATATAACAGGAAGTGCCCACCTAAGACTAACAAGACGAGGCAGACGATAACTGAATAAGCCGTTAGGAAACTGTCGCGACCCATTCAATCTACTCTCTTTCTCAGATAAGGTTAAAAAAAGGGAATTTAAGGGTTATGATCGATTCTGTCACGGGTTATTCTCCCACTTGGAGTAGGTTTGCCTCTAGGTGCTGTCCGATCCGACAGTATGTACTTCGTAGCCTCCTCACAGATTACCGAAGACCCTCTATCCCGACGTTCCACTTAAAGCATAGATCAGGCCTGCTATAACGCCGATGATCACGGCTATGACTGCAAGGCTTCTGCTCCTATATTTTCCCTTGGTGGCAACATCCACTATGAATGATATCACAGTAATGGTTAGTATGAACGCGAGACATATCCACTGAATAAGCGTCATGTAAATCCTCCCTATACCTATATCCTCTCCACATATAAAAAAGGAGGGTGTTGGATCTCTAGCCTATGCAACACCTAAGAGCGCATCCAAGTACAATTCCAGCACAGAAGCCACAAGCGAAACAAGCTGGCCAGCCGGTCACTGCACATGTAAGGCAGGTAGTGATGCAGCCTGCAACTGCTAACGGACTATATCCTGCCGCAACACAGCAAAAGGTATATAATGCTTTCTTAATATATAATGCTTTCCTAATATTAACAAAAGGGAATAACATTGGCGGGTTTCATAGTAAGCACTACGAAACTCACTAAATCTTTCGGTAGTGTACTTGCACTTGATGATTTAAACCTGCATATTCCCAAAGGCATATCCGGATTTATAGGCCCTAATGGTGCAGGGAAAACGACAACCATAAACATTCTCATAGGCCTGCTCAAGCCAGATCATGGCGAAGCGTCCATCTTCGGTTTGGACTCTTGGAGAGAGTCCTATGAAATCAGAAAAAGGATAGGAGTTCTAGATGAAAAATGCGGATACCCGAAAAATTTTACTGGAATGAAATTTCTTAAACATGTTGCAAGGATATACAATATAACCCAATCTGAAAAGAGAGCAAGAATGATTCTGAATGATATCGGTTTATCTGAAGCTGGCAACAAACCCATAAAGACCTATTCAGCTGGAATGACTCAAAGACTAGGATTGGCTCAAGCATTGATTAGTGATCCTGAACTTGCTATCCTTGACGAACCTACTGCGAACATAGATCCCTCTGGTAGAATCTTATTGTTAGACAAGATTAAAGAATTACACAGAGATCGAGGAACAAACTTTCTTATATCGACTCACATATTACCTGAGCTGGAGAAAATATGCGATTGGATCTCAATAATAAGAAAAGGCAAATTAGTTGATCAAGGCTATGTCAAAGAATTGGCAATGAAATATTCAGCAAATGTTTACCGAATTGAAGTCTCTAACCCTCAACTTCTTGCTGAGAAGATAAAAAAGACAAATGTGGTTGAACTAGTATGGATAGAAGATGCAAGAATTTACTGCAAGGTCAAGAATTTGGAGGAATTCCATGAAGAAATACCTAGAATTATTGCTAGTCTCAAACTGAAACTGAGAAGCTTCCAATATATGCACAGTAGCCTTGAAGAAATCTATAAAGAGGTTGCTCATGGAGAGTGAAATCTGATGAATATTGGCCGATTTTTTATGTTGGTTATTTGGGAATTAGAAGAAAATTGGGATTTTCCTGTACTTGAACTCGTAATTTTGGGAGCAATCTTCTCTATCCTAAACCAACCCATCATATTCCTAGATTTCGATGGCAGATGCAGAAATCTTACATCTAGCATTGGGATTGTATCTATTTTCTTAATCTTTAATGTGGGAGCTCTTTTCTCTCGAAGCTTTGCTGGAAGTTTTAGCAAAGGTGAAATGCAAACTCTTCTCTCGTACCCCTTGAAGAGATCAAACGTTTTAGCTGCAAAGTTTTTGACAAATCTTCTCATATTATTTACGGTCTATGCAACTGTATTCTCTTTGAACATACCCCTCTTGGCTTTAAGTCCATTGGAACCCATGGTGTATGTTTCAATGATGAGCATACTTGTTCAGGTCATATTCCTGTCCACATCTGCAACGACTCTATCCCTGCTAATAAAGAATGAAGTTATATCAGTTTTGACTGTGATTCTTCTATTCTTCGGATTAGAGAGTATAACAGGAAAAGACAAATATTTATCTTTCTCAGGAAGGCATGAACTAGTATTCGGATATTTCGAATATTTGACTCGGGGTATAATACCTGAAGTAGCATTTCAAGAAGTTGTCATAGCTTTATTGTTTCCATTATCCCTTTCGATGTTTCTACTTGTAGTCTCATTATTGTACTTCAACTATATTATGGAGATTGACTAAATGAAGAAGTTATCTAGGTTAGGAGCAAATCTTTTATTGGTTGGGATTTCACTTTTTATGATTACTACTTTGAGAGCTAGCTCTCCATATTCATTTCCAACTCGTGTTAGTATGCCTTCTGATAGTTGGTCCATGCTGAACCCTGAGCTTTGGTCGCCTCGAAACTTCAGGCTAGAAGTTAGTTCAAAAGTATTGATCGATATATTTGTGCTTGACAGAGATGGAATTGAATTATGGGAGGAACAGGAAATGCTTAGACCGCTTTTCAGCTTTAACGCTACTGAACATAAAATACACAATGTGGAACTAAGCAAGAGAGGAAAATTCGCCCTTCTCATTCATAACCCATCGGATTCAAATGTTGATGTGATGTTGAGTACTACACTCTATGGACTTGAAAATGACCTTCTGTTGGCTTCAACGACTATGTCTATCTTTGGAATAATCATCTTTCTTTCTGCGAAAGTCAAGTATCGCAAGAAAAGATAGATTCTTTCATAAATCTTTTTCCTGTTACAACAACCTCCTCAATAAGGCCTAGGGCATTGCACACCAGAATGCCAAGGCATAATATATGTTTCTGATGTCAACGAAGAATGATATTTAGAAAGCTTCGACTTCAACCCATTTTGGTCTAAATCTCTCTCAGCCCACTTTTCAGAATATTGCATTTTTACAAAAGAATGGTATCGAGGGTCTAGCCGTTATTTCTCTTTCTTGTACGACGACGATAGACTAATACTAAAATCACCATAAAAACCACCATAGGAGAAACAAATAAGAGTAAATTCAATATTTCAGGCCATAGTTCTTTTGGACCTAGATTTATGTTGGTATCTTTGAACTGGATAACGCCAACTCGCCCGACATCAATGATGCCTAAGGCACGCAATGTTGGTTCATCATCAAATGAGCCATCAATCATTATTCCAGTATCAAGATCGTAAAGCCCACTAAATGCAATTGCTCGCCCCTGAACTGCTCCACTTGCATCAAGGATAAATATTTTTTGAGCTCCTTGCGGGGTCTGTGACCAACCAGAACCTACATCTATCACTTCTTCGGTCAAGTTGTAGGGTGGATTTTCCCAAAAAATCTTTACACCTTTTTCGGGGTAGGCAAAGGCCCACAAACGGGTTCTGCCCATCAACGTCCCATTATCCATAATGACTTCTCTATTCACAAGATTGACATATAGAAGAGTGGAAAGAAAAATTTGCTTTTCCCCAACAAAAGATATTGAAATATTAAGTTTTGCAAACGTTCCATTTAGCTCAAGACAAGTCCATCGATATGTTAGGGAAGCATCATTAGCCAGGTATGTTCTATTGAGAAAGACTATGCTCTCAGATTCAAATTCATACTCGGCATATTTTCCGACTTCCATCCAAATGGGAGCTGAAAAAGTATTTAGCAAAATAAGGTTATAGAAAACGAGCAAGAAAAAGAAGGAGACAAACTTGTGTGCCAATAGTTTCCTTCCGTCCTTAAGGTGTCGCAACTATAGTAGCCTCGACGCTGTGAGTCCATGTTGCCTTTGTTATCACATTATGGAAAGTAGCTTGTGCTTTAGTCTTAGCCCAAGTTGCAAAGAAATTATCAAAATATGCTGATATGCTGTTTCCCGAAAATTCTTGGTCACCAGAGTCATATGTACTTCCATAAAACCGATATTTCATGTTACCTACGTATATGTTAGGCCAAATTGCGAATCTTTCTGCTTTATGCCAAGTATCATCGTATTGCCACTGACTATAGTACCAGCCTTTGACGTGCGCCCCTACCCCATGGAAAGCGTCTCCTTTAGTCTGGCTTGCATAGTCTGGACCAGGATAAGATGCACTCACTATACTAGCTGATGCGAAGATCATTGTTGTCAAAACTAGAGCGACATTTATTTCTAAAGAGTTCAGTTTTCTGATTTTTATCCCCCCTAGTTTTCCTTTCCTTGTTTCGAGAGGAGATTGACCGTTTTGTTGATCTGTTACACCTCTCAACAGTTGTTCCTCGAAGTTACATATATGTTTTTCGTATGGTTCTCGTATGATGCGGTTTCTTTAAGGGTCTGGAGGAAAATATTCATTATCACTAGTGTAGGTGTAGCTCCAAAGACATGTGCCTCCGGGATAGTGTGTTCCCCCACTAAATCCTAGCTTGACAACGTTAGGTCTATATACATAGATTAGCACAGATGAGGGAGATGACGAGTCGTACACGTATGTTGGGCCGGAATTCCTTCTCCCTGTCGATAGCACTTGAGCCCACAATGCTATCTGGTCAACATAAATGTTACCAAAGCCAGTTGTTTGGGGTGATTCAGCTATTCCTCCGACGTTGCCTGAAAGCCTACCATAGGCTGGGGGTAAACTTTTACATTAATCTGGGCCCCAGTTGAACCCTTTGTAAACATAAATGATACACAGCCCGAAGACGGATAGATAGCTACACTAAAATAAATAGGATTATAGGCACTCCATCCTGCGGGAGGTAGCACGCCATTACCTACATAGCCTATTCCCGGCTTGTAGTACATCCAGAACATAGCCCATGAATGCGCAGGAATCAATGTATTTCCACCAACTAGCCTAATAGGGATATCAAGGCCATTGTAAAAGTACCCATTTTGTACGAACACACCGTCAGTCGTGGTAGAGCACATGAAGAAGGCAACCCACGCTTGATTAGGTGGAGTTGACCAATACATACCTTGAGTCGGCATCTCTATCGAATCATATTGAGATGTCGTTGGTTGCATCGAGGTACCATATTACCACGCTTTCACAGACGATGGAGAAAGCAACAACAGTGATATTGTAGCGAGTAGCAATATTGAAGGAAGCTTCTTGCTTGACATTTCTATTCGACCTCTATTGTTCCTCTTACATCCAGTTCCTTCCCTTCCACTTCGAGTGCCATAGTGAATGAGTATGATCCTGGACTGACTTCCACATTACCGGCCATGGGACTCTTTTTCGCTTCCCAATCAAGATAGAAAACATACTCTTGTGGATATTCCTCTCCAGTGGCTAGTGTTCTGTGAAGTAGCGCAATATATACATCGTAAACCTTTTCTCCATTGGAGTCTGTTACAGTAAATCTTAACAGACCAACATTCCAAGCTTTGGGTCCAGTAAGGTTAACTCTCATCTGGAGCGTTTCCCCAATCTTCACGCTCGAACTTGAGAGAACGACCTCTAATCTCAATCCCTCTAAGCTCCCTGTGAATCTCGGACCATTGAATTCCGCTGAACCGACAGTAATAGTTTGGCTCTCCTCGTTAATTGAGTTAGACCTTCTAAGACTCAGCGCGATACCAACTCCTATAATTAAGAGCGCAATGAGAGAACAGCAAGCAATGTGCAATTTACTGAACATAATATTTCTCCCCTTCCAATTTTTCACTCCCTAACCCCAGTCTTATAGATTGAACAAACCTGATTACCGAAGACCCTCTATCCCCATGTTCCGCTTAAAGCATAAATTAGGCCTGCTATAACGCCGATGATCAAGAGTATCACTGCAAGGCTTCTGCTCCTATATTTTCCCTTGGTGGCAACATCCACTATGAACGATATTACAGTGATAGTTACTATGAGTGCAGCAAATATCCATTGACCGAGCGTCATGTAAATGTCATCATTCTATGAGTATGGTTTACTGACCATATCACTTACCGTGCCAGCTCCGCTCCAGAGTTGTTTGTTATCTCCTATTGTTGTCCCAGTGTATTTCCAACAAACGGTGTCGTCAATCGAATACTCCTTGTTCACGCCCTGGTAATATTCATAGCCGATATGCCGTTCGGCTGTTGCGTTGTAGGTAATCGCAGAACTGCGATTAGGTCCCCCGTAGCACACGTATCCTGCAAGATATTTCCAGTTGCCTGCGTAATAGAACGAACCAAACTCGTTTAACTCTCGCCAGCTTGTCTCAGTAATTCTGAGATTGCTTTCAGGACCATATTGAAAATGTTTGATGATTAAGCTCGAGTTTGCAGGATGTCTTCTTGACCCCACTAGAAGATTATCATCACCGCTTTGATAGCTCCATGAATAGATCGCCGGCGTGTCATATAGGAGATCGTTAGAGGTTGCGTACACATAGCATTTGTAATAAGTCCATCCTCCACTGACGTATACCTTAACATAGAAGGCCTGGTAATTATATCTACCCACCCACGGTATGGGCGTATTTCCTGTGACATAACCATACATGTTATGTACTTCGCACCGCCAGTATACGTCTCCGCTCTTATCCAAGCGTGCGGCGTTCTGGTAGATTAACTCGCTCACTGTTAAACCGTGACCGCCAGCAACGTTTAAGAGTGCCATTAACCATTTGCCAGTTCCAAATGCGCTGGGATTTGTCTGCAAGAAATTGGCTCTAACTAATACCTTGCTTGTGATTCGCACATCTCCAGGGGTGACATGTTGATATGCACCTATGTATGGATGATCTCCCCAAACTTCTATTGCATGCATGGATAAGATTATGAGAGCAATCGTTGAAAGAATCAGAGAAATCTTTCTATGCACGCACCATCACCTTTATGTTGTCAAGGAGCTCGACGCCACTTTGTGGATATTCCAGGTCAACACCTACTATGGCTACCGGCAGATTAACGCCTTTAGGGAAGTCAGTTGGTATTTGAATCGTCAAAGTAAGTTTCAGAGTTTCGCCGGCAGGTATGCTGACCACACCGCTCACGTCATAACTTACGAGCTTGTTGAGGTTGATTGTACCTTCTTCGATAACGTTTCCGTTCTCATCCGTAATAACATAGCATTTCTCGACCGTGAGGCTGCGACCACTTTTTGGGTCTATGGTTAATTGCACCTCTTTAACTTCAGGATCATACGACACGAAATGAGCGAAGATCGTTATCTCCGCTTTCTTCCCTGGCACTACAGCCAAGATCCTAGGTTCAGCCGAGGTGTTTTCAGTCGTGTTGAACTCTACATATCCAACTATGTGGTAATATCTAGCAATCTCCGGATTCTTAATGTCTCCAGGGCCGAGCGTCGGGGTACCTATCCCTATTACCTCTGGCGTCTTAGTTTCCTTCTTAAGGGATTCGTTGAACTGCCACGATAAACCAGCCACCAAAATAACTACGACTAGAGCAGAAGCTGCCGCTTCGGTCAATGATCTTCTATTCATTGTATCCCCCAGTTTTCCTTTCATTGTTTTGAGAGGAGATCCGATCGTTCTGTTGATTTGTTATACCTCTCAACACTTGATTCTCTAAGTTACATATATGTTTTTCGTATGGTTCTCGTATGATGCGTTTTCCAAAGATCCACTTTTCACAGTAGACCATAAGAATCAGAGCTAACGCCCCAATAAAGTTTACCTCTTCTTCCCTTCAAAGTTTGGGATTCGGCCCACATCAGGACAAAGATGAGTGGACAAGCCGGCGTCGAGGTCAGAGAGAACGAATGTGGAATGGCGAGAAGACCTACACGTCAACTTGTCCTGATTGTAGTCTGCTCATATCCATAAATGCATTATGAACTGCAGATCTGTTTTGTAGACTCTGTATTTCATCTCGAATCAGTCTGTAGCCTACCTCTATGCAGAGGCATTTCCCCACGTCATAAAAACCCTCTTACTTTCACGCAGTGTGTATCGCGTGGTCCGACTTGTGGTTCAGATCGTCCCTTCACTACTCTTTAATATTTTAGGCATATTTCTCTCACTTGAGGAAGCGGGAATGACGTCGAAAAGGTTCAGGCTGGAGATATATCTCGATGTCTTGAAGACCATCAAAAAGGGTACCTGCAAACCCACAAGGATAATGTACAGAACTAACCTTTCCTGGAACCCATTAATGAAGATTCTCGATTCTCTGGAACGTCAAGGCCTAGTCACGGTGGAGAAAGACGGCAAACACAAAATTTATGATATAACAGAGAAAGGCAAAAATGTTCTCCATTACTTCTCAGAAGCCATGGAGTATATCAAAGTTACCTGATGATATGGCGGGCTTAACCTATCCAGCTTTTCGGTTTCAAGTTCACTGGTCAAGAGACCAATAGACTTAGATTAAAGATACTTGTCAGGGCCAGATACGCCATGTCACTTTGTTCAATGTGGAATTGTAGATGTATCCGGTTCTGGTCACGTCGTCCACAGTGAACGTGAATGTTCTACTTCCCCGGAAGGGGTCAGAAAGGAATCTTGCCTCCCCGGCCCTGTTGGTCATACTTCGCTCGGCCCTAAGAGGTTGTTGGTTCCAGTGTCCATAAACCCATGCTCTATTCACAGGGTTCCCATAAATGTCGACGATCTTAACAATGGCTTCTAATCGGTACCACCTCCAGCCAGGAAACGGGAACCGATACGAAGGAAGTAAATTCCATTCTATGCTATCAACGTACATTTCTATAAGCCCTGTCACGGTTACTGTTATTGAACTATAACCGCCCCAGAGCCCAGTTTTGTCCTGCCCGTGAACATAGATGGTGTGGCTGCCCGCAGTCCAACCCGAAACATCTATCCTCGCGTTCACCTCTTCGACCGGCGAGTCAAAAAATCCGTCTGAAGGCAGCAGTTTTCTTCCAGTTCCGCTTTGGCCAGGTGCACCAACAAAGTATTCAGCGTCAGTTATATTAGATAACCCTGTTGTCCGATCATCAATCAATCCAGTTAGGGTCACAGAGGGAGCTCCTCCAGTCGGGTTTGGAGAAACATTCAGGTTCCTAGTTATGGGACCAGTATTGTCTTTATGGGTGGGTCCACCTTCCTCAGCAAATGTACGAACTGCGCTCACAACAATGCCTCTGAAGTCCTGCAGCGCAACTCTGACTGTTGGAAGAAGTTGGCTTCGAACCAAGTCAATCCATGCTAGAACTTCGGTTGTGTTTGCAGTGCTAATGACCCATGAATCGACTCCGCCGGGGACAAGCTTAGGCCGAACGTTTAGTGTGAGGTTAAGGTATGCTTCTTTGAGCTGACGGGCATTGTAGCACTCGATGACTTCATCAATCATATTACGAAGCTGTGTCTTTTTTGTCTGTGGATCATCTTTGAAGTATGCATCATTCAATGAGGCTATAAGATTCTTAATCTTATTGAGACCCTCTATGGTGCTGTTTGAGTACATAGAGAACTCTGCGAGATAGTATCCGTCTCCAAAGTAGGTCAGGTTAATACCCTTGGAAAGGGTGAATTCGTCGCTTTCCACATGCTGGTAGAATAGAGATGTCGCCTCCTCTTGGAGATCTGTCATTGGGACATCGTTCTCCTTGAGAAGCCTGAAGAAAAAGGCCTCAGTCTTCCCGTTGGTTCTGTTCGGATATAAATCAAGGATTGTTACGTTCAATTCGACTGTGATTTCGCTTTTCCATCCGTAAAAGCCATAGACCAAGATGTCCAAGCTCATGTTCGATGAAGCCCTCGAATAACCAGAGCTGGAGTTCCATTTGCATTCAAAGATTGGCTGAGTGGCTGAAAGGTTAAGTCCAAGCCCAGGATACCTCTGTAGTACAGTCTTCTGCCAATCCGAGATGGACTTGTATCCACTCGATGCAGCTTCTGGATACTCGTCCAGACTTGTATAGTTTTTGTAACGGCTTATGCTAGCTTTGTAGTCTAGACTTCGTGAAACCTCGGCCATAGCCGCCCCGACAGCTGAGCGGAAGTTCAATGTGACTTCCTGAGTGACTTCCCTAAAGTCTGTCCTATTCATGGACATTCTTAAGACGGAAGTACTGGCAAGGAGTGACACGAAAGAAATCATCAAAATAATAATTATCAAAACCGATAATATGAGGAACTGCCCTCGGTTGTTTCTACGAGACTCCCCCCTGCGCCTTTGCTTTGTTTTTGTCATATTGTCACCTCGGCTGCAACAAGGTAAGCTCAAGGACTATCACATCATACTCGACCTTGAACATCAAGTCCTTCGCTATGGTTACGTAGATGTCTGATAGGTCCTCGGCTGAAGGTGCATAATAATACCCGCCTCCAAATGGTCCCGTCGCAATCTGCTTCAGAAGGGGTTCATCGAGGTCATTCTTTGCCCCAAGACCAATGGTATATATCCGAAGACTTTGACTGGAACCTTTCTCATACGCTTCTTTAGTCTTGTTAAGAGTGTAGGTTCTAGCATACTCCTCATTGTTGGGTCTGTTTGCCTTTCCATCCGACAGAAGAACCATGACCCAAACCTGATTCGGTCCTTTTCGACCAAATTGTTGGGTCGCATTAGATATTCCATCCCCTATATTCGTAAACCCACCAGCAACAAGAGCATAAATTGAAGAATTTACTGTGGCGAAATCGTAGATCAATCCCGACTTCAAATATGCATTCTCGTTGAAGGAGACAAGGCCGATCCTGTCTCTGGAGGCATTAAGTTGATCAATGAAAAGTTTAGCAGCCCGCTTTGCGCCGTCTAGTTTAGTTTGGATGTCTCCAGGTAATCTGTAGCCCATACTTCCAGAGACATCTGTTATCAGCATAACATCTAACGGTTTATAATCGCTTCTCCCAAGAGGCAAAGATATCGTCACCACACGTTTTTCGCTTACACAATCAACATTTGAAGAGTTGTACAATCCGGCCATATTGGTCATATTAACTAAGATTTTTCCCGTCAATGCGCTGCTGAGCGTTAGTTGATAGAAGGTATCGGGCGGGAGAAGGTTCCTTAGAAGTTCTCTAAGTTCAGGTTCCCAGGAACTTTCATTGTTGACAATCATGCTGACAACATCGCGACCTTCTAGTATACTCATAATGTTTGTAGTGATCTTCTCTATGCTGCCGCGTTCCGTCACCGTGTAGACATTCGCCATGCGAATACACACTGCAAGTCCCACTATTAGGATCATGCAAGCAAGCATAGCTTCGACGATTCTCATCTGTGCCCTGTTGCTGTTAGCCATCAAGAAGGTTCCCATAGGTCAAATTCGACAAGATATGTTAAGCCTTGTACTGTGAACTTTACGTTCCGAAAGGGACGCGTTCTCGTAACGACCACGTCATACCCAACCTTAAACATTAATAAGTAGAAGTGATGTGGAAACGGTGAAACGATCCCATACGCTAACTTGGTCCCCCATATTCGATAAATGCGTTATGAAGTGTGAATCTGTATTTACAGGCTTTCGATGAGAAATGAGCAGAATTCTTTTTGGTTTATTCTTAAGTTTGAACGTTCTGACAGGAAAAATATGTGTTATAAATATGTAGTTGTCCTTCAGACCCTTTTTATACCCTTTCTTAGAAAAACCTTGAATGGCGTGATTGAGAGGCGCCGTCGTGATAATCGAGAGAATTGAGGGAGAGAAGAGGGCGTAAGGAAGGAGCAGAAGCTAGAAGCCTCTGAAAAGACTAACTTGATGTGCGTGCTGAGATGAAAAGAGTGATCGGTAAAAGGCATTCGGCCATGGCACCGATTACGCTTGTGCAAAGCGGGAGGGAAGATTCTCAATTTGCAGATATGGAGAAGGTCTTTTCTGTCGCTTCCCACGCTGACGCCTTGAAAATCTTCTATGCAGCCAAGGAGGGCATAGCCAGCTCCACAAAAGCCATAAAAGAATTGAATTTGACCTCAAAGAGATACTACACATATCTCAAAGCCCTCATTGATGCCGGGTTAATTGAAAGAGATGGAAGCACTTATAAACATACAGCTATGGGAAAGATATGCTTCAAACTTATGGAGGCGGTTAGAAGCACCATTGGTCAACGGGATCGCCTCGATCTGGTAGATAGAGTAAGTAAGGCAAAAGGTCTTTCTATAGAAGAGACTGAAGAAATCATGCGTGCCATCCTAAAAGATGCAAACATTGCCCCGGGTGGGCGAATAGCGGATTTACTTGGACCTGTTCGAATGTCTGACACTTGGGAAAAGGTCGTTCAGGATGTGGTAGAGTATGTAGAGAACGCCCAAGAAAGTATTCTCTTTGCCACACAATATTTTGACATGAGGGTAGTTGAAGCGATCGCAAGAGCAGCGCTAAGAGGGGTTAAGATGCGCTTCTTATCGGGTGGCAAGGAAGTCATCTCGACCAATGTTCAATTGATACGGACGGTTGTCTCCAAACCTCAGCTGGTAAAGCTACTGTTCGAATTCGCGAATTCGGAGGATTTTAAACTCAGGTATATAGATCTGCCATATACGTTTCTTGTTATTGATGGAAGATACTCTATGGTCGAGATCACGAAGCCATTCACAAAAACATTCAATCTTGCCTTCTTTTTCCATAACGAGACATTATCAGAAAGGTTGGTGCAGACTTTCGAAATACTTTGGGATAAGGCTTCCCCCATGAGCACTTTTATCGATAAGCTTAAGAAACTCTAGTGATCTAAATGGCAAGAGATCCAATGACCAAAGCAGATTGCATCAGCACCCAGAAATAATACATGGACTTCAGCGCCCTGTCATACTTCATTTTCTCGAAACCATTCAGGATTGGAATTAGGAACCTCAAAAAGAGAAGACATGCAGCCACGACGATTATGGGAAACACTAGGTTGAAACCGAGTTGTGAATATGCTAGAGTGGTTGTTATCATAATAGCTAAGGCGTACAATATCGCCATTTCTATTCTGGTTTTCCATTTCAACACCATTGCGAGTGTTTTCATCCCATGTATCCTGTCTTCATAGATGTCATTGAAATCGACAAATGTCGAGTATATGATAAATGTTCCGAAGAAGAAGAAAAGACCTTGGAAAATGACCCCCCAGGTGATACGTCCTGCAGTGATCCCGCCTATTAGAGTCGAGACCAAGAGGCCTATGGCAATCGTGCCCTCCTTGAACAGAAACCTTTTCTTCAAACGAATCTTGGGGTTAGAATATGCTAGGAAAAGGATCATATAAGTAGCAAGAAGAAGGAGAATCTCGGGTTTTGTGAAGAGGCTCAAGCCAATTCCGACGATACCAGACACGTAAACGAGGCTCATGGCCTGCTCTTTGGATACCTTCCCAGACGGTATGGGGCGATGCTTTTTTACGGGGTTGAGTTTGTCCATTTCTGCGTCTGTTATGTCGTTATATACGTAGACACAAGTTGCGATTGCGACTAAGGATAGCACGACCGCAATCGCAGAAGGGATAGGAGGAAGGCCATGACTGGAGACCAAACAACCCACAGTTGCAGCCAATGGAAAGGCTATGATTGCTGGTGCACGCGACTTAATTGAGAGATAATACGCACTTGCAATATTGGTCAGCGTCAACTCCACCCCGACTCTCAGCTTAGACGACTTGCGGGTCTATGTACCTGCAATCAGTTTTTTTAATTTATATTCCCAACATGTGATAGTGATGCTATCTATTATAAATCTCTTATGAAACTCTTATGAATTTCCTATGAAGAAAGTTCAATCGAATGCCTTCTTTGAGATACAATGTCCCTAAAGGTTAAATGCTGATCCACCATATTGTGATAATGTTGTATTGGTGATGGGGATGCGAGGCCTTTCAGACCGGGAGCAGGCACTTCTCTTAATGTTGACGTTCATACTACCGCCGCTGATAACGTGGGCTGCTTTGGGTATGCCGACTGACAAGGTGTCGTTGGGAATCCTTCTATCGGCCGTACTGAGCGGCATCTTGGCATTTGTCAAAGAGTTGTTGGGAGGCACACCACCAAAAGAAACATGAGGTTAATTGATGCCTCACAAGGGCGGGAAACCCGAGGAGATCCAGAAATGAAGCCAGAAGAGATTATTATCCGGGCAATCAAAGCCGAGGCTAAGCTGAAGCCGAAGGAGAAGATCTTTGCGGGCTACATATCGATGACCTACGAAGAGTTTGCCTCAAAACTGAACACGAAGAAACTCTCGAAGGATGAGAAGAGGTTAGTTCAAGACCGCCTCAAGACTATGCTCAAGATGTTCAATGAGAACGCTACATATAGACAGCAAATGATGAAACTGGCGGGCGAGGGTTGATGCCAGAGTATATCCCTATACGGCCACGTTTCGACGAAGCCACGGTTTTCAGCCACAAATTTGCAGAACGCATAGTCGACTGGTTGAAGGAAAGGGGAAAAAGTTTCATTGACCTCTCAGACGTGGATGCCGTGAGGGACAAGGTTGAGACCGCCTTGAAACAGAATCCAAACGCCAAGGTCATCTTTTTCAACCACGGCGATGAAACTTCTCTAATGGGCAATAATGGGATTCCAGTGATAGACATGGAGAACGTTGATCTGCTGACTGGAAGAGAATACACTTTTACATTGGCGTGCTTATGGGGTAAGGATGGTGGAGCCCAGGCTTGGCGTGAGAACTGCGGAGCCGTGTACTGCTACAATGATGTGGTCTCCTTCACGAGCGACGCTCAGGAGGAGTTTACACTCGCCTTCACCGAGGGCTTCCTCCTGAGAGAGGAGCAGGGACTAGACTGGAAAGAGATCCTCCAAAAGATGAAAGAACTTATGACGGAGCTTACAGGTAAGCTGATAGGCCAAGGTAAGCTCATAGCCGCAAGTTGCATGGAACACGACAGAGACATCCTCGTCATCTATAACGGAGGAAGTGAACCTCCTACACCATGTCCCTTTAGAATGGGTGCCGTGAGACTCTTCGGCCCAAGAATTGGATACAAGATTCCGAGGCGGGTTGGCTGGGGAATCCTCCTCTTTCTGGCAGGCTGGGGCCTAGCGCTACACAACTTCGCCCATGGAGTTTGGGAGCTGAAAGGAACCGCAGTCAGCCCGGAGGGGGGATACATAGGGTTCACCCTAGTCCTCATCGGCTTCATCCTTCTTACTTGGCAATATGTGGACTGGTTGAAGAAGGGTTAACCTCTCCCTTAATCCAGATTAACGGAAAACTTATCCATTATGGTTTGTAGTTTCGTCTTAGACAACAATGAGACCTACTTAAAGGAATTTCCTTGGGCATCTCGCACATTTTACTGTCAGCCTAGTGGGATAACTTCCCTACCCCGTATACTAGGTAGGTTGATGTGTATCTATAAAATATTTGCTGTTAACGGAAATCATGCCAAGCATGTGGTCTGTGAATTTCAAACTCACCGCTGGTTTTTATGATTAATATTAGCCACTTGTGACTTAACATATCCTTTAACGCGTCTAGTTTCTCTTCAGTTACTGGGTTCTCAAGCTCAAGCTCAACCCAGATTCTCTCACATCCAAAATATAAAGAAAAACGTTTATCGTGACACTCTACTACTAGGTCCGATTGATAGGACATGAAGGTGCCAATATATGCGCCTGGAAATATTCTAAAGGCAATCTCAAGATGATTTTTTAGATCATCTACAAGTACATCATGTCTTTTTGCCCAATATTCTTTAGCCGTTTCAGGGCCAAGCTTCTCTTCAATATCAAGTTTTTCTTTTAAATGCTTTCTGTAATCCTTGGCTATTGCATCAGCAATTTCTCTGAGTATGTTTTTCCCTTTCTGTCTCCACATTTCCAACGCTATAACCTATCTATGTTATTTAGAGGCAAGATATATCTGTTAATCCAAATTAACAGAAAAGAATTCGGCTGGACTTCTACTGAACCTAAAACCATAAAAGCGAAAACAGTAAGAGGATATTGAGATGAGAGCCGGCTTCCCCATCTTCGCAGGCTTCCAACTAGTATGGCGAAGATGAGTGCGCTCTCACCCATATTTCTTTAATATGCGATTGTATTTAAGTTGAGTACTTGTAAAAGTATATACTTTTAATAATATACGTTTAGTTTGCCTGAACAGTGTGGTACAACTGCGTGGAAGAACTTGACTTGTGAGCCCTTCAAAGTACTCGCCAGTGCGAAGAATACATTCGTTCGAGGTACACGCGAAATCTGTCTTTCAATTCTTTTTTTATGTCCCTCATTTGTTCGTCAGTACATTTTTCGGCGTCATCCAAAGGCAGTCTGCCACATTCCTTCACGACTTCCCTAGATTTTTCTATGAGCCACTCGTCCAGCTCATCAAATTCCCGCATTATCATTCTGCCTAGCTCGTACTTGACTACGTCTCGAACGTTTTCTCGAACACCTTTCTCCACGATCTCTTGTGGACTTGTGCTGTCACCCGCCATCTAGACCACTCTCTTAGAGAGTTCACTATTCAATTTGCCTTTCAACCATGTCCATACTTCTGTCTTGCTTGGTCTAATATTTTTCTGAACTCCTCTTGATCTTTCACGTTCTTGGCTGCTTTCTCTACGAACTCTACGCATTCAACGTTTGCCCCACAAAGATCCTCAACCTTGCAGCCTATACACTCCTCACTCATCCTGACCGCGTATGTGGCATCAACCAGCTTATCCACCATATCCTTAATCTCCCTTAGATCCTCTAAACTGGCGACACCTATCTCCGCTTTATTGGCGTAGATAAACTTCCGAAGTGTCCGTGATAAACTGTTAAGGGTTGAAACTTTTTCGTTCTTCACGGTATCCGTATCATCTTCCAAGCCCACCAGTTCCTCAACAACCCCCCGAATCTTCTCTTGGACTCCTAAACTGGAGGGCGAAGTTGCCTCTGCTCTCTGAAGCGCCTCTCTCATCAAAACCTTAGCCGTCTGACTATGTTTGACCGAGCACTCGAGACAGTAGTCTACCTCCGATTGACCACCATAAGATAAGTGGCTACCCTCCTTTAGTTTCGGACGGTCTACCGATTCGATCTTGAGTACAGGCTCCATACTTGGGGGGCGTGGGGGTTCTTTCTCTTCAGAGGCTTCACGGTATCCGAGTAGCGGTTTCTCAAGGATTAGAGTGGTTCGTTCACTCAGGAAACTTCTGATCGGCCTCTCCTTGAGGATCTTTGGTCTATCCTTTCTCAAGTCTCAACGCCCTTATTGCGGTTTCAATAATGTACGCCTTGAACCATCCAACTCTACACATAACGGTGTTTTTACGTCTTACCGCGGAACCGAAAAACCATACTTTCATCGTTATTTCCGGAGATATTTCAACGTTGTCCCATCGAAAAACGCGATCAGGGACTACCCAGTATACTTCTCCGCCCTTGGTTCCACTCAGAAACTTAGCCGCTTGATACGATTCATCGATCGGCCCATGGTAACTGATAAATGATAGGATCCTGTAGTACGCTTGCCAGAGAAGTCTATCAATAACAGGGACCCATCGACCCCACGGTTCTTCTATTTCTGACATTTCATTCACACTCTTAGACATATGGATATTTTAATTTATACCCGAGGAAAGGGTTTTTTCCATAGCCAAAGGTTTATCCCGAAGAAGTATAAAACCCCTGCCACCATCAATATTGAACCCTCTAAAAATCCCAACATTATCAGAATTGGAGCATAGATTGTACAGATTTCCTCGAGCGACATATTAAGTAGTTCGTTTCCGCGCTCGTAGATTCGTGGCCTTATTAGTTTGTAGAGATAAAAGAGAGCGAGCCCAGCAAAGAAACCGTAGAAAACCCACCGTGATATAAGATCAACCAACATCACCAAACCCATTGAAGACCATAGCAGTAGCCCACCTAAAAATAGGTTTAAGCCCTTGATAGAAAGCCCATAAAAAATCGCATAACCCGGCTTAAACAATTTCTCACCCTTCCAGGTGACATCTAAGAAGGCTCCCATCCGAGTTAGAATATTGCTTCTCTCACCTATCTCTAATTCCTTAATGAAACCACTGTAGGAGATCTGAAACAGGATTGTAAAGAACACGTAGGCGAGATAGATCCAGCCGATTTCTCCAATGGTTTCGTGGCTCAGAAACCATCCCCAAGCACTCGAGGCCGTGCAGCATATCGAGATCGACATAAATCCGAACAAACTCTCCTTACTAAGCCCGTCATTGTAGGCGTGGCCGAAGGCTACCCAGAGGATTAAGGCAGCCATCGCTGACGCTGGATTGGGAGAGATCCATAAGGTCAAAGCCGTAGCCCAGGCGGTGAGAAGAGCTAAGCCCCAATGGATCACGTTATGCGCTTTATGCAACTCTATCGCACCGGAGATCAGGGGGTGGTGCTGCTTACTAGGGTCCTTCTGGTCATAGCCCATAGCTGTATCCATCAGAGAGTTAGCTCCGAACGAGAAGTAATGGAACAGAATAGTGCTGACTGCTAGGAGAAGGGTTCTTAAATCAAGAAAAGAGGCGTTATGGAGATAGGGCACCAGTATGCAGAGGAGGGTTGCCGGAGCGGTCTGAGCTCTGCACAGTTGCAGCCAAGATCTCATATTTACAAAGCCCCAAAACTCTTCAATAGTGTAACCACACCCAGCCCAGTCATAGCCACCCCCACTAGCCTACCGTGAAAGGGAGGGTTCAACTTTATTTTGAGTGTGTTGTTCACCCACGCTGAAAAAGGGTCAGCAATGAAGGCGCCAATTGTTATGGGCATAGCTAGTGATAGGACGATGGAGGTCATTTGAACATATAGCACCACTCCTAAAGCACATGCTATACCTTCCGCCACGGTTGTTGTCCCTACCGCCGAAGCCGCTGAAAGCCCTAAAACCATGTAACCAGATACGCTAACTGGGCCGTATCCCCCGCCGGTTCCGCCTTTGTTGAACCCTACCGCAAACCCAAGTACCGAGAATTTAGCTGGGCTGAGTTTTTCGGCTGGTTTAAAGAGTTTGCTTATGAAATTGAAAGAACGCAGGATAACGAAAATACCCATCATCATAGCGATGATGCTTATGTACTGTTTTGCAACAGTGTTGGGCAGGACGGATCCAATCAAGTATGTGGCGCCAGTCATCCCGAAGAGACTCCCGAGTAAGGTGAAGCCGACCGCCTTGAAATTTACGTTCTTGAATTTAATGTGCCATCCTCCACCCCACAGTCCGCTTACCGTTTCACTCAACAAGATTGAGGGAACAATGGCCTTAGGGTCGTACCCAAAAATCACCAGTAAAGGCGAGAGGATAGTTCCGAAGCCGCCGCCAAGTCCATTGTCAACCATCTCCATAAAGAAGGCTAACAATAAAAGGGAAATAAATTCTAGCATTTCATCACCCTCATGAGGAAAGATTTATCCTGTAGTACGCTTGCCAAAGAAGTCTATCAACAGGGAACCAGAAGGTCATTCCTTTAGTTCTTCCATCGCCTTTTCCATAAAAGCGATCCAGCGATCTATTGCGTGTGTCAGTTCGTTCTGAGACTTCTCAACCTTCCGGACAGCTTTCAGAATCTCCTCGGTCCTCTTTCTCATTTCCGATCTAATTTGTGACTTCAAAAATTCTCCTATAGCCATTACAGAACCTCCAAAAGGGGACGGATCCTATTCATCGCACCCTCATTTTTGCTGATCTCTGTGAAGACATGGTGCATGAAGTACGCTGCTTTCGCCATGCTCCTGTCCCCATAGACCCTCATGTGATCAAGTCTCTGCGCGTCCTTGAAGTTGTACACGTGGCCGTCGCTCATCACCTTGTTGCCCAGAATAGCCCACTTTATCGCCTGCGGGGTTATGTCTATCTGGGCGTCCACCGAGTATCTCCCCTCAGCAATGGTCAATTTACCCTCGTGCACTATCCAGTCAGCCTGAGCTATTATCTTCTCCATCTCCTCATCCATTATGTTCAGCCTTATGATGCTACCGCCGGGATATCCGAACCGTTTCTGTATGTCTCCGATGTCAAGTTCCTCGTTTATGTTCAAAGCCAACTCGATAATTAGTCTCTCAACATACCCCTTGATCAGGGTTGTAAGCCTCTCCAAGAAGCCCGGTTTCTTAGGTTCTGCGCGTAATATTGCCTCAACCGCTTTCTCAACTGGTTCAGCGTACTCTCCAGTTAGCTTAGGGTTCTTCTGTTCAACCTGTTTTCTAATTTCCATGCTTAGAGGAATCTTTCCGAAAACCGTAACTCCGAACTCCTCGCCGAGCTTGTCAACAATGCTCTCGCCGAAAATGTTGTACGTGACAGCCCCCGCCTTGAAGTAGCTCATGTTCTCAACCAAGCCGAGAACCGGCATGTCCAAGTCTTTGTGGAGTTCTAAGGCTCGACGCGCATCCAACTCATGGGCAGGTTGCACCACAATGATTGACCCGAGAAGAGATTCCGAGAAGACCTTCGCAGCGGTTCTCAACTCGTCGCCAAATCCGGCTGGAAGGTCGACAACCATGTATTCAGCGTTCCAAGACGCTGACTCGACAGCGTCTCTGAAGAACTGGCTGTACTGCTCTCCAATCATGCCTACTGACTCTTGGCCCAGAACTAATGGTATGGAAAATACTTCTATGCCGTCGTAGTCAACGGGGTGAAACTCTTCCCTAGACAGATCCATAGACTTGTCGCTTAAGTCTAGGAAGTATCCGGTGTTGCTTGCTGAGAAGTCAGCGTCAAGAAGACCCACCTTCACCCCTTTATCCTTCAGGTGAAGGCATATGTTGACTGAGATCAGGGTTTTTCCAACGCCGCCCTTACCCGACAATACGAATATTCCACGAGGCATCGCCATTCTCAGCCCCTCACACGCTCAATAACCTTCGTGACCAAGCCATGTTTTCTGAGCTCTTGGATGACTCCTTCACGCTCGGCTTCTCCAGCCATTTCGGAAGGCGGTTTAACTCCTGCGGGGCCTCCTGTTAGGATCCTTTCAGCTTTGTCCAGAGGTCTTTCTCCCGAGAGGTAGGTTTGAAGTAGATCTTTAACATCGCTTATGCTACCCTTTATCAGCCGTATTTCGTCGCTCTTCCATTCTCCGGTTCCAGTCGCTGCAAGGTCGCTCACCCTACTCTCCAGACCACTTATTTTGTCCAGCAATGCTTGCCTGTCCTTCGCCTCTATAGTGCCCTTCAAATCTTCTATTGACTTACGTTGCCCGTCAAGTTGTTCCCTTAAAGCCTTAACCTCCTCGCTTTCCTCTGGCTTTTGCTTTAACCCCTTAATTTCTTCCCTCAGCTGGGAGATTTCTTGGTTCTTAAGGGTTTTTTCAAGGTTCCTCATTTCTTCTCTGAGTTCCTTAATCTCCGTGGACTCTGTTGCTACTGGAACCCTCTTTATGCGAACGCTGACGGCTTTTTCAGGGTCGCACAGTTTTCCTTCAGCGTCTATGAACTCCCTAACCTCCTCGTAGGATATCGGCGGCGGTCCCCTAGATCCTTCTGTCTCCTTCGTAATCTTCAAGATCTCCGCCTCAAGCCTCTTCATGTTAAGCTCGTGTTCCTCTTGTCTCCTTCTCTCCTCCGCTTGGTCTTGAGGCGGTTCAGTCTTGCCCTCTGTTTCTCTGGTGATTTTGAGGATCTCAGCGTCAAGCTTCTTCATCCTGAGCTCGTGTTCCTCTTCTTTCCTTCTTTCTTCTCCTTGGTCTTCACGCGGTTTTGTCACGGAACCCTCTGTCTCTCTAGTGACCTTGAGGATTTCGGTTTCAAGCCTCTTCATCCTAAGCTCATGCTCCTCTTCTCTCCTTCTCTCCTCCGCACGATCCATCCAAAACCTCTGATGACCGATGGTCCTGCTCTGCTCATAATCGTCATACTCGGAGTAATCCTCTTCATATTCATAGCGTCTCGGTCTCTGCCTCGTTACTTGTGGTGCATATCGAGGTTGATACTCCTTCCTCCTTTCTCTTCTTTCACCGTATCTCGGCTGGTATCCTTCCTCCCTCGGCAGGTACCCTTCTTCCTGTAGTTGGTCGAAGATCTTCTCTATTATGGACTCTAGATGACGGTCGTTGGCGTTGGGGGCGAAATCTTTGATGTGGCTGTGAAGGTTCCAGGGATCCATAACGGACGCCGATGTAAGCGTATCCAATATGGCGGTTATTGTCCTAGTCGTGTCCTTGGTCGGGATGCCATATACCGTCGGGAGTTCCTTGACTAGTAACTCTTTAACCCTGTCCAAGACGAGAACCTGAAGGGGGGGTAGGGGTCCTTTCTCTTCCTCTCGCCTCTCCTTTACTTCCTCAGGGGTTAAGGGCTTCATGAATTTCCCGCATTTGGGACACCTATACCTTAATCCCCTGTCGGTCGGGTACTCTTCTGGAACCACAGTAGCACCACATACGCTACAGGAATACTGCTTTTCGCTGGGTCTACTCTCAGGCTCCTCAGACGGGCCTCTCTCGGTCTTCTCTGTGTTTTCTTTTGTGGCTTCCTCTCCGCTCAATTTTGGCACCAAAGTTTATTTGGTGTTCGAGGGATATATGTTTTGTGAAAAGGCTGTGACAATGTTAGTCTCCAAAATCCGCGTTGCCTGCATAGGGGCTTCCGTGGCAGGTCTCGGAACAGCCTTAGAACTCCTGAAACTTGACAGATCCATAGATGTGACGTTGTTCGACAAGAAGCCTCATGTGGGAGCCAATACGGTCTGCGGCGGAGCAATATCGTCCTTCATGCTTAGAGAGTTGAAGATGGAGTTCCCTAGCTACGTGACAGCGTCCGAAATAAGGAAGGTTCGGATATATGGTCCTAACGGCGAGTTTTGGCAACTGGAGTCTGAATCTGGAGAAACCTACGGCTACGTTCTCTGGAGAGAAAAGTTTGAGAGAGATCTCGCTAAACAAGTTGCTGAGCTTGGCGGAAAAATAAGAATGAATAATGAGATAAGGGATTTGAATGAACTCTCAGAGTATGATTACATAGTTGGGGCTGACGGCTTAACCGGGATCACGAGTAAATTGATAGGTTTTCCAAACCGCGACGATGTTCACATCGCTATCCAGAGAATAGCACATATGAATAACAGTCATAAAGAGAGGATAGATCTCTACTTTGGAAGAGAGATTGCTCCTTCCGGCTATGCTTGGATCTTTCCGGCGGGCTACAGGAAGCAGGTGAGAATCGGGTTAGGTGTTCCCTTAAGTCTCAAAGTTAACCCGAACAAGCTTCTAGACGGATTCATGAAGATGGTTGATGCGGAACCTCTATCGAAGCCTAAGGGAAAACTAATTCCTACAGCTAAGCCTCCCAAAAATCTTGTTTATGGAAAGGTTCTCTTGGTCGGAGACGCAGCACACCTGTGTGATCCCCTGACGGGAGGAGGAATAGCAAACGCCCTTCTAAGCGGAAAGTATGCTGCAAAGACCATAGTCGAAGGCGACTTGGAAAGGTACAACTCTTACTGTAAAGGTCTGAAGCGTAGAAACCTCATGAGGTACAAGCTGAAAAGGATTCTCTACGAACTCTCAGACGACGAACTTAACATAATGATTAAGGCTATGAAGGATTTCAAGCCTAAATTAACCAGAATATCATGGACTATTATGCATGCCTTACTTACTTTGGCTTTGAAGGAGCCTAACCTTTTGACAAGGCACAGGATTCTCAGAAAGGTCATTAAACCTTAAAAACCACAAATGGAAAGCTAGATGAGAGGTTTGAAGCTTGTCAATGCAAGAGATGGATAGTATACCAAGTG
>Ga0315309_1000125_pt1 | contig 44219 bp, 60 predicted proteins | sample TDP4_MG_FD_203080 | JGI IMG/M metagenome (GOLD analysis project Ga0315309, IMG submission 203080) | Freshwater sediment microbial communities from Lake Towuti, South Sulawesi, Indonesia - TDP4 | ecosystem: Environmental > Aquatic > Freshwater > Lake > Sediment | place: Indonesia: South Sulawesi... | reverse complement strand
CAACGAGTTCGGAAAAAGGGTTCTAGAGTTCATTCCGCCAGACAGAGCTGATGCAAGAGCCATAGTTGAGGCAATAGAAGCCAGACTATTCCCATTCGAAGCCTATATGAGGGCAAGGACCTCAGAGGAAAAGTGACTAACGACACTACTCTTTTTTTCTGTGGGGTGAGAAAATACCAACAATAAGAAGCCTATACAGCTTTGAGCAATTCGAAGAAGTTCTGCAAAAACTAGCACACCAACTGGCCATAGATGCCGTGAAGAATCTTAACCAAGGTGACATCCGGATAGTGATTCATGGAAAACGATTCTCGATCCTAGAAACTGGACACGCAACTATCCGATTCTTTGCAAGACACGCTAGCTACTTCGAGCAGCCAAAACCAAGGTCGTACAAGACCTACTGGGGCTTTGATGTTGAAGAGAAACTCTTCCTGAGCAGCAACCACAGCACTAAAATATCCTTTGTGGCAGGACAAACTGATGCCGAGACCGCCGCCAAGAGGAAGAAAGTTGAAGAGTTCATAGACAAAATCATGGCTGAGGCATCCATGAAACCAATTCCTAGGTTTACATTGAAAAACAGAATAGGCTAAACCTCCTTTTTTTACTTTCCATTGTTCCGCAACTCATAAATAGATAATTCCACAATACGTAAAAGCGGGGTGCGTAAAACGGCAAAGAACAAAAGCGCAAATTACGAGAGACTTAGCCTAAATCTGACGCCGGAGCAATCAGTGAAGTTCAACACCTACATCATAAACGTCGGAAAGAAACAGGGACGAATCCCCTGGAAAATCAAGACCAAGATTCTGAGAGCTGCCCTCGACGAATGGTTTGAAAACCACGGAAACGACTACGACATAGACTGGACCAAAGAAGAGAAACCCCGAATGCAAAAAGCGCCTCAAACGTATGGTCAAAAACAAAATCACGGATCAGCTGGTTGAACAAGCCTTAAAGGGAGGTGAGAAAGATTGAGAATGTGGCTGATGAGGAATGTCAAGTGGTTGATTCCCGTCGCATTAGTCATTGTTGGCGTGGTTTCCCCGCTTGGTTTTCCAAGATCAGGAACTCCGTTCTGGTGGATAGAATAGAAAGTGCCTTACGTGATTACCTCAGGTTGCTTCAATTAATCTTGATGTGCATTGCCGTTGCAGTATCGCCTTTGTTTATCATCATGCTGCTGCTGTGCGTTCCGTTTCCTGTCAACACCATCCTGACCCTTGGGTTGCTCGTAGGCCATGGCATTGCGGCAGGCCTTAAGGATTGGTTCCTCTACAAAAGCAAAGAAAACGACTAGCCACTTCCTCTTTTTTTCTGTGAAAGCCTAAAATACTACGTACATCACAACAATCGGCGCTCGCGATCTGGACAAGGGCATCAGGTTTTGGCTGTGGGCGAAAGACACCCCGGTTCCACGGTTCGCCTGGAGCTACTTGTCAGGGTTGTGGACATCCGCCCTCTTCAACATCGCAGCTGGCCTCACGCTGGCGGCGCTGGCGTTCATCAGCCTGGCCTACCAGAAACTAAGAGGCTGAAGGGACCGCATAAAAACCACTTCTTTTTTCTATTTTCGGGGTGTAATGAGATTCTAGAAGAATCTTTCATCGGGTTTTATAAATCATTGAGGATAGCTATTGCTGTGCTGCAGGGGGTGATTAAGATGGAAACCTTAGATACTCTTCTAGCTGTGCTTCGGGATGGTGCATGGCACGACCTAAACGAATTGAGCACCAAACCGGGACTTAGAAGAATATCTATGACTGCACTCGAACTTTCCGCCACACTCTTCGCTAAATACGGCTTCATTGAACAGAGAGAGACTTGGAAGGGCGACCCTGACAGTGGCGAGTGGATACTCCCCGTGACAGAAGTCAAAATAAACCCTAGAACCAAAGCATTCCTAGAAGCGATCGAAAGAGTCGAGAAAGCCTCTTGACTTTTTGGGGTGAAATCATGCCGGAAATCTTTGTTTGGAGAATACCGGTCTCTTTGACGGACCTTGTAAAAGAGTATCGGATAGAATTTGACCAAAAAGCTATTGAACTGTTAGCCGATGTAATCCCGAAAGACTCGCTCGACCGTCTCTACAGCAAATGCGAGGAAACCAGACTGAAGCTAAACATTCAAGACAGAAACTTCTCAATCAAACTGTTTCTAGCCGTTATGTTCAATGTCCTGCGCCTCTACTGGGTTACAAAAACTCAGGCGGAATCATGATGCTGGGTCAACTATATAAGCCGAAAGGTCTCGCACTGGAAACAGCTCAAGCAGTGCTCGAGGTTCAAGACCCCCGGGCCTGCAACGTGGCTGTAGGTTGCTCAAACGCCTGCCTCTACTGCTACGTGTCAAAAGCCACACATCAACCTAGAAGCGTATGTAGAGTCGTTAGGCTACCGAAGAAGCCGCCGGTTGAACTTGTGAAGCATCAGCTCAAGAGATATTGGGAGTTTCATTGGGGAGTCGAAGGCGTCTTCCTATGCTTCTTAACAGATCCCTTCCTTCGACAAGTGCGCGAAAGCACAAGAGATTTGATTGAGTTACTTGTCGCTCGAGGCGCTCGGGTAGCCACGCTTTCTAAACTTGAGATTCCATACAACCATGCTGTGCGACAGGGCATGACTATTGTTTCTTTAGACGACGCATTCGCGAAACAGTGGGAGCCAAACACAACGAAGCCAAACGATAGACTCACAGCGCTACAACTTGCTAAAGATGACTTCGACAACTACGTTTGGCTTTCCATGGAACCGTATCCGCCCTCAGCCATCCATAAACAGCGAATCGAGGATCTGCTAGAAGAACTCAACTTTGTGGACTTAATCGTGTTTGGCAAGTGGAACTATGATGCCCGCGCGCGCACAGAGGAAGCGCGTATTGAATACGCAGAGAAAGTTATGGTTCTGAGAGACTTCTGCAAGAGCCACAACATTCGGCTACACGTAAAATCGGAGACTTTGAGGTTCATTGGGCAAAGGAGGTGAACTAATGGGAGACCCTATTCAAAATCCGTGGAGACCGCCAGAAAAGATCGGCTTGAAAATCAAGAATGTTACGTTGGATGAAGCTAAAGAATTGATGCAAAAAGTAAGGGAGATTGAACAGCGGCATCCAAAGGGTTGAGGGACTAGAATTTGTCGTACCTGAAGTAGCTGAAAAGGTGATCCGATATGTGTATCCTAGACAGCGGGTGGCAGGCTAAACATGGCTGACATTTTCGGAAGAATCAAGAAAAACGTCAAGTGTTGCGCCTGTGAGGGTTCGTTAGAGAACAGTAGATTTGTAAACCAAATATGTCTCGACAAGTTGGCCACATGGGAGTATCCAACTTGGGGCAACATTCTAGTCAAGGACAAATACCCTGAGCCACGTGCAGCAGCCATTCTCTGTGACGAGTGTATAAGAAGAAAGAGAAAGCCCAAGTACGCCGTTGAATGGAACAAGGACTTCTCCCAAGTAAGATACCACCAAGTTGAGGACCTAAAAGACCTGCCCGAAATCCGAGAGCAAGACGTCATGGAAGCTGAATCTAAACTTAACTTTTTTTCTGGGGTGATTTCTCACTCTCTGAGTTTCTCTCTTACCCTTTTCACCCAGCCTCTAACTATTCCCTCACGAGTCTGACCGCCAAAAACTGGTCTAGGGGACCAACTACTGATTTGTGGTGTGGCTTTCGGGAGGAGTGGACCAGGTCTAACATATACCAGATGAAACTCGGGGACTCTGACAGTTGGGTATTCTGGCGGTCGACTAACCTTCAAGTCCACCTCAGCTTGATTAATCGCCGGCGTGAACGTGGTTTCCAACACTTCAGCTTCTTCGCCTGTGGGGATTATTCTTACAACGTCGCCGATCGAAAACAGACTCACACGACGCAATGGCGCCAAATTCTCAGCAAGAGTCGTCAATTCCTCTCTGCTATCCGGTCTCCTTATTGAAGCCGTCCAAGTGCCTGTTTCGGGAATAATCCTCATTTTTGTAACTCGACCCCACTGCTCAGTAAAAGGACCTGCCACAATCCTCACCATATCACCAATCTTTACAGCGTAGGCGGGTCTAGCTTTTGGACGAACACCCTTAGGCTTAAACTTAGGCATAATCCCATGCTTCATCAAAGCATCCCACAAATCCCAGCTTGATGGACGTTCCCTAAGCAGCCATAACAACCAAGTTAGATACTCCATCTCACGAACGTGTCGGTCTGTTAAGTCTTCAGCACCGTCACTCGTGTAGTGCGCCATCTCGTGAATGAAGGTTTCGACCGTGTTACCTTCATCATTAAGTATGTCTTGGCGAAACCGAACTTGGTCGCCGACCTGCTCACCTCCATGAGCCAGCTCGGAGTACACTATGATTTTAGCTTCAGCTTTCGGTCCTCTATCCGAAGCATATAGGTAGAGTAACTTTTCCTGCAACCAATCTACAAGGGCTAAATTCTTTTGCTGAGTAATCGTCAAGAGATTTGGGGAAATTGGAACTCGCCTTTTTGCCTCATCTTCACTAACAACATCTCGGTCAGTTCTAATTATACGTCTTAATGTGTCAACAACCGAATATGGAGCCTCAAACACCGTAGCTCCTAAATGGCGTGCTCTCCTCGCCATGTTTTCTTCCGTCCGTAAAACAGCGTCGCCGAACAGTTCTTTCCACACATCTCTCCACATCTCCTTGTTGTCTGTAATAACCCACAGGGTTTCCTTCATTTCAATAAAGGTCGTCGGGGGAGGTGTAGTAGGGACCACCGAATGCTTCATCCACAATCGAATCAAGTCTTTGTTTGTGCAGTAACCCCATAGTGTTTGAATCTCTGATACGGCTTGACGTGGGTCTTTCAACCCAACTCTGTCTGGGTCCAAGTCCACCTCCCATAGATTATACGACAGCAACGTGGGTTCCCAGAAATCAGCAACATATATGTCCCTGGCATATAGGCGATGAGTGCCAGGACCCGTTGTGCCAACTGGATAGTCAATCATGCTGTGTGTAAAACGATGGTCGTCAATCTCACTCTGCCGAGAAAATGCGATCGACTGAGATGGTAACTTCTGAACAAAGCGGTCTAAGAACATCTCACCCTTGTAACCCTGAATCAAAACCGTGGTGCCACGCTGCTTCGGAAAGATATGCCAGAAAAAGTAGATTACCCTAGCCTCATGAACCACGCCGCGTTCAACAAATCTCTTCCTCAAGTACAAAGGACGAATAATCTTGTCGGTAGTCCATATATAGAGAGGAAAACCATTCCGAAGGCAGACAACGCAGGCGATCTTCAATCCTTCTCCAAATTGTCCACGAGACCACTTTGGTTTCTCTCGATAGTGAAACAGTAAATCGGTAACGAGAAAGCCAGAGCCTTGGTCACTGATCTCCAAGCCCTCAGCTGTCATTCGAATATCAAACGTCTCGGTTTCGTCGAGACTGTTCTGAACAAATTCTCGTAGGGCATGGAACATCTCCCAGTAGGGTCGATACCCTGAAGTTATATTTGTAGGAATATAATCCCAACCCTCGGCTTTCAGCCTTGGAATATCCTCATCAGTAATGTCTATACGTCCAGCTAGAGGTAAAGGTTCGACAGCCATTTTACTCAAACTCCATTTCATGCGGTTTTAAAGGAAGCTTACGCTTGATCAACGACTTCGCTGGCTCCGGCACCTCACCTTCCTCATATTCTGGTCGACCGGGAGCCAAAATCATAGCCGACTTACCCAAAACAGCAGGACAATAAAGACTCAAGTGGTCATGCATGCCGTGCTTTGGAACCAGCATGCCACAATAAGGACACGGAACGTTCTCATCTGTCAAGCCATTCACCCCCTTTTTCTCCTTTTACGCTTCGGTGGATTATGAAATGGGTCCCACAGACCTAGAGAAAATTGCTCCATATCTAAGGCCTGCTTTGCCTCAGGACTAAGTGAGCAATAGCAGCCTCCACAGTGTGGACAACGAAAAGTTTGGCACTGCTCACAGAACTCGGCGCCCACGTCCACAAAGGGCATCTGACAGAACCAACAATAGTCTTCTCCACCGCCACCCTTCAGCAACTTGAACGCAAGGTTAATGTTGCTGTGTAGCTTGTCGAGAATCGACATGTAACGCCCTCTTAATATTTTCGAACTCGGACTTAATGTCTTTTCCCGTTTTGCGGCAGTGATGACGCAGGGTCGGAGTCCAAGGCTCGAACTGGTCTACATGAATATGAAGGTCGACACGACCATCCTTGGGGTGAACTATCGCGTGGAATCGGCCTCTCCGATAATGGTTTTGTTTGGTGCACTTGTATCCCAACGCCAGCAACGATTTTTCGAGAAGCTGAAAACTGTACAGAATTGTCTTCCTAACCTTTATCACATCCAATTAATATTGTTCGGGAGCCGAACGGCTAATCCAACATCTCATGGGCTGTACCTCTCCAAAGGTTGGTGTGTGCACGAAAACAACCCCAAGGACCTCCCGAGTCAAAGCCATCCCCTCTGCGTCGCCTATCCCACTGAGTCTAACCGCTTGTTTTTCGGCTATGTATTCAGCCACCCTTGGAAATGATAAGATTGGCACACGGATCGTCCATTCCCCACGTACATCTTGAACAAAGTGCCAGAACTCATGTGCAACAGCCCATCTGAGTGCTCGCTTAGTTCTGTAGGGTTCCAGGATATATCCGAGGACGTAAGTATACTCGGTAATGTAAACTGTTTTGTTTCCTGGGTAGTAGAACATGGGCCAATGCATGGTCCAAGTCCATGCAGGAGGCTCATCCACCCCTACTGTTTTGGCTACATATTCACGAAGTAAACCGTCAATATAAGCGGAAAGCTGAGCCTTAACGCTCTCTTTCTCTAATGCAGCAATCAATGGTCTCACTTTATGTATCTCATGTAAACTTCCCATCACTTTTTGTGGATGCTTATCACTGTTAAGCCTTCTTGCCTCACTCTTTGTTGGTAGAAGGCTACATCATTCTCGATTTCCTCTGTGTGCTCCCGCCCCATACTGTCAAGATAACGGACTACAAACCTTTTTTGAGCAGATGGGCTAAAACAGGTAGACTCATGGACCTCCTCAACCTTGAACAACACAGTTCTCTTCTCCGCCGCCCTCAATTTGCCCTTGAACCACGCGAGGAACAAGCCGATACTTTCAATCGTTTCAGTCGTACCATCCATGAAGAGTAACCTGAACTTATGCAACTTTAAAGCCACAGACAGTTCCCAAAATCTAAAATAATAATCCTAGCCTAAATAACGGTTGCGAGCGTCACTCCATGCTGGATTTCATGCCACTGCTTCTCTTAGCCTTTCTCCTCGAGATGGTGGACAACGGTCTCGGAGGAGGCTTCGGTACCATACTCTCGCCGCTGCTGATTATACTTGGCTATCAACCTAAAGTCATAGTCCCAGCAATCTTGGTCAGCGAAACGGTGAGTGGACTCTGGGGAGGAGGATGGCACATCAAGTTCCGGAACATAAACTTTAAAGCTGTTGGTCTGACTCTGTGTGGCAGCCTCATAGCAATGGCTATTGCCACGTACGTGACAGGGTCCATCCTGTCTAGCTCCACCGTGAAACAAGTCATAAGCATACTAGCAGTCATCATGGGCATCTTTGTGGTAGTTCGATCCTACCTAGTAAAAAAGCTTGAAAACATACACCTTAAGAACCATCCATCTACATTCGTGTTACTCGGTGCCCTAATAGGCTACAACAAGGGAAGCTCTGGAGGAAACTATGGGCCGTTCAGCGTGACAGCCTACATGGTTCTAGGGTTATCCGCAGCCACAGCAATAGGAACAACAACGATCGCGGAAGGCATCGCCTGCGCACTAGGTGTAGTGATGTACTCTCAGATCACAGGATTTGTTCTCGGCCTAGCCCTTCCTATAACGCTAGGAGCATTCATCGCAGATCCCATCTCCGCATGGGTGAACAACGGTCTTAAGCTCAAGCTGAAACCTCCTTTCCATGGACGTCTAATAGGTGTAGCAATGACTCTGGTGGGAGTAATAGCTCTACTAAAAACTGTCGGTATCATCTGAATTTATATAAAAAAAGGGGAAGTGTTCGGGAGCCGAACAGATTAGGGGCCACTACTCGGCCATCTTGGCACGCCAATTACGTGCCCATTTGTCCACATCGACACGGTGAGTCGCTGCGTCCACACCGGCGTTGTAATTGGCCTTTCTTGTAGGGCCGAAGGGCATTGTGCCGTAGCCAGTCTTCATTCTGGACTTTGCGGCGTTCCAGCTGCTGGACATTGCAGCAGCCTTCCTTGTCAGCTTGGCAGTTCCCGTCGAAACCATTTCATCAAGACTGCGGGGCATTTTAAAGACCTTGATTTGGAGTTCTTGAATTCTAATTTATAAATCAAGCGTCCATATTGAGTAACGAATAAATAGAGAGATTCGTTCCTTTTAAATGGTATGACAGATAAAAGAAGTGGAAACTACTTTCTTGCAGCTCGAGGGATATTCAGAGATGCTAATTACCTAACAACGAAGGAAGCTGCTGATGTTTTAAACGTTTGCCCCAACACAATATCTGACTACGTCAAAAATGGCTTACTTCGAGGTGTTAAAAAGACCTATGGTCGCGGACCAAAAACCCATATTTGGCTAGTAAAGAGAGAAGACCTCGAAAGATTCCACCCTCCACATGTATTCAACAGGCATGTTCCACAACTCAATAATGATGTTCGGCGAGCAATAGCGTGGACAATATCTGCTGAGGGAACGATCACAATAAACCCAAAGCACCAAAAGAACCCACATGGTTATGCTCTTGCTTTGCCCGTTGTCGCAGTTTCGAATACAGAAAAGGATTTCATTTTACGATTTTGGGAAATGGTTGGAAAAGTGGGTCGCGTAACAAAAGCATACAAGCATAAAACTGGATTAAGACCCTGCTGGCAATGGTTTTTGCATTCCACAAGAGGATGTCTTTGCTTGCTTGAACAAATCTATGACTTTTTACCGATTAAGAAAAAGCAGGCGGAACTAGTGATGAAATTCTGTAGGCTAAGGCTTAATCATAAAAGCAAACCATATACTGACGAAGAAATAGACTTAATCAAGGAAATTAGAACATTACAACACAGGGGTAAACAAACTTTTGACTGGTCAATCTACAACCAAGTAGACCGAAGGGAAAAAAATGATCACAACTGACGAAGTCTATCAATCTGCTTTAGCAACTTTATCACATGACAGAGACGGGGAATTCCAGAAACTTTTCCAAAGAATCTTAGAATGGGAAAAAAATAATCCACCACAGAATGAATATCATGGTTTCGAGTGGTGGACTGTAAATGGAGACGCAAGGACTCTGAACAGCTTGGTGTCGCGAAGGGTGTTGAAAATTGTTTTCAAATCAAATAAGTATTGTTCATATCGTGTTCTTGACCTCGTAGCCTTAGAGAAGGCTTTAGCCGACTATGAAGGCTCCTTCAGACAGGAAGTCGTTGAAGAGGAGATTCCACCTGACCTTTTCAGAATCGTGGTTGGACATGAGGATAAGAAGGACATCATTAAGAGAAGTTTACAGGCTGAACGTCCAGTTAACGCGCTTCTGTGGGGAACGATTGCCTCTGCAAAAACTTTGATGTTAGAAGAGCTGTCTCGTCTTCCACACAGCCGGTTTATCCTAGGCAGCTCTCTCACGAAGGCTGGGATCTTCGATGTCTTGTTTAATGAAAGACCGCGATATCTGATCTTGGATGAACTTGATAAGATTGATGATACAGAGAATCTCTCCGCCCTCTTGAGTTTGATGCATAAGGGCTACATCAGTGAAACGAAGTACCGGCGCCATAGAACCCTAAGACTCAAAACATGGGTGTTTGCGTCGGCGAATGAGATCGTTCGCCTACCAAAAGAACTCCTGAGTCGGTTCGTTTTGTTGCGCTTCAGAGACTACACCGATGATGAGTTCTATGAAGTTGTGGTCAACGTGTTGAAGGAACAAGAGGACATGGCTGAAAATCTGAGCTTATACATAGCCGAAAGGGTCCTGAGAAACCTTTCAAGTCGAGATGTGCGTGATGCCGTAAAAATCGCTAGGCTGCTGAAAGAGAAAACCAGGGAAGAGGTCGACCGCATCATAGAGATAATGAGAAAACAGAAGTAATATACCAAGAGTGGATGAAATGAAATTTATATACGTCATGGGGATACTGGACATTTGTGTTGGATCGATAGCAACTTGGTTTGCGGTAAGTGAAAAAGACTCGCTATTTCAAATTCTGGGCTTCGGACTAATATGGCTTGGCTTCTTTGTTATAAGGCTCGGAAAAAAGGTAGAGCATCGAGACAAATGGAAAGAGAAGAAGAGCTAGGTTATTTCATCATGGCTACGATCCAGGCTTCGCCGACTTCTAAAGCCTTAGGGTAGGATCCCCGGATAATGGCTTCCCGTACGTCTCGTCTCTCTGGTGGTGCGAAGGCCTCAGCCATTGAGCTGACCCAGCGGTCAGCCAGCATCAACGCCTTGTCGACTAAGCCTTCTGGGTAGCCTTTAGCTTTCCACTCTCTTTTCTTAGCCTCACGCATCGCTTCAAGCTCTCTGTCGACGGGCGGGTAGATGGCTACTTCAGGTGACCAACGCTTCAGCAATCCCCTCTCTCTGAGAATCTTCCGAATCGGGCCTTCTTCAAACAATTTTTCCTTCCCTCACAAGCAGTTGTAGAATATCTTTTAGTTGTTGAGCGTGGCGTTTCTCATCATCGGCTATCCCTCGAATAGTGGAATGAGACAACTCATTCTGCTTGATAGCTGGGTCTTCCGCCAGTCGACTGTATTCAACATTCGCCATTTCTTCATCGGTGATTAACCTAGCCAACTTCGACCTAGAAATCGTGTGGCCGGGATTCTGGTGATAAGACTTTCTACCCGTTATTTCAGCGATAACATCATCGAAACTAAGGTCATATTCATAGCCTAGTTCCCCACCGAATGGACCGCCAGTCATCTTCCATCCTCCTAGCACTCTTCTAAACTTCAACATTCTCATTCCAGGAAAAGGATACTCTGTAAATGCAAGCATCATCTCATCTGTGAGAGGTTCTCCTCGTAACATCCGCTCCCGCGCCCTTTCTCGTAACTCTGCTTGACTTCCTTGGGAGGTCCAAGTTTCAGAATGAGGTTTTCCAGTCAACTGTCTACGAAGTATACCGATATTCCGAGTGACCTTCTCAGCAACTTGCACTTAAAGCCTCACCTTAGTATTCTTCTGGTGAACGTCTCCTTCTAGGCGGTGGAACTGCCGGTGGTGGTATCGCCGTCGGAGTCACGCGCTCCGCAACCCGGTGGCTAACAGTGTAGACACAGCGCTCATACTCCGGTGTGCCAGGAGTAAGCCCAACATATCCAGGTCCACAAACTCCCTCAGCTAGGCCGCGCGCCCATTTTGAAGCTGCAATGACCTCTATCGCGTCTGCGCGGCTGACACGGTCAATCGCAGGCACTTGCTCAAAGCGGAGAAAGTCAGGGTCTATCCCAAAAATATCAACAAGCTTCTTCCGAGGAACCAGGGTCTCGCGCTCTTTCAGATAGGTTCTGACAGGCTTACGATCCAAAACCGTAGCCACTAAACTCACCACAATACAGTTGGCTTCTTAGATTAAAAATTGTTGCCCCGCGCCGATTGAGAAATCTTAAGGGGATGCCCCCGTTGCCTTAAAGTCCGAGGGAAGTCTCGTATTGAGAACTCTTCCGGACGAGGCGAACTCAAGGCTCCGTCGCTTGGGGGGGCAGCGTCAATTTTTCCAATCTCTATTCCCCGACGCGAGGCAGAATATCCTTTGTCAAGAAACTTTATATAATTTGTGGCTATGGCTTTAAAACCGCGATTAGAATTGCGATGATTCCAAACGCTACAACGGAGCCAAGGATCCACCAAGTCCGGCGGTCTATCGTGTCTAGCTTCTTCTTTATCCAGTCTACATTAGTCTCTACACTAGCTATTCGCTCGCGTAAGTCAGCCAGAGGGTCATCGCCCTCTCTCTCCTTTGACCTGCTCATTAGATTTCCCTATGAAGGTGGCGGTGCTTTTCCACCAAGCGCTTCCTTCAGGGCGAAGCCTACGATTCCGCAGAGCCAAAAGAACATGGCGAATGGGGTTCGGTACTCTTCTGGAACGAAGTTTGGTAGAGTTGCGCCCGCCGTTCCTAGTGCCAAGAAAAACGCTGATAAACCGAGCAAGAAGGCTTGGTATTGGTCGCTTAAACCCATATTTTCATCCAAACATAATTTAGCCTAAATACTTAAAAAACTTGCTTAGGAGACGAGGCTTCCGGAGTAATAGATGAATGACTGCGCGACGGAGTTCCTTACCGATCGACATTGTTTTCGGTCTGAACCCCTGCAAAACCTCGATCAAGTCATTGAAGTCTTTGTCAGAAAAGGATGTGACGATGTGCTTTAATCTATAACGTTTATTATTCTGTTTTCTCAACCAGCTGATGTAACTATCGTAGTTCTTGGGATTTCGGTCAACCAAAGCACGACCTGCAGCCATCCCTGATGCAATCGCTTGGGCTATTCCTCCGCCAGTAAGCGGGTCTGTGCTGGGCAGTGCGTCACCGACCAATAGGAATTTGCCATATACACCTGTCTTCGGCATTTTCGCTGTGGGTATTTGTTTTCCAATGGTAGTCGTAACCTTGAAGTCATCTACCTGTCGGTCGATGAACCGATCTAACAGCGGCATAGCTAGAGACCCTTTTGAGACAGGTATAGCTAGACCCGCTCTAACCATACCATCACCTCCTGGGAAGAGCCAAGCGTAACCCTGCGGAGCTACTTTCTCACCAAAGTAGAGCTCAATTGTATCCTGAGAAAACTGTTCCATTGTAATAGTTTTCTGAACTCCAACATGGACATCATCGGGGCAATGAGCGGGAAGACCAATCCAACGTCTTACAACAGAGGCTGATCCATCAGCGCCAACCACGTACTCATATTCATGCTTCAATTGGTCTAGGGCGAGAGCCGATACAGGGTTGTTGAGGTATATGTGCGCTCCGAGCAGACTAACTCTTTCAGCCATCTTCTGTTCAAACACTTCGCGGTTTAGAACAATACCGTAATCTTCTACTTTCATCTCAGAGAACGTCATGTTCGGTGCAAATATGCGTATCTTCTTGATTCTCACGATTATGGCAGGCTCAGGGATCTCAAACCCCACTCTCTGGACCATAAATAAACTCAAGCCACCGGCACATCTTGGGTTCTCACCAACCCTTCTCTTTTTATCAACAACCGTGACATCAAAGTCTGAAAGAGCCAGAATCTGCTCGGCGCACGCCAAACCCGCAGGTCCAGCACCGACAATGATAACTTTCATTATTCTTCACTTATAAAAAAACTTTTATCTTCTCGAAGAGAGATTAGCTTTTTGGTGACTAAGTTGAGTGATGAGCAGGAAGAGACTGAGATGAGTCTCGAAGATAAAATTCACATGCTCGAAGAAGAAGGTCTTCCTCGAGAAAAGATCGCTGAACGCATCCTCGAAGAAAAATTGGATACAAATGTAACTGAACTGTCTGGTCTTCTGCAGTTAGACAAGTTGGTTATTGGGCGAATCAAGGGTCGTCTCTCAAGACTGAAAAAATTAAGAGAAAGGCGGGAAACGCCACAGAAGGAGGAGCCCCCAAGCCCATACAAAGGCGAACTCGATGTAAATGGAATTCTGCGAGACATATTAAGCAAGCATCCAGATATCACCCAAAAAATTTCCGATGAAGTTATGGATTGGGCTGAGAGAAAGGGCGGTTTACAGCCGAGTGAGGTTGCATGGATCCTTCAGAGTATGCGTGGCATCACATCCACAACAGCTAACATTATCGCATCCAAGTATTCATTTGCTCTCTACAAAGCTCAAATGGAAGGAAAGTTACAACTCCCACCAGTATTTGGGGTGTTACCAGCGCAGTCCACAGCCCAATTGGGGTTTCCATCAATCATGCCAACCCAACAACAGCAAGCTTTAACGTCTCCACCACTATTTCCCTCTCAATCCCCAGTTTCATCACCATTCGCTACTCAACAGCTATCTGGTTGGCCATCTCAACCACAAGATATCCGTAGCATAATCAGAGAGGAACTCCGAGGCACTAGAGAACCCACCAGAGAAATCGAGCAATATGTTGACATTGAAGAACCGGTAAGGGATTCGGAGGGAAAGGTGATTATTGGACCAGATGACCGCCCCATTGTGAAGCGGATGCATATGCCCGTAGGTGCGGCCACTCAACTGATAGCTCCAACAAAAGAAGACGTAGAGATGCGTCTCCTAGAGAAACTTGCGAAATACAAGGAGTTGTTTGGTCCTAAAGAGGACCTTACCATAGAGAAGATTCGGGAAATCGTAAGAGATGAAATGCCCCCAACAGGCAAAGAAGAGAAACCTATCACACTCGAGGACGTCCAGAAAGCCTCGTCTGAGGCGGCACAGTCAGCCGTAAAACAGGTTGAAGAAGCCCGTGAAAAAGAGAACATAGCCGAACGGAGACATAAAGAATTATTGAGTGCAGTAGAAAGAGGTGCTTCAGCTAAGGCTGTGGAAGGCTACAAGGATGACAGCTTCCGCATACTAGGTCAAGGTCTAAGTGAGGCTGCATCCGTGGCCAGAGAGAAAAAACCGGTGGACATTGCCGCTAGGATATTATTGGGCAGTGAGCCGTCGCCGAAAGAGGTTGAAGCTGGCGCTGGAGAAGGATTAGTCAGCAGATTGAAGAAACGAGGTTGGGTAGTGGAACAATAATGCAGTATATCCTTGTCCTCTCTGGAAAGGGAGGGACTGGTAAAACTCTTACAGCCATCAATCTAGCTTATGAGCTCTCAAAGAAGAAGAGTTCGGTTGCTCTTATTGATGCGGATCTGAGCAATCCGAACGCTGCAGAATTATTAGGTGTCAAGGACCAGATTGAAGTGTCGGCGGAGTCTTTTACGCCACTTTTGGTCGATGGGATTGAGTTTTTCTCCATGGCAACGATCAGCGGAGGCAAACCTGTAAGCATGGATGCAGGCGAATACGCCCAGATCCTTCGAGATGTTCTTAAACATTCTAAGTGGAAGTCGGATATGGCAATTATCGACATGCCTGCTGGAGTTCACAATGAGTTTTTGGAACTGCTTACAAACTTCGGAGAAGACCTCTTGGGATCCATTATCATCCTGCAGCCGGCTCATGTAGAGTCAGCTCGGAAAATGCTTCAGCTTCACAAGAGCGAGGGTGTTCCTGTTTTAGGCGTCATCGAGAACATGTCTCAGTTCATTTGTGAATGTGGTAAAATCTACGATATCTTCGGCAGCGTGAACCTTGAAGACCTGTGTAAAGAATTTGAGGTTGAACCTTTAGGGTCGATTCCACTTTCTATGGAGATTCGACTCGGTCTGATGGAAGGTAAACCTCCCTTCTTATCCGAGAAGCTGTCACAACCAATAGTTAAAGGTGTGGAGAGAATCCTCGAAGCCAAGCCTGTTGGCGTTAGCTTTGTTGAGAGAATGAAAGAAAGGCTCAAGGAGATCGCTCGAGACGCGCTGCTTGACATAATGGCAGTTGTAGTCGAGATCTCCAACACGGAAATTGGAATCGGAGATATACAGAAGACCTACGGCTTTCCCGGTGGACGAGTCATAGAGCTCGACATAACCGATGAATCTCTACGTAACGTCAGGGTCCAAGCATTCTTTAGAATAGAGGGAGGAGTGCTCAAGATTGTCAGAAACCCGAAGCAAGTTGATGATGAAATCAGAGTTTGGGAGCGAGCTCTAGTATGGTGTTTTCTAGGTAGAAGGCCTGACACGAATATAGCTTGGGATCTCTTCGACGCATGGCTGAGTGGAAAAGTCAAGTATTACTCCAATGTCGGAGGCACACCTCGAGCGCTACAATTCATGCGCTCGGTTTGGTCCAGCGTAAAGGACACACCATCCTTCAACAAACTCAAACCCATACTTGAAAAAATCGCATAGGTGAGTGAAATGTCTGGTATCCTTAGCAGAATTACAGGTTTAGATGAACTTCGTAGAGAACTAAAAGAACGCACGGATCAACTATTGAGAGCTAGTGTCGAATGGAAACAAGCCACAAACGACTTAACTCATGCAATACGAGAACACCAAAAAACAGTCAAAAAACTGATAGAAGTTCTACAAAAACTGTAGGTACAGAACTGAGAAGATATGATCAGCCTCTCCATGTTCCAAATGCTCTTGCTATACGCTTGACGTGTATCTCTAAGAGGTACATAGCCCACCAGCCCCTTCGTGCCATAGCAGTGTTCTTTCTTCTACCTATGAACCAGTTTGTCTGTGTTATGCCAGGGAAAACCTCTAAGTTATCCCACCTTGCAATCATCCCTTCAATGATCCAGTAGACTTTTCCACCCCTCTTAGTTTCAGCAAGATGTTCGGCAGCTTTATAGACCTCATTAATCGGAGCGTGGATGCTAACCCAACTCAACTGACGGTAATAAGTTTGAAGAATCAATGCGTCAACAACAGGGAGCCACTTTTCCCACGCCTCAGCCATAGCCATCCCAAGGCTTATTAGTTTTCAAGAATTAAAAACTTTAACCATGAGGATTCATGAGTGGTTCCAATTGTTTAGGGCTCAAACGGCGCCAGCTACGATTTTGCTGATTCTGGTACCTTACCTGACCAACACCACCATGTTTTCTTTTGGAACTTTAGCGATTGGATTGTTTGCCCTTTTCGTTCACTGGATAAGTTTCGGACATAACAGCCTCATGGACACAGCGATGGGTTATGACCTACGAGACCCTGCGAAGAGTCACCATCCACTTGTAGCTGGGAGAATAAGCATGTCAGCTGCTCACAACGTCATTCACTGGGGTTTGTGTGTGTCAGCGGTTCTCGCTATTCTGATAAGCCTAGTCTTCTCTACTAATTCAACCCTTGCCTTGATCTCAATCTTCCTCTGGTTCGTTTTCGGCTACGCCTACAATTCTGGACTCTCAAAAGAGTGTTTGCTGAGTTTTCTTCCAATTTCAATTTGTTTCACAGCCATGGGCGCATGGGGCTGGTTTCTAAGCCACAATTCACTAGACAGGCTCGGCTGGTTACTCCTAGCCTACTTTTTCGTGACAATTCTATTCCAAATATCGTGCTCCGGTCACCTTAAAGAACTCGAGTTGAAAGAAAGAAGCAATATCCTAGTGAAAATGGGAGCACGAGTCGAAAAGGGAAAGTTCTTTCCTGGGTATTCTTTTGCTTATGGACTTGTAGTGAAATTGATTAATATCCCTGTTCTAGGTTCTTTGATTCTTTATGAGAATCTTGATTTTTCTAGAGCATCATGGCTGGGAGTGATGGTGGTCATAACCTCAGTGGTTCTCGTCTATTTAATATGCCCAAGGCGATACGACCGACCAAGAGAACTTCAGAAGATGAGCATTATGGAGATTCTGACAATATACACTCCGATTCCTCTGGTCTTACCCTGGATAGAAGCCTGCATACTCATGCTGTTCGGGTTAGCCTATTTTGTGTTGGTGAACAAAGTGTTGTGGGGCGTGGAGTATCCACGGGTTTAGCCGGGTCGAAGCCACTTGCGTATCCAAGACAGAAATGGGAACTGTGCTCCAGGAACACCTAAAGCCTCGCCGAGTAACTCTCTAGCGCCTTTCCGAACTGGTCCTTCAATGATTATACCCCATGAAGTAAGGAATTCCTCAAGTTTTCGACTCACTTTCTTTTCCTCCACTTCTTTCATATAGTTCCACCATTTTAAACTTTCTACGGTATAGACCAAGCTGTGATGCTTTGTCGACTATTGCATTCATTGGATGTCTTAGGGTCTTCTCCAATTCCTCCCAAGAAGTATGTGCATAGATTTGTTTTAGTATTGTTATTTGCTCTTCTGTCCAAGGTTTCCTTCGGAAGGAGCGTTTCCCGAAGGTTTCATTAAAGGTGTTCACGTTAGATACAAGTTGAAGAGCTTTCTCAAACTGTTCCTCTGTAAGGGGTTGGTAAGGTCTTTTAGTAGATAAATATTCAACAATGTTCTCCGCAGACTTCTTCTTGAGAATTAGGTATGCTGAGATTTGCTCAAGTAATCTAAGTACATCAGCATTGGCCTCCAAATGCCAAATATGAAGGAGTTTTTTCCCATAGTGGTTACCGCTGGGTTTTTTTGTAGTAATTCCTCCACATCCGACAATTTCCTTAATTTTCTCAACGAAAGGAAGGTAAGTATTAGTCACAACTACACAAGCCCTAATCCGTGGAAAACAGCCAGTTTTGTAGCCATACATTTGCTTATCTACATAGAGCTTAATCGTCCCTTCACTATCAATAACGCCAGCTAGCCAACCTTTCTCCCAATCAGTCAGTTCCCTGACCCTGACTTGCTTTACCACTTTCTTTCTCCAGTCTTCCTAGCAATCTGGGTAAAATCCCAAAACTACCTAATAACCCTTTCCTTTCCTTTGGTAGCCCAATAACATCTCTTAACGTTAATTCTCTGAGTGGGCGATTCATAATCTTCTGGTCTAAGATCTCGCCTAGGGGGCGGTCTAGCAGGGGAAGTGGAAACTCTTGAGCCTCTTTGAATTTAATGAGTGCTCCATGCATGGTAGTTAGGTCGTCTTTAGACAGTTTTGTGAGCTCAATGGTCGTTCCCAAAATTTTGTTTATCTCTTCACTCAGCTCCTCTTTCGTCATTTCGGGCATATAAACACCAAAAGTTTATTCTCTGATTCGTGTATTTAAAAGAATGGGATAGTTATGGAACGTAAGAGTAGGCTGAGAGAAGCAATAGAACAGGTTAAGTCAGATGTTCAAGCCATTACTGGGGAGGCAAGACAGACGGTCGATCAGCTCAAAGATACTGCAAGGGAGGCTGTGCCACGACCGTTGAGACGTAGAATTCAGAAGCGCGTTGACAATGTGCTGGGAAGAAGAAGGAAACGTTGATGAGATTAACCAGACAGCTTGAACAGGCTATGCGCGGAAGTGTCGCCACACCGGTCATAATCAAGACTAAGCGAGAGTTTCTAGCTGAACTTAGAAACCGTTTGCTTCTGGACTTTAAACTCACAGGTCTCTCCATCCCACGCTTTTCTATGTTTGCAACCATCCTGCCCAGTGAAGCCATAGATGAAGTGAAGCAGCTTAGTTTTGTTGAAACAATCTATCTTGACCGTGAAGTACGGATTCCAGAGATCAGAGGCGCAGCCATCACCTTTGACCCCATCAAACGTTTGATGGTGAAATTGGCTGAGGTTAGAGCTCGCAGAGCCATAACAGTTCGTAAACCAGAATGGGTTCCCACGTCAGAAAGCCGAAAGCTCTTGGAAGCTGATAGGGCGGCTGCAGAGGGATTTGAAGGCCAAGGTGTAAAAATAGCTGTGGTCGACACGGATTCCAGCCCAAGGTATCAAAGCCACGTCCAGCTTAGGGGACGAGTAACCGGACACACAGCTATAGAGGAAGTGAGTGACAAGAACGGACACGGGGGACATGTAAGCACTACAGCCTTTGGAGGCGAATTTGTTAGTCGTTGGATAGGGTTGAAGGCATGGGGAGTAGCACCTAGGGCCATGGGTCTAGGTGTTAAGGTCTTGAGAGGACCTGCAGGTATGGGTAATACATCAGACGTTATCAAGGGAGTTGAGTATGCTGCTGAATGGGGCGCACAAGTGATCAACCTTAGCCTAGGCGGTCCACCGACCAAGGACCCCTCAGAAGACCCAATGTTTCCGGTCTTCCAAGAGATAAAAGACAGCATAATCACTTGTGTAGCCATAGGCAACGAAGGTCCAGACATTGGAACCACTTCGGCTCCTGGCAGCCTGCCGAATGTCTTGGCTGTGGGGGCTATAGACATCAATGGAGAAATTGCCGATTTTTCTAGTCGCGGACCCACTCCCGACGGGCGTATTAAGCCTGATGTTGTGGCGCCTGGAGTTGACATTTGGAGCGGCATTACTGTAGACACGTACCTCGACTATGTTTCAGATTTCTTGGGAAATGGGTTTACAGCAATCTCGGGAACTTCGATGGCCACACCTCACGTCGCTGGGTTAATGGGTCTTGCTCTGCAGCTTTTCAAGAAGGAACTTCCCGAAGTGCCATTAACAATGGATCTAGTATCTAGAATCTGTGAGACTTATGGTGAAACCAAAAACAATGAACGAGGGTGGGGTCAGATCAAGTTCAGTTGGTTCAAACGATACGTAGAGGAGCACAAGTAGTGGGCGTAGTAAAGGGTTACCCGAGACTACGGAAACGATTTGGAAAACTCATGGGCTACATCCAACTGGTAAGACCCTTCACTTTGTTAGCTCCATTGTTAGCTGGCATATTTGGGGTCTTAAGCCCTGTCACAGAGATAACTTTCCATCATGTCATCACGGCCATATATGTAGGTGTCACCTTGGCAATAGCACAGGGAGCTGGGCAATGTATCAATCAATTCGCTGATGTAGAACTTGACAAAATGGTTAAGCCTCACAGACCTATACCTTCGGGTTTGGTGAGTAGGGAGGAAGCCTTAGGGTTGTCTTGGCTACTCGCCATGTTCGCCGTTGGAAGAGCATTCACCATCAGCACTTTCTTCGGACTCGTTGTTTTGGTATTGTTGTTCTTCGCCGTGTTTTACTCCCTGGCGCCATTCAGCCCCCGAAGAGCTCACTCTCTTCTGAACACGGGATGGATGGCTTTCTCTAGGGGGTTCATGCCCATGCTCGCTGTTTGGAGCGTCTACGGAGATTTAGGTAGTGCATGGCAATACTCGGTTTTGGCGTTTCTATGGGTTATGGGCTTTCAATCCACGAAGGACGTTCCTGATTCAGAGGGAGACAAGAATTTCGGAGTCAAAACCATACCTAACTCCTATGGGCTAAAGGGACAAGTCGTGGTGATGACTACGTGCACAGCGCTTTATACTCTGCTTGCACTCGAGTTTCGAGCTTATATTATGCTTCTGGTTGTTCCACTAGCGGCATTAGGAACTCTCACCGTAAGAAAACAAACGCAGTTAATAGAGAATACAATTGCGTGGGCAGCCTTTTACTTAGGGTTAGGTCTCGTTTACATTCTTATGTTCATAACTGAAAAGTGGTTCCTTCTCTAACTCACCGCAATCCTTCGTCTGGAGGATCCACAGGTGTTACAAGATTCACTACTTGGGCTACTACTCTGACCCTCAAACACACTTTCGGGCGGCGGAGACGGCAGATTTTGCGGGGGAACGACAACTGTAGGAGTTGGAGGTGTGGCTACCACTTCTTGAGAAGAAGAACTGTGCGATAGCAGAGGTCTCTTTTCTAGAAGAGTCAACAAGGGCTTTCTTTCCAACACTTTCAGCAAGGTCTTCCTTTCCTTAATTTTCTCCAAAACCAACAGCGAACCCCTAATTTTAAATTATTGAGAACCTTAATAAGTTTTGGTGAAGGCTTATGCCTGTCCAAGACATTTTCACAAGAGCTCAATGGGGAAAGAGCTATGGCCCGACAAAGGGAAGTTGGAATCGAGTCTCATTTGAAGTTGCCTTCACAGCTGAGCCAAGTGTCGTCATTATCGGCCTAGCCAGAACTGGCAAATTAATAACCAGAGCGATTGATAAGGTAACCACATCGACTGTTGCGGCTCCCGAAAAAGTCCCTGTTTCTGTTATTTCTGCGGTAGAGAAGATAGCGGCTGAGAAGATAGCCAAGTTTGAGATCCCGAGAATCGGGATAGGAACAGCCGATGAGGTGGGGAAGAAGGTTGCCAACGCCTACAATTCGGAATGTAAGAATAGGCTGGGCGACTGGGGATTTTTGAACTGGGCCAGAGACGGCATCTGCTCAGTAACATGGGGAATAGGATACATTACAGGCGTCTGGATCCATTGGCTGTACACAATTCTGGTTCAGCCTCAGATAGATCAGGTTCGAGATACTATGAACGCAAAGATAAGTGAGCAAGTAGACAAAATCAATTCAGCTCTCTCCAGTCAAGTAGACAAAGTGAAAACGAGGTTGGATGACCTAAGAAATTACACGAATGTTGCGTTGTCAAGTCAAGTGGACAAAATAAACACTAGACTCTCTACCCTAGTCAACAACATCAACTCCGCCAACTCAAGCCAAGTGGACAAGGTGATAGTGAGGGTCAACACAGTCCTCGCAGATCTCTACGACACATGGGGCTTACCAAGCGGAATAATCGCCACTCCAGTCCACGTTAGAAATGTTTCAACCACAGGATTTGAGTGGCAGAGCTACGGCGAGACAACGGTCTATTGGATTGCCATAGGAAAAACGAGACTTAAGCTCGTAGAGCTCCCTGAGCTTCGATAACCTCGAGTTTGGATAATCTCTGCTCACAGCACAACTTTTTTAAGCTTACGTGAATGATTAAAGTCTAGTGGTAGTTTGTATGCCTGAAATATTTGGCAAAGTCAAGAGCAACATGCGAGAACGGATTAACGCTATTCCAGACCTCATAACAAAGCCAATTGACACCGCGGTTGAATGTGTGAGCAAGGTGGTTTCGCTACAACCGGTCAAAGCAGGGACATATGCCATTGAACACGCCGGAGACGGAGTCGTGAGCTTCGTTAACAAGCAAGCGGACATAACACGCCGCTGGATTGGACCCTAGGGCTAGGTGACCAAGATTGGCAATGGCTGAAAGCATTAGAGCGAAGGCCGAAGAAGTAAGAACTCGAGTTCGCAGCCGCATAGAAGAGATCCGTGGCGGAGCTTCCAGTGAACACAGTCCCATTCTAGGGAAACTTGAACTTGCTAAAGGACCATTGGTCGCAGAGATCAGAGAGAAAGGCTTAATGGCAACAGCCAGAGCCCGCATTGAGAGGGTTAGAGGCGGAGGCGGGCTGCTCGGCGGGAGCTCACCGGAGAAAGTGGCTGTCGAGAAGGACACAGGAGCTATAAAGCTTCAGAGGCGCCGGATAGCGATAGAAGGCTAAGGTCTCTCAGCAGGCTCAACAGCGATTCGTCTAGGCTCTAACTCCTTAAGATGCTCTGACCTATCTAGGAGATTTAGTAGGGCTTTCTCAGAATTTGGTGCTTCACTGTCGATTATGAATCTTTTAAATCTTTTTTCCGTGTCTCTACAACACCTGATTCTGAGAACTCTATCCTTCTTCATCCTGTAGCACTAGTGGACTATTGCCACATAATACTTATTTGCTTTTTCTCCAAATCCAAACTGAGGAAATTAAAATGCCGATTTCAATGGAAACCTTAAGGTCTGCTATGGCAGAAGCTAAACGCGCAACGAAAGACCTTGGATTTGAGGCTGAAGATCTCAGCGACGCTGAGCTGGATAAGTTTGGCAGAAGCTTTGAACGACAGTTCGTTCTCGCCATCAAGGAAAGAGAAATCATAGACCTCTACATGCGCCACCTGGAAGAAATCATGATGGGTGCAATGATTGGCGTATCTCAAATGAAGAAGCGTTTTGACGGAGAAAGGCCAGAAGCTGGCAAATTCGGAATGGTTAAGCCGAGAGCTGGCTTCTTCGGCATCGGAGACGACTGGGACAGCGTCAGCGCCTTTACCACAGGATCACCTCAAAACTGGATCCACAGCGGCACAACCCTAATGGCTGGAACAGCAGGCAACGCCGTCAAGATAGGTGAAAACGCCGTCCACGTCATTATTGCGCTTGGCACCCTACACAAAGCTCCTAAAATCGAGTCCCACCAATTCACACTAGATGGCAAGCCTAAGCCCATAGTCATCACAAGGGAACCACAAGAACTCTCCGACCTCAGATTTAGAGAGCTTGACGTAGCCTTCATATTCAAGAAGAACACCACGGTTCTCGGCAAAGTCTTCATAGGCGACCAGCTTGGAACTGTAATCTCAGCACTAGACTGGCCGTACTTGATCGGAGCAAGCTTTGTTCCAGAAGACGTTTTGAGACTGCATGACATAGCCACACTTCCAGGAACGATCTACAACGTGGTTCTGACGACTTAGGGAGGCTAACTGAATTGCCCATAGTCGCAATACTGCCAGACAAACGAGTGATTGCCAGAGCAGCCTTCACCCCAGTTGTTCTGGCTGCTGCTGGGAACGCAGCCTTAACAGCTACAGTCTCAGACCTAAAGACCGTTGAATATGTGCTGGAATACAACATAACAACTAGCGCAGGTCAGAGAATCGACGCTCCACGAGACCAGAAGATTGTCGGCAACGTAGTCGGTGTCACGGTTTACGCAGGCGGCGCCACCACGGTCGGCGGAGAAGTCATAGCGGTCGGCTTCTAAACTACACAACTTCCCTCTTTTTTTATCACTTTAATCTACTAAGGAGATTTAGTTCCTCCTCCACTGTCTCCAGAAATTTGAACCAGGCGGGCATTATCTTTATCCAGTCATAGTTAAGGGCGAACTCTCTTGACTGCCTTCCATACCGTGCTCTTTTTTCAGGTGAGTTGTATGCATCCTCCAAAGCTTGAAGCATGCTTTTCATTCCGACTACAGGGTAGATCTGCTGTGTCGGAATCCAAACGGGAACAAATAGGTAATCGCTTAAAGTGGGAACGACCCACCCGTGCCCCTCCACAAGCTCCGGGATAGTACTACAACATGGTCCTATGACAGGTGTTCCGCAGGCCAAAGACTCTAAGATGCCCATTCCGAAGCCCTCGCCGAGCGTTGTGGTCCAGAACACGTCGGAGGCCGAGTAGAATTGAGCCAGCAGCTCGTCTTCAACGGGGTCTAAAACTGGGGTGAAGTCTGGATATCGGATGTGGTCGAGTATGCCGTGTTCATTAGCAAAAGGAACAAGGTCATAAGCTTGAGGATACTGCCCTCCAACGTTGGTGTAAAGATACAAGTAGCTGTTTGGATGTTTCTTTAGGAACTTCTTGAAGGTCAGGAGGAGATATGGAATCTGCTTCCTCTCACCAACATTGGCTCCAACAAATATTATCAGAAAAGCGTCTTCCGGAACGGGTTGAGGATAGAGACTTGCTCTCACTTCTCTCTTAGTTTCCTCGTCACAGGGCTTGAACACTTTTGTGTCAATTCCGTGTGGAATGTAACTGATTTTGGAGGGTGGAAACCATTTCAAGAGCTCGGTATATCCAAATTTGCTGTAGGCGACAAGTCTGTAGGCTGGAGCTACATACTCGTACATTTGCCTCGTGAAGGGCGCGTCGATCGGAAAATAGTGGATAACTGGTGTACCCACGATTTGAGAGTAGCCGACCACAAAGCTGTCCCACAGGGTTATCACAACATCGAGATTGTATCGTCGGGCGTAGTGTGGAACAACATCGGATCCGCCAAGTTTCCCAAAAGTCGGCAGGACAGTGAACTGTTTACCCGACTCTGTTGCTATGTTTAGCTTACCACCCCAGATGGCCTCGCTTCCGCCACCGATGTTTATGACTTCATGCTTCTCCACAAGCCTCGAGAGGATCTCGTTAGTTATTCTACCATATCCGGTGCGCGCATAGGCTGGTGCGCTAACCCATCCTATCCTCATCTTCTCCTTCAACCCTCTCGAATAGATACCAAGAACCTAACTCTACATGAGTCATAAGTTCGAAGCCCTGCTGAGAAACGAACTTCACCCACCCCTCCCTCGAGAAATATCTGTCATTTGTCCAGTCCTCATGTACATCCCCTTCTGTTGATTCTGCTAGGAGAAGACGTCCGTTTCGCTTAAGGGCATGTCTTATTTCCTTCAGAAACTGGGTTTTCGTCACATTTCTGTTATGTTGGAAAACGGCTATTGATATAACGATGTTGAAGGCACCTTCTTTGAAAGGTAGGTTTTGACCCATACACCTGATAAAATCTACTTTGGGGTAAGTCTTCTTAGCCAACTTCAATCCATAGAGGCTCTGATCTATCCCGATTGGGATATAGCCGAGCCCTTGCCAAAGGCAAATCCATTTGCCTAACAAACAGCCAAAGTCTAGAAGAGTTCCCTGCATCGACAGTGAAAAAGTGTCTCTATACCATTTGATTGTGTGCTCATCGGAAGGGATAGGCGGGTCGGATAATGCTCTTCTCGCTTCTGCATCCCAATTTATTCCATCGTCAGACATATCATGCCTTTCCCATGATGTGCTTGATGTAACCCCACATCTCGAATTGATTGTCAGGTATTTTCTCGAAGAGGAAAGCTAGGCGATGTTTCTGTGATAGGTCAACTACCTCTTTGAATCCAGCCTTCCAAAAGAGTGCTTTGATCTGGTTGGGATACAAAACGCTGGGATGCCAAATGGTTTTAAGCATCTCCCCATCATCTGGGTCCGGAACATCTATGAACACTCGGCCTCCGTCTCGCAAGATTCTTCTGAGCTCGATTATGAAGAGCCAGGGTGAAAAGGCATGCTCAAAGGTTTGAATCAAAAAGGCGCCGTCAAAGAAGTTGTCGGGGAACTGCAGGTTGTGCATGTCCATTTCGAGTAAGTCTATTCCATACTTTTCCTTGGCGTATTGTATGTTGTCTTCTCCAAAAGTGATACCGACAACTTTGAAGCCTTTGTCCGAGAGGACCTTTGTTTGGCTTCCGCATCCTGCTCCAATGTCTAGTATGGTGTGGTATTTGTCTGGCGGACAATGGTGAGCGAATGTTTCGGCGAAGGGAACAAAACTTTCTAAAGGTGACTCATCAACTCCTTTGCCGCATGTCTCTACTTTTCTTGCTACATTGAGCAATCGGTTCCATTTGTCAGCTAATTCGAGCTTAGGTCTAATTTTCTCCCAGTACGTTCTACTCTTCATCAAGGCCCTTACAAAGCTGTCTTCCCCAACTCGCACATCTACGTTGACGGGGACAGCAACGCTAACTCTTTCACCCTCAGGTTCAGCTACACCAAACTTCTGTTTATACTCATCACTCGACTTCAAAATGCTAGGCAGATCTTCTCTCTTTATCTTTCCAGTCAGAATAGCGTTGGTATATCCAGCCTTTCCACCTGTGTCGGCGTGCCTACCCAAAATCTCAAGGTAGCACTGCTCCACATAATGCATGACCTCAGGTGGGCTGCCATACATAGGCTTCAAATTTAGGTCTATTTCGAAACCTTCTAACTCTGTTGGATGAAGTCTCTTATAAAATCTAAAGGAATCCTGCATCTCATTCTGCCAGTCCCAGCCACATTGGTCTTTACACTCAATAATCCATTGCAGCAACTCCTTGTCTATGTTTCCCCTACGAAGATAGGCACGGACTTCGGACCAAGACTTCAAACCAAGTCTGTCTGTAATGCTCTGAAGAGGTAGCCATCGCGGGTTAATAGTTCCGGCATTGTTTCCTCCACCCGATATGAAAACATTGCGAAATGCTCTCTCTTTTTCCTCTAGCCATGTTTTATGGTGTTCATAGTAGTATTTTCGTGGCAGAGTGGCTTGTTTTGTTCCAGGTGGAAAAAGTAGTGTTTCGTGGACGTTTTTGGTTTCACCCACTCCTTCATAGTGGACTTCTGGAGCGTATTTAAAGCATAGATTTTTAAAGAAGTTTGAGATTCGCTCTTCGACTTTGCCGTCTTCTTGTTCAAAGAAGTCATGGCTGTTTATGAGTAGAAGTCCTATGCCCTGTTTTTCTGCTTGTTCAATTACTCCTCTGAGGTCTTGGCAGAAACTGTCGCTGAACCACTCGTCTGGATCTGCAACTATTGCCCAGTCATTTGGACTGAGCTTCTCAAGATATTTATTTCTATAGACCGGGAAATTATCGGTCCACGGCTCTTGAAAGTATTCTACCTTAGGAAACTGTTTAAGTTCACTCCAGTCCTCGACAGGTTCAGATGAGATGACGACACATCGATCAACATGGTCATGGATCCTACGTAAGCCTTCCAGAGTCTGATCTTTTCTTTCAAGGTAAGTGGCTTGTGCATAAACTATAGCCATTTACCACCAGCTCCTTTTTTCATCCGCCCTCCTCTGCAAGTGAATGATCGGATATTGTTCTAAGGTCAGGATGAGCGCAACCTCGTCTATTGGTTTGTCCTTCTCAGGGTCGTACGGAACTTCATGCAGTTCTCCTTTCCATACAGCTCTTCCTCTCCTGATTAGGCGAATCTGAAAATCGGGCCAGTTGAACTTGTTGCCGTAATTGTTTCGTGGAAATCTATACGCAGTCACAGATGGGTTTTTGATTATTTCTCGCAGGTTTTTGAGAATGTCTGGGTGGAATTCTTCATCTACGTCGATATGTAGAATAAATTCATAGCCGATTGGAATTTGGTTTTCAGCATAGTTTCTTTCTTCGGCGAAACTTCCAGAGAAGGGTTTGACTTCAACCTGGTCTGCATACCTTGTGGCTATTTCAACTGTTTTATCATGTGAGACTCCGTCCAGAACATAGATGTAGTCCACGTATGGTCGCAACTGTTTCAGACAGTTCTCTATTCTTGGCTCTTCATTAAGTGCTAGAACGACTGCGGCGACTTTCATTTAAATCCCCACTTCTGAAACTGCTCAATCGTCGCCTTTATTCCCTGTCCGAATGTATAACGAGGTTCCCATCCGAAGTCTGAGCAAACCATCGATTGACTATGTATCTCCCTAGGTGTTTCCCGCTTCATATATTTTGGCTTTAGGTCTGGAAATAGTTTGAGAATGGTTTTCACTACCTGTTCTTGAGTGAAAATATCGGGTGTAGCAATGTTATAGATGCCTCGATACGGGGCGTGAACCATCAGATGGATTAAAGCATCGCAGAGATCCTCAATGTAAATGTATTGTCGAAGTGTCTTTTCGCCATCAAATATGATGGGCGATTCACCGCGGAGGCATGCTCTGATGGTATTACTCACAATGCGAGGCGCCAAATCAAAGCCATAGCAGTTACACGCCCGTGGAATTACAATATTCATGCGGTAGCTACTCTGGAAGGTTTGAGACAGTAGGTCCTGACAACACTTCGAAGTTTCATAAATTCCAGCGGAAACTAAGGGGTCTGTCACAGCAGCGCTCATTCGGTTTCCGTAGACTTTGTCCGTCGACATGACCAAGACTTTGTCAACTCCCACTTGTCTACAGGCTTCAAGAACGTTTACTGTTCCCAAGACGTTAGTTTGAAATGTTCCAACTGGGTCCTTAAGCGCGGTTGATACGACAGCTTGTGCAGCCAAATGGTACACATACTGCACATGATACTCTGCGAGGACGCGCCTCAGCAATCGGGCATTCAGGAGGTCTCCGAAAACAAGAGAACATTCGTTTAATACCTCAATAACCCATTTTCCCCACGGAGATGCCGCAGAAGGTCTATCCCGAATCAGAACTACCACTTCGTTTTCGTTCTTTAATCGATTGACTAGGTGACTGCCTATAAACCCGGAGCCGCCAGTTACAAAAACTCTCATCCTCTTGGTTTTCTCCCATAACCCTAAGGACGCATTTTCGAATATCGTGACTGCTCTACAACTACTGTAGCACTAGTGGACTATTGCCACATAATACTTATTTGCTTTTTCTCTAAGTTCTGTGTCAGAATAGAAAGAGGTGCTACAATGGACGGTAAAGGTATCAGTCCAATAGTTGAACGACTGCTTCTCCCAAATCATCTGATGGCCCTAGAATTCCGCGAGGGATGGCTGTTTGCACGAGTTGTTCGCCGTCGACTGCTACATTACAAGCCTTACAGCCTCATCGATGCCAATGGCAACACAATAAATATTGCCGCGACTTCGACCCAGGCTGAAGTTTGGCTGCGAGATCCACGCAACTCTAAAAACGACGTATTGTACTTGGACTCAACGACCGACGCGGGATTCCCTTGGTTACTACATGGAGCAATCGGTTGGAAACCACACCAGGTCTTTGTTTATCCAAGAATACCTGAGGGCTCGGACATACCTAGCAAATTTCCTAACATCGACCCCATTAAACCAGCAACTGGAGACTTCACCGGCTACTACAGTGGACATGAATCACCCTATGAAAACCCCACAGACTGGATGGAATATGTTATTCGCCCACTAATCCACATAGGACACGAGTTCTACAATCAAGACAATAGAGCTCACAATCCTGTTGCCAACATATTGTTCGCACTCTACCACTTCCAGCTGTTCAAGCCAGTCCTAACTGGGGTTGGACCACACAACAGAATCATAAGGGACATAGCTCTACGCCATGTGCCGGCAGCCTTCTTAACGGTAGGCTTCACTAGCCATCCGTTGGACCTCGGAGATACCGTAATCAAAGACTGGGACGCTGTGCCGGTCACACTAGACGAGGCTCAGGCCTTGGAGGTGGGCTAAATTGCCAACCAAAGAGGAGATCCGTGAACGCCTTCAAACAGTCAACGTCTACATAACAACCGCAAGAACTCCCTTCTTTGCTGCCGTGGATGAGAGAAAAATCAGGTACGTCGTAGCCATAACTTTGTTCGGGGACCGAGTTTCTACCAGGGAGGTCTACATTGAGAAGCTTGAAGAAGACGGAACCACTTACACTCCGAAGTTTGACAGCATCAACCTCGCTGCACCGGAGAAAGTTCAGCTGCCAGTTGAAGGTAAGGACATCGAAAATCCCATCATGTCACTTGAGGGTGGAACCAGACTCTACGGTCGGGTCAGCGGAAACTCAATTACCGCCACTATTGAGTTTTGGGACAACGATATTTGAGACGGTATCATGCAGCTTCCGAATCTTAGCCCATCTTCGAGTCTCTACTACGTGTATGGAGCTTTTCTTGGAGATGGGACCTTGGACCGTAGTAAGTGGGGTGTTAAGCTAGGGGTAACACAGAAAGAGTTTGCTGAGTCATTCAAGTATCATCTAGGGAAGCTTGGGTTGAGGGCGTTTTCTTGGGTTCAGATTCAGAAAAGCGCAAGTGGAGAGATGATTTCTGTTTATTACACCTTGACAAATAGTAAAGTGTTATTCAGATGGTTGCAGTCGAATCCTCAAGTTCCACCCGACTTCTATGTTGACTTCCTTCGTGGATTCTATGAAGCGGAAGGCAGCCAGACTAGACAACAAGTGAAGTTTCGGAACACAGAGCTACAAAGTCTTAAAATGATTCAGCAAATGCTTCAAGCTCTAGAATACTCCACCAATTTAATACCAATTCAACAAAATGGATTTGGCACTAAAGTTATGTATGAACTTTACTTGCTTGGTGGCCGCTCGGAGAGAACAAGATTTCTTAGGGAAATCAACCCTTGCATCAAGGGAGTTGCTGGTTAAATGGCTGCCGAGCGACTGAGGAGGGCTAAGGAAGAGCCGTTACTAGATGAAAGAATCCCGCATCCGTATCGTGAATTTGTTAAGGAACTCAGAGTCATAAGGGCGCTGTTAGAAGAACTCGTTCAAAAGCTTGCTGTTCCAGCTGCTCCTCCAGTTATAGTTCGTCCTGGAGTACCTGTTGTCAAGATTCCAGCTATCTATCTGCCTAAGGAAGAGTTTCTGAATATTTTTGCGGAGGCTCTTGAGAAGCATGGTGCGTTGAAGTTTGCAGATGATCTGTATGTGGAAACCGTGGACTTAAGCAAGGATAGGTCGACGTCTGCTAAAATAGAGGAGTTCTCCAAACTCAAAGGCATCGCCCTCACGATATTCCGTAGCACAGGCACCTTCGACCTTTACATAAACGCAAAAGACGACAGCCACAAACTCACCTTTGACGAGCTCACATATCCCCAGACTTTTTTGCTTGATTGGTTCCGGCTCAAAACCATATACATAGGCAACGCTGTTCAGGATGGGAAAGAAGCGAAGCTTATAGCGTGGAAACGGTTAAGCTGACATGAAATGCCTGGTTTACAGTCTGCAGGTGCCCTGCGTGGTCCAGAAGTCATTCATCAGAAGAATGATGCATCTCAAGTGAATCTTGGAAGCGCAGGCGACTATTATGACTTATACGAATTTACTATACCTCCAAATAACTACACGTACATAGTTATACTTGCCACGTTTCAATACAACGTTACATTAGCTTCAGGACAGTATGATCTTCGCACCGACACACTAATACTTATCGACGACGAACCTGAAACAGCGGTGTATAAAAGGATACAAAACATAGGCTCTGCTACAGCATCCACTCAACAGTTTGATGAAGTTGTGATTCTACGTGTTATCACAAAAAAAGCAGGTGCAGCCATTAAGTTTCAAGGCCTACGTGGAGAGGCAAGTAGTGGATTCGCTCGACTATTAGGGTTAGTTACTGTAGGCTATTACTGAGCTGACATGGAATGCCTGGTTTATCCTCTACTGGAGGATTGCAAAAGCACACTGAGTTAAAGGATAAAGAAATAGCAGGAATCATAGACCATGCGGTAGGAAGCGTTACTCCGGCGATTCTTTCGTTTGGTTCTTGGGATAAGATAGCGGAAATCAATGTGACAGCAGATACGACAAGTATAACGATCAACAATTTAGATGGGGATGTTGACGAACTTTACTTGATTATAGCGTTCTTGAGAAATCCAACAGGAAGCAACGCTCGGATTCTTCTACGATATAACAATGACAGCGGCCTCAATTATCCCAGAGAAACCTTATGCGCTTGGGAAACCACAATCACCGGCAAGAGCGACACTCTTGATGGTGCATATTTTGCTTACATGGATACAGGTGCGCAAGGATTAAATCATGCGCTGTTGTATGCCAAGTCAGGTTATAAACGACATCTTATAGTTTATCATGGAAGAGACGGAGGGGGCGCTCCAGCCGCTGAGATTATGTGGAGTAACTGGACGAACACAACGGACAACATTACAAGCATCGTGGTAGTTTCCACTGTTGCTGATGCTATTGCTGCAGGTAGCAGAATCTTCTTATTCAAATTGAGCAAGTGATGAAGATGAGTGTTGTGAAAGAATATTATAGAACAGATAAGGATGGAAAGAAAAGAGTTCAAGAACTACAAACAGGCATCATAGTTGAGTATTTAGAAGAGCCTTCAGCAGAATATTTAGGGAAGTTAGAGCCAGAAGCAGAATGGCAATATATACTAACTTCAGAAGTCACCGTTGCATCTGACCTTCCTCCAACAACAATAGAATCGAAACTGTTCAGGTTTCCAAGAGAATTAACGCCAATAGAAGAAGCTTCTCTTGAGAAAGCAACGGGATTAACTGTTAAAAGAAAGGTGAGGTTGGCTAATGCCTCTTAAAAGCGGTGGAGCCGTAGACAACGAATACATGCGGGGAAGAAGCAACCAAGGATTAGTAGCCATAGGGAAAGTTGTTGTCGTCGCAGGGAATTTGTATGCTGGATTAAACACTAGCCCTGGCAAGATCGTTAAGATTGACCTAGCAACCTTCACGAAGACATCTACTTTGACGTTGGACACCGGCGAAGATTATGTAGTTCGTTCAGTCGTTAGCGGAAATTATCTGTATGCGGGTCTTCAAACAGCACCTTGCAAAGTTGTTAAGATAGATCTCGCGACTTTTACTAAAGTGGCTACTCTCGAGTTTTCCCCTGATCTTTCAGGAAACATCATTTGGGACTTAGCTATAAATGGGAACTATCTGTATGCGTGCCTTGGTGTGAGCAACAGGAGAGGAGAACTTTGGAAAATAGACTTAACAACCTTCAGTGTAGCCGACCACTTCTATTTTCTCAACGCTGGTGAGAATGATAGTAGTGGCTTGGCAATAAGTGGAAACTTTCTTTACTGTAGCCTCTGGACTCCTAACCCCGGAAAAATTGTGAAGGTAGACCTAACGACCTTTACAGAAGTTTCCACTCTTACTTTGGCTTTGGATGAAAATCATCTGATGAGATTGAATATAAAAGATAACTACCTCTATGTAGACCTGCAAAGGGTGCCGGGGCAAATCGTTAAAGTGGACTTGACGACTTTTACGAAAGTTGACACACTAACAATGGCAGCTGACGAAAACGAGCCTTGGAGTCAAGCAATCAGTGGCAACAACCTTTATGCATTACTCAGAACTGCTCCTGCGAAGGTTGTTAAGGTTGATTTAGCAACCTTCACGAAGGTGTCTACTCTAACATTTGATGCTGGTGAAGATTTGGGGTTTGGTTTGGCGGCATTCGGGAAATTTCTCTATGCAGGATGTGTAATAGTCTTCGACCATCCACCATCGAAGATTGTGAAGGTTAATCTTGACACTTTTACTAAAGTGTCCACACTCACATTGGACGCCGGAGAAGATAGTGTCTATGATTTGCTTGCAAGCTAAAAGTGACACCTTCTGCGGAAAGCTTTATTGTTAAGAAGCAGAGTTATTTTTGGGAACGGCGTTGGCTGAGCGTCCTGTCCGAGCACTCCGCTTCGCTGGATTGGGATTGGGAATTTGGGGATGGCCCATCGTCAACCTACTTTTGGAAAGGCTGAGTGCAAGAGGTGCTTCATCTCTTCGAGGCCGCAGCTCCCTCTCACCCACTATGGCTAACGTGGAGCGTTGGGAATGGACCGACTACAAAGGTAGAAGAAGAGTACTCACAATCCATCGGGAAGTTAAGGAGTAGCCCAGTTGGTTCAAAGAGCTGAGGTTAAAAAGGGAGAGAAGGCTAGAGTTCCTCCCGAATCCATGGTTGTCATCCAACTGGATGAGATCGCTGGACATCTAGCAGACCAAGGCGAAATCCTCCAGAAAGTCTTAACACACTTGCAGGAGACGACACCCGAAGGCGTTGATGTACCTTTTAAAGACACGACTATAACGGGCACAACACTCCTACACTTTGTTAAGGACTACCCCTATCACCGTCTGCGTAGCCTCGACCTATTCAATAAAGGCACCGGCACGACTTACTACCGAGTGAATGAGGATGCGAAGGAGGTTGAGGTTGAGGACAGAGAGTCCGTCCGGATTGAGCGCCCCAGGGCAACGATAGAGTACATGACTCTCAGAGTCGACTCGGGGCAGTCCACAACTATACAACTAACCGGACACTACTAAGAAAATTAATTTCTCAGAAGTCTTTATGTCTTATTGGTGGTTGCGACGGGACCGCAGAGAGTCTCAGAAAGAGAAGAGAAACTGCTTGAAGACCTCATAGTGGTTTTGACGGCGATAAAAAACACTGATGGCATAAAGAAGATTCAAGAAGCCATAGCTCTTGTAACTGGAACTACAGTAAATGTTCAACAAGCCGACTCAACTAAGTTGAAAGGCACTGTTTATCAGCCCTCGTCAACTTTGCTGCGTTCTTTGGTGCGTTCTTGGAGTCTCAATCTTGGCGGCATTGTTAATGGTGATTTTGAAGATGACTTAGAGGGTTGGCTTGTAGTATTAGGCAATCCGACAGTTGTTACTTCCCCAGTTTATTTTGGGCTAAAAGCACTGAATATGCCTCCAAACTCGAAGATTCAACAGATTATAACTCCGCCTATAAGAACTAATCAGACCGAAACTCTGTATTTTCAAATGCTTCCTAGGGGTGCGGGTGAGACTTTATATTTTAAGGTTTATTACCATGATGGTTCAACGGACACCTTTGACTACCGAGGGATATCTGGTGTTTGGAACTTCAAAACTTACTCTATTTTCGCCGGTAAAAAAGTTTTAGCGATAGAATTTTCAACAGTCGGCAATTCTTTGCCTATGGGTTTAGATTTCATTAACTTAAGTTGCGCTTCCGCGTTATATGTTGAAGGCATAACTGATAGCACAACAAGGGAATTGGGAATCGTCACAAGCCGTGCACTACTTCCAGATGAGCCTTTGAATTTTGGACACATCGCTAATGGAGACTTTGAAACAGGGGATTTATTCGGTTGGGTTAACCTTGCAGGAGCCGAAAATGCTTTAATTGACACAACGTGGGTTTATTCTGGAAAATACTCTTGTAGATTGAAACACTATGCAGGATACGGAATTTATCAGCCGATTAATCCGCCTTTAGAGGTTGATTATTTACTTGTTAAAAGCGTGATGGTTCTCAGAAACAACAGCGACGAGTTAGGCGTAACCGCATACTATTCTGACGGCTCAACGAGCACTCAAACGTTTAGCCCAACTTATCCTTTCACATGGAACAATCTTACGTTAACTTTCACTGCAGGAAAGAAACTGAGCGGAATATACTTTTACAATAATACTCCTCTCGGAACACAACTTTACATAGACCACATTCGCTTGAAGGGAAGAACGTCCACCGATGTCCAAATAACACTGCAAAAATTTCTGATAGGGTTAAAAACTTCTCTAAATGAAGGATGGCAAGAAACATCGTGGGAAATAGTCATTGATACTGGAACGGGTCATCAGGGCGAGCTACGGGGAATCTACTGGATAGATCCTGACGACCTTGCGCAACTAGAATATCTGCGAATCACCATTGATGGCTACGTTGTTTTACAAGCAAGTATAGATGTTCCGAACGCAGACACGTATATTGATTTGCCAGCGTCAGTTCTCAAAAACGCCATCGTTAACGTAACTGAAGCCGAAGTTCACGATTTGAGAGGACTTCGTTTCCGCGACTCTCTCAAAGTGGAGTGCTATCGAACCACTGAAGGAGACCTGGGCCTAAACATAAACATTGCCTATGACGTGAGCGCTTAACTTTAAAAGGTAGTTTAAGCATGATAAAGGGGGGAACAAAAATGTCGCAAGAAAAAAGATATATGATTAGCGTGAATGCACAAGTGCGCGGCGAAGAAAACATGAACGCGGTGAGGGAGAAACTCATATCAGGACTTAAGGAGCTAAAGAAAGATGGAAAAATCCTCACTGCAACAGTGAACTCTATTGAGATGGAACCTCTGCCAGCAACAGCAACAGAAATCTGCTAAGGACAGGATGACAAATTCCTCAAAAAAGTCTTATATAACACTTCTCTATATTTTTAATAGAGAAAATTGTTAGGCAAAAAACGAACATCCTATGATTTTCTATACGAAATCGTTGAAGGTTGCAAAGAGCCTATCCTAAAAACCGACCTCTACCACAAAATCAAGACTCAGTTTCGGATTTTTGAGCGTTCAGTCGATATGACTCTGAAATTCGAACTTATCCAGCTCCACGGGAACATGTATCAAACAACCGTTAAAGGTCATGAATTTCTCCAAAAATGGGCTGAGCTTCAGACTCTCCTTAGCAGGGAGTAAACTGGATGCTAGCAAAGGGGGGACAAAATGGCCAAAGCGTTTGAACTTTTGGAAATTGGTGTTACTGAGGAAGGAAGTCCATTTTATATCCCGAGATTCCATACGCTCATCGCTGGAGCAACAGGCGTCGGAAAAACAGAAGCTGCCAGAAAAACTATCTCGGCACTTAGAAGACTGATACCAGACCTCAAAATTCTAATATTTGACGTGAAATCAACGGGCAGGGATTGGGAAGGATACGGTGTTGACGTCCGAGCATATGTTGAAACAGCGACCGACTCGAGGTTCTTGAGAGATCTAATCGAGACTCAAGAAGGGCGAAAGATAGACTGGTTCTTCTACGAGCTACATATTGCGTGTCAGGGAGCTGAGACGTGGAAAGATGTGTTGGACAGTCTGAGGAAAAGATACAACAGATACAAGGACAGGAACCAGATTAAAGAGGAAAAATTGGGGACACTCATCATATTCATGGAAGCCTTAGTTTCAGAGTTGGACAAAGGTGAAATAACTTCAAAATTCGACCTTACAAACCCCATAACCGTTGTGCCAATTAACTACAGGGAAGATGCGTTCAAGCAGCTTGTTGTCTATAGTTACCTGACAGCCATGAGAAGAAACAGAATCACTAAAGTCATAGTAGTATGCGATGAAATGAGCAGCTTGGCTCCCAGTCTGAGTGGAACGGGTTGTAGAAGAATCATCGAGCAATACCTCTTCAAACAGGGTAGAGCAGCCGAAGTCTTCGGTTTGGCAATAGACCAAGAGATCACGGGCATAAGCCCAAGTGTAAGGAGACAATGCTGGAACTGGGTCCTCGGAATGCAAACCGACACTACAGCTCAAGAAAGAACGGTAAAACAAGTGCCTGGCGGCAGATTAACTCTTGATGACATTTCAACTCTCGGTGTGGGTTGGTGGTGGGCCGTCATAAGGACTCCGTCTTCGACAGACGTCCAGAAATTCTACCTAGTCCCAGAGGGGATCGATTTGAATGTTGGCAGGAAACTCGTGAAGTCCGAACTCAAGGTTGAGGATGTAATGGCAATGCTACAAAATACACGTGGGAAACCGGAGGATACGGATCTGGAGAACAGAGTTCAGAGGTTGGAAAGAGAGGTGTACCAACTATGGCCGAGAGCTTAGAACAGCGATTGCGGAAATTAGAGGATTATGTGAAGGAACAGGTTTCATGGAAAGAGCGATATCAGAATCTTGAGCAAGAATTTGACAAACGGCTTGATGAAAAGAGACATGAAATAGCGGTGCATGCACAAGAGACAGTTGACAAGAGGCTACAGGAGATCGAGGAGACCCATGTTCCCCGAGCCGAAGTTGAAGATAAACTCAGAGCCCTAGAGAAAGACGCCGACTTTGGTCGTAAGTTAAGAGATCTCCTTCAAGACCTAGTGCCAGTTACTACGGCTACACCAGGGGCCAGTCCAAATATGCCAAGCATATCTGTTGCAGATATTGATGAAAGAATTGATCAGCGACTCAAGGAGGGTCCTGAACCTATTCCCGTGGTCTCTGTCGATGTGGATCAGCGCATCAAGGAACTTGTCAGGAATGAGGTCATCAGTAGAATCGTGACGAAGATTCAAGCATTACCAGAACCCGCGAAGAAGGCGGCTTGGTGGCTGCATGAGAGGAAACAAGCAACGGTGAAGGAACTCTACAACTTCGTTTATGGCGGCCAGACTGAATTTAAGGGCAGAGCAGTTGGCATGTTCTCCGCTAATGTTGTGACCCCACTTATGGATGCCTGGCTGATCGTCAGTGAGAACGAAACCTTACGATGGAGCCTACAGGAGAAGATTACAGCTGAGCTCAAGGATGTACTCAGTAACAACGACTTGGAAAAAGTGCCGAAGTACTTGACAAGTCTACTGCTCTAAGGATGGTCGTAGTAATGGCCCGTGAGACGACTAGGCAAGAGAAGGTGGAAGAGTTGAATCGACTCGCCAAAGAATTCAGGGCATTTCAGAGAGTTCTCGCAGCTTCTGGTGATTTTAAGTCTATGCAGCAAGCTACCATATGTGCGGGTCTTGCCGAAGTTTGCGATATGCTTGCCTCAGATATCCAGGCGAGAAGGGCTTAAAGGAGGTGGGCTAATGGGCGATCCTATTCCGGTTCCAACGAAAGAGGTTATTGAACAGTGGAATGAAGGACAAATTCGTGTGCGGCGCCGTCGCAAGAAAAAGGGCTAGAGGCTTTTACTACGACCATAAGGGATGGTCTCGGTGGTGAACCTGCTACTAACCTAGTCATGTTCCTTCCTTCTCACGAAAAACTTTACAAAAACATATAAACTTCTTGACGGTTAATTTTAAATGTCTTGAGCCCCAGAGTTTTCCCGCTCAGAGGCCTAAGAGTTGGGGCAATGAAAGACTCAACCAAACCAGATTACGCACTGCTATCTACTACTACTACTACGCTCGGACGAGTGCGCGGTTTCACAATACCATTACTTCACCATCTAAGAGATGGCCCCAAACACTGTCGAGACCTCGTCGAAATAACCGGAAAACCACACTCTTACGTCTGGAAATACCTAAAAAGATCCCAGAATTATGGTCTAGTTAAGAAAAATGACGGTTTGTGGAAACTAAGTGAAATTGGAGTGAATTTCTTACTTCATTTGGATATCGTATATAATAATATAATAGAATATGGACAGAATATAGACAGAAAAACGACAGAAAGTAGAAAGAAAGTAGACACTTCCTTTACTAATGTAAAGTCAAAGACCATGAAACAGATATCTATCAGTGCTTGGCTCCATGAAAAAGACAGGGATAAAGCGGAAGTAGAAGTAGTAGAGGAGCTAGTGAAACACTACAACAAAACCGGCAGCAAATTTCTCTTCTTCAAGGACATCTTCGAGATGGCGGAGAGGTTCAAAACCAATCCAGACCAGATGAACCAGGCTCTGATGAACCTCAAACAAGATCGCGTTGTCTACAACTACCGGGATAGAAGCCACAACGCATGGAAGATCGGGCTATACAAGGATTTCGTAGAAGCTCTGATGAAGGACTCGAGAAAGAATGATGCCCATGGGCAATGATTCACCATGGGTATGTACGTGGTATTAGTCCAGTTCTATCCAGAAACCCCTTTAACATGCTCCGATAGAACCCACTTGGTGTATTCGTCGATTTTCTTCCCTGCGCCCTCAGCCAGTTTGTTGAGTTTGGCCAGAAGCTCCATGTCTGGGCGATACCTGTGGTCAAACATCGTCCTGATAATCGTGAATTTTCCCGCCGGTATACCTCTTTTCAGCCTTCCCTCCTCTAGCCTTGCAACCGCCGCTCTAAACGCATCCATACCATCCTTTTCCACGACCTCCGCAAGCTCATCCTGGCGTTCCTTACCTAGACCCATCTTCGCAACGTGCAGCGCATCTGTGAAGAAGAGCTGTCCCTTAGCCAGGGTCTTCTGCATCTTCGGACTCAATTCCAGTGGTTTCAACCATTCACTCAGGGTAGAGGCTTTCAGTCCCAGCTTAACCGCAGCGCCTCTCAGCCCTGCTCCCGACTCGTCGACGATCCGAGCCAGAGCATGAGCCCTCGTCATAGGATCCATGTTTTGGCGAAGAACCTCTAGGTTCTCAACAAGCGAGGCTTCCCATGCTTCTTCCTCTGTTGCATTTTCAGGCCACCAATCGACGCCGACCACGAAGTCTTTTACGCGCAGCCAATTCTTAGCCAAATATCTCCGCCTGCCCACAAACACTCCCCAACCGGCACCTTCAGGTCGCGCCTTGAATGGACCGATGATTCTGCCCCGGCGTAGATTGGCGATCAGCTGCTTATCTTCCTCGCTTTCTCCGAACGGCTCAGAAGCCCTCACGTTGAATTTGGACACATGAAACTTGGATGCAGGTACTCTTTCACCAGACTTCGGCAACTCTGGCTTTTTTGACACAATTTGTCACCGCAACAATTTCTCCAAGGGTGACCATATAAGGCTTTCCAAACCCGTTCGGGAGCCGAACGCGCGCTGGAAATTATTTTATCTGGGTTTAGTTGGAATCATAAGGGATAATACGTAAATGTTATATTGTGCTCTAGAATGATCCTCTATTCTGTGGTAATCTTGAACAAGGTTTGGATGGCTGTGGCGATGGCCACGCTCATTGCAGCTTCAGGACTGGGCTACGCATTCATGGCAAGTGAAGCTGACCGTAAAGGTGATGAAACCCTGAACGCCGAAATTGAAGACGTCAACTCTGACTTAGCATTTTTGCAGAACAGACTGACAATGCTCAACGGCTCATTGGCTCAGCTCTCAAGTGGCCTAGACGGCTTGGGCGCTGACTTAGAGCAGGATATCGTGGACCTTGAGGCTCACATATCTTCTTTATCAACTCAAATCTCAGACTTGAGGAGTAACATTTCTAGCATCCAAGAAGACATCGTAGCTGTTCAGACAATCATTGCGGAACTTCAAACTAGGCTGACTGCAATAGAGACGAGAGTAAGTACGCTGGAATCAAAAAGACCGTTAGTAGTGAGAATATGGTTTCTCAGCTTTGAACCAGACGACATTCCAGTGACGGGCAGGGACTACTTAATCGATGTTAAACTCAGCTGGGCATCGGGCGTTAAGGCCTACGTCTATGGAAGGACCGGCCACAGCAGGTTTGTCGTTCCCAACTACCTAGACCTTTCAGTAAACCGCACCCTGATGGGTTCAACCGTTCAGATAGCAATCTTCGCGTATTGGCATCTTGATGACTACCCAATTGATATTGACCCCGACCCAGCCCACGGAATAGTAATCTTCACTCCTTCATACAGCTCGGGCGCTAGCTTGTCTCTGCAATATACGCTTGGCGGTTCGGCTCTCGAAGGCTCAGTGGATGGAAATGATGATGGATTTCTACTAGACTTGTATGATGCCAACTTCGTGTATAAAATTGAGACTCTACCCTAAACGAGGTTGACCGATGATGGAACAGCAAAAGACTATCAAGCAAAAGGTTCTTGATATATTGAAATGGGAGCCCTTGACGCTTATTGAGAACCGTGTCAAAAGGATGTTGGAGCGTTGGAAAAAGGAGTTCCCAAATTTTCGGATGGATTGAATGTGGTTATATGGTGATTGTGTTTTTGTCGTAATTTTTGTTTACATTGTTTATAGCAAACTTTTTAAGTGTAAAAAAGGTATACTAAATAAACGGTGTAAACATTGTCTGAAAATGATGAATTTAGAGAAGTTAGTTTAAACGACTTGTTTGTCGGTGAATTAAATGTCCGTAGAGACTTGGGCGAGATGGAAGACCTCGTTAACGATATAAAGACACGAAACATCCAACAACCTATTCTTGTACGGCCCACTAAAAATGGTCGTTTTGAAGTAATAGCTGGGCGCCGAAGGTTTGAGGCTGCACAACGAGCGGGATTAAAGAAAATAATGGTTCGCGTGGTTGATGCTAAGGTTGCCGATGTTGATTGTATTATTATGAGTTTACAAGAGAATCTCCAGCGAAATAATCTTCAACCATTCGAGCTTGGATCAGCTTATCAAAGATTGGCCAAGCTTTTGGGTGGAATAAATGCCGTTGCTGTGAAACTTGGAGTGGGTGCGACAACGATAAAGAAGGCTATCTATCTAGTTACGACTCAACAAGAACTTAGCGAAAGGGGGATTACGATTCAGCCTGCCGCGGAATACAAAATGCCAATGGGCGAAAAGGCAATAACCCCAACAACAGCTCTAGCGGTTGATAGGATATTCAAGAAAAAACCCATTCGGATTTCATTTACTCAAGAGGAAGCAAAAGAGAAAAAACAAGATACGGCGGAATTCTTTGCTCAGCATAACATTGTTGGAGACGAGGTTACAAGAGTTACGACATATATGGAGAAGCATCCAGAGGAGCTAAAGTTACTTGAGACTGACAAATTTATCAAGCGAGCTCTTGAGGCACCACAACCAATGAACATTTCGGCACGTCTTCCAGCACATGTTACGCAAATATTTTTGGATTTGGTTGAAAGGGAAAAAACTAATCGTTCTGAATTTGTCGTTGCGTGCATTGAATACACCATCGTCAACAAATACAAGATGAAGATACCAAGTCAAAAGACGCTTTAAACCAAGCACTCATTCAAGCAGTCCACCCCTCTACCTAGACGTGAGACTTGCAAACTACTTTCTTGGAAAACTTGTTACGCTGAAGAAGAAAGACTCTTGACCCGTATTACTTACTCTATTTTCTCCCTCTTCAGCTTCTGAGCCAAGACATCCTTAGCCTGGACAACTATACTCTCAAAGGCTTCGCGCAGACCTGGAAGTCGAGAGAGCTGCTCAATGTCTTCTAGGAGCGGATCCCTGCGCCTCGAGACCATAGAGCTGCTGTAAATATTAATAAAAGGCTCAAGCTTCGCGTATTCCTTCTCGAACAGCTCCTCACGGATCTCCACGTTTCTGTCATACGTTCCACCGACATCGTCTTGCTTTGGAGCGTGTCCCATGAAAAATTTCACGTATTCTTTGCCTATTCCCCTCTCCGGAACCTTGGCCTCCGACTCGAACAGCTTCCTAAACATCTGGCTGGTAACTTTCCCTTTGGTGCTGGCGTTGATTTCGTGAGCAAAACTTATTGGGTCCAGCAGTTTTCCACGCGAGGTTATGAATATGGGTTCGCCCGCGATCAGCTCCTTGCTCACTGCTTCGCCTTCTGCGACGAGCTTCTCTACGATTCTCCGTCTTTCCTGGAGCCACTTCTGTAGCTCGTGCATACCATCTTGGCTGATGTAGGTGAAATAAGCCGTTTCATTTCCCTTCCTCTCGTCGAAGTCGATCCTCAAGCGTCGACGTCCCAAGTCCAGCTGCGGCTTCACCTGACTGTGCCACATGAAGTTGAATTTGTGCAGCACGGCTCCGATTTCCATGCCACTCTGCAACTGGATCAGGCAGACGGTTCTGTTGCGTTGACTTAGGCGGCCTAAAATCCTCTTCGCCTCGTTGATGTCGATCTGCTTGTACCTGTTTTTCCTCCCACCCTTCCCGCCATATACGCCTCTAGCCGTAGTCAGAGGAACCTCATGGTAGTCACAGAAGTTCTTCACAGCACTAAAAATCGAGTATTTCCTCCGACCCGAGTAACCCCTGTAGTCAGGATTGTCCCGGCTGAACTCCAAAACCAGATTCAAAAGCCACTGCCTGTCCTCGATGTTGCTGCTCTGCCTAAGCTTCAGCTGACGCTCAAGCAGGTCGCGGGG